>Ga0326727_10009685_pt1 | contig 23509 bp, 20 predicted proteins | sample MB2enrmetagenome_FD_207643 | JGI IMG/M metagenome (GOLD analysis project Ga0326727, IMG submission 207643) | Lab enriched peat soil microbial communities from McLean, Ithaca, NY, United States - MB29MY | ecosystem: Environmental > Terrestrial > Soil > Wetlands > Peat | place: USA: New York... | reverse complement strand
AACGATCCCAGAATTACAAAGGTTGGAAAAGTATTACGAGCTACGGCGATGGATGAACTTCCGCAACTTTGGAATATCTTGCGGGGCGATATGAGCTTCGTCGGCCCCCGGCCGGAATGGGTGGAATTGGTGAAGAAGTTCCGCGCCGAAATTCCTCGCTTCGATCTGCGTCATCGGGTCCGGCCCGGACTCACCGGACTGGCCCAAGTCTACGGGCATAGCGAGATGTCGCGCCGTAATAAGCTCCGCTACGACTTGCTCTACGCGCGGCGTCAGAACTTCTGGCTCGACATGCGGCTGGTCCTATTATCGTTCGCCGTGACTTTCACTGGGCGGTGGGAGCTCAGGGAGGCCAAGGTCTTGCGCCCCCGACAGCGGCAATACGCCAAGCCGGCGGCGGCGAAAGCCGCCTGGCCCGCTGAAGGATTGTTGTCGCCGGACTTTACGCGATCCCGCCCCTCGCCCTGAACGCTATGGAGCGCCGGCCTTCAGGCCGGCATCCTCCCCTGCTGACCCGAAGATCAGACCCTCAAATCATCATGCCTCAACGCGACATTCCGTGCGCGCGCGTGCTGGGAGTCCCCGTGCACGTGCTTGGCCTGCACGAGGTAGTCCAGGTGATGCAGGACTGGCTTCAAAAGGGGGCAGGCCAGCGATGGATTGCTGTGACCAGCTCGCACGGCATCATGGAGGGATTCAAGCATCAAGAGTTCAGACAGATCCTCGAGTCGGCGGCTCTTTCGGTTCCGGACGGCCAGTGGACGGCGCGCGCCGCTGCGGCCCGGCTCTCGCTCGAGGCGCAGCAGGTGCGCGGAGCCGACTTGATGTGGGAGTTCTGTGAGTTGGCCAACCGACGCGGCTATAGCAGCTACTTCTTTGGTGATACGCCTGAGGTGCTGAACCGGCTTACTGCCAGACTCCGCGGGCAGTTTCCCAACCTGCCCATTGCGGGGGCGTATTCACCCCCTTTCCGGCCGCTGAGCGAAGCAGAGAACGACGAAATAATCCAGCGGATCAACGACGCCCAGCCCCACGCGCTTTGGGTGTGTCTGGGGCTTCCGAAACAGGAGCGCTGGATCTTCGCCAACCGCCAGAAGCTTCGCGTGCCCATCGTGATCGCCGTGGGAGCGGCGGCCAAATTCGTGAGCGGAAGCGTCGCTCCCGCGCCCGCATGGATCAGGGAACACGGATTTGAGTGGCTTTGGCGGCTCATCCGTGAGCCACGACGCTGCTGGCGCCGCTCGATGCTCTACGGCCCCCAGTTTGCTCTTTTTGCGGCCCTCGAACTAAGCGGCGTCATGAAGCTTCACTCATGAGCACCAGCGTCTCCCCTGCCGCGGGTGGCGATCCGACATTCCGGCTGGAACGGACGCGCAACTTTGAAATGGCAAGCCCGCCTATGAACTTCACGAAGTTCCTCAGGGCCACAACTCGCCGAGCCCTTCCGCGCAGGCTAAAGCCAGCGGTCAAGGGAGTCCTGCTCCGCCTGTTTGAGACCTCCGGATTCGACTGCGCGTCCCCTCTGAGAATTGGTACGTTCAAAGGCCTTAGATTCGCCTATCGGCAAGGGACGGCCGACGAATCGGTCTTGAAGCAGACATTCGAGGACGATGTCTTCTTCTCCTGCGTTCCTGAGTACCAGCCAAGCGACAGCGACGTGATAGTCGATGTCGGAGCGCACATCGGGGCTTTCGCGGTTTTGGCTGCGTCGAAGGTTCCGCGCGGCGCCGTTCACGCCATCGAGGCCTGCCAAGACAGCTTCAACTTTCTCTTCGTCAACGCGGCCATCAACCGGATGGCTAACCTCTCAGTCTACCACCTTGCACTCTCTGACAGGGAGGGTGACTGCACGCTGTACCACGACTCTCACAATTGGGGCCATTCGACGGTACTGAAAATGTCGGACCGCACCGAGACGGTTCAATGCCGCACCTTGCAGCGATTTTTCGAGAAAGCTGACATTCCGAGGTGCACTCTTTTGAAAATGAATTGTGAAGGTGCGGAATTCCCAATCCTTCTCGCCTCACCGCCAGAGGTCCTCCGGCGGGTCCGCATGATGCTGGTGTTCTACCACTCTGACTTGTGGACAACGAATTCGAGGGAAGACGTCGTGTCCCACCTGCGTGCAAGTAGTTTTGAGTGCAAGATCCGCCATTCTGGTGAAGACCGCGGTTGGATCGTCGCCGTCAACAGGAACTGGGTCGGCGTGTAGCCAGGCGTGAGGCCAGGAACAAGTCATGACCACCTGTGAAATTCCGGCTCTGCCTCTTACTCCGCCGGAATTCCACGTGGGCGGCAAGATCATCGCCCGCAATACCGTTTTGAATATCGCCGGCCAGGTGGCGCCGCTGGTGGTAGGCTTCGTCACTACGCCTTACGTCATCCACCACCTGGGCCCCGACCGCTATGGCGTGCTGGCGCTTGTCTGGATCGTGGTGGGCTACTTTGCCCTTTTCGATCTGGGGATCGGTCCTGCCAGCACCAAGTTTGTGGCCGAACTTTTGGGCAAGGGAGAAATCGAACGTCTTCCCGCCGTCGTTTGGACCGCCCTTGCCACGCAATCCGGCATGGGGTTGCTGGCTGGCCTTCTGCTCGCGGCCGCTTCGCCCGCGCTGGTCCACCGTCTCCTTAAGATCCCTGCCAACCTCCAGCCTGATACCCTCTGGGTATTCCTAACGCTGGCCGTTTCGTTCCCAATCAATTTCGCCACCGGCTCGTTGAAGGGCGTGCTGGCGGCCTTTCAGAGGTTCGACCTGGTGAACGCTGTCGCCATCCCGACCAGCGCGCTCTGGTACGTCATACCCGTCGGGGCGTTGGTGCTCGGGTACGACCTTCCGGGCATTGTGCTGCTCTTGGTGGTCAGCCGGGTGGTAGGGCTCGCGGCCCATTTCGTCTTGTGCCTGGGAATCTGCCCGGCGCTCAGCCGCGGTTGCGCGTTCGACCGCTCGCTCATCCGCAGCCTGTTGAGCTTTGGCGGCTGGGTTACGGTCTCCGCAACCGTCACCCCGATTCTGGCCTATCTCGAGCGATTCCTCATCGGCGCGCTCCTTTCCGTCACTGCGCTCGGCTTCTACACGCCCGCTTATATGATCTCAAGTAGGCTAGGGATACTTCCCGGCAGCCTCACGGACACGCTCTTTCCCGCCTTCAGCGCTTCCGCCGGAAGGGGAGATGGTGAGTGGATCAAGAAAGCTCTCGTCCGTTCCCTGAAATGGCTGATGCTCGTCATGGGACCGGCATGTCTGGTTGGGGCATTCTTTGCCCGCCCTGTCCTCACGCTTTGGGTGGGACCGAAGTTCGCGGCCGAGGGGGCGCTCCCACTGCAAATCCTGCTTCTCGCGGTGCCCTTCAACTCCCTTGGCTTCGTCCCATCCAATCTGTTGCAGGGGATCGGCCGGCCTGACCTGATCGCCAAGCTGTACCTGGCCGAGGCGCCCTTCTATGTAGGTCTCGCCTGGTTCCTGGTCAGCCGGTTAGGGCTTGCCGGTGCAGCGCTCGCCTGGGCCATCCGAGTCAGCGCTCACTTCCTTTTTCTCATCGTGATCGCCTGCTGCCTGACGCGCACTCCGGCCCCTATGCTTGCCAGCAGGGATTTGTTGCGCACTGTGCTTACGCTGGCGGGCCTTGCGGCCGCGCTGACGGTTCTGCGCGCCTCAAACCAGGTGGTGGCCACCGAGACGTTCCTGGCGTTGCTCATGGCTTCGGGATTCTTGCTCGGCGCCTGGCACTATCTTCTGGACGGAGAGGAAAAATGCCAGATCAGACTGCTGCTCAGACGGGGGGAGTAAGACGTGTCGGCTGAACCTTTAGTGTCCGTGGTCATTCCGGCGTACAACGCGGAGAAGACAATCCGGAACGCCGTTTACTCGGTACTCGAGCAGACGATGCCCGACCTCGAAGTGATCGTAGTCGACGATGCCTCGACCGACAGCACGCCATGCGTGGTCGAGAGCATCGGTGATCCCCGGATGCGGCTAGTGAGAAGCCCTCGCAACTCCAGGTGTTCTGCGGCGCGCAACTTGGGCATGAGACAGGCCAAGGGAGCTTGGATCACTTTTTTGGACGCCGACGACGAATTTGTACCAGACCGGCTTGAGTCCTTGCTGGGCGTGGCCTTGAGAGACGGGGAGTGCTTTGTGGGCGATTGGCTGGCGGCTTGCGTTCCGGGCAATCAGGGGCGCCTTCGGCCGTTGGAGCCGTGCCCATCCGGCTCACAGGATCCAATAACGGAACTGGATTACGGCAGCCCCCCCGAATGGGGCGCATGTGCGTTTCCCTTGGTGCCGCGAGCGGCTTTGACCCGGCACCGCATAGAATTTGCTGAATGGGCCAGCGGCGGCGAGTGGACGTTCTTGGTTTCCCGGCTTTGCGCCGCAGGGCTCAGAGGTAAGGTGGTGCGCCGAGCGGGCTACCTCACGCGCCTAACGGGCAGGCACGATAGCTCGACACTCCGTGCGATTGAGGAGCAGCTCAGTGTGAACGACCTTCTGGCCACAGCGCCCGATGTACCCGAGCCGGTAAAGGCGCGACTACGACTGGGGCGGCCGGGAATACGGAGGCGGCTGGTCGTCGCCTCGTTGAGGGAGCGCAAATGGAAGAAGTTTGGCCACTACCTACGTCGGAGCCCGGGCGACCTCTTGTGGCTACCTGTCAGCGTGCTTCGTTTTCTTTTGCGGCGCGTGCGCTACTTTTTTTCGAGGTCTTCGCGGTTCTCTCGAGGCTACTGCGCGAGCATCGGAAGAGCGCATCCGCCCGGCAGAACTTCCCTCTCGGCGTGAGCAAGTCGGGCGACTCCGTCGGTCGATTGGTTGGACACTCGTCAGTTCCCGCTCCGCAGGTTGAAACGCCTGCCTGAGTCTCGTTCGAGCCTGCGAGCCAGGCGCGATTAGTCCCCCGCTCCCGCCAGCCCCGCAATGAGCAAGAACCGGAGAGGAGAGCCGTGAATCCATTGCAAAATCTGACCCATAACCCACGGTTGGTAGGGTTCGCGAGGCGCTTCCACGTCGCCGCCCCACTGAAATCGGTGGAATACTGGCTGCGGGGACCGTCAGACGGCGTCATTCGTCAGAACATCGCAGGCGTCGACGTCCTGTTCGCAACGCCGGACGCCACTGAACTTCGGACCCTCGAGTCCTGTTACGCGGACGAGATGGATTTCATTGATGCCCTAAAAGAGACGCTTCGGTTCGGCGACGTGTTCTACGACGTTGGGAGCAACGCCGGTCAGTTCCTAATACCCATGGCCAAGATCGTTGGCGACCCTGGGCGCGCGATCGGATTCGAAGCGCATCCCGGCAATTATCGGCGCTTACTCAAGAACGTGGCGCTGAACCAATTGACGAACGTTCAGACTTTCCGGCTGGCTCTCTCGGACGCCCGGGGTGAAGTCCAAATGTTCGGAGAAAGGGGAACGGCAAGCATCGTGTCGGCAGCGGCGCGCTACCATCACGATCCGCCAACCTGCGCCGTTCCGGCGGTGCGCGGCGAGGACCTGCGGAGGTCAGCGGGCTTACCGGTTCCCAAAGCTGTGAAGGTCGACGTCGAGGGAGCTGAATTCGCAGTGCTCAGCGGTCTGGCGGAGACGCTATCAAACCCATTGTGCGCGCTTCTCTGCTGTGAGGTTCATCCCCCGCTTCTTCCTGAGGGCACCTCGCCTGCAAGCTGTCTTTCCCTGGTACGGTCCCTTGGGTTCAATCGAACGGAAACTCGGCCCCGCGGAAATGAGATCCATGTCATCGCGCGGAGAGAAGCCGGGCAGGCCAGCGTGGAGATGGGGGCAGATGATGATTAAGGAAAACCCGATACCCGCTGAGGATCCGTACGTAGCTATCGTGTCGGTCAATTGGAACGGCTGGCGCGACACGCTTGACTGCCTGGAATCGGTACGGAACCTCGACCACACGAACTACCTGATGATAGTCGTCGACAACAGGTCGGAAGATGACTCCGTAACGCAAATCAGGGGGTGGGCTCAGGCAAAGGCAGAGCCCGCGTATACGCTCATTGAATACACACAAGCGGCTGCTGAGGCCGGGGGCGATATTGGGAAAGAGGGTTCCCTCCGGGCCGCATCGCCTCAAAACCGAATGGTGCTCATCGCCAACAAAGCGAATTCGGGGCCTACCGGCGGTGCAAACCTGGGGATCGCGTATGCTTTGCGGAGGCGACCGTCCGCTGACTATGTATTCTTGTTGGACAACGATGCCCAGGTTAGCCGGGACACTCTGACCCGACTTGTCAACGTGAGCCGCAGGGAGGACTGCGGCATCGTGGGAGGGCAGATCCTTGACCTGCTCTCTGGATCCCCCCAATACCCGGACCGGACCACCACGATGGGCCGTTTTTTCGCGCCTTTTGTAGATGACAGACTCTGGACTCCGCCGGCGGGCGTCACGTCCTGGATAACCTGTAACGCCAATGGGGGGGCTATGCTGCTCCGCCAGGATGTACTTCTGGCTTTGGACGCAGCCAGAGGTTGTTTCCTCGACCCCTCCTTATTCTCAGACGGATGGGAATTCGAAATCTGTTCTTTTGCCCGGGTGTTGGGTTACGTCACGATGGGAACCAACGAGGCCTTCGTGCGGCATAAGGGAGATCGCCAATACCGTCGGGCGCTCAACCCTCAGAGATTCTACTACTCGGTACGAAACCGCGTGCTCCTCGCGTGGGCTTACCTGCCGGCCCCGTTGCGAGTCGTATTCCAGTTCATCGACCTCTCGCACTGCGCGTTGTCTGTGGCACGGTGCGCCGTGCGCCGACGCCCGGATGTAGCCTTGGCAGAGATACGAGGCATCATCGACGGATACCGGCAGGTGTACAAGCCTAAAGCGTTCCGCCCCTCGGCCCGAGAAAAACTGGAACTACCCAAGGCTCGGATGGAGGAGACGTGTCACAGGGTCCGTTAGTACCGGTGGTGATCCCGGCGTACAGCGTCGAGGTGACGGTCGAGAGCCCCATCGAGTCCGTGTTTAGCTATGCCACGTCCGGTCCGGAATTGATAGCGCTCAAACACGCCCCCGCCGACGGCAGGTTGCGGGAGGACCTTCGCCCGTGCCCGGCGGTGCGCGCCCCGGTGCTTTCCGCGGAAAGGTCGGTGGAAACAGTCCGCCAACACGTCCTGGAGTCTATGCAGAAGGACCTGCCTGCGCTAGCCGCTGCACTTTAGGAGGCAAGTGTCGTGTCCAAATCGAGCGGGTACCTTCCTACGCTTGATGGGTGGCGAGGCTTGGCGGTCCTAGGTGTGATTCTTGGCCATGCTGAACTCGTCTGGCGTGGAATGGGCGTGCTTCCGCCGTGGGCCCGGTATCTAATCAACGGGTCAAGCACCAAGGGCGTCCAGTTGTTTTTCGCCATTAGTGGCTTCCTGATTACATCCCGGCTGATTGAGGAGTGGCACTCCTTCGGACGGATCAGCCTTAAGCGGTTTTATGTCCGGAGGGCATGCAGGATTTTGCCGCCCGCCATAACGTACTTGGCTATACTCGGCATACTGGGTATGGCAGGTATCGCGGCCCTTCCAAGGGGTTCGATACTGTCCTGTCTTCTCTTTTTCCGCAATTACTGGAGCGGACAGTGCTCACTCACCGGCCACTTTTGGTCCTTGTCGATCGAAGAGCAGTTTTACCTTGTCTGGCCTAGCATCTTGGTCCTCACGGGGCTGCGACGGTCGAAATATGCTGCTGCCGCTATCATCCTCGCAATTGTCGCCTGGAGATGGGCTGCCTTCTACCACCCGCGCGCACGCGCGCTGCTACCAGGGAGTTTCTGGGGTGGGTCGGACATCTGTTTTGACGGTCTCCTTGCCGGTTGCCTCGTTGGGATTCTCCTGGACTCGCAACAACTCAAGAAGTTGTTCTCTAAGTACCTCTCGGCGTGGGTGGTCGGTGCGATAATTCTCCTCATCCTCGCCACAGGTGGGCGCACGTACACACCGGGCGGCAGAACCATCCAGTCCGCGCTAATGCCGTTCCTCGTTGTTGCAACGGTTTTGAATCCGCAAACCTCGCTAGGGCGGCTCTTAGAAAACCGGTCGCTACGCTGGATAGGCAGACTCTCCTATAGCCTTTATATATGGCAGGAGATCTTCCTTTTTCTCGGGGAGAAGCAACTGGCCTGGTACCCGTTGCGGTTGCTCGGGCTGCTTGGGGTGGCAACTCTTAGCTTCTATTTCGTAGAAAGGCCAATGGTGAAACTCGGGTACAGCCTCGCGCCCCCTCCGAGCCTGGGCCACGCTGACCTCATCTCTAAGCCAGAGTCGCGCTCTGTCGCCTTCGGGTTTTCGCAGAGCTCGGAAGGACCCGCGCAGACGATCCCGGAAATACCCCGCGTTCCCCGCATCGCTCTATGACTCACCCTTCTTTTAAGCTGGCCATCGTTATTCCAACCATTGGCCGCCATGCGGAACTGAGGCGCATGCTCGCGAGCCTCGCCGCGCAGACGCATCTGCCGGACGAAATCCTGATTATTGACCAGGACCAGTCAACCAGGGCAGTTGTAGACGAGTTCCCACAATTGAAGATACAGGTTGTGGCTCTTCCCGGATCGGCAGCGTCGAAGAGAAATGCAGGGTTCAGGGCTATGTCCCCCGACATAGAGCTCGTGGGCTTCATGGACGATGACATCGAGCTCGAGCCGGAAGCCATCAACGCCGTGCTGAACTTTTGGGAACGGGCCCCGGACGATCTCGGCGGCGTGGGCTTCAACTTGGTAAATCATCCGTCCGTCGTCGCGCCGAGGCTGAAAGGGTTGCGGCTTACGTCCCGGCTGGGCTTGTATGATTCAACAAAAGGAGCCGTCCTGCGTTCTGGCATCCACACGATGATTGGGTGCGTCAACGATCACTGCTACGTCCGGTGGCTTTCGAGCATGGCCGCCGTGTTCCCGAGGCGAGTGCTCGACGAATTCATGTTTGACGAGTGGTTTCAGACTTACAGCTACCTGGAGGACCTTGATTTCACTTACCGGATCGGAAAGAGGTACAGACTGGCGGTGGTGGCCGACGCCCGCGTCTACCATTATCCATCGCAGATAGGTCGCCCCGACTGGTACGTCTTCGGCAGGAAAGAGGTCATGAACCGGCTTTACTTTGTCAGCAAGCACCGGGAACTTTCCCGCCCCCTGTGCTGCCTGGCGCTTCTGATTCGCGCCTCGATGAGCATTCTGCTTGGACTACTTAGACTCGAGGTCGGCTATTTTAAACGCGTAGCAGGTAACTTCGCAGGCATGTTGCTGACGCTTGTCAGCGGTGCTCAGGCGTCTGCCGCGACGCCCTCTGGAAGCTGCAATCACCCCGAAGTGTCCTCATAGTTCAGAAGGGAACCCTTCGAGGAATAACCATGAAAAGTCGCATCTTGTTGTGCGCCTATGCGTGCGCTGCCGATCCAAGCACCAACTTCTTTGGAGGCGGGGATGTCATGGCCTGGAATCTGGTCAAGCGTCTGGGGCGGGAGTCCAGACTGTGGGTCCTCACCGCCGCCCAGAACCGTCCAGCGATTCATGGCATCTTGGCGAAAGAGCCCCTTCCGAACGTCGAGTTCGTTTATGTGGACCTGCCGGCCCCGTTGCATGAGCTCTTACGGCATCAAGGGGCGCTGCAATTCTACGCCTATTTGTGGCAGTGGAAAGCGTTCTTTGTCGCCCGGAAGCTGCACCGCCTTGTTCGGTTTGGCGCGTTCCAACACCTCACTTACGAGAACGACTGGATGGCCAGCCCCACCGGGGCGTTGTTGCCCATTCCTTACTTGCGCGGCCCAGGCGGAGGTGCCCACTTTGTGCCAGCGGAGTTTCGAGCCCGGTTTGGCGCCAAGCCGCGCCTGTGGGAGTACTTTCGCATCGGCATGCAGTGGGTCTTTCGCCACGACCCATTCTTCCTGATCGGCCAGGAGCGAGCGAAAGTTCTATTGATGGCCAACCGGGAAGCTCTCGATGCCCTGCCGGCTCGCTGGCGAAGGAAAGCCCAACTGCTCTCCGTCAACGGCATTTCGAGCAACGAATTTACTCCGCCGGAACGCCCAACGCAGAATGCCGGGTTCGCCATACTTTCCGCAGGCCGCTTGGTTCCACTCAAGGGATTCGACCTGGCCTTGCGGGCCTTCGCGCTTTTCTCCCGAAAACACCCGGAGGCCAAGTTCGTGATCGTTGGGACTGGCCCTGAACTGAACCGGCTCGAGAAACTCGCACAGGAGTTGGGCATCGAGAGGCAAGCGCACATAGAAGGCTGGATGCCGCGGGAACGCCTGCTGGCGAATATGCGGTTCTGCGATGTCTTTCTTTTCGCCAGCCTGCGCGACGGTGGCGGACTGGTGGTAGTGGAGGCGATGGCTGCCGGCAAGCCTGTAGTCTGCTTCGATCTGGGCGGTCCCGGGTTGCACATCAATCCTGAATGCGGTTTCAAGGTTCCGGCGCGTACACCGGAGCAAGGCGTGCAAGACATGGCGGAGGCGCTCGACAGGCTGGCAAGCGATCCCGAGTTGCGGGCCCGAATGGGCCGGGCGGCGTTTGAACGGGCCCGACAGGTGTACGACTGGGACCGCGTTGCTGAGCGCATTATCGAAGCATACCAAGAAACCATACCGTGCGAGCGGCAGGGCCCGGGAGAAACTCCAACTTCAGAGCACGAATGGCCAATGGAAGCACCATCTGAGAATTTGCCACTTGCGCTTCAGTCTTCTCGCTTGCCCTTAATGAGGCAATGGCTCTGTGAGCCGGCGCTGCAAAGTGACGGGCTGAAGAGCGCCGGGGCGCGGGTGGGGCAACCCCAAACCCTCAGGACGCGAAGATAGTAGAGATGCGCGATTCCCCACGAATTCTCCACGCTCCGCGGCGGAACGTTTCCGCGCCAGGCCCCCCTTTTCCCCTGACCCTTCGCCTCGGAGAGGGCAGGCTTCCCCGGCGGCGGCAGACTCGCGGGCTGTGGCTGACCTCGATGCTTTGCCTTCTGATTTGGTCCGGCTACAACACTACGGTTTATTTCTGCCTCGACCCGCTCTTTCCCAAGAACTTCACCAATCTCGTGCATGGTGTGCGCGCCTTCTTTCCTATACTCGCCGGCCTGATCGCTGCGGCGCAACTGGCTCAGCGCCGGTCCCTTCCGAAGTGGCTGGCATTCGGCCCGCTGGATCTCCTGTTGCTCTATGCTGGAGTCGGCCTGGTCTCATCCCTTTTTGTCTCGCCGGAGCCCCTCGGCGGCGCTTATTGGGTATTCCAGTACGTCTCCGTGATCATCGTCGTGATGGCGGTCGCATCGGGCCCCGAGGCGGAGGCGCACCTCCGTCGTTATATTTCCGTTAACTGGGGCTGCTGCGCCGTCATCTGCGTGGGCTTGCTGGCTGGGATTCCTTTCCTGGGCGGCGGTGCGGTAAGTCAGACTCTCGGCAGCCCGCTGGGAGTGATGGCCTATGGCAGGCTTCCAGGCGAATTGATGGGTATGACAGGGACGAGAAATACCGGATTCGGGAGGTTTTCCGGAATCGTTGTTCTGGTGGGGCTCGCGAAACTCCTGCACGACCGGAGGGACAAGATAACGCTGTTCCTCTGGATGCCGCTGACTCTGGCCGCGGGACTGGCTTTGCTGTTGTCCCAGGCCCGAACGTCGTGGGTGTCGGTTGTAATCGCTACCACAGTGCTCGTAGCCCGCGCGCCCACGCGGTGGAGAGTCCCGATGATCATGATCGGGTTGCTGGCGCTCCCGCTGGTGTTCCTGACCGGCGTGGGTAACGCCTTTGCGCTTTACCTGACCCGCGAGCGGGGATTTGATCCGACGCTCACAGGCCGTACAGTGACTTGGTTGGAGGGCTGGCAGGCATTACAACAATCCCCTTGGGCCGGACTTGGATTTTGGGGAGACCGCCTGTTTATTCACGGCTCCAACATGCAGAGCACGCTTTTCGACGCCTTGGTCCAGGCGGGCTTTGTGGGGATCGTTCCGTTCGTAATTGCCCTCGTCTGGGTGTGGGTCGGCATCGTGCGATTCTACTCCACCAAGCCGGCCGGAGAAGCCAGCTCTCTGCCGGGCGAACTCCTTGCCGTCATGACATTCCTCACCGTCTACTCCATCACAGAAATAACCTGCAGCTTTTACTCGGTGGGCTGGATAGCTATGGCGCCGCTCATCGCCCACGTCCAATTGCGCGTCGTGCAAAACTCCCGAAAGCGCCAATCCAAACGCATCCCGCAAGTCGCACCCTTGCGCCCGCCGTTGCAGGTCCCACGCCGCATTCAGACCGTTTGACGGCCCTTCCAGCATTTCCGTCTCCTCCCGTCACCTCATCGTAAGCCCCTGAACTGTCACTCCCACGAAAAATGCACTTGACAACGGCGGACGCGTCCGTGATGCTTGCCCGCTTGCCCCAGCCACATTCCGCGGAGTGGGAGGAAACATGCGCTCGAAAGCCTTGGTGGTGGCCGCCGTTTTGGCGGGCTCGTTGGCCCTAAAGGCCCAGACCAGGCCCGACGATCTGAAACCGATGCTGGAGCAGGAGATCCAGCCTGTCTCGGTCGTGGCTTACCAGTTGAGTCAATACCTCACGGCGCGGATTCCCAAGCTGCCGTCTCCTTCGTCGGCTGAGCAATGGACCTCAGAGCAAAAACGCTGGCGTGAGCATATCCTCAAGGACATCGCCTTTCATGGTTGGCCGCGCGCCTGGGTGGATGCGGCGCCGAAGTTTGAGGACCTAGGGGTGTTTGAAACCGGGCATGGTTATCGTTGGCACAAGCTGCGGTTTGAAATCGTACCGGGGTTCAATTCGACCGCAATCCTCTACGAGCCCGAACACCTGGCGGGACGAGCGCCGGCGATCATCAACGTCAACGGGCACGACCCGCTGGGGAATGCCGCCGAGTACAAGCAGAAGCGCGCCATCAATTTCGCCAAGCGCGGCATCGTGGTCCTCAACCTGGAATGGATGGGTTGCGGCGAACTCCACCAACCGGAGAATGCGCACGACTTCGGCGCCCACCTGGACCTGGTGGGCGCTAACGAATTGGGCTTGTTCTTCCTGGCCATGCGCCGGGGCGTGGACTACCTTGCCTCGCTTCCACAAGTGGACCCCGCGCGGCTGGGTGTCACGGGCCTTTCCGGAGGCGGCTGGCAGACCATTGTTCTGAGCGCGCTCGACGAAAGGATCAAGGTCGCGGTCGAGGTCGCTGGTTTCGGTTCTCTCGAAACGAACCTCACGCATCCTGTGGACACGGATGAGATCGAGGAAGATCCCACCGATTTTGACGCGGGTTTCGACTACACCATCCTCACCGCCTTGCGCGCTCCGCGCCCCACTCTCCTCATCCACAATGCGGAGGACACCTGCTGTTTCCGCGCTGACCTGGTCAAGCCGTACATCTACACAAACATCCAACCCTTCTTCAAACTGTATGGAGCTGAGGCGGCCTTCGCCTTTCATGAGAACCGCGACCCGGGAACCCACAACTATCAGATCGATAACCGCGAGGCGGCCTATAAGTTCTTCACCACTCACTTCAATCTGCCGGTGGCTACAGCCGAGATTCCCAGCGATGCGGAGATCAAGAGCCGCGAGGAAGTGCTGGTGGGTTTGGCCAAAGACAACCTGACGATCCTCGGCTTGGCGCGGAAAATGGCGGCGGGAATCGAGCGAGATCCTGTCCCTGCGGATTCATCGGCAAAAGCGGCCTGGGCGACGAAAGAGCGCACCAGACTCGAGGCGGACGTGCGATATAGACCGGTCAAGATCGCCAACGCCTGGAGGATGTGGAACACCAAGAACAAAGGACTCGAGACCATCTCCTATCGCTTTGACTTCGACAACCGGCTTACCGCCACGGGCGTTTGGCTGAAGGCCCTGTCTCTGCCGGCCGACGCCCCCGCTACCCTGGTGCTGAACGACATGGGGAGAAGGGAATCCGGTGCGGTGGTCTCCGACCGCGTCAATCGCGGGGAACAGGTGCTGGCGCTGGACCCGCTATTTATGGGCGAAACGACTCCGCAGAAACCCGACCCGACGGATTGGGAGTTGCTGGTCGCGACAACCGGCGACCGGCCGCTGGGCATCGAGGTGGGCCAGGTGATCGCCGCTGCGAAATGGCTACGGCAGATGTCGGGGCAGCAATCCGTGCGCCTTGAGACCAGCGGGATTCGGAGCGAGGTCGTGGCCCTCGTCGCCGCGGCTCTCGAACCCGCGCTCTTTTCCGAGCAGATGAGCCGCCAGGCGATGTCGAGCCTCGGCTTCCTGCTGGACACGCCCGTGATCTTCCGGGCTGCGCCGGAGCTCTTCTGCCTGGACCTTTTCAAGGACTTCGATATCGATCGCCTCATTGCCTTGGCCGCACCTACCACGGTGGCGTTGCACGACTACGCCCAAGCTACGTCGTTTAAGATGCCGCCGCCAGAGCCAGAGGATTGATTTATATAAGTCGTTTATTTTCAGTATTATACTGGAATTATACAAATAAGTGTTGTGTTTTCATAGACATATAGGCATCGCGTCGTGATGTCGACGGTCCCCCTTTGTTTTCATAGACATTCTCGCTTTGTTCCGCATTTTCGGAGTGAAGTTGCGAAGAGGGTGGGCGGGTTTTGCCATCCTCTGCGGTCCTTGCCAGGGTGCACATCGGACTAATTGCCTTCATCCTTTATTTTCATAGACATTCCCGGATCGTTCGTTCAATTTCGTAGCGCCGACCTTCAGGTCGACACTTCGGCAGTGTCTCCCTCGCGTGCCGACCTGAAGGTCAGCGCTACGCGTGGGCGGCAGCGCCTTCCCCAGCGATCCTTTGTTTTCATAGACATTCTCGCTTTGTTCCCGGATTTCACGGGGTAGCAGACCCGGTTTCACGCCAAGGCGCAAAGAACACCAAGGGCGCAAAGTCGCACCACCCCCAACCCCTCCTCATTCGAGGAGGGGAGTTTGAAGTTCCCCTCCCTGGATAAGGAGGGGTCAGGGGTGGTTGTTTTCCATACCGGTCCTTTGTTTTCATAGACATTCTCGCTTTGTTCCCCGAGTTATCGACAATACAGCCTCGCTTCGTTCGGGCATCGGCGACAATTTATCGCTGAACCGGCCTGCGTCGCTGGAGCGCTCCTGGCGGGCGCCCTCCGGCGCGACAAAGGGCTGAGTTTCTTCCCACCATTTAGACACCTTCCCCCTCTGCCTCTGCCCAACCACTCGAGAAACCCTTCCCGGCCCGGCCTTCCAGCCGTCCCCAACCCCACGGTCATAGCCTAGCACGGCTTGAGGTTTTTGTCAAGCAAAAAATAGTCCAGACAAGTAGTCCCTATCCGGCGGGCAAAGTGTCCTAGTTGCCCGCCTGGATGACGTCATAGGCCTTCTCAATCACTTTTTGGAACTCAGGTGAGGTTTCGTGCCAGTCGAGCACATCGACGCGAAAAGGGAGATCGGATTCCTCGAAGGCTTCTTTGAGGTGACGGAGGGTCTCGGGGTTTAGTTTGGTGAGTGCGACAACGGCCAGATCAAGGTCGGAGTAGTTCTTCGCTGGTCCACTGACGCGGGAACCGAAGGCGCGGACTTCGCAGTTGGGGACATGTTGACCCAGGATGGCTCGAACAGTCTGGAGATGCCGAGGGGAAAGATCAATCATTGCGCGCTTCCAAGGCCGCCAGCAGGCGCGCGGCATCGCGGGCAAACTCATGGGCGGTTTTGTAGACCCTCTCGGCGATCTCGGGCTGATAGATGTGGGAGGTCAGATTCCGCGCTTCGTGATAGCGCATCCATTGTTCGACGTCGTCCAGCAGGCGATTCTCTGCCGCAAGGCGGAAAAGTTCGCGGCGCGTCACGCCATCGGCGATTGCGGGGCTGATGTTTGTTTCCAACCAGCGCTTGATAAATTTCCAACAAAGCTCGTAAGTGAATTCAAAGTGCTGGACGACGCCTGCCTTGATGGCGTTGCGGGCCACGTCATCGAGACTGTTCATGAACTCGACATCGTCGCTCTTGGCCAGTACGGCGGCTAAGGCCGAAACTGCTTTCTGCAAGCTGTCGAGCGCCAGCGCCACGCCGCCCTCCGAGTTTCCCCGACTCCTGCGCCGGAGCGCAGGCAGAGGGGGAGTATAGCACTTCAGAATCTTAGCAGGCATTGCAAATGGCTAAGGTGTGACTGTGAACCACGAACCGCGCGCCCTAGAGGTCCGAGTTGGCAGCGCTGGCCCCGTAGGGGTGGATTCACTCATTCCCCTCACCCGCGTGGTGCCGCCGCTATTTCTTTTGATTGCGCAGGTAATTGCCGATCAGTTGTGCGTCTGCGGGAGAGAGCGCGGGCACGGCCTTGCGGAGCATCCACATGAAATGGTCGACCTCTTCGGGGGCCATGGGGTGTCCGATGTTCTCGCCACCGGATTTGCCGGGAATGGGCCGATTAGAGTTCGCAATCAGTTCGCCGCGTTCGTCGAGGAAGGCGAAAAAGGGCAAGCCGGGGCCTTTGGAGCCCAATTGGGCTTCGAGCGCCTCGCCACCGGGCGTGTTGAGGACGGCCTTGTCGGCGTGTTCCTGCACGTCGATGCGGGCGATCACGAAATGCCGGGCGAAGATGGGCTGGATTGTGGGAGCCTCGATAAACCTATCGAGGCGCTTGCACCACCCTCACCAGGAGGCGCCGAAAATCAGAAAGATGTCTTGGTGCTGCGCGGCGGCTTGCGCTTTGGCGCTCTCGAGCACCTGTTGGGCGGTGGGCGGGCCTGCTGCTGTCAACGTCTGAATTCCAACGAGTAAGGCCAGTGCTGTCGTCCGGAGGATGGTTTTCATGGGGGGATTCTATGGCTCAGCGGCGTGGTGTGTCAATCAGGTTTGGTGCAAAGGGTAGGGCGTGAGTTGTCACTAGCTATTCACGCAGTCGCCCACTTCGGATAAGGTCCGCTTTGATCTTTTCGAGCGGTATCCCCTTTTCATGGCGGCGCGATTGTGAAATCAACCCGCCCCAGAAATCCTCCAACAAGGCGCCATATTTTTTCAGGTCAATCTGAACGGCCACCTTGCGCCCCCTGTCGTCAGTGACGAACTGGATACCGGTCATAAGCGCTCTCCTTCAGTTCCTCTTCCCACTGTAAGTTTGCTGCTGCTCCCTGTCAACAATAGCGCGCAGATTTTCCTCTGATCATGGAATGACACCGCGAGCAGCTTTGAATGCGCGGTTGGCCGCGAGCGACGATCGGTGCCACTAGTTTATCGGACCTTGTTGTTTTGCGAAGATCCCTTCTCTGTGTTCTCTGTTCCTGAAAAGACGAAACACAGAGATCGCTGAGACCCTCCGTGTTCTCTGTGTTTGGTCTTTCAGGACACAGAGGACGCGGAGAGGTTGGGTTTGGTTGCGGCCACCGGTCCGCGCTGTATATACTGACGGCTTGAAATTCTGGGGTGTGTGCCATGAGACGTTTATGTCTTCAGAAATTAGGAAGAGCCCCGGATCTCAAAAGCGGAGGTCCGCGCTACACGCTTCTGAGAACTGTGGTCGGGGTTCTTCTGCTCGCCCAATTTGTTTCGGCGCGAGGGCCGGAAACCGCCAAGCCTGCCGGCGACGATTCTTTTTATCCCGTGGCCGTATGGTACGGCGGCGGAAAAGCTCGCGCGCCGATGCTGGAGCGCGTGGACGCCGGGAGCGCTGAGCGTTGGGGAAAAGATCTGGATCAAGTCAAAGCGGTGGGCTTCAACACCGTGAAGTGCTGGGTAGACTGGGCGACGGCGGAGCCCAGGCCGGGTGAGTTCGAATTCCAGACTCTTGATCTTTTGATGCGGCTTGCCCAGGAGCGCGGACTGCGCGTGGTGGTGCAGATTTATCTCGATTCCGCTCCCGACTGGGTGGGCGAGAAGTATCCCGACGGCAAGTTTGTGGACCGCAGCGGCGCGGTGATTATATCCCAGGCCGCTCCGGGGTTTTGCATCGATCATGCGGGCGTGCGGAGCGCGATCGTGAAGTTTCTGGAAGCTCTCTCCGGCGAGGCCAACAAGTTTTCGGCGCTTTACGGTTGGGACGTTTGGAGCGAGCCGCACGTGATCAACTGGGCTGAATTCCCTTATCTCACTAATCCCGAATTCTGCTTCTGCCCGTCGAGCCAGGCGCGCTTCCGGGAATGGTTGAAGAAGAAATACGGCAGGCTCGAGGCGCTGAATGCCGCCTGGTACCGCGGCTTCGAGCATTGGGAGCAGGTGGAGCCGCCGCGCGCCTCGACGATTCTTTCTTACACCGATTACCTTGACTGGCGCGCCTATATCGACGACAAGCTGGCGGGGGACCTGCGCACACGCGTCGAGGCCATCCGCAGCCAGGACCACGCGCACGCCATCACCAGCCACGCGGCGGGGCCGGCGCTCTTCACTTCGCCCACGGACGGCTTCGGCGAACCCGACGATTTCAAGATGTCGGCGAGCGCCGACTTCTTCGGGACCTCGCTCTATCCGAAGCACGCCGAGTCCACGCACCCCTGGTCCTACCCGATGCTGGCCGCGGGGCTGGACTTCACGCGCTCCGCAGGGCACAGTTCCGGCAAGGGCTTCTGGATTGGCGAACTCCAGGCCGGCCAGGGCGTGACGGGGATGCGCATCGCAGAGCCTGTGGACTCGCACGATGAAGAGTTCTGGATGTGGAAAGTGCTTTCGCACGGGGCGCGGGAGATTGCCGTGTATGCGTGGTACCCGATGAGCTCCGGCTACGAATCGAACGGATACGGCCTGATCAACCTGGACGGCACGCTGACGCCGCGGGCGGGCGCCGCCGGCAAGGTGGCGCAGGAGATCGCGCAGAACGGCGGCGATCTGCTGGCCAGCGAGCCGGCCCGCGCGCAGGTAGCGGTCCTCTTCAATCGGCTCTCTTACATGGTGGGCGGCTCGGAGCCTTCGCTCTCGAAGCTGGGAAACGCCACGCGCGATTCGCTCGAGGGCGTGCACCGGGCGTTCTTCGAGGAGCAGATCCCCGTAGACTTCGTCCATCCCATGGACGTGGTGGGCGATAAACTAGGCCAGTACAAGATTCTGTTTCTGCCGTTTCCGGTGATGCTCTCAAGAAATGTGGCCGAGGGACTGCAGCGCTACCTCCGCGACGGCGGAACCGTGGTGGCGGAAGCGCGCCTGGCTTGGAACGACGAGCGTGGCTTTTCCAGCGATGAGGTGCCGGGCATGGGCCTGGCAGAGGTATTCGGCGCGCGCGAGAAAGTGATCCGCCCGGTCGAAAAGCCGGAAGTGATCCTGGAGCCCGACGCCGGGCTGCCCGGTTGCGCGCCCGGCACGCGCGCTGCTGCGACGGCGTTTGAGGAGGAATTGGAACCCTTGCCCGGCGCGCGCGTGCTGGGCCGCTTCGCGGACGGCGCGCCCGCCATCGTCGAGAACAGCTACGGCAAGGGAAAGGCGATTCTGGTGGGATCGTTCCTGGCCGTGGCCTTCCAGCGGCAGCACGACGAGGCGACGAAACAATTGCTGTTGGGCTTGGCTCGCGCCGCGGGCGTGGCGCCGGAAGTGATCGTCTCGGGCGAGAACAGTAGCCAAGTGGAAGTGCGGCGGCTGGAGGGAAAGGATGTACAATTCCTCTTTGCCTTTAACCACTCTGAGCATGCCGCCGCGGCGAAGATTTCGGTCCGTGTCCCGTGGACAGCGCGCGAGGCTCGAAGCTTGAACGGCGAGCAAAAAGTTTCATTCCGTCAGTCTGGCGATGGGTTAGCGATCGAAGCTCCGCTGGCCGCTCTAGGAATTTGGGTTGTTCGGTTGGACCGAAAATGACCAAGTAGCACAGGCACTCTTGCCTGTGCCTTTTAGGTATTGATCACAGGAACGAGTGCCTGTAGCACTAGTTCGCGGGACGTTGATATTTTGCGAAGATGTCTTCTCCGTGATCTCTCTCTGCGCCTCGAAAGACTGAACACAGAGCTCACTGAGATCCTCCGTGTTCTCAGTGTTGAGGCTTCGAAGTCACAGAGGACACAGAGAAGTTGGTATTGGTTGCGGCGGCCGGCGCTGTGCTACTTGCGCAATGACTAACCAACTTGTACTCGGTCTGGACCTCGGCGGAACGAAAATCGCCGCCGGGGTTGTCAATTCGCGGGGGAAGCTGTTCTCGAGCGTGCGGGTGGTGACGCCCGCCCAAGGCGTGAAGACCGATCTGGCTGCGCTGTTCGACGCGGCGCACGCTGCGGTGAGCGCGGCGAAATTTCCTTGGAAAAGCATACGGGCGGTCGGGGTGGGAGTGCCCGGGGCATTTGATCCGCGAGCAGAAACCGTGTGGGCGCCGAACTTGCCCGGCTGGTCAAAGGTCCGCTTGAGGCAGCTTCTGGAAAATGCCCTGCAACGTCCGGTCTTTGTCGAAAGCGACCGCAACGTGCAGGCGTTAGCTGAAGCCTGGCTCGGTTTAGGGGCAAAACGGCGGGTCCGGAATCTGGTTTTCTTGACGGTGGGAACGGGGATCGGCGCCGGGCTGATCTCCGAGGGGCGCTTGATTCCCGGGGCCCATGGCGTCGCCGGGGCGGCGGGTTGGATGGTGATTGACCGCCAGTGGAAGCCGGAATACGGCCGTGTGGGATGCTTTGAGGCATTGGGCGCCGGTCCGGCGGTGGCCAGGCTAGGTAAGTTGGCTTGGGAAAAAGACCACGAGAGGCCGATGGGCGCCCGGGCACAAGGCGGCAGCGGCGAAATGCCAAGGCGCGATTTCAGATTTCAAATTACAGATTCCAAATCTCAGAACAACACAGTTCGAGATTCCACATCTCAGGTCGCTAGTCTTCCGGATTCCAAAATCCAGGCGAACATTACTGCCGAAGTCGTGGCAGCCGCGGCGCGCCGCGGCGACAAGGCTGCCCGTCGAGTGCTGGAGGAGATTGGCACGAATCTGGGTTTGGGAGTGGCCAATATCGTGTGCCTGCTGAATCCCGAGGTGGTGGTTTTGGGCGGCGGGTTGGCTGGGATCGGAACCCCGCTCCTCTCTCCGCTCCGCAAGGCTTTGCGCCAATGGGGCCAGCCGCTGGCCCGAAAGCAAGTTCGCATTATGATATCGCGCCTGGGAGAGCAGGCCGGGATTTTAGGCGCGGCTCGATATGCCTTACTAAAAATGGAGGAAACAGGATAATGTCAGCAGAAACGTATTTCGCAGAAGCACAGAAGATTTACGACCGGATTCGTTCCACGCAAGCCGGAAACATCAGGAAGGCCGCAGAGTTTTGCGCCGACTCGATTTCGAAAGGGGGATTGGTTCATTTGTTTGGCAGCGGGCATTCGGTGATTCCGATCATGGATGTCTTCCCACGCTACGGCAGCTTCGCAGGTTTTCATCCTTTGATGGACGCCCGGCTGATGTGGACGCAAGTGCTGGGCTCAGGCGGCGTCCGCGAATTGTTGAAGCTGGAACGGACGGAAGGATACGTCGCCACGTTTCTCAGCAACTTCAAGTTTGAGCCGATGGACACCATGGTGGTTTACTCGCACGGGGGACTGAACGCCGCAGGAATCGATGTGGCCCTGCACGCCAAAGCGCTGGGATTGAAGGTGGTCGCCGTCACCTCGCTCGACAACGCGCGAATTGCCAAGACCACGCATTCCAGCGGCAAGAAACTCGCTGATTTGGGCGACGTGGTGATCGACAACTGCTGCCCGCCGCGGGATTCTCTGGTTGACGTGGCCGGCATTCCGGTGGGCGCCAGTTCCACCCTCGCGGTGATTGCCATTTCCATGGCTCTGACGGCAGAGATCGCGGCCGAGCTTGCGAAACGCGGCGTGAAATTCCGAGCCTTTGTTTCTCCCAATGTAACCACGGTTGGTCCGGATAACAATCGTCAGGTGTTTGACGATTACATCGCCAGGATCGCGCCGCGTATGCGGTAAACGGTGGCGCAAGGGCGTCCCGCCCACGCAAAACGTTGCGGGCAGCGCGCCTGTCCTGAGAGAGCGTGATTTTTTTGAATGTTGCCGAAAAGTGCCATTGATAACAAATGAGTTAAGTGCTCGAAAATGGCCAAAAATCCAAAAAAATCACAGACTCTGAGCGAAGCGAAGGAATGCCCGCACCACCGCGGGCGAGACGCCCGCGCCACATGAGAGGTCTGATTCATGTTGAGTTGGGCTGGGATCGTTCTGGCGGGGTTATTGAACGGCAGTTTCGCGGTCCCCTTGAAGACGACGCGCGTCTGGAAGTTCAACCACATCTGGACTCTGCATTCGCTGCTGGCGATGGGCGCCATGCCATGGCTCGTTGTGTGGGCGGCCGTGCCGGGCTGGCGCGAGATTCTTAGCCGTGTTCCGGCGCGGGGCTGGATGATCTTAATCGGGTGGGGAGTGCTGTTCGGCATCGCCTCGTTGCTTTACGGCATCGCCGTGGACCTGCTCGGAATCGCGCTCGGATTCGCTATCCAATTGGGGCTTTCGATCGTGCTCGGGGCGTTGCTGCCTCTATTATGGGCAGGGGCATTCGAATTGCGATCGCAAGGAGACTGGTTTTTCGTTCTGGGGCTGGCCCTGATGGTGGCGGGAGTCATCTTGTGCGCTCAGGCCGGCGGGAGCAAAGGCGAGGTCGGCAGTTCCAGCGCCAAGCGGTTCCATCTGGGACTCCTGATCGCTATTGTTGGCGGCGTCCTGGCGCCCACGCTCAATTTCGGCATTCAGTACGGAACTGCCCTCCTCAGCAAAGGCGCGGGGACGGGTTCGAAACAGGGGTTCCCGGCCGAAATCTATCTTGCCTGGGCAGTATTCCTCTCGTCGGCTTCCGTGTTGCAGGCCGGATACTGTTTCCAGCGCGTCGTCCGTGAACATTCGACCGCAGTCTTCGCCGCGGGGATGCGCACGCGTGACGCGCTCCAGGTGCCCGCCATGAGTCTACTGTGGATTGCCAGCGTGTTTGTCTACGGGCGCAGCGCCTTTGGCCTGGGCTCGCTGGGAAACAGTTTCGGGTGGCCGGTTTTCGTCGCCTTGATCATTCTCACCTCCAATGCCTGGGGAGTTCTGCTGGCAGAGTGGAAACAAGCCAGCCGGGCAGCGTTCCTCCGCATGATCGCCGGAAGCGCCGTGCTGATCTTTGCAGCGTTTCTCATCGGGCAGAGCAAGCGAGGCTAGTTACACCCACCGGTTGAACCACTCCAGCATAAGTTGTTGGGCGCGGGCGGGGAACTTGTGGGGACCGTCGTAGGTGTAGGTGGTGAAGCGTTCCGGTTTGCCGATTGCTTCGTAGCATTGGCGGAGAGTGCTGAAAGCGGCGAGCACGCCCTGGGTCGAGAACAGGCCGTCGCGCCAGCCGTGCACGACCATGAGCGGGTTGGGCATGGTGAGCGATCCCACATCAGGATAATCGAGGTACTTCAGGAGGCCGGGCGTGACTCCCGAGATGATCGTGTGGGGCTCGAAACCGGGGACCAGATCCCGCCACGAGGTCATCCAACCCGCCACACAGGCCGCTTTGATCCGGGGATCCAAGCCGGCGAGGAAGTTCGACCGGTAGCCTCCCACCGACAGCCCCACGCAGGCGATGCGGTTGGGATTCACTTCGGGCCGGGTCAGAAGATAGTCGACCGTGCGGATATCATCCCAGGCCAGAACGCCTGCCCAAGTGAAGCCCGACA
>Ga0326727_10009684_pt1 | contig 23512 bp, 17 predicted proteins | sample MB2enrmetagenome_FD_207643 | JGI IMG/M metagenome (GOLD analysis project Ga0326727, IMG submission 207643) | Lab enriched peat soil microbial communities from McLean, Ithaca, NY, United States - MB29MY | ecosystem: Environmental > Terrestrial > Soil > Wetlands > Peat | place: USA: New York... | reverse complement strand
CGGCCGCCGAGATCGTGAAGTTTGCCGCGAAAAATAAGATCGATCTGATCATCATCGGCACACAAGGAAAAAAAGGCCTGGAGCGCCTGCTTCTTGGTAGTGTCGCAGAAGAGATTATCCGGTCTGCACCCTGCAGGGTTTTAGTAGTTAAGTAAGGGAACTACCTCAATTTGTGTATCCAGATAAAACGAAAAAAAATCAGCACACACAAAACCACAAACGCAATACGACAGTACAGCAATAAAAATACGGTGATTAAAAAATGACCTTGCTGGCAGATTTAGTTATAGGGTTGATCCAGCTGATCATTGCCATCATTTTTTCCGTAATCGCACTTTATGCAGGATTACTTACCTTCAACCATCTTACCGGAGGTTTTGATGCACCGGGTGAGATTAAACGGGGAAATGTTGCTGTTGGTCTCCTCATTGCTTCCATTTATATTGGTATTTCCATCCCGGCATACGCCGGAATTCAGGCAATTCTCGCCGGTTTAGCCAGTATTGCGGCAGAAGGCGTCTTCTCAGTAGAAAGTGCCCTTAACATAGTATGCATAGTCGTTGAACTGGGACTGAGTATTCTTCTGGCTGTTGCAGCAATCTATGTCGTAATGTATATTATTGCTCAGGTGAGTTCCTCTATTGACGTGCTTCGTGAAATCAAATACGGCAATACCTCAATGGCACTGGTAGTGGCAAGCATGATCCTGTCAGTGTGTATTGTAGTCCATTGGAGTATTGACGGATTATTCAAAGCGGTCTTCTTTTAGAAGTATTGAAAACTCCATCTTTATTTCGAGTGAAGGAATTTCCAAAAAAATGAACTGATGAAGGATAACCAATCCATTTTTCCAAAAGAAAGGAAAGCAGGGAACACCGATCAGATTGGTATTTATTAATCAGAAAAAAGTACCCAAAACTACCGTGCTGCGCTTTCCTGAACCCCTCCGGCGTCACTTCCTTCCGGGATACCGACCATATAATAGCGTTTGATAAATTCTCGTACTTTTTCCGATTCTATCCAGCCCATATCAAGCTGGGTGACGATCCGATCAATCTCGCGGGCCTGCAGGATAATCTTATCAGTCACATCGCCGGGAGCAAGACTCGAAAGTCCAACGATAACGGCAAGAGGGTTCCGTATATGATCGCCAAGGATGGCAAACTGCTCGATATTTTTTTCTATCTGTTCAAGTGCCTCTCTCTTTACTGATTCCATCTGCTTACGAGCAGTGATATCGATAAACGAGGCCATGATACAGACAGGAGTATTCGTTTCATTTTTTACAAGATTAATCCAGAGCAGGACATAAAACGGTGTCTGGTCGGCTTTGTAAAGAAGGATCTCTCCAAGCCAGCTCCCTTTGCGTTGAAGCGCATCCTTAATCTGTTCGATGCTCTGGTGGGACGCTACAAATTTCCAGAGGTTTGCACCGTTGAATTCCTGTTCATCGTGGGATCCTGTCATCGACAGAAGGGAGCGATTGACATAGGTGATGGTAAAATCGAGATCCATTATGGCAATCGCATTAAGCGATGAGCTGATTGCGTGATCCCGAATGATAAGCGCTTCCTCAGCCTGTTTCCTTGCCGTAATATCGACGATTGTACAGACAAACTGGTCATCCGGGAGTATACCAGCTGATAGTAAAACCCACCTGAAGGTGCCGGTCTTTGTCATAAAACGGGTTTCAAGGTTTTCCACGCTTCCCTGTGAGGCAAGAGTCTGGAAGAATTTTTCCCGGTCGGCTTCGTCAATCCAGAATCGGGGAAATGGCTGAGCCGCAACTTCGGCGGGTTCGTAGCCTAAGGTACCAGCGAAACGCTGGTTAACCTCTTCGATAATCTTATCAGAACCGTTTACAACGCCAATCCCGGCCTCAGAGTGGTCAAACGTTCCCCGGTATTTTAATTCGTTCCTGCGCATGTGGATGGCAAGACTCGAAACGACAGCTGCAATACCGATAACTACAAAACAGGTGAAAAAGGATGCCGCCACCTGGCCAAGCTCCCCACCTGTAACTGCGGCAACGAATCCGATATAGATGACTGATACACCGGCTGCATACCATACGCCCCAGCGGGGGTACCAGTACGACGCTATGACAATCGGGATATAGAGGAGGTTTGTGGCAACGGCAGCGGTGCCATAATGGAACGCGAGAATGTTGATGAGTAGCGCGAGAATGGTGGTACTGACAACAATAAATGGCCAGAGATCGACGAGATTTTCTTCACGTTTCCCAGAGAGAGATTCTCGAACGTTCATCAGTTAACACCATTGTTATAACACAAAGGGAGGTATATCCAAGGGATGCCAGGCCCTGTTTTCTCCGTCTATGTTTCCTTTTTGCACAAATGGATATTAATAATTTTTGGTTATTTTATGATTAAAGACAAATAATGAGAGCACCATTTTGGCGGAGAATGCATATTCCATCGTATTTTTGCTTATTCGCAAAAATTATAAGCGATACAGGCTATTGCACCGGTTCAAAGGGCCGGTTATTCATCGTCCATGAAAAGACCTCATGTCAGGAAAAATTAGCCAAATCCCCATTGGGCAAGGGTTGTATGTGAAGGATCAACATCCTTCCACGACCAGCCAAGAGCCTCGATGATCCGTGAGATGGGCTGTTCGATGGTCTTTTCAAGCATAAGTTCCCAGTCTGGTATAAACTCTTTTGGCACCTGATCAGCGTACTCGAAACAGAGCACGTCGGTCTTTGGGTATTTTTCGGTCACGGTTTTTATGTAGATGCGTTTTGGCTTACTGCCTTTACCAAATTCTGTATGCAGGTACTTATTGGCATACCGGGCTCCCCTTACCTGTGCATCGTCAGTCTCATAGTCGTCAAGAGACTTACCGATCCCCCCGGGTATACCAATCTCATCAAGGGAGAATTTGCCGGCACGGTACTGTGTAATTATATCACCAAGATAGGCTTTGATCTCCTGGTAGTCCACCCCGGCAAGGATCATTTCCATCACTTTTTGCTGGGCTATTTTAGTGATCTGAGGCGTATCACTGCGACGGATTTCAAAACCTACGACATCAATCTGGTTGGCATCTTTGCCTTCCTTCCAGACAAGACGCCCTGCATATCGTTTCTTTTTACCGGCCTGGAAAAACCGTGCATATATCTTTTCGAACTTGATCGAGAAGTAGTGCGTCTCGGCGTTCAGCTCTCTTAACGCAAAGTCCTTGTAACTTGCATTGAGCTGTTTTTCAAGCACTCGTGCTATTTCGATGGTTTTTTCCTGATCAAGCGGCGGCAGCTGGATCATGCAGGAATCCGTATCGCCGTAGATCACCTTGTAGCCATGCTGCTCAATCACCCGCCGGGTGTGTTCAATGATCGCCCGGCCAACAGACGTTACCGCAGCGCCAATCTCGCGATCAAAAAGCCTGAACCGGGTATACCCCGATACGCCGTAATAGGTGTTCATGATCACCTTGAGCACGTTTTGCTGCATATCGTAGAGAACGTACTGCGGCGAACCGTAGGGGAAGGTATTCCGGAGATTTTTTCTTGCATCTCTTTCTTTTAAAAGTTCTGAAAGAATGCTCCGGGTCAGCCCGTCAGGTTGCTTTCTGAACCGGATCCCGTTGGGAGCCTTGAGTTCACCATCGGGATCTTTTGTCTCGGGAGACGCGTTGATGGTCATCATCGCCATAGGATACAGCGATTTAAGGTCAAATACCACGACGTTTTCGCGTACACCTTTACTTGGTTCAAAAACGGTTGCCCCTTCAAACTCTTCAGCATTTGCAAAACCTTTTGAGGGAAGGATGTATTTGCCATGAGCTTTTCGAAGGATATAGACGTCAATAACGCTCGATGAATTCAGTGTTTTATCCAGAGGGCAGCCGACATAACGGGCGATTTCCCGGTAAAACCCGACAATGTTGTTTTTCTTATCAATGGCGACGCAGAGTTCAACATCTTTATAGTTGTATTCGACAAGAAGTGCGGGTTGTTTTTTCCAGAGATCGGAGACTGTGCCGGTATACCGTACTTTTCGTTCTCCGACTTCTTCCCAGGCAATCGCATCAAGACGGTAGGATTCCTTAAGGGTCGAATGCATCTTTTTGTAACCGGTGAGGAGATCGAAAAGCGCCCTGCCGCGAAGTGCATTCCGATCGGTCATACCCGGGAGACGAGCGAGCATGACCGGTGAGAGCCCCAGTTTCTCCATTCTTCCGGTAATGTAAGGCATATCGAAGTCGACAAAGTTCCATCCTGTGAGGATATCGGGATCGCGTTGTCCAAGGTACACACCAAACGCCCGGAGCATGGATACCTCATCGGCATACGTACAGATAGTATGGGATCCTTTCCGGAAACAACCGTTTTTCAGGCCACCTTGTTCCCGTTTTTCAGTGATCTCGTCCGGCATAACAGAGCCACCGAACAGGAACGTAGTATAGTCGTCATCGAATGAATCGTGGCAGGTAATACAGATAATCGCATCCCGCTGGGTATCAGGAAAACCACGCTCATCTTCGCATTCTATATCGATAACACAGACCCGTGCCGGTGCATCAACTTCTGCGGGAACAAGTTCGTGATAATCTGCAGACGCCGAGGGTACTTTAACCGCCCCGGTAAGGCCGCAGTCGATCATGAATCTCGTCGCAAAGGGTATGTCAGCTTCAAAATGCCGGTACCGCTCTCTGACGTCCCGGACGTCCCCGGGACGAACGGTGTACAACCGTTTAAGTTTCTCTCCCCGTATCGAACGGTAGATAGTGTCCGGCTCTATCGTCACCTGATCGGGATGTATCTGGCCCACCTGTTCTTCCGGAACATAAAAATACGGCAGAAAACCGGTCACGTCAATCCGGTGAGCCTCCCCACGAGGATCTCTCCCAAAGACGTGAATAACCGGTCCGTCGGGGGTATTGCTATACTCGACCTGGTTAATGGCGATAGTCATTTCGCCGGTATCCACACCAGTACGGGTTTCGGTTAGCGTCTCTGAAGATCGTAGGACCTGAACAGGCATAGTCTAAAGCACCACCGTGCGGCAGAGATCCCGGACAAATGCCCCGGCCTGGATCAATCCTGCCTGTTCAAAACGGTCAAGGTTCCACGGGATAATCTCCAGTATACCAGTACGCCCGACCCGGACCGGGACACCAAGTGAACATTCAGCGATACCGTACTCCCCTTCAAGCACCGTAGAACAGGGAACTGTTTCCTGTGAATCAGAAAGCAGCAGCCGGATCAGAGTCGCAATATGATATGCAGGGCCAAACACGGTCCCGCCTTTGCCCTTGATAACTTCCATGCTTGCTCCCTGGAGTTCTTCAAGGATAGCGTCACGGACATCTTCAGTAACCGGTTGAGGGAGCCGTGAAAAGACTGGAACCTGAAAGTTACCGTGCTCCCCGAGTACAACAGCATTACCCCCGATATTTCTTCGTTGAAGAGCAAGGGAGAAACGGGCACTGTCAAGCTGTCCGCCAAAACCGATACACCGTTCCCGGGGTATGCCGGTCAAGCGGCTCATGAGGAAATTGTTCACATCCATGGGATTTGTCACCGTGACAAGAATGCCAGAAAAACCATCAAGCAACCCGGCACATTTCCGGATCACCGGGATATTGGCCGTGATAAGATCTGCCCGGGTCTTAACGGCAGTTGTACGTGGAGTTCCCGCAGCGAAGACACAGATGTCTGCTTCTAGGATCTCGCTTTCATCCGTGGATATAGAAACCGGTATGCCGGTATGTTGGATATCCAGCACTTGTGCCTTAAGAAGATCTGCATTCTGATCGTACAGAACCAGTTCGTCCACGAGTCCCAGTACCGCTGCAAGGGAGGCAACTTCACCGCCGATCCTGCCGACACCCATTACTGCGAGCCTTGCCATGACCTTGCTCCTGTATTTAGTATGCACATCATGAATTTAAGTGACTACCGACAGTGAAGCAGGAAGGTTTGAAAAGATATCCCTTCTGATTCGGGGCTGGATTTCAATGTAAGTAGTTTGGAAAATTTTAACGTAAAACGAGGGGACTTATTCAATCAGGATCTTTTGAAACGCGTGAGGATATAGCTTGTTAGGGTCTTACCACTGATATTACGGGTAGATGCATCTACCCGGATAAAGAAGAATTCTTCACTGCCTGTATCAACAAAGATCGGTTTTTCTGCCGGTGTGATGTGCACATGGCAGAGGGTTTTTTCCGAGATAACCGGGAACGTGATGTGAATATAACGGCTCGCTGTTTCATAGATCTCGGGAATATATCGCCTGATTACCGAATCAATCAGCATCCGCCGGTACCCATCCGGGTTCCGGTCTTTCTCCAGCAGCCGGGAATAATCGTCATCAATACCCACAACCCGGATCACATTTTTTACCCGGTCTTCTTCTATGCCTATGATGAGATCCCCGCCGCTGGAATTCAGGAAACCGGCAATTGACCGTGCGACAATAAATTTCGAGGCGTTGGTCCGGTATTTTCGCACTTCTGCCGATTCACTAGCCTCCGCCTCTTCTTTAGAAAGCCTCGTGCTCCAAAGGGCTTTGAACTTGAATTCAACCCGTTCACTTTCCCCGGTGGCAATCATCATTCTTACAGCAACGGCATCATCTTCAGGCACCGTTATTTGGAGTGCGTCCCGTTGTCTGACAACATAGGAAGAAACTACAGCAATACCAATAAACAGCAGCGCCTGAAAGACTACTCCGCCCACGACAAGTACATTCGGGGTGAGAAAATAAACCGATACAAGCAGGTAGGCAACTGCACAGCTCCCGGCAACATAAATCCCGCGGGATGGGTAGAAATACGTGGCATAAAGGATGGGAAAATAGAAGAGCTGCGGGACTATTGATCCATACCCTGCCGCCATGGAAATATAGGTGACACCAATAATAGAGGCAGTAATTGAGGCGATTACCCAGAACCTGACAAGATCGTTTTGCGTTATTTGAAACGTGTTCGGCAAACGGTATCCGGGGAGGGCGGGTGTTGGATCCATTGTTGATGAGGGCTTAGTCTAATAGGATAATAACCATATCTATGGTCGATGTTTTTGGGGTGAAGGGTATCCGAAAAAAGATGTCCTTTATAATAAAAACGAATCCCCAATCAGACGGGTATATTGGCAAATTTTAACTCGCGCACTGGCTTTCATTGCTACGCGGATTGATGGCGATTGGGTTCTCCCCAAGAACCGGGATTTAACTCGTTAAAACATTCAAATCAATCGTAAACGCAGCAGTATCGGATTGGAAAAAGGGGAATTATGCTGCCACTGAATCGTAAACGCGAGTGATGTACCGGGAGAGGAAGACCGATATCAGTGGGGCAATGATCAGGTAAATTATCCCCAGAACAACAGGTAAAACCAACAGGGCCGAGAACCCGAGAGCGAGCGTGATAATGGCGCTGATGATGAACAGGATAATAAATACCGGGATACCTACGACAACCCCACCGATAATAAGGGCCATAATGTAGCTTATCCAGCCGATTTTCCGGATGTAGTCGAGGATTGCCTTAAAATTGAAGGCATCACTGAAATTGCCTGATCGGGCAAACCGAACCATGGCAATGGGAAGGAGGATTCCGATAATTATCACCAACAAAAGGTTAAGAAGTCCTAGGAGGCCTGCTCCGGCAATGCCGGCAGTTGGATAAGCAGCAGTATATAGACCAGGATTGACCGTAGGATAGGCTATGGGAAATGTTGGGGGTAATGTCGTGGGAGAAACAGTAGGATGAACAGTGTGATGAGGAGAGGCAGCCGAATAAGATGCGAGATAGGAACCGTAGGGAGATGTGCCATAGCTGCTGGCCGTATGAGGTCCAAGGATGAACATCCCAACAATCCAGATGAGGATGATCGGGATGAAATAGACAATCTCAACGATCAGCATTTTGATGCCGTCAACAAAAAGAGTCACCCAATTCCGGACTTCCGGAGCCGGTTTTTCCGCACGGAGAATTTTTGCAATATATCCCAACAAGGGAATAGTCAAGATGAAAGTTGCAATGATTAAGAGCATCCAACGATTGATCTTCTCAAATACGCCCTCTTTTGTATAGGAAAAGGCGTCACGGAGCATGTTTTCATAATCCATTTTATTCACAACCAAGATTCAAACTCTATCATTCATGACTATCCCAGCCACAAACAACTTATAGTTGATATCAGAATTTTGCTGAATATAACTTTGTCTATATATCCTGCATATAATGCGTCGGTAGAAATACTCATCTAAGACTGAGTTATCCCAATACCAAAAAAATCTGACGTGCTATGTTTGTTTCTACTAACCCAATGACCGATATTTTTTTGTTAGTATTTATCGTCGTAACCTAGACAGTTAATATAGTATTTCACCCTTCAGAACCTCATTTCAGCGTGGCTTGAAAGAGGTCAACTAGTAAAAAGTGTGACGAAAATACCAATGACGATTTTAGTGAATAACTGGTAATAAGAACCCCCTCTGTATACAATGCGACCGTGAGAACCAGATCAGTGTAAATCCACCTAAAAAAGATGTCCTTTATAATAAATCACGTCAATCATGTGATGGATGGTAGAACTAATGCCGGGTCCAGTGACCGCCGGTGGCGTGACTCTCGATAACCACCTGATTCTTGCTGCCGGGGTTCTTGGGACAACCGGTGCATCCCTATCAAGGATGCTTGCCAAGGGAGCGGGAGGGGCGGTCACCAAATCAATAGGCTCCCAGCCAAAGGATGGACATGCTGGTCCCTGCGTTGCTCTTCTCGAGGAGGGTATCCTCAATGCTATGGGACTTCCCAATCCGTCCCGTGAATTCACCGGTGAAATCTCAACACTCGGCAATAAACCGGTAATAGTCAGTATCTTTGGCGGGAATCCAGCAGAGTTTGCAGAAGTTGCCGGGTGGTTTAAAGGTATGGCCGCCGGTGTGGAACTCAACCTCTCCTGCCCCCATGCGGAAGGATACGGGGCTGCAATCGGCGTTGATCCTGATCTTGTCGAGAAATGTACCCGGGAAGTGCGTGCACTGGGGATGCCGACGTGGGTTAAGCTCACGCCGAACGTAACTGATATAACGGCAATTGGAAAGGCAGCAGAACGCGGGGGGGCGACTGCGATCGTGGCTATCAATACGGTAAAAGCTATGCGCATATCAACTGCATTCAGGCGCCCGGTTCTCGGCAACCGCTACGGGGGCCTCTCGGGGAACGCGATTTTCCCAATAGCTGTCCGCTGCGTCTATGAACTCTACGAGGCATGTTCTATCCCCATTATCGGCTGCGGGGGGATATCGAGTGCTGACAACGTGATCGAGATGATGATGGCCGGTGCATGTGCCGTGGAAATCGGGAGCGCAGTGCACCAGGATATCGGCATCTTTGAGACGATAAAAAACGATCTGTACGCAAAAAAAGGCGTTGCAGCTGAAGAGATAATAGGATGCGCCCATGAATGACCAGCTGCCCGCACAGGTTTCCCTAACCGAAATAAAAAATGAGACCCCGTCGGTAAAGACCTTTTACTTTAATCAGGAGTTTCCTTTTGAACCCGGGCAGTTCGTTATGGTCTGGGTTCCCGGGGTAGATGAGATTCCAATGGCACTTTCATCGGCTAACAGTATAACGGTCCAGAAAGCCGGTGATGCAACCAGTATCATGTTCGATCTTTCTGCCGGTGCAATGCTAGGTATACGCGGACCGTTAGGAAAGGGATTTACCCGGGGTGAGAAAATGCTCGCTATTGCCGGGGGAGTCGGGGCAGCACCTCTCCTACCGCTTGCCCGGTCTGACTGTGTAATGACCATGCTCCTTGGCGCCAGGACCGAGAAAGAACTTCTTTTTGTTGACCAACTCGACGAGAGTACAGACGTCATCATTGCTACAGACGACGGATCGCTTGGCCAGCGCGGATTTGTCACTGACCTTATGCGGGATATCAGCATTGCTGCCTACGATAGGATAGCGGTTTGCGGCCCGGAACCTATGATGAGGGCGGTTCTTGCAATGATTGACGGGTTGGGGTTTGCTTCGAGAACTGAATTCTCGCTTCACCGTTATATGAAATGTGGCATAGGAATCTGCGGTTCCTGTTGTATCGACCCGGACGGTCTCCGGGTCTGCCGGGATGGCCCGGTATTCTCCGGGGAGCTTCTCAAGAAAAGTGAGTTTGGACATTACGCCCGGGGTGCAAGTGGCACGAAGAAAAATATCTGAACCGGGAAAAATTTTTGTTTTTTAAGTTAATGTTATGTTACCCATAAAAGTCCGTCTTATTATGAGCGGGTACTTCCGCCGGATTCTGCACTGAACCGGTAATCCGCCTTCGGAACATGGATCTCAAACCGGGCCCCGCTTCCCGGCACGCCCGTCTCGGTAATCGAAAGACCGGTTATACTGAGAATTTCGACGATTAAAAACAGGCCGTATCCCGTATTACGTAAATATTCGCGCCTGAATATCAATTTTTTTGACTCTTCGGGGACACCAACACCGTTATCCTCGCAGCAGAGGATCAGATCGTTTTCGGTCTCGTAATAGGAGAATCGGATACGGTTGACGTGTATGCCATGATTCAGCGCGTTTTCGATCAGGTTGACAAATACTTTAGGAAATCCTGAATCGGCGAATATTTCCAGATCGCCAACATCCTGGACGATAACAACATCTTTTTTATCAAGACCGCTGGCAACACTGCTGATCACAGCACTGACCTTGTGCCACTTGGGTTCTCCCGAACCGATATGCTGGTAGTCCTGCGTAAACCAGATCTGTTTCTGGATCAGGTCAGTTACATCCTCTATCTTTTTAAGATACCCAGAGATAAGATCGTCTGTTTCCATTTCACTGATGAGCGTCAGGTACATGACAATCGCTGTTATCTGGTTGAGGATGTCATGGCGGGTGATCCCGGAGAGGGTGTTTATTTTGTGGTTGGCAAGCCGGATTGCCGCCTCGAACCGTTTGCGTTCTTCAATTTCTGCGGAAAGTTCCTTGTTGACACGCAAAAGTTCTTCGGTACGTTCATTCACCCTCCGTTCCAGGTCATCCCGGGCCCGTTCAATAACCTGTTCTGCCAGTTTGCGTGCGGTGATATCTATCGCTGAACAAATAGCAACATCACCGGGCGTTAACGAGGCAGAAACCAGCACCTGGCGAACCTGTCCGTCACGGGTAGTGAAGAACAGTTCAAGATCGCCGGTTTCACGGGACATGCGGATCTGTTGGACAAACTGGTCCAGACTTCCTGCATCACTAATGATGCGTGAGAGATTTGCACCGGAAAGATCGTTTCGGTCGTACTTGAGCATCTGCACGCATTTTAGGTTTGCTTCGGTAATTCGAAGCGTATTCAAATCGAAGGTAAATATCCCTGCCTGGGAATTTTCGAATATGCCCCGGTATTTCCGCTCCTCTTCACGTAATCCTTCGGCAAATGATGAGGTAACGACACCTATGGTAACAAAAATCACAAACCACGCTGTGGAGACCGCAACATCCTGCGGGTTGAAGCCGCTGTAAAGGTAGACTAGAAGGATGTAGACGGTGCTCATCCCCAGTGAGAAATACACCCCTTTTCCCGGGTAGAGGTACACAAAGAGGATTATAGGAATGAAATAGATGAAGGGGAAAACCTCATAAATGCCGTGGGAAAGGGAGTAGATTGAGGAGTACAGGGTAATAAACACGCTGATGATGATAGTTATAGTCCAGAAAATCTGATGTCTTTTTTCCGGAGAAATCCTGTCGATCATGATTTTCTCTCCTCAAAATTTTCTGAATAATCTTCGCGGCCACTGGACAGGAGGTTGTGTTCAAGCCGGCGACGCTCCATAATCTCATTGCGCAGCTCGTCGTTTATGCGTTCGAGATGCGCGGTGCGTTCCCTGACCTGGCGTTCAAGGTCCTCAAGGGTCTGGCGTATCTCTTCGTCAGCCATTCTTGAGTCTGTCGCATTAACAACAGAACAGAGAATCAAGTCTTTTCCCACGTAAAGAGGTGAGATAACAATACGGATGATCCCGCCGTTTTTCTGCCGGAAGAGCGTTTCGAATGTTACCCCGGTCTTTCTTTTCTTTATCTCGGCTAGGAATCGTTGATGTGAACCTGTATCGGTCCAGATCGTGATCAAAGGAGCTCCTTTTAGTTCGTTACGGGAATACTGGAGCCATTGAGTGCATTTCTGGTTAATCTCCCGGATTCTCCAAGTAGTGGGATCAAAACAGAGTATTCCTTCTATCGTATTATCCATAATATTGAGGATCCGCTTTTTTTCTTCGAGGAGACCGTTTGCATAGGAAGAAGCCACAACAGCAAGCGTAACAAAGATGGCAAACCAGGCCGTGGAAACGGCGATAAGGAACGGGTTAAAGGATCCTAATACGTAAACAAGGCCGATATAGATGATGCTTATACAAAGCGCAAAGAGGACGGCCCACCGGGGATGAAAATAAACAACACAAATTATGGGGAGGATATAAAGAAACGAGAAAACGGTAAAAATCCCATGGGTGAGGGAAAAGAACGTTCCGACAATCGCAGTGATAGTGGCAAGGATGACTATAAAAAGACGGAAAAATGCTTCCCTGTCAAGTGCGTGTGGTCCCATGTAAGTGCATTCTCCCGGATTAAAGCGTTACATCGCCCTTGTAGCGGTATACTTATTATTTAACAGTGATTTTAATGCATATAATGTTAGAGGCTCGATCCGGGTAAAAGGGGAGGGATAAATCTGTGCAGGTAATCCTTCCTGTTATACTTTAGGAGACGATCCCCCGGGTCCCATTTTTGAGGAAATATTGATTCGTTCCAGTTCCTCGAGTTTATTGATATTGGTAAACGTCCTGAGGTCAGGATCTAATGCCCTGAGGTCATCTACGGGGACATAGTGAGCATGCAGGGTCTGGATCATGGTCCGTAACGAGAGGGACGTGTGACTTTCAAGATACGACAACAGGGCAGTCCGGCGATAGACAGCGTGCAGGGGTTCAAGCATCTGTTCATTCCACTGGGGAATAGCCACATCGTACGTACCGATCGCCTCGAAAAGGTACGAAACTACCCGGGGATCGATACAGGGCATATCGCAGGCTGATACAAATATGAGATCCCCCTTTACCGCAAGAGAACCGGCGTGCAGGCCACCAATAGGTCCCTTTCCTTGCCGGATATCACTGATACAGGTAATATTACTGATAGTCTGGAACCGGGAACATTGCATCGGACTACGGGCGACAATGACGATCTCATCGACAACCCCGTAAAGCGAGTCAATGAGACGTTCGATAAACGTCTTTCCTTCGTAGGTGAAAAAGTATTTTTCCTGACCGTTTGCCCGCCGAGCCTCGCCTCCAGCCAGCACTACTGCAGATTTCATTGCGGCCTTCCCTGCTGCATAAGAGCCTCACGGAATTTCACCAGATCGGTAATACAGGCATTGACCGGTGTGGGAATCCCGTGCTCAGTTCCTTTTGCAACAATAGCACCATTAAGGAAATCGATCTCCGTTGGTCGTCCCCGGGTAAGGTCCTGGAGCATGGAAGAGTGGTGCCGTGCCGTTGCAGGAAGCTGAACGTCATGGAGGAATGTAAGATAGTGGTCAGCAGACTCCCACGGCAGACGGATGCCCTCAGCGTTAATGACAGCAAATCCTTCATGTACAATCCCGGTAATAATCCTCCAGGCTGCCGGCTGGTCCAGCTCCCCGTACGGAACCCCCATAACGGCACCAAGAGGGTTAAGGGCGCAATTATAGAGAGTCTTACCCCACAACTCAGCCCGCACTTCAGCGGTCCCCTCGGCCGGGATCCCTGCATCCGCCATAATGTCAAGGAGTTTTTGCACCGGATTGTCAAGTCCTGCCGGGAAACGGCCAAGTTTTGCTGGACCGGCTTCAACGGAAACGTGCACCGCATTATCACCCCGCCACTCAAAACCGGTAATTATCATTCCCCCGATTACCCGATCGGTATACCGGCTGATGATCTCTTCGTTTCCTATCCCGTTCTGAAGGCTCGCGGTTTCCGTGTCCCGTATGCATGCCGCATATTCACGGCAGAGTGTTTCCGTATCCCGGGATTTGGCGGCAATAATGATATAATCGTACCGGGCTCCCGAGGGAATATCAGCTGAAACGCTGAACGCAAACGATCCATTTCCCCAGATACCAGTCAACTGGAAACCGTGGTTACGGATGGCTTCAGCAGTCTTTTTCCGGCAGACTGCATGGACATCGCAGATACAGGAAAGTTTTGCGGCAACCGACAGACCTACCGCACCTGCACCCAGTACCAGTATCTTCATAGTGATCCCTTGCTGCTACATCTATATGTTGCCGGATGGCAATTAGAGATTCGGAACAATACGGGATGAAGGCTTTTTCTGCCGCTTGGTGTCTCCCTTTTTTTCAAGATTAAGCAGATATTCCTTAATCTCAAGCGCCGGCGTAAATCCACCTATTCCCGCTGCGGCAACAACCCGGTGGCAGGGCACAACAAGAGGGGTCGGGTTCCGCGCCATGGCGCGACCCACCGCCCTTGGAGAGGTGCCGACCCGGGCTGCTATTTCCCCATATGTTGCGGTAGTACCATAAGGGATATCTCGTACAGCTGCGTAAATACGGGGGGATACTGAATCTCCCTCACAGGCAATAGTCGATAATGCCGACAAGTCGACAGGATGGCCTGCACAATATTGTTGTATTTTTACCGGGACCGGCCCGGGAATGCCGGTGACGGCAAACCTGACACGGTGGATGTTGTCGCCACTCCACCAGACATGAACATACCAGAGGCCAAGCCTGCAGGAACCGCCGGTTATTTCCATCGTGTAAGTACCTCGTGGAACTTCTGATAGTCACATTCCATCATCTCATCCACAATCCATGCAGGTAGAGCCGAATGTACCTTCTTTTCAAGGAACCGCCGTTCGCCGAATACAAGAACACCACGGTCCTCGGGTGTGCGTAAAACGCGCCCGAGGGCCTGGAGGGCCCGGTTAATCGCCGGCAACATATAACAGAGAAACTCGCCCTCTTCGCCATATTTGTGCCGGAAATATTCAATGATCATCTTCCTGACCCGGGTAAACGGTGCCAAGGGAAGCCCCACGACCATTGCCCCGGAGAGCATCTCCCCCCGGTAATCGAGACCTTCACTCCATTTTCCCCCGCACACAGCAAACATGATCCCGGACTCACCCTGTGCCGGAAGCGAGAGGAATTCGTTGAGTGCAGCACCGGCACCCGCAGCATCCCGGGGTTCGACATAAATTTTCCTCCTGCTGATGTGAGGAGATGACAGGGACACATACGATTCAAGGATCTGGTAACTCGGGAAATAGATGGCACGGTTTTTCTTAAGTGAGGCAAATGCCGTTATGTAGCGCACGATCCTGTCCGTATTCTCCCGGTTCTGCCGCAGGGAGTACGCCGTTGTTATATCGGTCGCACAGCAGATGAGACGGTTCTCTTTTGGAAAGGAATTGGGAAGGGCGAGAGTCGCGACTTTTGCATCGTTGAAATACAGCTTCCTAAAGCTGTCAACTGGTGACAGGGTACCAGATATCATGATGCAGCAAGCGTGGGTCGAGCAAATCTCTGAAAGAGGAGCCGACGGATCGATATTCCTGACTTCAAGGATAATCCCCTCTTCATTCTTTTTATAGACAGTTAGGTAAGCCGGGTTATAGGCAGACTCTGTAAGACGGTACATGAAAACGGTAAGCCGCTCGATAGCTGTCTCGCGGAACTCCCCGGCTTTCTGGTTCTTTTCCCGGATCATTTCAGCAAGGCCCATGAGTTCGTCAACGATGTCACTCATGTCTTTCCAGAGTGAGCCGCGGACTATTGTCCGGTCAAATATCCCAGGATCAAACCAGTCTTCAGTTTCAGTCGAATTTGCAAGGCCTGCCATGAATTCCGAGAGCCGGGGAAGGACGTGCCGTATCGCCTCAGCACCTTTGTGAAGCCGTTTTAATCCCGAAAGATCCCGGGTCGCCTGTTCAAGGTCCTTTTGGGCAAGGGAAACACTTTCGACAGACTGGATAACGTCACCGCAGTTGTGAGCCTCGTCAATAAGGAGCATAACGTCATGGTCTTCGACGTTGAGATTGGCATATAGCTGCTCGCGAATCTCGCGATCAAAAAGGTGATGATAATTCAGGATGATGACATCGGCATTTTTTGCAGCTTGCATGACCATCTCGTACGGGCAGATGTCACCGGAAAAACTGCTGAGTTCCCGGGGATGGACCAAGTCTGCAAGTACTTTATCGGCTTTTGAACGGACCCCGGCAGATGCCACCATCTTAAGGCCCCCGGTATCTCCGGCAACAAACTGCCTGCTCGCAATAAAATAAGGGCACAATAACGGATGTTCGCGATCCATCTTCCGGATCTGCTGGACAATAAATGGATCTTTAAGGGGAATGAGTGCCCCGCGCTCAGCCCGCTCACGCATGAGTGCTGAGGAAAAGGTCTTGACGCCTTCACAGCGCCGGTATATATCCCCCTCGCCGCCAAGGGGGCATATGCTTTTTTTCCCGACCAGATAAACGGTCTTGAGTTCCGGCCGTTTCTTTTTTATAAGGGCAAGTTCCCGTATGAAGGTTGAAAGCTGGCTGACCGTCCGGACAGCTATCACAATTTTGCGTCCTTTGCGTTCGGATAACAGCGAAGCGACCACACTCGATTTCCCGCTGCCGGTCGGTGCATCGATCATACCAATCCCACCCTCACGGGCAACCGATGCGGCAAACTCAAGCATCTCCCGCTGGTGGGGGCGGTACTCATTGTACGGGAAGAACCCGTCGGGAGTGTCCATGTGGTGTACCTGTTAGCGCGACAAGATATTATGGGCGTCGGAACGGTACGGTGGTTATCTGCCGGACAGGCTCAAATCTAATATTCCCAAACGATCCATTTGTTCTCATGGCAATCCACCCCATCGAGAACCGGTATGGCACCCCGGAAATGCGAGCCGTCTGGAGCGAGGAGAACCGTTTTGCCTGCATTGTCGCAGTCGAATCAGCGCTCGCACAGGCAGAGGCGGCACAGGGTATGATCCCCGTGGAAGCAGCAGAGGATATCGCAAAGCATGCACCAGAGGCGTCTCTTAGCCGGGCAAAAGCAATTGAAGGAGAGATAAGCCACGATATGATGGCCATCGTAAAAGCAATCTCCGAGGTATGCGGGGAGTCAGGCCGCTGGGTGCATTATGGTGCCACATCAAATGATATTCTCGATACGGCGACCGGTCTCCAGCTGGCCCAAGCTCTCGATCTGATAGATACAAAACTCCGGAAACTGCTTGGCGTGCTGGTACGGCGGGCAGAGGAAACCAAAACACTTGTCGCGGTAGGGCGTACACACGGGCAGCAGGGGGTACCTACCACGTTCGGTCTCAGGTTTGCCATCTGGGCAAGCGAAGGAGGCCGGCATATTGAACGTCTCGAACAACTGCGCCCCCGGGTCGCCGTAGGTCAGATGACCGGTGCGGTGGGGACCCAGGCAGCCCTTGGGCCAAAGGGGATGGAAGTCCAGGCAGCTATGATGGAGATCCTGCATCTCTCGGCGGTAGATGTCTCAAACCAGGTGATTTCAAGGGATCGGTATGCAGAATATTTTATGTTTCTTGCCGGTGTCGCAACGACCCTGGATAAAATCGGTGTCGAGATCCGTTCGCTCCAGCGAACCGAGATTGGCGAGGTGGAAGAGGCGTTCGGTGCCAACCAGGTAGGCTCCTCGACCATGCCGCACAAACGCAACCCTATAAAATCCGAACAGGTCTGTGGTCTGGCGCGGATTGTTCGAGCCTCTGTCGAACCGGCGCTTCTGAACAATACCCTCTGGGACGAGCGGGACCTCACCAACTCATCCTGCGAACGGATCCTTTTCCCGGAATCTTCTATCCTTACCGATCACTGTCTCCGGCTCATGACAACAGTGCTCGATAAGCTGGAGATTAATCGCGCGGCAATCCGGCGCAATCTCGGGTTCCTCCATGGCATCAATATGGCAGAATCCGTCATGATCGAACTTACCCGGCGCGGGATGAACCGGCAGGACGCCCATGAACGGGTGAGGATGGCAAGTATGCAGGCGCTCGCGGAAAGCCGGCCGCTTGCAGATGTTCTTAGCGAAGACCAGGAAATACTCAGGTACTGTTCGAGAAAAGACCTTGAAACCCTGCTCGCACCGGATTCATATATCGGCACATCGGTGTCGCAGGTCAACCGGGTAATCGGGAAACTCTCGCCCCTGATTCAGTAATTCCCGATTTTTAACCGGGGTGAAAAACGGGTGCGCCAAAGTAACAAAAAACCCCTTTTTTTCCTAAGCCGAATCCGGATATACCAAAAGGAACGGCACAAACGACAATAACAGGTTTATAGGGTACCAGCCTAAATTCAAAGTACTCATGGAACACCAATTCTCCATCCGGGGCTTTCCTATATCCAACACGGATTTCGTCCGTTACACCGTCATTGCCTCGCTTACTCTTTGTTCCATTTTAATTACGGCGATAGCACTGAGTAAAAATGCCGGGGCACTTTATCCTCAGCTCTTCTATTTTCCCATACTGTACGCGACCTATTTTTATCCCAAACGCGGTATCATCCTTTCCGGGTTTTGCGGTGTCGTTTATGAATGTCTGATCTATTTTTCACTTTACCCTGACACCTTCGCCCTCTGGTCAGCCACCGGCCAGGCGATCCTTTTTATTTGCGTTGCACTCGCCGTCGGTTATTTTACGAACATAATCCGGATCTCTGAGGCCCGGTACCGGAGCATTTTTGAAAATTCCCTGCTCGGCATTATCCTCTTTGACAAAAACCAGTTTACCATCAGTCTTGCTAACCACCAGATAGCTGCGATGCTCGGCTACACTGTCGAAGAAATCAGCCACGTGACATTTTCCGATCTGTTTTTTTCCCGCGATCTGCAACGCCGGTTTTTCGAACACCTCGGATCCGGGGAAAACATCAAGAATTTCGAGACCTGTTTTGCCACAAAAACCGGAGAACCCCACTGGGTCATCCTTTCCTGGAGCCGGATTGACGATGTTGTCGTAAGCTGCTCGATCACGGATATCCATGCTGAGAAGATGGCTAGGGAAATGGCAGTGGACAGTTCAACCCAGTACCAACAACTGACCGAGAGCTCTCCTACTGGCATTGTAATCACCAATCACACGAAAATTCTCTATGCAAACCCCGCGTTTTCCCGGTTCTCAGGTTATAAACCGGACGAATGCATCGGAAGGATTATTACCGACAGCATCTTGGAAGAGGACAAAGACCGGTTCGTAACATTTGCCGGTAAGTGGGAATTACCTTCACCAGTCCCTGACCGCGCGGAGTTCCGGTTTCTCACAAAAGAAGGAGAAAACCGACAGGCTGTCCTTTATTTTACACCCATTATCCGGAATAGCCGGCCTGCCGGGCTCATCAATATCGTTGACAATACCGAATGGGAGGAATACCGGGGACGGGTCGAGCAGACAAAGGAAAGACGGAAGGAAATGATGCGTGCCGTTGCCCACGAACTCAGGACCCCGCTCCAGCCGATCCTGGGCTATCTCAACCTCCTTCTCCAGGACCGTAATTCTTTTGGGATAACTGATGAAACGTGGCAGATCCTGGACCGGTGTGCAAAAAGCGTGGATCAGGAACGCCAGATTATTAACCAGATGCTGGAACTATCAGTCCTTGAGGGGGAGGAAACCAGTCTGGACTATTCTGTCTTTTCTGTGCCGGGGATTGTCAACGGGGTAATCGCAAATGGAGGGTACACCCTTAAAGCAGAGATTGCTGTCGATATTCCGCATGACCTCCATTTTGAGGCAGACCGCCAGAAACTATCGTATGTCGTTGATGTATTGATCGCAAATGGTGTGAATTATTCCAAACCCCCAAAAAAAGTCTGGATCACGTACCGTGACTCGCCGACGCTTCCGTTCCACCGGCTTGCGATCCAGGATAACGGCATAGGCATCACTGAAGCCCAGCTGGATGCGATCTTTAAACCTGAAGATGATGGCACGTCGCTCTCCTCTAAGCACAACGCCGGGGGACCCGGCTTATCTCTTGCAATTGCAAAGAAGTATGTCCAGCTGCATGGCGGGTATATCAGTGTAGACAGTATTGGGAACATCGGGAGTACATTTACTATCCATATCCCGAAAAAACGACCAGACAAAGACCAACCATCATGACACGCAAAATTGTTGTGATCGAGGACGACCAGCCGATCCTCGATCTTATGGGTATCCTGTTAAAAAAACTCGGATACGAGCCGATCCTTATCCCGAACGGGCTCGATGCATTGACTTCTGTACGGGCTGACCCTCCGGACCTCATCCTTCTTGACATTATGATGTCCCCTCTTTCGGGCTGGGAGTTTCTTGAACGCCTGAGGAATGAATACAACCTCCGGGAGGTACCGGTGATTCTTTTTACTGCGTCACCGGTCGTCCCGGAAAAGATGGAGAAACTGAATGATCCAAAACTGGGCATTCTCCAGAAACCGGTTACGTACGATGAACTCAAAGCCGCGATTTCACACTTTCTTGCATAATTTTTCGGAGACTGCAACTTCGGGGACGGCAACAGATGGTTACCCCTCCTGTTTTTGCGTGTACATGAATAACCTGTTCGAAAAGACAGAGATTGACATATATTCTTATTTATGTCAAAAACGATTGGGAATATAGAGTGGTTTTGATCCGGCGCTCCCGGAGGCAGACATGATATCGGTCCTGTACGTTGACGATGAATCGGCACTCCTTGAAGTAACCAAGAATTTTATGGAACGGGGAGGTGGGTTTAATGTCGACACTGCCATTTCAGCACAGGAAGCCATTGAAAAACTAAAAGCAGAACGGTACGATGCACTCGTCGCCGATTACCTGATGCCAGATATGGATGGCCTTGTACTGCTCAGATACCTCCGGCCACGCTGTAACGGCATGCCCTTTATTCTCTTTACCGGTAATGGCAGCGAAGAGATAGCTATCGATGCACTCAACTCCGGTGCTGATTTCTATGTCCAGAAAAAAGGGTCGCCCCGGACCCAGTTTGCGGAACTCGAAACAAAGATACGATCAGCAGTAGCACGGCGGCAGAGCGAGAACATACTGCGCCAGTCAGAAAAGGACCTCCGGTCACTGGTGGAGCAGCTCACCGATGTAATCTTTACCGTCAGTGAAGATGGCCTGATAACCTACATAAGCCCCCCCGTATCCCGGTTCGGGTATACACCAAAAGATCTGATCGGTAAAGATTTTGCCATCCTTGTCGGTTCAGAAGATATTCCCTTTGTCGCACGCCATTTTGCCGATATAAAACAGGGAACAGCCGCATCGTTTGAGTTCCGGTTGGCGGATGCAAGTGGCCACCTGCATGTTGTGTATGCATCGTTTAGTCCGCGTATGGACAACGGGCAGTTCGCCGGAGGCCAGGGCGTACTTGCAGATATTACCGCGTCAAAAAAAGATACCGAGGAAGTAAAAAAGGTCCTCGATCAACACCAGCTGTTTTTTGATCTTTCTTCCGAAGGGATGCTTATTGTGGATCCAAAAACCGGCTTCCCTGTCGCATTTAATGAAGCGGCCTGCCGCCAGCTGTGCTATACCCGGGAAGAATTCTCCGGTCTTTGCATGCATGACGTGGAGATTGCAGGTGAAACCCAGAAGCTCAGTGAAAATATCCCCGCTCTTGTGCAGAAAGGCAGTATAACGTTTGGCGCCAGACACCGGACCAAAGAGGGTACCATCCGCGACGTTGTCGTCACGGCCCGGGCTATAGACGATGGATCCTCAAAGAAGATCGGCCTTGTCATCCATGACGTCACTGAAGAACGGAAGGAAAAACAGGTTTTAGCAGAGCAGGCACAAGGATCGGCGGCGATCTTCAGCCAGGCGCCTCTTGCCCAACTGACTCTTGCCCCGGACGGTACCGTAACCGGTATCAACCAGGCAGGCTCTGAGATTCTCGGTTGTCCTGCAGATCAGATTCTCGGAAAATCCCTTACTGAATTTATCGAAAACAACGACCGGGAGCAGTTCTTGCGGACACTTGAGGAACTGGTGCGATCCGGCAGGATCCACGTAGCACCTTTTTCACTGATTTTTCAAGATAAGAAAGTTACTGTTTCTGTCGATGGGTCAACCGTCCGCACCGATGATGGAACGATCCGCCAGCTGCTGGTAACGCTCACTGACATCACAGAACAGGTCAGGAAAACCGCAGATCTTGAGGCTGCCGCCATTTCAGCCGGTGGCGTCATTGCCGGTGCCCGCGACGGTATTGTGGTCTGTAATCAGGATCAGGTTATTACGACTTGGAATCCAGCAATGGAGGATATTACCGGAACTGCATCCCAGGATGCACTCGGGCAACACCTTGCCGATATGCTGCCTTTCGTTGAAGAGAAAGGAACGGACTCGCCGCCTTCGCGTGCTCTTACCGGAGAGATTGTGGCCACTCCTGATACCCTGTATGAATATCCCGCAACGGGAAAGAGGGGATGGTTACGGGCAATCTTTTCACCCTTACGGGATCCCACCGGAAAAATCACCGGACTCATTGGTGTGGTTCAAGAGATCACCACCCGCACAAAAACTCTTCTAAAAGTGAAAACAGCAAACCAGGTATTTTCAACCGGGGCGTTTGTTGGCGCAAAAGCCCCGGTCGTCCATGATCTCCAGGATTTATTATCCGAAACCTGCCGGGTTGCTGTTGATAGTGATGTTATAAACAAAGCGTGGATAGGACTCTTCGATCAGGCTGCCGGCATCCTCCGTCCGGTGGCACAGGCCGGCGCCGGAGAAGTATTACCCACTGAGGGGTTCACGGTTACCGGAGATCCAGAATGCGAGCTGGTAAGAGAGGCAATCCGTTCAGGAGAACCTGCGGTCTGCAGTGATACGGAAACTGACCCGGTAGCTCAACCTTTCAAAGACACGGCACAAAAGGCAGGGTTCAGGTCATTAACGGTTATTCCCTTCCGGTTCAACGGCAAAGTCGTTGGCGTCATCACCCTTTGTTCCCCTCACCCGTATGCATTTTTACCTGAAGACACTGAGGTGCTCGCGTACCTTGGCACCTCACTCTCGCTGGCACTCGATCTTCTCGACAAAAAAACCCTCCAGCGCCGGGCCGGCCGGGGAGGTCACGGAAGCTGGGAACGTACCCGGTTCCTTGCCGGGGGGATTGAATCCGGCACTATCCCGTTCATCGCGGTACAATCTGATGGTACGCTCTGGGTCGTGAACGCAGCACTTTGTACGATGCTTGGTTATACCGAAGCCGAGCTGCTCGCTCTCCCCTTGTCACAGATCTTTGATACCTCATCCATAGACCGGTGCATCCAGGTTCTCCAGACTAAAACCCCGGATCACTTTGAAACCACCATCAGGAGAAAAGAGGGAGCCAATCTTCCGGTTGAACTTTTCCTCCAGGAAATACCTGACGAAACAAGTGACCAAATGTGTGTCGGTATCTTTATCACCGATTTCTCAGC
>Ga0326727_10009682_pt1 | contig 23514 bp, 18 predicted proteins | sample MB2enrmetagenome_FD_207643 | JGI IMG/M metagenome (GOLD analysis project Ga0326727, IMG submission 207643) | Lab enriched peat soil microbial communities from McLean, Ithaca, NY, United States - MB29MY | ecosystem: Environmental > Terrestrial > Soil > Wetlands > Peat | place: USA: New York... | reverse complement strand
CGCTCGGCCCCGGACTGGCTTCCGGATGGTACTGCACCGAAAACACCGGCCGCCCGTCGCAAGCAATGCCCTCGTTGCTGCCGTCGAACAGCGACACATGCGTCACCCGCACCCCGTCCGGCAGCGACCCCTCATCGACCGCGAACCCATGGTTCTGGCTGGTGATCTCCACCCGCCCCGTGGTCAGGTCTTTGACCGGCTGGTTGGCGCCCCGATGCCCGCGCGCCAGCTTGTAGGTGCGCCCGCCCAGCGCCAGAGCCAGCAACTGGTGCCCCAGACATATGCCGAACACCGGCTTGCCCGCGTCCAGCACGCCGCGGATCGCCGGCACGGCGTAGTCCCCCGTCGCCGCCGGGTCGCCCGGACCGTTGGACAGAAACACGCCGTCGGGTGCGTGGCGCAATATCTCGTCCGCCGAGGCGGTTGCCGGCACCACGGTCACCCGGCAGCCGGCATCGGCCAGGCAGCGCAGGATGTTGCGCTTGGCGCCGTAATCCACGGCGACGACGTGGTGCATAGGCGCGCTCTGCCGGCCATGGCCGCCGGGCCAGGCCCAGCGCGTCTGGTCCCAGCCATAGCTCGCCCGGCAGGAAACCTGCCGGGCGAGGTCCATCCCCTCCAGCCCCGGCCAACCGCGCGCCCGTTCGGTCAAAGCCGGAATATCGAACCGTCCGTCGGGGGGAAAGGCCAGCACGCCGTTCGGCGCCCCGCCGTCACGGATGCGCATGGCGAGCGCCCGCGTGTCGACGCCCGCCACCCCGGTGACGCCCTGCGCCCGCAGCCAGACCGATAGGTGTTCCGCTGCCCGCCAGCTGCTCGGCTCGGTGATGTCCTGTTTCACCACCAGCCCGCGCGCGGCGATGGCGGTGGCTTCCAGATCCTCGCCGTTGACGCCGACATTGCCGATATGCGGGCAGGTGAAGGTGATGATCTGCCCGGCATAGGAGGGGTCGGTCAGCGTCTCCTGATAGCCGGTCATGCCGGTGTTGAAGCAGACTTCCCCGACCGGCTGCTCCGCCGCGGGTCCGATCAGCGGCTCCGCCGCGGGGCCGACCGGCGGATCGCGGGTGAAAGCGCCGAAGCCGCGCCCCCAGAACACGGCGCCATCCGCCAGGACAAGGGCGGCATCGGCACCCGCTGGCGGCTCGGTGGGGGTCGGCATGGCAGCCCTCGCGGTGTCGGTTGCGGTGTCGGCAAGGCCCGCGCCGGCAATGGCGTGCAGCGAAAGGCCGGTGGCCTGAATCAATGCCGGCCAGTGCCGGGCCGGAAAGACGCGGCTCTGCCGCCATTTGCGCACCGCCTCGGTGCCGACGCCCAGCAGCCGGGCCGCCGCCTCCGGGCCGCCCAGACGGTCGATGATCTCGTCCACGCTCGCCATGCCGGTCAGCATATGGGAAGTTGTTTCCCGGCACAACGCCAGCCCAACGATGTGGGAAATCTTTTCCCGACCCGCCCCCGCGGCGGCATTCCTTTATATAGGGGAAGAAATCCGGAGGAGGGCTCAATGACCCTGCGCGAACAGTTCACCGAGCAGCTGAAGGCCGCCATGCGCGCCGGCGACGCGCCGCGCGTCTCCACGCTGCGCATGATCACGGCCAGACTGAAAGACACCGACATCGCCGCCCGCCCGACCGGCGTGCCGATGGTACCGGACGACGAGATCCTGGCCATGCTGCGCGGCATGGTGAAATCCCGCCGCGAGAGCGTCGAGCTCTACCGCCGGGGCAACCGCCCCGACCTGGCGGCCAAGGAGGAGGCCGAGATCGCCGTCATCGAAGGCTTCCTGCCGGCGCAGCTCGACGAGGCCGGGCTTGGCGACGCCGTCGCGGCCGCCATCGCCGCCACCGGCGCCGCCGGCGTGAAGGACATGGGCCGCGTCATGGCGGCACTGAAGGCCCGCCACGGCGCGGCGCTGGACCTGTCCCGCGCCGGTCCCATCGTTAAGGCCAAACTGGCCGGCTGATGGCGCTTCCCGCAACTTTCCTCGACGAGCTGCGGGCCCGCACCCCGCTGCCGGCGGTGATCGGCCGCCGCGTGCGGCTGGTGCGCGCCGGCCGGCAATGGAAGGGCTGCTGCCCGTTCCACGGCGAAAAGTCGCCGAGTTTCCATGTCTATGAAGACCATTACCACTGCTTCGGCTGCGGCGAGCACGGCGACGCCATCGCCTTCGTCATGAAAAGCCAGGGCGCTTCCTTCATGGAAGCGGTGGAGCAGCTGGCCGCCGAGGCCGGACTGGAAGTGCCTAAACCCAGCCCGGAAGCGGCCGAAGCCGACCGCCGCCGACTCGGCCTGCACGCGGTGCTCGACGCCGCGGCGACCTCCTATCAGCGCAGCCTGTTCCTGCCGGAAGGCGCCGCCGCGCTGGCCTATCTGCGCGGCCGCGGCCTGACGGACGACACCATCCGCCGCTTCGGCCTGGGCTGGTCCGGCGAAGGCCGCGGCGCGCTGGCCGCCGACCTCGCGCGCGCGGGCATCCCGCCCGCCATGCTGGCGGAAGCCGGGCTGGTCCGCCCGGCCGAGGAAGGCCGCCCCGCCGCCGACATGTTTTTCAACCGCGTCATGTTCCCGATCCGCGACCGCGGCGGCCGCACCATCAGCTTCGGCGGGCGAACCCTGGGCGACGGCCAGCCGAAATACGTCAACGGCCCGGAAACGGCGCTGTTCTCCAAGCGCCGCACCCTGTTCGCGCTCGACCTCGCCCGCGACGCCGTCCGGCGGGGCGCCACCGTGCTCGCCGTGGAAGGGTACATGGACGTGATCGCCCTGCATCAGGCCGGGCTCGGCGGCGCCGTGGCCCCGCTCGGCACCGCGCTGACCGAGGACCAACTGGGCGAACTCTGGCGCCTTTCCCCCTGCCCGGTGCTGTGCTTCGACGGCGACGCCGCCGGCGCCCGCGCCGCCACCCGGGCCGCCGAACTCGCCCTGCCGGCGCTGACCGCCGAACGCAGCCTGAAGCTCGCCACCCTGCCGGCGGGCGAGGATCCCGACACGCTGGTGCGCCGCCGCGGCGCGGCCGGAATGGCGGAAATCCTCGCCGCCGCCCGGCCGCTCAGCGATGCGCTGTTCGACATGCTGCGCGACGCCGTCGGCGACGCCACCCCGGAACTGCGCGCCTCGCTGGCCAAACGCCTGGAAGCGGCGGCCGACCGCGTCCAGGACCGCAGCCTGGCCTGGGAATACCGCACCGTCTTCCGCACCCGTTTCAGGGAGCGCTACCGGCCGCCGCAACGCCACGTCCATGCCGGCGGCACCGGCGGCCGGGGCAGCGCCACGCCCGCGCGACCGCCGCGCCTGCCGGCCCGCCCGGTCATTACCCAGGCCGACGCCGCCGCCGAACGGTCCCGCAATCTCGTTGCTATCCTGCTCAATCACCCGGGCCTGCTGCCCGCCGTCGAGGAAAAGTTCTGTAGCCTGGCTTTGCCCGCCCCCCTCGGCCGCCTCCGGGCAGCCATGTTGGAGTGGTCCGCAGGCGCCGAACGCCTTGACTCCGCAGGTCTCATGTCCCACCTGACCGCCTTCGGACTGGCGGCGGAAGCCGCGCAAGCCCTGTCAGCCCTGCCCCAACCGCTGACGGCATGCGCCGCGCCGGAGGCCATGCCTGCTGAAGCCGAGGAGGGCTGGTGGCATTTCTTCGATCTGATGAAGTGCGGCAGCCTCGACGAGGAAATCGCGCACGCCACCCGCGACTTCGATCGCCAGCCCGCCGCGGCGCAGCGCCGCCTGATCGGGCTGCACACGGCAAAGGACGCTCTCAACCGGGACGAACCGGAACCAGAGACCGACCGGTGATGCGTCCTCTGCCCGCCTCGCGCATCCTGGCGCCGCCTTCGCTTTCCTTCGATGGAGCTTGCTGACCGATGGCCACGAAGCCCGCCGTCCAGACCGAGACCGCCACCGCCGACCCCGATACGGACGCCACGCTGCTCGATGTCCAGTCGGCCGCGGTGAAGCGGCTGATCGCGCGCGGCAAGGAACGCGGCTGGATCACCTTCGACGAACTCAACGCCGTCCTGCCGCCGGAGCACAACAGCTCCGAGCAGATCGAGGACGTCATGGCCAACCTCAACGAAATGGGCATCCAGGTCGTCGAAGCCGAGGAAGCCGAGGAAGGCGAAGCCCCGGTCGCCAAGGTCAAGGAGGAGGCCGAGGAGGAAGAGCCCAGCGGCAACGTCGACGAGGAAAGCCTCGGCCGCACCGACGATCCGGTACGCATGTATCTGCGCGAGATGGGCAGCGTCGAATTGCTGTCCCGCGAGGGCGAGATCGCCATCGCCAAGCGCATCGAGGCCGGCCGCGACATGATGATCGGCGGGCTGTGCGAAAGCCCGCTCACCTTCCGCGCCATCGTCGCCTGGCACGACGCGCTGAAGGCCGGCCGCATGCTGCTGCGCGACATCATCGATCTGGAAGCCACGCAAGGCGGTCCCGCCCCGCCCGCCGCCGGCGAGGCCGGCCCCGCCGCCGCCGAGCCCGAAGGCGAGCCGGTCGCCTTCGAAGCCCCCGACGACGACGACGGCGAGGAAGGCGAGGGCGCCGGCCTGTCGCTGTCGGCGCTCGAGGAAAAGCTCAAGCCCGAAGTGCTCGCCACCTTCGAAGACATCGAGAACCTGTACAAAAAGCTGCACAAGCTGCAGCAGAAGCGCCTGGAGACCATGACGTCCGGCGAGGACGTCAATGCGCGCTCGGAAAAAGCCTATGAAAAGCTGCGTGAGGAACTGGTCAGCAAGGTCGGCCAGGTCCGCCTGCACAACAACCGCATCGAGGAGCTGGTCACCCAGCTGAAGCAGCTCAACCAGCGGCTCAACGGCCTGGAAGGCCAGCTGCTGCGCATGGCGGAAGGCTGCAAGGTCGCGCGTGACGACTTTCTCAACCAGTATCGCGGCAACGAACTGGATCCGAACTGGGTCGACAAGATCGGCCGCCTGCCCGGCAAGGCCTGGAAGCTGTTCGCCGGCCGGCACGCCGACGACATCCCCCACCTGCGCGGCCAGATCGCCACGGTGGCCACCGATGCCGGCCTGCCGATCAGCGAATTCCGCCGCGTCTATGCCACCGTCAGCCGCGGCGAACGCGATTCCGCGCGTGCCAAGAAAGAAATGATCGAAGCCAACCTGCGGCTGGTCATTTCCATCGCCAAGAAATACACCAACCGCGGCCTGCAGTTTCTCGACCTGATCCAGGAAGGCAATATCGGGCTGATGAAGGCGGTGGACAAGTTCGAGTACCGCCGCGGCTATAAGTTCAGCACCTACGCCACCTGGTGGATCCGCCAGGCGATCACCCGCAGCATCGCCGACCAGGCGCGCACCATCCGCATCCCCGTGCATATGATCGAGACGATCAACAAGCTGGTGCGCACCTCCCGCCAGATGCTGCACGAAATCGGCCGCGAGCCGGCACCGGAGGAGCTGGCCGAGAAGCTTGGCATGCCGCTGGAAAAAGTCCGCAAGGTGCTGAAGATCGCCAAGGAGCCGATCAGCCTGGAAACCCCGATCGGCGACGAGGAAGACAGCCATCTGGGCGATTTCATCGAGGACAAGAACGCCGTCATTCCGCTCGATGCCGCCATCCAGGCAAATCTGCGCGAGGCCACCACCCGCGTGCTGTCGTCGCTGACGCCGCGCGAGGAGCGGGTGCTGCGCATGCGTTTTGGCATCGGCATGAACACCGATCATACGCTGGAGGAAGTGGGCCAGCAATTCAACGTGACGCGCGAACGCATCCGCCAGATCGAGGCCAAGGCGCTGCGCAAGCTGAAACACCCCAGCCGCAGCCGCAAGCTCCGCAGTTTTCTGGACGATTGAGGGACTGTGCGAAGCAGCAAGCAAGCAAGGCCAGGGCGCTGCCCTGGACCCGCCCTGCGCGCGGAGCGCGCTTTCGGCACGACGGGACAGTGGTCACTTGGAACCCATTCCTTAAGTAACGGGGATCAGGGGTCCATTGACCCCTGGCGGGGTCCAGGGGCAGCGGCCCTGGCCTTGCTTGCCTTTGACCGCCGGACCTGACCCGTGGAACCCGTCGTGCGTATCGCCGTTATGGTCACGTTCCTGCGCATGGACCAGCCGCCCGCCGCGGCGGCGCCGGCCCTGCCGCCGGGCATGAATGTCCATCCGGAGCCGTACTGCAGCGCGGCTACCTACCGCTACCTCTACAACACGGTCGGCGCGCCCTATGTCTGGTGGCTCCGCCGCACCATGAGCGACCAGCAACTGGCCGGACACCTGCGCAACCCGGCGGTTTCGATCCACATCCTGCACGATGCCAGCGGCCAGGTCGCCGGCTTCTACGAGCTGGACGCGACGCCCTGGCCCAGCGTCAACCTCAGCTATTTCGGCCTGATGCCGCATGCCGTCGGCTGCGGCATGGGCCTGGCCTTCCTGCGCCATGCGGTGGACGCGGTCTGGCACCGCGGTGCGCGCGCCATGACGGTCAACACCTGCACCGCCGACCATCCGCGCGCCATGCCGACCTACCTGCGCGCCGGCTTCAGGCGGGTGCGCGAGATGCGCGAGGAATGGAAGATCCCGCTGCGCCTCGGCCTCGACATCCCGGGTCATCTGCGCCTCTGACGCTGGCAGCGCCGGCAGGCTTGCCCTATAGCCGCGGGCACCGGCGGAAGGAGCGCGCGTGAGCCGCACAATCTGGATCGATGTCGAGGATCTGCTGCAGTATGCGCTGAGTTTCCGCCGGCCGAGCGGTATCCAGCGTCTGGCGTTCGAGCTGTACGGGGCGTTGCAGCACGACTTTCAGGACCGTATCCGCTTCGTCCGGCAGGACCGCCTGCACGGTCGTTTCGTCACCGCCGACTGGGCCGGGGTAACGGCCGGGTTCGCCGGGATTACGGCAGATGCACCCGCCGCCGCGGCCCGCCAGCCCCGCCTGGCGCCCGCGGCCAGGGCGCGGCTCCGGCGCTGGCTGGAACGCCTGCCCACCGAGATGCGCGTGCCGCTGGCGGCCGGCCTGCAGGCCCAGGCCACCGCAGTGACCGAAGCGGCAACGGCGTTGCGCGCCGGGATATGCTTGTTGGTACGCCGCCTCCGGCCGCACGCCCCCGGCGAGGCGCCGCCGGACGGCGTGCCGCTCGACGGGCTGGCGCAACCCGGCGACGTGCTGGCAACCTTCGGCGCCCCCTGGTTCGGCACCGCGCATCCGGCGCTGCTGTCCGACGCCCGTAGCCGGCTGAGGCTGCGCGTGGCGCTGCTGATGTATGACATCATTCCGCTGCGCCGGCCGGAATGGTGCGATCCGGCCATGACCGCCTTGTTCCGCGACTGGTTCCATGCCGTCCTGCCGCAGGCCGATATCCTGTTCGCCATCTCCCGCGCCACTGCCGGCGACGTCTGCCGTTACGCCGGCACGCACGGCATCGTGCTGGTCGGCCCGGTATTGCCGGTGCCGGTCGGCTCCGGCTTCACCGCACCGCAGCCGGCCGGGCCGGCCGGCCGACTCCCGGCAGCCGGCACGTATGTGCTGTTCGTCGCCACGCTGGAACCCCGCAAGAACCATATCCTGCTGGTGCGCGCCTGGCGCCGCCTGCTGGAACAGATGCCGGAGGATCAGGTGCCGCTGCTGGTGTTCGCCGGCCGCATCGGCTTCATGGTGGCCGACCTGCTGCAGGAATTGCGCAACAGCCTGTTCCTCGGCGGCAAGGTGGTGCTGATCGAACACCCCGACGATGCCGACCTGGCGGCGCTGTATCAGGGCTGCCTGTTCACCGTGTTTCCCTCGCTGTACGAGGGGTGGGGCCTGCCGGTCACCGAGAGCCTGGCGTTCGGCAAGCCCTGCCTCGCCGCCAATGCCACCTCCCTGCCGGAAGCCGGCGGCCGCCTGGCACGCTATTTCGACCCCGAAAGTGTGCCCGACACGGTGCAGGCGCTGCGCCGCGTGCTGGACGACCGCGCCGGGCTGCGCGCCTGGGAAGCGGAGGTGCGCGCCGCATTCAGCCCCGTGCCCTGGAGCGAGACCGCGCGGACGATCGTTGAAGCGCTGCTCCCCGCCCGCACGGCGGCCTGATAATTTACGTGTCAATGCCCGCTTCGCACTGGCCTCACCGAAACAGCATGAGCATACCGGAGGATGCCGCCGCCATCGCCACCCCGCGCGGCCAGGAGCCTGCCGCATGACCCGCATCTGGATCGACGTCGAGGATCTGTTCCACTACGCGGCCGCCTCGCCCCGCCCGAGCGGCATCCAGCGCCTGTCATTCGAAATCCAGCAGGCGCTGGTCCAGCGCTTCGGCACAGGCGGCGCGGTGCGGTTCCTGCGCCACGACAAGGTGCGCGGCGGCTTCGCCGAGATCGCCTGGGACGAGGTTTCCGCGCTGTATCGCGGCATGGTCTCGGTGGCGCCCCGGCCGGCCACGCCGCCCCCGGCGGCCGGGCCGCTGCGGCCCGACCGGCCGCGCGGCGCCCTCCGCCGCGCCTCCGACCACCTGCCGACCGCGATCCGCGACCCGCTCGCCCGGGCCGTTCGCCTGCAACGGGAATTCCTGGGCACCGTGGCCGCAGCAGGGCGCGTGCAGGCGGCCTCCTGGCGGGCGCTGGCCGGAGCCGTGCGGGCAGCATTGCGACCGGCCCGCACCGGCCTCAACGCCCCGCTGCCCGCCAGTGCCGCCGAGGCGTTCGCCGCTGCGGTGCGCCCGGGTGACGTTCTGCTCGTGCTCGGCTCGCCCTGGTCGCACCACGACTATGCCGGCCTGGTGGCCCGCACCCGCGCCCGCCACGGCGTGCGGTTCGCCCTGCTGGTCTATGACCTCATCCCGGTCCGCCACCCGGAATGGTGCGATGGTCGTCTGGTCGCGAGCTTCACCGCCTGGCTGGATGGCGTTCTGCCGGTGGCCGACACACTGCTGGCGATCTCCGAGGCCACCGCGCGCGACGTCGTCCGCCATGCCGAGCGTGCCGGCATCGCCTTGCGCGGCCCGGTCACGCCGATCCCCATCGGTACCGGCTTCGGCACGCCGCCCGGCGAGGCGCCGCCATCGCCGGGCCTGCCCACCCCGGGCAGCTATGCGCTGATCGTCTCCACCATCGAGGCGCGCAAGAACCACGCCCTGCTGTTCCGGGTCTGGCGCCGGTTGCTCGACGAAATGCCCCCCGGCCGCGTACCAACGCTGGTCTTCGCCGGACGCATTGGCTGGCTGGTGGACGACCTGATGCGTCAGATGGCGAATACGGGCTTCCTCGACGGCCGGATCGTGATCATCGAGGATCCGTCGGATGCCGAGCTTGCCGCGCTCTATCGCGGCTGCCTTTTCACCTTGTTCCCCTCGTTCTACGAAGGCTGGGGCCTGCCGGTCACTGAGAGCCTGGCCTTCGGCAAGCCCTGCGTGATTTCCCGCGCCGCCTCGCTGCCCGAGGCGGGCGGAAGTTTTGCCCGTTATTTCGACCCCGACGACCTGCACGACGCGGTGCGTGTCATCCGCGCCGTGCTCGACGATCGCGACGGGCTCGCCGCCTGGGAAGCGCAGATCCGCCGCGACTTCCGCCCCACGCCCTGGTCCGCGAGCGCCGATGCCGTGGTCCGCGCCCTGGCCCCAGACCTGTTGGAAACGGACCTGCTAAGAACCGACCTGCAGGGTGCCGCCCGAACGGTATCGGCCACCCCCTAGGATGAGAACGATGCGCCGCTGCCTGCTCGCGCTCGCCGCCGCCGCCGCGCTCGCCCCCCCTGCCGGCGCCCAGCTTCCGGCCAGGGGCGGCACGCTGAAGGTGGCCATCGGCACCGGGCTGGCCGAGCTCGACCCGGCGCTGACCACCAATGGCGGCGAGTATGTCTATGTCCATCTGGTCTTCAACGGCCTCACCCGCATCGACCGTGACATGACGGTCAAGCCGGACCTCGCCGAAAGCTGGACCGCCTCCGCCGACCTGCGCAGCTGGACCTTCCGGCTGCGCGATGACGTGACGTTCCAGGACGGCCGCAAGCTCGATGCCGAGGACGTGGTCGCCACCGTCTCCCGCATTCTCGATCCGAAAACCGGCTCGCGCGCGCGGTCCGGCCTGGACATGGTCAGCAAGGTGGAAACGGTCGATCCGCGCACCGTGCGCTTCACGCTGGCCACGCCTTATGCGGCATTTGCCGACCTTTTCGCCGACCGCCCGCTACGCATCGTGCCGCACGACAAGCTGGCCGCCCTGGCCACCGCGCCGGTCGGCACCGGCCCCTTCCTCCTGCGCCGCTTCTCGCCCGGCGAAGCTATGGAACTGGCGCGCAACCCGGCCTATTTCGAAAAAGGCATGCCCCGGCTTGACGCCGTCGAGCTGCGCATCATCCCCGAGGCGGCGTCCCGCCTGGCCGCGCTGGAGTCGGGTGCGGTCGACATCCTGTGGAACCTGCCGTACGACTCGGTGGAGAAATACCGCAACAGCGCCACCGTGCGCATCGACTCCGTCCCCACCGCCGGCTGGGACGGCGTGATCCTGAACAACGCCACCAGACCGTTCGACGACGTGCGGGTGCGCCAGGCCCTGGCCGCCACCATCGACAAGGATGCGCTGGTGGAGAAAGTGTTATTCGGCCAGGGCGCGCCGACCCACTCGCCGATCCCCCCCAGCCATCCTTATTACGACAGCACGCTCGGCTACCCGGCCCCCGACATTCCCCGCGCCCGCCGCCTGCTGGCCGAGGCCGGCTATCCGAACGGTATCGACCTGACCCTGCAGGTGCCGCAGGAACGCGAGCAGCGCGTGCGCCTCGGCCTCGCCGTGCGCGACATGGCCCGCGCCGCCGGCTTCCGCATTACCGTCGAGCGCGTGCCCCTGTCCAGCTACGCCGCCCGCATCTCCGGCAAGCAGCCGATCTATGTGGACGGGTTTTTTGCCCGCCCCACCATCGACGCCGCCGTCTACCCGTTCTTCCATTCCGGCGGGTCCTGGAACAGCCATCTCTGGCACTACCGCAACGCGCGGGTGGACGAGCTCCTCGACCTCGCGCGCGGCACCGCCGACGAGGCCCGGCGCACCGACATGTTCCACGAATACCAGGCGATCATGGAGCAGACCGTGCCGGGCATCATCGCCTACGCCGCGCTGCACGTGAACGGCGTGCGCAGGACGGTGCAGAATTTCCGGTCCACGCCGATGCAGTGGCTGGAACTGAAGGATGTATGGTTAATTAATTAACTAGTGTTCCGGTCGCGACAAATGCGTCCGTCCCGTCGCGTGACTCGGAACACCAAATCAAGGGGCTCGTGGTCCGGCCCGACGGCACTATCCGTCGGAGTCGGAACACTAGGTAAGGCCAGGGCGCTGCCCTGAACCCGCCCTGCGCGCGGAGCGCGCCTTCGGCACGACGGGTCAGTGGCCCCCTTGACCCCATTCCTTAGGTAAGGGGTCAAGGGGCTAAGCCCCTTGTGGGGGTCCAGGGGGCAAAGCCCCCTGGCGGGATCGGGCCGCGAAACGGACCGATGGGCTGCGCCCCGGCATCACTCCGCCAGCCCCGCCAGCCGCAGGCCTGTAGCGTAGTGCAGTCGGTCCTCCGCCCGCTCGAACGGGCACGAATCGATGAACTGTCCGATGCTGAAATCCGGCTCGATCGACAACAGCCGCTGCCGCACCAGGGCGGCCTCGTCCAGCCGGCCGAGATGGCCCAGCGCCGCCAGATAGGGCTTGCACGCCGCCGAGAAACCCGGATTCATCTCCATCACTTGGCGCCCGATCACCACCGCGCCCTCGTGGTCGTGCCTCAGCAGCGCCACCACGACGAGAATGGTGTCGTAGAAAAACGCATGCGGGTCGAGCGGCGACAGCTTCTTGTAGCGCCGCATGCGATGCTCGGCCTCGTCGAAGTCGCCCAGATAGGCGAAGGCCGCCGCCGACAGCGCCCAGGCCATCACCAGGTTCGGGTTCACCGTCAGCGCCCGCTCGTGCAGCGCCAGCGCCTCGCGCAGCCGCCGGTGCAGGAAGGCGCGCACATGTCCGGCGATCGCCAGCCCGCGCGCATCCTGCGGGTCGAGCGTGATCGCCCGGTTGGCCAGTTGCCCCGCCTCGGCCATCGCCGCCGCCGGGTCGCGCGTCCAGGCCTGACGGAACAGGAAGATGTGCCAGAACGCAAACCAGGCATGCGCCGCGGCATAGTCCGGCTCCAGCATGATCGCCTGGCGCAGCAGTTCACCGGCTTGCAGGAACTGCACCCGGTCCAGCCGCGTCAGCAGCGGCAACGCGCGCAGCACCAGCTCATAAGCGGTCACGTCGACCGGCGGCCGCGCCGCCACGTGCTGGGCCTCGATCAGCAGGATCTCGGGGTCGATCTGCGCCACCACCTCCGCCGCCACTTCGTCCTGCAAGGTCAGCAGATCCTTGACCTCGCGGTCGAACCGCCGCGACCACACCACCTGGTTGCCGGCCCGCAGGTCCAGCAGCCGCAGCGCCACCCGCAGCCGGTCGCCCACCCGCTGGATGGTGCCATCCAGCAGGAAGTCGATGGTAAACGCGCGCCGGATCGCCGTTTCGTCGCGGGTCTGGGTAGCGAAACGCGCCAGCGAACTCGACGAAACCAGGAACATCCAGCGGAACCGCGCCAGCGCCGCGGTGATTTCGTCGGCGATCCCGGTGGACAGATGCGCCTCCGCCTCGGTGGTGCCGATCAGCTGAAGCGGCAGCACGCCCACCCGGGCCCCGCCACGCGGCGGGTGCGGCCGCACCTCGGCCCGGTTTTCCGTGCGCGCCTCGGGCCGCGGCTGGGGACGCCCCGTGAGGGCGCCGATCCGGGGCGAAGCCGGCGCCGGCGCAACCGCGCTGGCGGGCCGCGACACCGGCGCCGCCGCCCGGATCTCCGCCGCCACGCGCTGGGTTTCCTCGGAGGGATGCGCGTCGAGCTGGTCGGCCAGCACGCTGCGGCAGCGCTCGTAGGCCTGGATCGCCATGCCGCGCTCGCCGCGATCGGCATAGGCGCGCATCAGGGCCCGCCATGCCCCCTCATGCGCACGGTCGATCTCCAGCAGCTGCTGCGCCGCGGCGATCACCGACTCGGAGCCCGACTTCTCCCGCAGCAGCTGTTCGGCCAGCACGCGGGCGCGGTCCAGCAGCCGCTCGCGTTCGCCGGCCAGCCAGGCGTCGAAGGCGGGATCGACGCCATACAGATCCTCCAGCAGTTCGCCGTCCAGCAGCGACAGCGCCGCCGGACGCTCGGCGGTTGCGCGCAGGATCTCCTCCACGTCGATCCAGACCGTGCCGGGCCGCAGCATCAGATGGTCGCGGTTGACCGACAATATCTGCGCGCCGACCGGCACCAGCGCCTCGGTCAGCCGGTGGACCTCTTGGCGCAGCGAGGCGCGCGCCTGTTCCTCCGGCCGGCGGCTCCACAGCATCTCGGCCATCTTGCCGCGCAGCACCGGACGCGGCGAGGACAGCGCCAGCACGGCCAGCAACGCGCGCGTCTTGCGCCCGGTCGGCAGCACATTTTCGCTGGTGAGCGTCCAGGCCTCCATCTGGCCGATCAGCCGCAGCCGCACGAGCAGCGGACCGCCTTGCGTGGACGACGAACCCGACGCGCCGCGCGGGGATGAACCTACAATCATAGGTACATTAACGCCCGATCGGCGGGCAATGGCAAGCATCTCAACTAAATCATGCCGTGGAGAGGCGTTACTTCCGGAGAATCCAGTCTTGGATTTTATGCTCCCGTCTTCTCTCGTAAAAACCGCGTGGTCAGATCGCCGCCTCGCGGTAAATCCGCGTTATATCGCCGTTCCAGGCGCCGTTAAAACGTGACAGCCAGTGTTCCGCCTGGGTTGGAGCCCCCGCCGCCAGCGCCTCCAGTGGCAGCAGATGCACCGATTCGTCATGCCCGCACGCATCGAGTCGGGCCCGTGCTCGCAGCCCGTCACGCGCCATCGCCACCATGTCGCGGGCCAGCTCGCGCACCGTGCCGCCCTGCCAGGGCGCCTCCAGGGCCTGCCGCGCCACCGCCGGGCGCAGCGCCGCATAGTCCGTCCAGGGATGCCGGCGCACCAGCGCCTCCGCCGCCGCCAGCGCCGCCGGGTCGTACAGCAGCCCCACCCACAGCGCCGACTGCGCCACCATCATCTCCACCGAGCCGGCATCGGCGCCGCGCATTTCAATGAAACGCTTCAGCCGAACATCGGTGAACACCGTGGTCAGGTGGTCGGCGGCGTCGCCCATGCTGGCGGTGCCCGCCGCGGTATCCGCCAGCTCGCCCTGCATGAAACGGCGGAACGACTGGCCGGCGAGGTCCACATACTGCCCGTCGCGATGGACGAAATACATCGGCACCTGATCGATCACCCAGGCGGCGTAACGCTCGAAGCCGAACCCGTCCTCGAAGAACACGCCAGGCATGCCCGAGCGAGACGGGTCGGTATCGGTCCACACATGGGCGCGATAGGACAGGAACCCGTTCGGCCGTCCCTCGGTGAAGGGCGAGTTGGCGAACAGCGCGGTCGCCACCGGCTGCAGCGCCAGCGACACCCGCATCTTGCGCACCATGTCCGCCTCGTCGGCAAAGTCGAGATTCACCTGCACGGTGCAGGTGCGGGTCATCATGTCGAGGCCGAGCCCGCCCACTTTGGGCATGTAGCGGCGCATGATGGCGTAGCGCCCCTTCGGCATCCACGGCATCTGCTCGCGGCGCAAACTCGGCTGAAAGCCGAGCGGGGCGAAGCCGATGCCGAGCGGGCCGGCCACCCGCCGCACCAGCTCAAGATGCGCGTCGAGCTCGGCGCGGGTTTCGTGCAGCGTGCCGGCCAGCCCGCCGGACAGTTCCAGCTGCCCGGCCGGCTCCAGCGACACCGAGGCGCTGTCCTTTTTCAGCCCGATCGGATTGCCGCGGTCCAGAATTGGCTCCCAGCCATCCGCCGCCGCCATGCCTTCCAGCACGGCGCGGATGCCGCCGGGCTGATAGGGCGGGGCGGCGAAATCGGCTTGCCGGAAACCGAATTTCTCGTGCTCGGTGCCGATGCGGAAACGCTCGCGCGGCTTGCTGCCGCCGGCCAGGTAGTCGGCCAGCTGGCGCGGCGACGTGATCGGCGTCGCGTCGGCGTCTCCGGGGTTCGACATCGCGGTTCCGTTCCAGCAGGTGCGGCGGCGCAGTTCGCTGTTTCAGCCGCCGGCGGACGCCGCCAGCAGCGCCAGCCCGACGATCGCAGCCGTCTCGGCCCGCAGGATGCGGGGACCGAGACTGGCGGGAACAACAAAGGCATGCCGGCGCAGAAGGTCAAGCTCCGCCCCGGTGAACCCGCCTTCGGGGCCGATCAGCAGGCCGGCCGGGTGGCGTGCCGGCACCACGCACGGCGCTGCCTGCCGTTCCAACGCCGCCACCAGCGGCCGCCCTTCCGGCCAGCCGGCCAGCAGCGCCGCCAGCGCCACCGGCGGGGCGATGCGCGGCACCGTCAGCCGCTCGCACTGCTCCGCCGCTTCCGTGGCGATCGCCGCCATCCGGTCGGCATTCACCCGCGCCGCCACCGTGCGCGCGGTGATCACCGGCAGCAGCGCCGCGACGCCGAGTTCGGTCGCCTTCTCGGCCACCAGGTCGGTGGCATCGCGCTTCAGCGGCGCGAAGGCAAGCCACAGATCCGGCTCGGCGGCTTGCGGGCGCAACCGGGCGCCCACCCCCAGCTCGCAGCGGCCGCGCCGCAGCGTGACGATGCGCGCCGCCCACTCCCCATCCGCGCCGTTGAACAGCCGCACCGCCTCCCCCGTGCGGCGCCGCAGCACGACGCCCAGATGATGCGCCTGCGCGGGGGTGGCGGCCACCAGGACCCCTTCGTAAAGGCCCCCCTGGACAAACAGTCGCGGCGAGGTGATTGACGGGTCCATCGCGGCGGGCAGATTAGCAGGCATGACATCCCTCTCCGATCCGGCGCCCTGCCGCAGCCATACCGATATCGTTACCGGCGGCTGGGTGGCGCGCCTGCCGCGCCGGGCGGTTCCGTTCGTGCTGCTGGCCCGCCTCGACCGCCCGGTCGGCGCCTGGCTGCTGTTCCTGCCCGGGCTGTGGTCCATCCTGATGGCCGGCGCCGGAGCCGGTCCGGCCGCCCGGCTGCTGGCGCTGTTTTTCCTCGGCGCCTTCCTGATGCGCGGGGCGGGCTGCGTCGTCAACGACATGTGGGACCGCGACATGGACCGCCGGGTCAGCCGCACCGCCGGCCGCCCGCTCGCCTCCGGCGCGGTGTCGATGCGCCAGGCGCTGGCGTTCCTGGCCGCGCTTTGCACGCCCAGCCTGGGCATTCTGTTGCAACTGCACCCGCTGGCGCAGCTCATGGGGGTGGGGTCGCTGTTGCTGGTGGCCAGCTACCCGCTGGCCAAGCGGCTCACCTGGTGGCCGCAGCTGATGCTCGGCTTCACCTTCGGCTGGGGTGCGCCGATGGGCTACGCCGCCGCCGCCGGCCGGCTCGACGGGGCCGCCGCTGCGCTCTACCTCGCCGCCATCGTCTGGATACTCGGCTACGACACCATCTACGCCCACCAGGATCGCGAAGACGACGCGCTGATCGGCGTGCGGTCCACCGCCCGCCTGTGGGGCGACTCCTCGCGGCCTTTCCTGGCCGCATGCTATGGCGCGACCGTCGCGCTGCTGGCGCTGGCCGGCGCGCTCGCCGGCCTGTCCTGGGCCTATTTCATCGCCCTGGCGCTGCCGGCCGCCCTGCTCGCCCGCCAGGTTTTTTCTCTCGATATCCACGATGCCGGCCTTTGCCTGCGCCTGTTCAAGGCCAACCGCGAGGTCGGGCTGACGGTCGGGCTGGCGATTCTGCTCGGCCGGCTGTGACCGCCCCGCCGTGACGGATCACGCCGCGTTCCTGCGCGCCCACACACAGCCCGCCCACGCGCCGCTGGTTCCCGAGATCACGCTGCAGCTGGCCACCGAGATCACCCCGGTCTGGCAAGCCACCGAGGACTGGCTGCACCGCACCGGCCTGGCCCCGCCTTTCTGGGCCTTCGCCTGGCCGGGCGGGCAGGCGCTGGCGCGGCACGTTCTGGACCATCCCGGCCTGGTCGCCGGGCGCCGCGTGCTCGACTTCGCCGCCGGCTGCGGCATCGCCGCCATCGCCTGCGCCCGCGCCGGCGCCGCGCTGGTGGAGGCGGCGGAGATCGACCCGGTGGCCGCCGCCGCCATCGCGCTGAACGCCGCCGCCAACGGGGTGAGGGTGCGCCCGCTCGCCGGGGATCTGGTCGGCACGCCCGGCCGCTGGGATGCCGTCCTCTGCGGCGATGTCTGCTACGAGGCACCGATGACGCGCCATATCCTGCCCTGGCTGCGGAGCCTGGCCGCACAGGCGGAGGTGTGGATCGCCGACCCGGGCCGCGCCTATCTCCCGCGCGACGGGGTGGCGCCGGTGGCTCACTACACGGTACCGACGACGACCGAACTGGAAGACCGCACCGAGCGTACGGTCACGCTGTATCGCCTCCTCGCCGGGGCGCTGCCCATCGGTCCGCTTCGCGGCCCGATCCCGGCAGGAGGCTCCGCCTCCTGCACCTCCGCCAGGGGGGAAGCCCCTGGACCCGTTTCTTGATAAAGGGGGTCAGGGTCACTCTCCGTTGCGCCGGGCATGCATTCCTGACGAACCTAATTGCGAGCTGTTCGCAAACGTAGTAGCAGGGAGCCCCCAGGCAGGAGTTCCGGCGTGTACATCTGCATTTGCAATGCCCTGACGGACCACGATATTCACCGTGCCGCCACGGCGGAAGGAGCCCGCCGGCCCCTGGAAGTCTTCGAGGCCTGCCGCTGCCGGGTGCAATGCGGCACCTGCGTCCGCAAACTGCGTGACCTGATGCTGCAGGCCATCGCCGGCACCGAACCGGCCCCCCTGGCAAAGCGCGCGCCCTCGGTGGCAGGATAGGGGATCACAGGAGGCCCCCGCATGCTGCGCGACCCCAAAGTCATCGAGCATCTGAACACCCAGCTCACCAACGAACTGACCGCCATCAACCAGTATTTCCTGCACGCCCGCACCCTGCGGCACTGGGGCGTCACGAAACTGGGCGACCACGAGTACCACGAATCGATCGACGAAATGCACCACGCCGACTGGCTGATCGAGCGCATCCTGTTCCTGGACGGGCTGCCGAACGTGCAGCGGCTGGACCAGATCATGGTCGGCCAGACGGTGGAGGAAATCCTGCGCGCCGACCTCGCGCTGGAAGAAAAGGCCACCGCCGACCTGCGCGAAGGCATCGCCTATTGCGAGCAGGTGCGCGACTACGTGTCCCGCGACCTGCTGCGGCGCATCCTCGACGCCGAGGAGGAACATATCGACTTCATCGAGCGCCAGTTTGACCTCATCAAGCTCACCGGCATCGGCAACTACATCCAGCTCAACAGCGCCGCGGCACCGGATCAGGGCCACCAGCACGGCTCCTGACCGCCGGCGCGATACCGCCGGTTGATGCAGGTCAAGGCATGCCGCACCGTCCGCTACGACCAATAGTACGGGCGGTGCGGACATGCCGGAACGCTACGACGCTGTTGTCATCGGGGCCGGGCTCGGCGGGCTGACGGCCGCCGCTTTGGCGGCGCGCTCCGGCCGGCGGGTTCTGGTGATCGACCGCAACGCCTGCGTCGGCGGCGCCGCCACGGTCTATCGCCATGGCGGCCTGACGGTCGAAGCCTCTCTGCACGAGTTGGACGGGCTCGACCCCCAGGATCCCAAGCGGCCGCTGCTGGACGAGCTCGGCCTGACCGCCGAACTCCGCTTCGTGGCGCCCGGCGAGCTCTACCAGGTGCGCGGCGGACCGCTGGAGACCCCGTTCACCCTGCCGCCCGGACCGGGAGCGGCGCTGGCTGCCTGCGTGGCCCGCTTCCCGCGCCACGACCACGCACTGCGGCGTTATTTCGCCGCCCTGCTGGCGGTGCGCGGCGCCGCCAGTGTCGCCCTCAGCCACCAGGACGACCCCGCCTGGTGGCTGCGCCACCTGCCCGAGGCGGCCCGCCATCTCTGGCCGCTGATCCGCCACTCCCGTGCCACCCTGGGCGATGTGCTGCGCGGCCTGTTCGGCGCCGACGAAGCGGTGAAATGCGCCGTGGCCGCCACCTTGCCGTATTACCACGACGACCCGGAACGCATGCTGTTCCTCGCCTATGCCGTGGCGCAGGGCTCCTTCATCGCCGGCGGGGCGCATTACCCGCACGGCGGCTCGCGCACGATCAGCGAGGCGCTGGCCACCCGGGTCACCGCCGCCGGCGGCACCGTGCTGACCGGCCGGGAGGCCACCCGCCTGCTGATCGACAACCGCCGCGTCGTCGCGGTGGAGCACCGGGACCGGCTGGGCGGCGACCCGCGTCTGGCCGCCGCGCCGCTGGTCTTCGGCAACGCCGCCCCCGGCGTGCTCGCGGCGATGCTGCCGGAACCCTGGCGGGCCGCATTCCTGGCCCCCTACGCGCGCCGGCCCCACTCCATCTCGTTGTGGAGCGTCACGCTCGGCCTGTCGCGCCCGCCGGCGGAGGCCGGGGTGGCGGCCTATACCACGCTGCTGCTGCCGGACTGGATGACCGCGCTGGCCGACTACCGCGCCGCCGCCGCGGTGATGGACTCGCCCGCCGGCGACCGCCTGCCGCCGGTCATCATGGCCGACTACACCCGCATCGACAGCGGCCTGAACCAAGGGCCGCCCTATCTGTGCGTGCTGTGCGGCATCGACCGTCTCCCGACCTGGGAGGGGCTTTCCCGCGACGGCGTACGGGCGCGCAAGGCGGCCTGGACCAGCCGGCTGGTCGGTGCGGTCGACCTTGTGTTCCCCGGATTCGCCGGCCTGGTGGTTCAGCACGACATGGCCACCGCCGCGACCATGCACGCCGTGCTGAACACCCCGGGCGGCGCGGTGTATGGCTTCGCGCCGGAAACGCTGCTGCGCTCGCCGCGCACCGCCGTGCCGGGGCTTTACCTGGCCTCGGCCTGGGCGATGAGCGGGGGGTTCACCGGCGCCATGCTCGGCGCCGCCGCCGCGGCGCGGGCGGCGCTGCGGGCGGAATGAGGGCCGCGGCGCGGTGTCGGAAAACTTTACAGTCTGATGGCGACAGCGGCGCCGCCGGCCCGCCCGCGATGCCTGGACCCGGTTCCTTCCCCCCTGTGGGACCGTCCCCACGGCATTCCTGCACCCCGTTACCGCGCAGAGTGTCGGGAAACTTTACAGTTCTAAGGCAACATCGAGGCACCGGCGTGTCGGCATGACCTGCGGCAGCAAGAGACGGGCGAGTCACGTGACTCGGGTCATCAGCCGGGGCGACCTGCCGGGACCGATCCGCATGGGGCTGCGCCGACCGGCCCCTCTATGCCAGTAAACGCTTGAAATCGCTGCCGTCAGAGGTGGGAATCACGCGGCGCAGGGCTTTGCACGGCGGGTCTGATCCCGGCCAGGCGCAGCAGCTGAGGATTACTGGTGACGGCCCGAAAATCCATATTTTAAGTCTTTGCATCAGCGAATGGGACAAATGGCGAGGATGCGCTGATGCCTTTCGGTGTCCGAGCGGCGGAATTTCATATGGGATATGGCGCTCCCCCGCGCCGCTGTCGGAATTCTTTACACTATTGCTGTTACGGCATGATTTTCTGGCCTCTAAGCAATTGATTTATCAGCAAACCACATGTCGGCACGGTTCTTGCTCAGACCTTTGCCGCGTACCGACACCGGAAAACCTCAAATACAAGGAGCATCAAAATGAAAAAGGTACTGTTCGCCGCCGTGGCGACGGCGGCGCTGGCGACCGCCGGAACGGCACATGCGAACTACGCCTTCAGCGGCTCGGGCGGCAGCGGGGTTCTCGTCGGCCCCGATGAAACCTGGGTGTTCAATGCCGATGGCGGCGCCGCGGGCGGCAGTGGCATGAACAACTGGGGCAGCCCCGGGGTCGGCTTCGGCACCGTTCCGTATGACGAATCAAGCCCGGCCTATGGGATGGACATCACCTTCACCGGCGGCGGAAATGTGGACGCGGCGTCGATCGCGACCGGCAATGGCGCAGGTTGCGCCGGCTCGACCTTTGGCGGAACCACCTTCTGCACGATTTCTCCCACCGACATCTGGCAGGCCATTCAGGTCGGCCCGTCGTCGATCGACTTCCTGGCGCAGAATGCGACGTTCTTTCTGTCCCAGGGGCAGGATTATTTTGTGAACATCTTCTTCGACGGTCCAACGCCCACGGGTTTCACCGGCGAATGGCTCACCAGCTTTAGCCCCACCCCCAGCCCGGAGCCCGCGAGCATGACGCTGCTGGGTGCCGGCCTGGCCGGGCTGGGCCTGATGCGCCGCCGCCGCGGCTGATCCTGACTGGCGGAAAACTGGATGCGACCAAGGGGGCGGCACCATTCGGTGCTGCCCTTTTCGCAGCTTGCCCGACCACAGCTATTGCCCGGCAGGCGCCTTCCGGCATCACGCTATGTCGGAAAGCTTTGCAGTTTTGTATCCCATGTTCGGCTTCGCCAGCCGGCAGAAAAAGTCTGCGAATGCGGCATCATGCCATCGAGGCGGGCGTCTGAAAACTTTACAGTCTCACGCAAGCGCAGCAAAAACTAAACGAATAAGAGCTTTTGCTTCTTTTTTCAAAAAGAAGGCTTGTTCTTTTTTGAAAAAAAGAACCGAAAAACCTTTATTCGTTTGGTGCCTCCCTTTCGTCATCCTGCCACATCCACCAGCACGAGGTCGGCATCCTCTATGGCGATGATCTCCACCGCCTCCTCGCCGGTGATGGTCGCTCCGTCACGGGGTCCCACGGCCACCCCGTTCACCGTCACCGCCCCCGCCGAAGGCACCAGATAGCCGATCCGGCCGGCGCCGATCGTCTGGGTTATGCTCTGTCCGGCGCGCAGTTTGCCGGCCAGCACCGCGGCGTCGGCATGCAGATCCAGCGCCGATCCGTCGGCGCCCGGGCGACCGTCGGCCAGCGCGGTCAGTGCGCCTTCCACCCGGCCGGGAAACCGCCGCGTCGCCCAGCCGGGCGCCACGCCCTTCGTTCCGGGCACTATCCAGATCTGGAACAGCCGGGTCGGCACCGCTTCACGGTTGTACTCGGCATGCGTGATGCCGGTGCCGGCATGCATCACCTGCACATCGCCCGCCTCGGTGCGGCCCTCGTGTCCCAGACTGTCGCGATGGGTGATGGCGCCCTCGCGCACATAGGTCACGATCTCCATGTCCCTGTGCGGATGCGGGTCGAACCCGGTGCCCGGCGCAATCTCGTCGTCGTTCCACACGCGCAGGCCGCCAACGCCCATGCGGGCCGGGTCGTGGTAGGATCCGAAGGAAAAATGGTAGCGCGCGTTCAGCCATTCGTTGCGGAAGCGTCCCAGAGCGGCAAAAGCCTGGACCTGGATCATTAGCCTACTCCATCATTATCCGTTATCGAACCATCTGATCTCCAACTATGATCCGAAAGACTCTTCTTCAAGAACCGCGCACCCTCCGCCCGCCCGCGTGGCCGCCATGCCCAGCGCGCGCAGCAAATCGCCCAGCCGGCGCAACTCCGCAGGCGGCAGCCCGGCCATGGCACGGGCGATGTCGGCGGCGTGGCGAGGGAACACCTCCTCGATCAGCGTCCGGCCCTGGCTGGTCAGTTCCACCCGCACGGCCCGCCGGTCGGCGGCATCGCGCACCCGCCGCACCAGATCGCGCCGTTCCAGCTTGTCTACCACATCGGTCATGTTGCCGGCGCTGGTCAGCACCTTGCGGCCGAGCTCGCGATGCGTCATCGCACCCTTGTGCAGCAGCGCCTCCAGCACGCCGAGCTGGGTCGGCGTCAGGCCGCGCGCGGCCAGCGCCGGCTCGACACGCGCGAGCACCGAGCGGCTGGCGCGCATGAGCTTCACATAGGCGCGAACGGCCTCCTCGACCGCAGGATCATCTACGCCATACATTTTGGACATATGGGGCATGAGCTCGTCAGGCGCTAAGCCATAGTCAGGGAAGCAAGTCCAGGGCGCTGCCCTGGACCCGGCAGGGGTCAGTGGACCCCTGCACCCCACTACTTAAGCAACGCACGGCCCACGGCAGTCAGGGCCTCGCCCGCATCGGTGGCATCGACGGCCAGCCAGTCCCCCGGCCCGCTGTCGGCCGCCGCCGCGCGGCGCAGCACCGCGATATCGGCGTCCGAGGCATCGGCGCGCCGCGCCGCCACCCGCGCCTCCAGCACGCCCAGCGGGGCTTGCAGCCAGACGCCGAGGAACGGCACCCCTCCCGCCGCGCCGGCAACGGCCGCGCGGTCGGCAGGGTTAAGAAAGGTCGCATCGGCAATGGCGGCGTGTCCGGCGGCGGCAGTTTCACCCAGCTCGCGGCACAATTCGGCCAGCACCCTCCGGCTGACCGGCTCGGCATAGGCGGCTGGCGGCAGGCGCTGCTCCGGCGCCACGCCGTGCAGGCGCTTGCGGATCTCGTCGCTGCGCAGCACCAGCGCGCCGGGGGCGGCGCCGAGCGCCGGCGCCAGCGCCCGGGCCAGCGTGGATTTGCCGGTGCCCGGCAGGCCGCCCACCGCCATCGCCACCGGCGGCGGCGGGTGCAGATAGGCCAGGGCGGCCTCCAGATAGCCCGCCGACTCGGCCGGCCGGCCGCGGCTGGCCTCGACATG
>Ga0326727_10009680_pt1 | contig 23514 bp, 15 predicted proteins | sample MB2enrmetagenome_FD_207643 | JGI IMG/M metagenome (GOLD analysis project Ga0326727, IMG submission 207643) | Lab enriched peat soil microbial communities from McLean, Ithaca, NY, United States - MB29MY | ecosystem: Environmental > Terrestrial > Soil > Wetlands > Peat | place: USA: New York... | reverse complement strand
GGTGCAATTTAACTTGCCGCGTGACCTCCGCGAGCGGCTTATAGCTAGGATCCAAGCGCTTAATCCATCCTAGACTCTCCCAGGCGGCTTGATTGTCCTTAAGATTATTCGGATCAGGGTTGAGTGCGTGGTCATCCTCGAGAACTTTCAGCCACTCGGCTGCAATCTGTTTCCTAAAATCCAAGTACTCCTGATGTCCGGGAAGCAGGGCCAGCGCTTTCTGGTTGTCCAGGTAAGCAGTCTCGTAGCTCTTCTGGCTGAAGGCGTTCTTCGCCTCTTCGTTCCAATGGACTGCCTGATTGCCTTTGTCCGCTGCGTCAATTCCCCCGGCCGCCTCGGTGTTGGCCGGATCCAGAGCTCGGGCAGCACTGAAGGCTTTCCGGGCATCATCAAACTTATTCGCGACCAAGTCCTTTGACCCCAAGTCAATGTCGGCGTTGATGCGGAGGCGCCGAAGGCGTTCCTTCTCCGCAGGCAGAGCCGGGAATAAGTAAGGGTACTGGCTCAGGCCATCGAGTTCTACGTTGGCATCTTCCAGTTGAGACGAGGAGATCATCTGCTCAGCCTCGTCCCACCGTTTTTGGAGTTCGGCCTTACGAGCCGCCAATTGGCTCTGTGCCTCTTTTGTCCGCGGGGTGATCGCGTAGGAAAGCGCTAACTTCAGTTGCTGCTCGCAAGTGTCGATCTTCAGCGCGTTACACGAGCCTATGGCCTGATTGGCAGCGACATCAGCCAGGTGGCCCTTGGCTTTATCCAGTTCCGCACTGATCGTTTTATCCTTGTGCTTCAGGTTGGAGGCAATTTTCAGCTTTTCTAGAGCCGCCTCCCAGTGCCCTTGCTGCTCGTCCATCAGGGCCTCTTTTACGAGTTCTTTAGGGCTTTTGGGCTGCGGTTCCGTCGGATTTCCCAAGGCGGCCACAGAAACAACCGCCAGACTCAGCACCACACCATATCGTGCGATTCGAATCATTGTCATTGCTGTTCTCCATGGCCGCCTTAGGATCCGGCAGCCGTCTTCTCGTACACGTCTATGATTTTGGGCGAAATATAATCACGAGGCGGGGTAAATTTTGCATCCGCCTGGCGTGCTTTGGAAAAGAAATCGTGCGCGCGGGTTTGCTTTTGCTCGTCCTTTGCTCCGCTCAGAAAGTAGTCGGTGCAAGCGATGGCTCCCCGGAAAAAGTAAGCTAATGACTTGTTCTTACTCGGTTGCCCAAGGTATTGGTCCAGCATCTGATCGGCCTGGGAGAAATGGCCGGCATAAAACTCGTGAATCGCTTCAGCGAGCAGAGCGTCGTCAGCGCCGCCGCGATTCTTGCCTTGGTCCCTTTGTCTTGAACCGGACAAGAGCTGAAGCTGTGCTCTCAACTTGTCAACGCGAGGATCCTCGGGCGCCAACTCTGTCAGCTTCTTGAGCTGTTCGCTTGCGAGGCCGGAATCGCCGTGCTTCAGATAGGCCTTGCAATTCTCCACCGAGATCTCCACTTCCGTGTTCTGGAGATAGGTTTGGAGCTCGATCAAATCTGGATGCGTGGCTTTGAGGCCTTCAAAAACCTTCTGCGCCCCGCGGTAATCTCTCTTCTTGAACAGTCCGATCCCTTCGTCGAGTTCTGGCGGCCGTTGCGGCGCCGGGCATTGCGATTGGAGGACCGTATCCAAGGTATCCAATCCGGAAAAATCAGAGCATGACTGCTGCATCTTTTGCCGGATTTCGATTGCCTGCGGGCATAAGCGGCGGTAGCTTAACGCCATGGCGCTTTTGTAATTCTCTTCACAGTTGCGCCTTGTAAGAATTTGTTTTTTCAATTCCTGCGCGTCGGACGCCAACGTCCCGCCCTTGTCTATCACGCGGTTGCAGTAGGCTAAGGCTTTGCCGAGATTGCGCATTTGAACAAGTTCTCTGCAGGTTTTGAGAAGCTCTTCAGGGGTCTCCTGGCCCGCGTCGGAGGTCCCGGAATCAGTTTGCGCATATCCAGGGAAGGCGAATGCGAGGATGCCGGCCAAAATCAATACGCCAACGGGAGTCCAATTCATCCGCTGTTGTTCCATTTTTTACCTTTCCTTCTGAGCGCTCGCTTCCGACCAAAATGCACTCCGGACCGGAACGCGCCCGGGATGAATTCTCAACCGATCCTAGTGGTAATCTTTCAGCACCTGTCCCGGATCGAACCCCGGATAGGCCTTTCGAACCTCTTGCGGCACACCGGGGTCCACATGCAACGTGAACGGCAGGCGCCCGAGAGCCGGATTCTCGAATACTACCTCGTAATCTCCGGGTAGAAGCGGGAGTTCGACTGGTGTATTCGGATCCGGGAGGTTTATCTGCTGCTGTGTCCTGATGTTGCGGATTTCCTTAATACTTGCCCAGGGAGATGCGTCAAACTTCACGAGAACTGGCGTGGGCGGAATGAGTTTGGGCTTTGCAATTCCCTGAGACTTCGAGTGAAGCGCAACCCCCACGACCAGGACGAGCATGAGAACGACTGCCGCACTTTCCAGCCAGAAATAAGGAGGGCGCAGTGGGGCCGGAAGTCGTTCCAGCCCCCCGAGCAGCTTAGTCAGGAGCACTCGGGCTTTCCTGACCAATTCGGGTTGTTCATCCTTACCGTCGCCCGATCCGCCACGCCGGGTTATGCTGCGAAGGAGGCGCCACAAATCATCGAGTAACCGATGCCGCTGCGGGGGTTGGGGAAGCGAAGACTCGGCGAGCGGCGGCTCGGCGGTATCCACTTGTGGCACGAATTTTTCACGGCGCTTCTCTGTGATCGTTTCTTCCACCAGGGAGAGGAAAGAATCCGGCCGTGCGTCGATGAGCTGGAGGCCCTTTCGTTCCGCCCAACGGACTGAGGGAATGGCAATGTCGACGTTGGCTAGGTAGCATCCCATGCTCCCACCCTCGCGATAGCGCGCGATTTCAGCGAACAAGTGCCGGAAACCTTCGTCTTCCGGATCGTAGCCCACAAAAAGCAGGCAGTCCCGCGCGAAGCGAGACTTGAGCGCGTCCGACAATGAATTGAAGGCGCTGAAGAACTTCCAAAGATCGTCCTCCGTTACCACAACGGAGGCTTCACTCTCCAGGCTCCCGAACAGGGGGACGAGCAGGTCGGCGTCAGTCGAGTCGTCCGGCACGCTCGTCCCGTTCAGCACACGGCGGAACTTACCGCTGACCTTCGCCAGTTCTTCCTCAAGAAAAGTGTCGTAGCCTGTAGTGATAACAACCGGAAACCTCAATTGCGCTATTCGGGCAATGATCTCGCGCGGTGAGACAGACGGGTTCCGTACCGCGGCGGTCAGATACTTGAGCATCTCGGCCCGGCCGCGCTCGATTTCAAGATCCTGAGCCAAACGCGACAAGCTATGGTCGCTCCCTGGGCTGCTCAATCTCTCCGCCAGATAGTCAGCGATGACATTCTCGACCGTACGCGAATGTTTCTCATGGAGGCTGACAGGAAGGCAGAGCCCGACAAATAATGAACATTGACGCGCTTCCAACGCCGTTGCGATCTTGTCCGCGCCGACGTTGGCGTCGATGACGTATGCGAACTGCTCGTGATTGAGCAGGTCCTGCTGAAATTGTGTGACGTTGTTGTATCGGTCGTCCGGGTCTTTCTTCATCGCCCGCGCCACCACTCGGTCGAGAGTATGGGGAGCGTCCTCTCTCACTTTGCTCGGGTCAGGAGGAAAGGTATACAGCGTCTTCTCAATGACACTTGCGGCCGTAGCTCCTTCGAAAGGCGCTCGCCCGGTGAGCATCTGATAGAGGACGATTCCCAGGGCAAAGATGTCGGCCCGTCCGTCCACGCGCTCGCCGCGCAATTGCTCCGGGGCCATGTAACCCGGCGTACCCGCTATGATTTTATCGAGAGTTGAATCTTCGCCTTGGGGCGGTTGAGCTAGCCCGAAGTCGGTGATTTTTACCCGATCGTCGGCGCTTACTACGATATTGCCGGGCTTGATATCGCGGTGGACGATGTTTCTGCCATGAGCGTGGGCCAGGCCTTCACAAATCTGGCGAGTAATGGCAAGAATGCGGCGCAGCGGCAGTCGCTTTGTCTCAATTAGGATTTTCCTGAGGTCCCGGCCTTGGGCGAGCTCCTGAGTCATATAGACGCAGCCGCTGGACTCGCCAACATCGAAGACGGCAGCGATGTTGTTATGTGAGAGGTTGCCGGCTACTCGAGCCTCCTCAAGAAAACGCTGCCGAGCCACAGCCGAAGGTGCAGGGCCCTCGGCCAGAGCAAACCTGATCACTTTCAGCGCCACGGTTCGCTGCAGTGGACCCCGGTCGAAGGCGGAGTAGACAATTCCGAATCCGCCGCGCCCGAGTTCGGTTTTGATCTCATAGCGATCAGTAAATGTGTCGCCCCGCTTCAGCCAAACAGCAGCTGCTGTTGAATGTGGCTCGGCCGTAGCTTTCCCCGACCCCTCCGCGGTGGGTTCGGCTCTCAGGGACGATTCAGTGGTCTTTGCCCAGGGCGGCGAGACAAGAAAATCCCCCGCGCGCTCGTGTTCTGCGATCAGACGTTCTACTTCGTGGCGAAGAACGTCATCTCCCTCGCAGGCCTCGGCCAAGAATTTCAACCGTTCGTCCGGCGACTTCTCCAATGAGGCATCAAATAATTCCTTGACCCGCGCCCATCCCTCTGGAGTCATTTAAACTCTCCCCGACAAAGTTGGTGCAGAAAACCGCCAGATTGCCACGAACCGCTGTCTTGCCTCCGTTCACCGGGGCAGGTCGCGGCGGGATCCGTCCAACCATGCTTTCGCGCTTGAGTCCAAAAGCAACGCTTCGCAGTCCCACCACTAGATGCGGAAACCACGCCCCTACAGGGGCCAGACCAGCACCCCGTCTTCTGGGTCGATCGAAATATTGGATTAAATCGTTCTATGTCGAGCCGAGACCCTTTTACCTCTACTTGCCTGATAGTTCACCGTGCAACCAGGCCCTCGCCAGCCTCCATTCGCGCTTCACTGTGCGAGGGGAAATGCCAAGTACCTCCCCCGTTTCCTCCACCGTCAGCCCTCCGAAAAACCGCATCTCGACAATCCGCGCCTGCCGCGGATCAAGTTCTTCTAAGCTACGAAGGGCGTCGTCCAACTGCACCATTTCGCGAGATTTCGTAGGAGATAACTCACGCAGCTCGTCGAGGGGGAGCTTCTCGGCCAGACCACCGCGCTTCCCCGCTTGGTGGCCACGAGCATGGTCGACGAGGATCTGCCGCATCAATCTCGCCGCGATGCCGAAAAAATGCGCTCGATCCTGCCAATCCGTGTTTTCCTGGGAGACCAGCCGCAAGTAGGCCTCATTCATCAGGGCTGTTGCTTGAAGAGTGTGATCGGGACGTTCTTGCCGCATGTAGTGTCCGGCCAGACGATGCAGGTGTTCGTACACGAGGGGGAGTAGCTCAGCCTCTGCGTCAGGACGACCACGCCGGAGTTCGCCCAGCAGTCGTGTCACTTCCCCAGATGAAGGCTCCACAGGAAGGTTCCTCCGGGTCCAATGTGGCAGGAGCTTACCTCAGCGCGAAACTTTTTGCAAAGGAAAATCAAAAAAAGATCTGCAATGAGCTGGCCCCTTTTTGGCGGAGGTTTCCGCACCTCAGAGTGAAGGCACAAATGAAAAGTGGTCCGAGCCTAAAGAACCACTTCCATCGTGCGCCAGCCGGGCGGATTCAAGCTGAATGGTCCGACCGTATTCAACCCATACACACACTGAAGGAGGGAGCAATGAACGCGACGATGACAAGCAAGAACACGATGCGCATATTCGTAACGATTTTGGCTTTGACGATGACTCCGGTACTCGCTTGGGCCCAATACAAGATTTACATTCCTCCGAAGGTTTACACTCCTCCCAAGGTGAGCATACCGCGCCCAGCGTCTCGGCCGAAGATAAGTAACCCGAAGCAACCCAAGGCGAAGCAATCGCAGGCTAAGCAGCCAAAGCAGAAGTCTCAGGGAAAAGCCGCAAAAGAGAAGGTGCAGAAAACGGACCGGCGGCAACAGAACCAAGAAGTGAAACAGGAACGGAACCAGCGGAAACAACAGAGGCAGGCGCAACAGCACCAACAGAAGCTACAGCAGAAGGAGCTGAAGCAACAACAGAAGCAACAGAAAGAACAAGAGAAGGCGCAGCGCAAGCAGGAAAAGAGCGGCCAACGCCAGATGAAGCAGGATAAGCAGAAGAACTCCTCGCCGCAGCCGGCAGCCCGCAGCGGACAGACTGAGCCGCAGGGCCGCGTGACGCCGCTTCGAGACGGCGGCCATGCGATCGACACTCCGAGCGGCAATCATTACGAATTCAACCGCGAGGGCAAGCTTTCCGGCTTTTCCAAAGGAGGAGCGGAGGCGACCTTCCGCCGCGACGGCTCGTTCAAGACAGTCAAAGCCAACGGCATGCAGATTGAACATGGTGCTGCCGGAGTGCGGACCGTCCAATCGCCGCTACCGGGTGGAGGACGTCTGGCGAGCACAGGGCCCGGCCGAGGGTTCATCGAAACCCCGATGACCCGGGGCGGCCATGCGTACGTTATGCGAACCTACGTGGCGGGCAGCCGCGTTTCGGTCGCGGTGTACCGCCCGTATTTCTACCGGGGCGTGGTCTACTATCGCTATATGCCTGGGTTCTTCTTTGCACCCAGATTCTATGCGTGGGCATACTACCCGTGGGCGACTCCGATTATGTTTAGCTGGGGTTGGTTTGGCGCGCCGTGGTATGGCTTCTACGGTCCTTACTTCGCTCCTTTCGCTGCCTACCCCAACGCCTCGTTGTGGCTGACGGACTACCTGCTGGCCGCGAACCTACAGGCGGCTTATCAGGACCGTGACGCAGCCGGAACAGGAGATGAGGGCGCCTCGGAGGCGGACACGGGTAACGACAGCGGCAGCCCGATCACACCGGAAGTGAAGTATGCAATTGCTTCCGAAGTCCGCGCGCAGATTGCGGCCAACCAGACCATGGCGGCCCATCCCGATCAAGCCGAAACGGCGGGAGATGAAGTGGCGACCCCTGTCGTGGATCCGACGTTGCGCGTCTTCGTGGTCTCCAGCAGTCTCAGCGAACAAACGGCAAGCGGAGGAGAGTGCGCATTGACGCCCGGCGACGTTATCGCACGCCTCGGCGATAGCCCGGATGCCGAACAGCGGATTCTTGTCAGCGTTCTGAGCAGCAAGCGCGGCGACTGCGCAGTCGGCGCGCAATTCCAAGCGCCGGTTCAGGAGCTAGTCGAGATGCACAACGACTTCCTCCGGCAGCTCGATTCAGGCTTGGGGGCTCTGGCACAGGACAAAGGCCAGAATGGTCTGCCAGTTGGCCCTGCCGCCGGACAACACTTGGCGCCAGGCAGCCAGCCGGAAACGCCCGATGCGAGCGCGCCGACCTTCCTCCAGCAGCAACAGGAATCAGCGGATCAAACGGAGTCTGAGATCCGAAAGACGGTCCAATCCGGCTCCAGCGACTAGCGCTTAGTTGGATTAATAAGCGCAATTCCGAATGGCACTCGGAAGGGCGGGGTTTTAGCCCCGCCGCCTGCGAGCGTGGGGTGAAAAGGGCCTTTAGGCCCTGAAGTCAACTTGCTTCAGGGGCTAAAGCCCCTAAATCTCGCCCGAGTCTAGCGGCGGGGCTAAAGCCCCGCCCTTCCATCTCCGAGGAAATAAGATCGCTAAGTTCCGCAACTAAGCACTAGCGAATCCGTAGTGAGCCAGAACAGCCTGATCACCTCCTGGCTCAGATCGAGGCAGACGACCGGGAGAGGGGGCGGGGGTGGCAAAAAGGCCACCCCTTACTTAAGTACTGTTGAGTACTAGTACCCCGGTTGCTAGAATCCGGGGCGTCAAGCGGAAGGACGGGAGGTCAATACCACCCGTGTCCATGACGGCAAAGGCACGAACTCCGTCACCTCTGGCCACGGCAACCCAGACTCGGCGTGGCAGCCTTTGCCTCACACCCCTGCCAACGGGGGTCAGCGGCGCCGCCATGAGCTTCGGGGACACGCACGAAAGCCAGATCTCTTCAGGGCCACCATTAATCCCTACGCGGTTAATCCCTATGCGGTCGCACGTGAGAAGAGTGAAGACCGGCAAAGGGTGGTACGGATTACTCGCGGGCGTGAGTTTGATGCTCATGCTGAGAGGCGCGCCGGCGCAGGCGCTGCAGGCAGAGCAGCCGCAACCGCCGCTGGAAGTGGTGCCGGTCCCGAGCCAACCGCCGTCGGGGCGGGAGTCCCAAGCGCCGGCGGCGCCGGGCGAGACGGAGCTCTTGCACGTGCTGGTGGGCCAGCCGCTCGAGCTGAGCTCGGCGTCGCCGCTCAAGGGCTTCTCAGTGTCCAGCCCTGGCATTATCGATGCCGCGCTGCAGAATTCCAACCAGATCCGAATCGACGGCAAGGCGCCGGGCGGCGTCTCGCTGGTGGTGCAGGCTGAGAACGGCCAGACCCAGCTCTTCTACGTCTACGTGGAACTTAAGGACACCGGCTCGACCGCACAGTTGCCGGAAGTGTTGACCGACAATCCCGCACCCGCGCCATTGCCGAAGAAGAAGGCAGCTTGGCTTGGCTGGGCACTCATGGGCTCGGTGCTTTTGGTGGCGGGGACCCTGATCAAAGTGCTGCGGCAACGAGAACCTTACAAACTTGACCTTCGCCCGCCGCAACTGGTTCCCCCCGTCAGTCGCAGCGAGCCGGCATTCTCGCCGCCCGAAATTGCGCACCGGGGCGAAGATTCGCCGCCGGAGGCCGTCGTCCAGGCTGCGACGACGCAAGCGGAGGATTTGGAAAGAGTCAGCCAGGAACTGGCGGAGGCAAAGGCGGCCTCGCTTTGGGAAGCCAGGCAGGAGGACTTTAGCATGCAAATGGCGACAGATTTGGGTGAGCACGGGCACGAGATGCAAGAGGCAACGGCCACGGAGATGGAGTCCATAAAGAAAGCTGCCGGAGAGGCGGTGGCGCAACTTGAAGCGGCGGAGGATAAGAGTGAAAGCAGTTTCGCAGCTCGCACCGGAGAGGCGGAGAGACACCTGGCGGGAGTGTCCGTGGCGCTGGAGGCAGTCGAGGGACGCATCAGAGCCCTAGTGGGGGACTTCGAGGGGCGGATCGAGAGCAGTCTCCAAGCCGCGCAGGGAAAGATCGAGAAGCAGGCGGAGGATCTGGAGAAACTTGCCCAGGAGGTGGGAGGGCAGTGGTCAGAGCGGTTTCAAAACCGTGCTGAGGCTGCTTTTGAGAAGCTGCGAGAAGAGGCGATTCTGACGCGGCAGGCGGAGGAGGAGAGCCGGCGCCAGTTGGCCGGCATGTTCCAGACGAATGTGGAGCGCTTCGATCAAGCCGCAGCCAGCGCTTCAGCGGGTCTGGCCGCAGGGCAAGAGAAGTGGGCAGAGGAGAGGCAGCGCCAGGCGGCCAGCATGTTCGAGGCGAGTCTGGAGCGCCTCAATCAAGCCGTAGCCAGCGCCACGGCCGCTCTGGCCACCGAGCAAGAGAAGCGGGCGGAGGAGAGCCAGCGCCAGGCGGCCACCATGTTCGAGGCGAGTCTGGAGCGCCTCAATCAAGCCGTAGCCAGCGCCACAGCGGGTCTGGCCGCCCAGCCGGAGAAGTGGGAGGAGGAGAGCCGGCGCCAGGCGGCCGGCACGTTCGAGGCGAATCTGGAGCGCCTCAATCAAGCCGTAGCCAGCGCCACGGCGGATCTGGCAGCAAAGCAGCAGAAGTGGGTGGAGGAGAGCCAGCGGCAGTTGAGCAGCATCGTCCAGGCGAAGGTCGAGTCGCTCAGTCAGTTTGCAGTGAGCGTTACAGCCAACCTCCAAGCGGAGCACACGCAGTTGAAGAATGAATACGAGACCTCTCGAAGGGAATTTGAGCACCTCGTGTCAAGGCGTGCCCCCGCCGCGCCGTTCCTTCCCGCTCGGCACGAAAATCGCCGTAAGCCACGAAGACTTGTGCCGAGACTAGCGCTGGGGACAGGTATCTTTTTGGCAGTTTCGGTTCCTGTCTTGGCCGTCTATTTTTGGCCAACTCCTGTGATGCAACTTCTGGCACAGCCGCCCGCCGAGTTCATTGACGATAGTGCCAACTGGGGCCCCGCGCGACGCGTCCGGGAACAAGAGGTCGCCCGAGCCTATTGGCAGCTAGCAGTAGCAGATTTGCAGGGAAAATACCCCTTCGGCAGCGAACTGCCCACCGAGCCTCCCAGCGAGTTTGATGCGGGCAAGAAGTATCTGCCGGCGGCCGGGGCGAAGGCGGCTTCCGAAACCAGGGATCATTATTGGCAAAAGCTTCGCAAAATCTGGGTGCGGCGAGATTCCTGGGAAGAAACCTCCGAGTGGGATGCGCAGTGGGCCTCTCGTCTAAGGCACCTCTTGGGGCAGGCGCATGAACGCAATTAATGACGTGCATTCGACGATGTGCGCCTGGATTCTGGGCGGACGGGGAATCTCCAGTCCCTCGATAACGACCCGCGATTAAGGGCACGGCTTGCCGTCCCCTCCGGGTCACTAGGCCGACGAGGGTAGGGCAAGCCCTACCCCTACGCGACTCTTGGTTTGCCGGTGGAAGGTCGATGTAGCGCCGGCCTTTAGGTCGGCAAGTGCTGACCTGAAAGTCAGCGCTACGGCGCCACCACAGGCGCAGCGGTGAATGTCTTCCCCTCAATCATAGTGAGCCGTCCGCCGGCCAAGCTCGACACGATGGCCCGACGGGTTGCAGGGTTCACGGCGATGGCATAAGGTCCATTTCCGACCTCCACCGTCGCGAGTACCGAATTGTCGGCGCCATTGATGACCGTTACGGTGTGACCTCGGGCGCTCGCAACGTAGATATCGTGAGTTCCGGGGTCGATGGCAATGGCCTGGGGATGTCCTCCCACTCGCACCGTAGCCATCACGGCGTCATTCGTTCCATCGAGCACCGTTACACTGCCGCCCCCATAGTTTGCCACGTAGACTCGATTGGCTGCGGGATCTACGGCAAAGGCGCAAGGGATTTCCCCCGCAGGGATGGCAGTGACGCGGCCCGAATTCCCGTCGATGACGGTGACGTCGGAGCTCCCCGTGTTGCCCAGATAAATCCGGTTTGCGGTCGGATTGACGCCAATTCCCCAGGAGTGAGGACGGGCGGCAATACGGGTGGGTTGATCGGTGGCCCCGTCCAGGACGGTCACGTCGCCGCTTTCATAGCTGATCAAATAGAGCTGGTTCGTTCCCGGATTGACGGCGATAGCGTCTGCCTGAATGCCGGCCGGCAGGTTGCGGGTGGCGTTCGTCGCACCCTCAATCACCGTCATGGTATTGCTGAAAGTCCTGGAGACGTAGACCTTGTTGGTCGCAGGGTTGGCAGCCACCACGTAAGGCAGGGCGCCCACCTTCACCGTGGCGGTCACTTGGTTCGTGCTCCCGTCGACGACGCTGACCGTACCACTGCCGTTGTTTGCGACGTAAATCCGATTGGTCTGCGGATTCACGGCAATGGCCCCCGGCTCAGCTCCAACCTTCACGGTTAGGACAGTGGGGCCATCGATCACCGTCACGGTGCCGCGGGCGGTATTCACGGCGTAAACCTTGCCCGTCCCTGGATTCACGACGACCGCGTGCGGGCTGATCTCAGCGCCGGACAGTGCGGCGGGCGCGGCCGGCCGCGATCTTCCGCCCAACCAAAGGGCCGCGTTCTCAATCAGCTCGTTCTGGGTGGGGCTCGAAAAGATCTTGTCGCCGTGGCCCATGTTCATGTAGACCATCCGATATTTCGTGTTGGTCCAAACAACCGGGATGTCCCCCTCCGTCAGCACATCTTTCAGGCCCAAGGGATAATTCGAAGGGTCCAGCGTCAGCAGGACTTGGACGGTTTTGTGCAATCGGGGGTTGGGCTTCCACCCGTACCACTCATTAGCGGGGGATTCGAAGGTCTCCGGCAGATTGATGGTGACGGGATGCATTGGCTCGTCCACCACCAGTTTGGCCGGCAGCGGCGGCCAACTGTTGTTGTAGAAAATCGCGCCACCCAGAAAATCAACGAACCAAGGCCAGCCCGTATCCTTGTCATTGTAACCCGCGGCATGAAACCCCATCCAGGCGCCGCCCGCTTCCATGTATTGCTCAAAAGCCCGCCGCTGGGCGGGATTTGTAGGTGATGCATTGAGCCAAATCACCAACTGGTAGTCGCGCAAGGCCGCATTCGACAGCCTGCTCCAATCGGTGGTCGAATCAAAACTGAAGTTGTCTTTCGTGGCCAGGGCGGCGAAGAACTTCAGGGCGCCCTCTGCGAACTGCACGTGGTCCGGTTCTTCCGCCGTCGAATAAAAAGCCAGCGCGCGAAAGTGCGGCGGCTGTGCTGAGGCCGCAACGCCACGCGACAACGCCACGACAATTATGAAGAAAACGAGAAAATAGCTTTTCATTGGCGGGCCGCCCAAGAGATGGAGTTGCGGAAGATCGTGGTGAAAGCAGAGTTCTGGAACAGTTCCGGATGGTGCCCCATGAAGATGTAAATGTTCCGGCTCTGGTGGCGGAGGTTGGTCCAAATGACGGGATGATCGCCCCCCATCTTAATCGGCGTATCCGGCGTGTAGGTGGATTCGTCCACACGGGCCAGCACGTGCACGTTGGGGCGTGGCGACTTGTCGTAGGTGTACCATTCCTCATTCTCCACCAGGAACGATTCGGGCACGCCTTTCATCACCGGATGTCGCGGATCCTCGACATAAACCTTCGCGGTGGCGAACTTGGCGATGTAGTCGGTGAAACGAATCCCCCCCATGAATTGCGAAAACCAAGGCCACATCGGAAATCCGTCAAATTCCCCAAGCAAGGTGGCATGATGGAATCCGATCCATCCACCGCCCGCGTCAATATACTTGATGAACGCCGCCTCGGCCTTGGGAGTCCAACCGTAAGGAGGATAGTTCAGTTGGATGAACACCTGGTATTGCGAGAGAAACTGGCCGTCGATTCGATTCGTGTCCTGGATGTAATCCAAGGAGAAGTTTTCTGCGGCCGCCAGCTTGCCCAACCACAGTTTCGCGGCATCCACAAAGGGCTTGTGAATTCCGCCCGCCTCTGCAATGGCGATGACTTTGAACCTGGGACCGGCAGTCTGGGCCACGGTTGCAGTTGCGCAGATCAACACAGGCTGGAACAACAACGAAAGCATAAGAACGAGTTTGCCGCACGAGCGGCGCGGCTTTGAACATGACATAAGAACTCCTCAGAATCCGCGTAGGGCAGGGGGGCAGATTGCCGCGTGCCACACCCGCCCTACAGGAACTTTACCGGGGAGCATTATAATCCGTTCGGAGCCGCTCCGGGGACCAGCGTGAGCTGGCCGGAACCAATCCTCGGGCGAACTCGTAGATCGCTTTGAGGGAAAAACGAATGGGAACGAGTCTGCCAATGGGGGGGAGAATGCGTCAGCCGGTTTTATTCCTGACATTGACAACGCTGCTTGGGACTTCTATCGCTATTGCACAGCAGCCTTCCGTGATGCAGCCGGGCGGCGGCCGGATTGCCGCTTCCCAGATCGACGCTACGGCCGCACAGTTGATGCGGGTAGCGCATGTAACCGGATGTGGGATTGCCATCTTCCACGGGCGCAAAATCGCATACCTTAAAGCCTACGGGCTGCGTCATGCCGAAAAGGGTTTGCCACTGACGCCGGACTCCGTGATGACGTCGGCGTCCTTGAGCAAAGCCGCGTTTGCGACCGTGGTTCTGCGCTTGGTACAAGAAGGCGCGCTCGACCTCAACAAGCCCATATATCAATACCTCCCGAAACCGCTTCCCGAATATCCGACATACGCGGACCTGGCAGGAGACGATCGGTATAAAAAAATCACCTTGCGCATCCTGCTCAGCCACACAAGCGGCTTCCCCAACTGGCGCGCCTTTGAGGACGACCGGAAGCTCAAGATTCACTTCGAACCCGGCACGCGTTATGCCTACTCGGGAGAGGGAATAAACCTCGCGCAACTAGTCGTTGAAACGGTGACCGCGAAATCACTCACGGTGTTGATGGAGGAGCAGCTTTTCCGGCCGGTGCGCATGACCCGCACCAGCATGGTGTGGGAACCGCGGTTCGAGGACGATTTTGCGAATGGGTATGACGAGTACGGGCGCTCGCTGGGGCCTGAGAGGCGCTCCAGCCCGGTTGCCGCGGGATCGATGCAGACGACGCTGCGGGATTATGCCGTCTTCCTGAGTGCACTTATGCGTGGAAAGGTACTGAACACCCGAACTTTCGGGAAGATGCACAACGCCCAAATCAGCATCCACTCGGCGCATCAGTTTCCGTCGCTGGCCAGTGAGACAACGAGCGCCAACGACGGGATCCGCCTCCGCTACGGCTTAGGCTGGGGCCTTTACTTCTCTCCCTACGGGAAGGCGTGCTTCAAGGAAGGTCACGACGAGGGATGGAGACATCTGGCGCTCTTCTTCCTGAACGGCAGCGGCATTCTGATCATGACCAACAGCTCCAACGGGGAAGGAATCTTCAAGCCGCTGATGGATGCTATCCTGGGCCCAACCTTGTTCCCCTTCGATTGGGAGAACTACACACCTTATAACTCGCTTCCTCCACTGCCCAAGCTGAAGGAGCACAAGAAGGTTGCGCTCACACTAGCCCAACTGAACAGGGTTGTGGGCCGATACGCGCTGCCGCCGGACGTGGTTCTTTCGGTGACGGTTGAGAATGGCCGCTTGTTCGTCCAGGAGAACGACGAACCCAAACAAGAGCTTCTGGCGGAGAGCCCGAACGACTTTTACTCAGCCAGTTCCAGCGACGAGTGTACCTTTAAGCCTGCCGACGAAAGCCCCGCCCAGGTAATGGTCCTGCATCTCGAGGGCAAGGACGTGGAGCTCAAGCGGATCACTCCGGCTGCAAAATGAGGGACTGGAAATACATCAAGTCGTGGTCAGAAACTGTGGAGGGCCGCACCTTGACGGTATATGCCCCCGGTTTGCGGACCGTTACTTCACCGAGGTTGAACTTCTTATATTCGAACCCATCGCCTGTCGCCTCGACAGCGGCAGTAAGGGATTGCGAGCCCACGGTCACGACGTACGTATTCCGCGCCCACTCCTCTCGCGCGGCATAACGGATACTGACCCTGTAGCTCCCCGGCAGGCTCACCTGCAAGTGCCAGGTGATTGAATCCGCCGGGCCGGTCCACTTGGAGATATGGAACCCTCCATCACGGTTGAACCGCTTCACCGCTTTTCCTGCGGTCACTGCCTGCAGATAATCCAGTTCGAACGGTGAATCGCTGTCCTGAACAATAAGAGGAGGGTCTACCACCGGCTGGCCCGAAATCTCCATCACGATTACGGTATCGTTCTCATCCAAGCTGCGGGCCGGCAGGCCTACGGTTATGGCGCCATTTTCACGGCCTACGGAAAGCCTGAGGGACGGATCCACAAGGGGATAGGCGGCCGCAATCTCGTTATGTAAACCGGATATTCGGAGCACAGCGTCGGCGGGCCAACTGAAGACATGAAGGTAGATTCTCTGTCCCTTCACCGTACACCGCCCCCACGGGAAGTCTTCCAGCGGGCAGGCGCTTGTGCCGTAAATGCTTTCCCCGTTCTTCTGCATCCAACTGCCCACTTTCTGCAAGACGGCTACACTCTGGGGCGGTAGGGTTCCATCCGCCATGGGTCCGATGTTGAGCAGATAGTTTCCGCCCTTGCTCACGATTTCGACGAGCCGCTGGATGACGTTGGCGGGCGTCTTCCATTGCTGGTCGAATTTGCTGTAACCCCAGGTCGTGTTCAAAGTTTGAGGTGTTTCCCAGTCCTCCTGCAGGCCTCCCACCGGCATGCCGTTGTCGCCCAAGTCTTGATAATCACCCATTAAGTCCTGGGCGTAATTGCCCACCCGCCCGTTCACCAGGCAATGCGGCTGTAAGGTTCGGACCAGATTCACGAAGTCCTCCGCCTGCTGCGGGGTGTAAAGGCCGCGATCAAACCATACCAGCCCCAAGGGGCCGTAGTTGGTCAGCAGTTCACGAAGTTGGGGCTTGGACTTTTGCTCCAGGTAACGAGCGAAGTTCTTCTTGGATCGATCGTAGTCCCAGTTATTGCCGTAGCCATCCGGGTGGTCCCAATCTTCGCGGTGCGAGTAATAGACACAAAAACGGATCCCGGCTCTCTTGCACGCTTGGGAGAGTTCCTCGAGCGGGTCTCGCTTGAAGGGGGTCCAGTCCACGATGTTGTACTCGCTTACCCGGGAGTGGTACATGGCAAAGCCATCATGATGTTTAGCCGTGATCACCAGATACTTCATCCCCGCTGACTTGGCTAAGCCCACCCACTGGTCGGCATCGAAGTTGACGGGATTCATCCGCCGCGCCATTTCGCGATATTCCTGCACCGGAATGTTGAACCGCTCCATGATCCATTCCGCTTCCGTGCCGATGGGTATGCGCTGTCCTTTCCACTCCCCAGCCAAAAGGGAATACGGACCCCAGTGGATAAACATCCCGAACTTATCGTGTCGAAACCACGCCATCCGTTCCTCAGGGGAAATAGAAGTGCCGGGCGCCTTATCCTGACCACTCGACGTCGATCCCCAAAAACTGCAGATGATCAATGCCGCCAGAGTACTCGAGTGTGGAAATCGCTGCCTCATCAGCCTCTGTCCTTTCGCTCCGTTGGAAATGCCCATAATCATACAACGGCGCCTTAGCGAGGCCGGGGGATCCTCACGGGCGACTATTGCTTATGTTGCAGCGGTGGCCTGGGCTTTCAACTGCCCGGCTCGAATGGCTTTCAACAGGCTGGCGTGATCGCGTTCGGCCTGGTCGGCATAAGCGGTGGCGAATTTCGCAAGGGAAGAATCGAACAGATCATTCTTGCCGAGATATCCGCCCATCAGGGCGGCGTCCCCGGTCCGCGCGTGTGCCCGCGCCAGTGTCCATCCGCAGATCTCGACGTATTCGAGCCAATCACACTTGGTCATGTTTACCAGATCAATTTTCATTTTCATGTCGCGGAGTTGGCGGAAATAATAGCAGCGGCCTTCCGCATCGCGTGTCCACCCGAGAAATACGTCGCTGGCTGATTGCAGCATGCGTTGCCCGGTCACGACCCGCTCACCGTGATTGGAATAACGGCTTTTGCCCGCGTACGGCTCGAGCACCGAGGGGAGCGCCTCCTTGAATTGCAGCAGCAGGGGGTCGTGCTCGTCCGCCATCAGCAAGGCCACAGCGCAGCGGGTTCCTACGCTGCCCACTCCCACCACCTTGCGCGCAACATCGAGAATGTGATAGCGATCCAAAATCACCCGCCGCTCCGCCGGAAGCGTCTCGCGATACTGATGGAACATCTTGATGACGCGTTTGCGTATAACGTCGCTCTGGCGTGGATGGAAGACGAGTGGCGGATGGTCCACGATGCGCGGGCGCCCGTTGACGAGTTTCGCAATGCGCGGGAAGATGTGTTCCGCGGTCTGCACACGCGCTTTCTCCTCCACTTGTTCCCAGCGTTTTCTCGCCGCCGTCGTCCTGGCTTCTGCCACGAACACCTCGGCGTCCATGTGCGAATACCAGACCTCCAACAGGCGCATCTGCGCATAGTCGCGCATGTGCTCGCGATACGACTGCGCCATGGTTAGCACGGCGTCTTCGCAATTCCCCGCGCCCAGGCCGAGTTCCCGCGATGCCAGGACGATACTCGCCGCCAGTCGCTTGATGTCCCATTCCCAGGGGGCCTGAAGGGTTTCGTCGAAATCGTTAATGTCAAAAAGTAATCGGCGCTCAGGGCTGGCAAATCCGCCGAAGTTCGATGCGTGGCAATCACCGCACGCCTGCACGCGAATTCCGGTGGCAGGGGTCTTTGACAGGTCCCACGCCATCACCGCCGCCGAACCTCGGAAAAATGCGAAAGGAGATTGCCGCATCCGGCCGTACCGGATCGGCAGGAGTTCGGGGAGGCGCCCGCGGTCAGAGTCCCGTAGCACCTCGATAGGATTGGGGCGGTTGGCGGCAACAGCCCACTCGCTACTGGAACTCCGTGGAACACGTTGCCGCAGCGCTTTTCCGGCGCTCATACGCTGCGCAGGACTCGGGCCAAGGACACGCGCGTCGCGGCGTCGAATGCTGCGAGTCTTTCCTGCTTGTGTGCTCATCGTTTACACCAACATTGCTGAAAGTTACCACCGTAGTGGGCTATAAGGTGCAGTGCACCACAGACGCGTCGCAGTGTCAACTGTAACGATGGGGCCCTAATCCGCCGGTAATGGAGGGTGATACGGCCTTCACCGGCAAAAGGCGGTATAATTCTCTTCACTATGAGCTATTTCAATCTACTGTCATGGTGGGGGTGGATCCTCTGCGGGATCGGTAGCTTTTTTGTGGCAAGATTCATCGGCCGGATAGCCGACGACCACGGCAGCACTACGGCAGAGATCGGCCGGCTGCTCGTGGGCTTCGCGGCCGTCGCCTGTATCGTGATCGGAGTCTTGCTTTATATTTATTAGCCCGTGGGTGGCACTCTCTTACTCCGGCGAACCATGATGTGATCGCGCCGTTTCTTTGGGGCGATTCCCCTCCTTGACCTGCTTGTAGGGGGACGGCTTGCCGTCCCCTAATGAATCGGACAGAACAAGCCGTGACCGCACACGTTTTCAGGATGGCGGTGATAACCGGGAAGGCACATTTGTCCCTTTTCAAACCAGCCAGGATTGACAGCACGCTCCGTGACCACTCCGCGCTCGCCCAAGGCTCCTACGATGGCCCGCCAGTGCGTCAGAATTGGCCTAGGATGCGTCGGGAGGAATAATCTGGGCAGATGACTACGCCAAATGAAAATGAATGCCGTGGCAAGCGGTGGCGAAGGATGCGAAGAAGCCGCCGATCAGCGTCTCTTGCGGTCAATTTGTCAACTTTGCCTCTAATGACCAGTTCTCCGCCAACGCAAAACGATGGCCACCAAAGCGCCGCCCGCAAGGCTAGCCGGAAAGAACCAGCGGGCGTCGGGAACCTCGATCAGGGTCCGGATCATGATCACAGAACCCCAAAGCAGGCCCAACCAACCTTCCACGGGAATTCGGTCAATTCGGATGCCAGGATGTATTCTCATCGCCAGTTCCTCCAGAGCGCTTCGCGGAGCACCGGCCAGTTCACCCCGTGGCCGGCCCCTTTCTTTCGCCATCCTAAAGAACTGACACCGCCAAATTGTCGCTAGTTCCAGAAAAAGCGACGGCTGATCATTGAACGATCACCGCCACCTTGATGCTATCCAGCAGCGGGAAGTTCTTGTCGAGATAGGCTTTTCCTTCGTTGGTAACCCTGCCCTGGTCGGGACCGTTGCCCCCCGGCGCGCCCTCGCCATAACCACTATAGAACTGCTGGACCACATCCATGCCTTCCACGACCTTGCCGAACGGCGCGAAGCCCATGGCGTCCAGGTTCCGGTTATCGGCAAGGTTAATGAAGAGTTGGGTGGTGCGAGTGTTGGGGCCGGCGGTGGCGAAGGTCAGGTAGCCTGTCAGGTTGCTCTGTTTTACAGGATCGTCCTTGATGTTGGCGCTGGCCCAGACGCGAGAGACTTCAGGTCTGGCATTGAGTCCAAACTGCGCGACGAAGCCCGGCAGCACCCGGAAGAAAGCTGCGCCATCGAAGAAATGGTTCTTCACCAAATTGTAAAAGCGGTCGGCGCCCAGCGGCGCCCAAGCGCGCGTCACCTCCACCACGACATCTCCTTTGGTGGTTGTAAACTTCGCCTTAAACGTGGCAGGAGCTTGTTCCTTCATTGCGGAGGGAACCATCAGAGAGAGGCGCGGCGCGGGGTGCTGTGGGGCAGTCTCTTGCACCCAAGCCTGTGGGCAGGTAATTCCTATCGCAAGTAACATTGCGAAAGACAGAGCTAGCAGCTTCTTCATTTTCATCCCTCCATAGAAGTCGGCCGGGGCGGCAGCGCCGCAACCGAAATAAACTTCTCCGTGTCCTCTGCGCCTTCTAAAGATACCAACACGGAGGGCGCGGAGGCTCTCTGTGACCTCTGTGTTTAATCTTTCCTCGAGCACGGAGGGCACAGAGAATAATCTTCGCGAGGTAACGACGTTTTGCACGTGCCACGGGAAAGGGCTGCCTCCCCCTTAGTGCCATCTAGCGCACGTCCCGCGCTGACACCTGGTACCCAAAACCTACCTGCGCATCTCACGGCTCACGCGCTCGACCTGCCGCATGACCCGCAGAAGGTTGCCTCCCAGAATCTTTTTCAAGTCCTGCTCGCTATATCCGCGCCGGGCCAGTTCCCGCACCAAGTCAGGAAGCTTCGAGACATCCTCCATGCCAATGGGGGCCGAATCAATGCCGTCGAAATCCGAGCCCAGGCCGACGTGGTCGACCCCGCCCACCTGCACCGCGTGGTCAATGTGATCGGCGATCGCTGTGTAACTCGGCGCCGGCAGGTCCTTCAACACGGATTGCTGGATCTTCTCCTCTTCGAGATAAGGCAGCCGCTTGCCCTGGCTCGCGTAGCGCGCTCGCGCCGCCGCAAGTTCCGCATCCAACTGCTTTTCGACTTTCTTGTAAGCATCGGCGTAAGCCTGGCTCAGGAACCCCGAGTAGTAATTGATGTCCATCACGCCGCCGTTTTTGGCCAGAGCGCGAATCATATCATCAGTCATATTGCGGGGAACGTTGCAAAGCGCACGGCAGGAGGAGTGCGAGGCGATGACCGGCGCTTTGCTGACGGCCAGCGCATCGTAGAAGGTCTTGTCGGACACGTGCGAGATGTCCACCATCATTCCCAGGCGGTTCATGCGCGCCACCACTTGCTTCCCAAGTTCCGTCAGCCCATTCCACTTGGGCTGGTCGCCGGAGGAATCAGCCCAGCCGGTATTGGCCGTGTGAGTGAGCGTCATGTAACGCACGCCCAAGCGAGAGTAAATATCCAGGACGTGCAGGTCGTCCTCAATGATGTGGCCGCCCTCCACTCCCATCAAGATGGCGAATTTGCCTTGCAGATGAAGGCGCACGATTTCATCCGCGGTCGTGGCCATTCCCAGCACGTCGGAATGGCGCGCCACCTGCTCGTTCACCACGTCCATCAAGTCGAGGGCGCGGTGAATCAGGTCTTGCTTCGGCCAGGTTACGTCCACCCAGATCGAGAAGAACTCCGCGCCCAGATGCCCCTGCCGCATCTTCGGGATACTGACCATGTAAGGACTGTTGACCTGAGCGAGATCGTAGTCCTCATCCAACATCATCTGCGGCGTGTCCGCATGAGTGTCAATGATGATGGCCTGCTGGAGGACCCTTTCCGCCGTCCTCTCCGCGTCGGCCGGCGGGCGCTCGGCTGAAAACAACGAGGCCGCTGCCAGGCTGCAAGCCAATAGGACTTTATAGATCTGCCGCGAGTTGAGCATAGTAGAGGCCTTTTCCGCCCTAGTACTTAGTGATGGAATACACCGCGATAACGTGGCTCCCTGGAAGGGCGGGGCTTCAGCCCCGCCGCCTCCGCGAGCCCGACGAGTAGGGCCTTTAGGCCCTGAAGCAATGCTGCCTCAGGGGCTAAAGCCCCCAGTGATAATCCGTTTTCCGTGGCGGGGCTAAAGCCCCGCCCTTCCGGGCACTCCGCAATATGACGCGGACTTTCGTCAGCAGGTACTAGCGCGGGAAAACGTTATCTGTCAACCCGAGCGACTTTTTCCGCAGCCTGCCGGAGCTTTCGATTATCAGAAGTTGCTATAGCTTTTGTCAAACGCATTCTGGTCGGTGTTATAATCATTGACTCTCTTTTCAAACAGGCGGAATCTATGGCCAATACTCTTCCACGTCTGATCGTTCGCGACGCGTTTGGGAACCAGCGCGAAGTTGAAATCGTGCGCTCACCCTTCACCTTGGGCAGGCAGAGCGACAGCGACCTGGTGTTGCTGGACAGCAGAATCTCGCGCCGTCACGCTCGCATTGTTCAGACGGAGAAAGGATACGTGATCGAGGATTTGGGGAGCCGGCACGGCACGGCGGTAAACAATGAAAAGATCACCTCCTGCCTGCTGAAATCCGGCGACCGCATCAACTTGGGCGTGGCGGACTCCTACCTGCTTTCGTACGCGGAAGACCAGGCGGTGCTGCCCGAACTGCTGGAAAAAATGGAGAAGGCCACCGCCGGGCCGGCTCCCCAACTCCAACATCTCGGATTGCTCCTGCGCATGGCCCAGATGATGCATCGGGCTCCGGCGCTCGAGGAAGTCCTTATGGCGCTGGTGGACTCCGCCTTGCAATTGACCAACGCGGAACGCGGACTGTTGTTCCTCATGGAAGAGGATAAGACGCTGCGCCTGAGACTGGCCCTTGGCGCTGGTGGCGTTTTCCTGGGACGCGACGTCAGCGACTACTCGCATACGGTGGTGGAGCGAGTCGCGGCCTCGGGCCAGGAAGAGGTCATCCTGGAAGACCAGATGACCGGCGCCACGGCCCAGGAAACCCGGATCGTCCGCGCCGAAGTGCGCGGCATCGTCGCTGTGCCTTTACAGAAACTTCCGGTTTCCGAGGCTCGGGGCGAGACCATGCAGATTATGGCGCCGGAATTACTCGGCGTTCTTTACCTCGATACGCGCTCGCACCCCACCGCCGTCACGGGGCTCGACCGGCAGGTGCTTCAGACCCTCGCCGTGGAAGGCGCCACGGTCATTGAGAACGCTCGCCTGCTGCGCATCGCCCAGGATCAGGAGCGCATCCAGCACGAGATGTTCCTGGCCCGCAACGTCCAGCAGTTGCTTTTGCCGCGCCGCTTTCCGGAGAGTGACTACTTCCAGGTCCACGCCACAACTACCCCCATGGAGCAAGTGGGCGGCGACTACTACGACATGGTCTGCCTGCCCGACGAGCGATTCGGCTTCATTGTCGCGGACGTCTCCGGCAAGGGCCTCCCCGCGGCCATGCTGGCGACCAATCTGCAAGGAGCCTTCGCAGGCGTTGCGTTGGGCGATCCGGAACTCCCTCTGCTCTTCCGACGCGTCAACGAGTTCCTCTGCGAACGTACCCCCCCGGAAATGTTCGCCACCATACTTTATGGCGTCTTGGACCGTTCGGGAAGATTTCAGTTTGTCAACGCCGGGCACGTCCCACCCATGCTCATCCGCGCCGACGGCAGTGTGGAAACTTTGACTTCCTCGAACTTCCCCGTGGGATTGTTTGCAAGCGCCACGTTTGACGTCAGCAGCGCTCAATTGAACTGCGGCGATGTCTTGATGATCTGCTCGGATGGCGTTACCGAAGCTCACGCCGTAAATGAGGAACTGTTTGGAGAAGCCAGAGTGCAGAATGCTCTCCAGGGTTGTACCGGGCTCGCGGCGGACGAGATTTGCCATCGAGTGGTGAGTGCGGTGCACGATTTTGTCGGGGATTACCCCCAAACCGATGACATCACACTCACGGTGGTCCGATTTGGGCCACATCCCCAACCTTCAAAGTAAGTATCCCCCGGCAAAGCCGGGGGCTTTAGTTTGTGAGCCGCTCAAAGCGGCTAGGCGGAGTCGCCGAGGCGGCTCCGCGGGTTTTGAGCCACCTTCCGGTGGCTGTTCATCGCCACAGATT
>Ga0326727_10009678_pt1 | contig 23519 bp, 16 predicted proteins | sample MB2enrmetagenome_FD_207643 | JGI IMG/M metagenome (GOLD analysis project Ga0326727, IMG submission 207643) | Lab enriched peat soil microbial communities from McLean, Ithaca, NY, United States - MB29MY | ecosystem: Environmental > Terrestrial > Soil > Wetlands > Peat | place: USA: New York... | reverse complement strand
GGTGACAGCCTTGAATCGGCCCGCCTGGGCCACGATCTCCGCCTCCCGCTCGTGTATCTTGGCGTTCAGCACGTGGTGGGGTATTCCTTTCCGCTTGAGCATCTCGGAGAGCCTCTCCGATTTATCTATGGAGAGGGTGCCGACGAGCACGGGCTTCCCTTTCTTGTATAGCTCTTCGATCTCGCCGACTACGGCCTTGAACTTCTCCCGCTCCGTCCTGTAGACGACGTCGGCGTAGTTCGTCCTGATGAGGTTCCGGTTCGTGGGTATGACGACGACGTCCAGGTTGTAGATCTTCCTGAACTCCATCGCCTCCGTGTCAGCCGTGCCCGTCATGCCGGCGAGCTTCTTGTACATGCGGAAATAGTTCTGGAACGTCACCGTGGCGAGGGTCTGGTTCTCGCGCTCGATCTTGACGCTCTCTTTGGCTTCCAGGGCCTGGTGGAGGCCGTCGCTGAACCGCCTGCCCGGCATCAGCCTGCCCGTGAACTCATCGACGATGATGACCTGGCCGTCCTTCACGATGTAGTCCACGTCCCTCGCGAAGAGCTGATGGGCTTTCAGGGCCTGGTTGATGTGGTGGAGGAACTCGACGTACTTCGGGTCGTAGAGGTTATCGACTTTCAGGATCCTCTCGATCTTCGCCACGCCCTCTTCCGTCAGGTAGGCGCTCTTCGCCTTCTCGTCGATCTTGAAATCCGTCTCTTTCTTGAGCTGGTAGATGAGCCTGTTGACCTTGTAGTACTTGTCGGTCGATTCCTCGGCGGGGCCCGAAATGATGAGCGGGGTCCTCGCCTCATCGATCAGTATGCTGTCAACCTCATCGACTATCGCGTAGTTGAACCCTCGCTGGACGAACTCGTCCACCGAGTATTTCATGTTGTCCCGCAGGTAGTCGAAGCCGAACTCGTTGTTCGTGCCGTAGGTGACGTCCCGGGCGTACATCTCCTTGCGCTCTTCGTCTTCGAGGCCGTGGACGACGACGCCCACGGAGATGCCGAGGAAGGCATAAATAGGCCCCATCCACTCCGCGTCGCGCTTTGCGAGGTAGTCGTTAACCGTCACCACATGGACGCCTTCCCCGGTGAGTGAGTTGAGGTAGACGGGGAGGGTGGCAACCAGGGTCTTGCCTTCGCCCGTGGCCATCTCCGAGATCTTGCCCTCGTGGAGGACGACCCCGCCGATGAGCTGGACGTCGAAATGGCGCATGTTGACGGTCCGGCTCGCCGCTTCCCGCACCGCCGCGAATGCCTCGGGAAGCAGGGCGTCGAGCTCCTCGCCGTCAGCGAGCCGCTGCTTGAGGGCGGGGGTGACGCCTTTAAGCTCCTCGTCAGAGAGGGAGTGCATCCGCTCATCGAAAGCGTTGATCTGCTCGATCACGGGGGCAATGCGCTTGAGCTCGCGCTCGTTCTTCGTTCCTACGATTTTCTTAAGTAAATGGCCAAGCATGACAAACATTCTACCACAGCGGGGGGTGGATTTCTATGGCGGGGCCGGGATCTTTCCGCGCCTTTTGCGTCGTTTTCTCGGCGCGCCGCCTCAATGTACTTCAAATGTACTATTTCGGCGGGCGCCTTCGAAAAACAACCCGAAATCCATCGAAAATCTCTCCGGCCCCCCTCTTGATTGTGGGAGAGATGGGTAATGAACCCTCATCCGGCATAAGTCACAGGCGCGGCGGGGGTGCCTATATCCAGATAATCGTAACGAGGTGCTCGACTTTCTTGAACTCCGGGTCTCCCGTTACGAGGGTCACTCTGTTTGCGAGGGCGGACGCAAGGGCAAAGCAATCCGCGCAGGGCATGCTGAGCTCTGCCTTATATTCGGCCGCAGGAAGATCAGCTCGTTGGGGACGGAAAGGACCGCAATGCCTAAACGCTCGATGGCCGCAAGGCATTCGATTTTTTTCCGGTCGCTAACCCTAGCAATGTCCGCAAAGGCTTTCGCATGTGAGGGGCGGAGATGTCACCGCCTTTGTGAGCTCCGACCGCAACGTGAAGCCCGAACCCAGGGTGCCCTCGACGTAATCGATCTTTATGGGTTTTGCGTTATCAAGAAGCTTTCTGTCGATAAGAAATGTCAAGCCTCTTTCCGTTAGAACCTGATCGTTTTCACGCGGCTGATCGAAAGCCATCACGAGATGTACCCCCTTCCACCCGCCTTCAGTAGTCAAGATTCTAACGGAGTGAGGCTCCTCGCGTCCCTCCAGAAACTGTCTCATCACTTCCGACGCTTTTTCACTTACCTCCAACATTCGAACCTCCTTAGCGCAGTAAATGGCTAGCGGACACCCTTGTCCCACTGTGCTTCTCGAAGGAATATAATCGTAAGAGGCTGAACAGGCAATCAGCCTGCCCCGCCTCGCCGTATCACCTCTACGGTGTCGTAAGAGTTACCTTTAGCGCTCTGCCACCTTACTCATGGCATTCGGTACGAATTTAGAAAAGCCGAAACGCGTTGGTAGTAGGTGAAAGCCAACCCATATCAGTCGTTTTTCCCGGCCGGGAGATTTTCGACGGATTTTTCGCTGTTTTCGATGGCGCCCGACGAAATAGTACCTTAAAAGTACATTGAGGAGGCGCGCCGAGAAAACAACGCGAAAGGCGCGGAAAGATCCCGGCCTCTGACCAGTCATAGTGCCTTATTAACCTGTTGCAAACAGGTTAATAAGGCACTATGATAGAGACTTGGACGGAGTACGGTTAGCTCTCGATACCATCAAGGAACTATTCCGCAAATACCAGAGCGACAACGGACAGATGATGGTCGCGGCCATCGCCTTTTACGTGCTTTTGACCTTCATACCTTTCACCTTGCTTTCCATCGCCATAGTGGGATATCTCGTAAACCTATCGAGGTTCGACGCGCACCTGATTATCTACGCGTCGAACGTGATACCGGAGCCGTTCAACGACACGGTGACCACCTTTCTGGCGAAGAACATGCGGAGCATCGATATATGGAAGCGCTTTTCCGGGCCTCTGGGCCTCTACTTCCTCTTCTTTTTCACGTCAAGGCTCTTCTCGATGCTGATACCGTCCTTCCGGGTAATCTTCAGCAAGAAGGTGGAGGGCTTCTTGAGAAAAAAGGGGAAGGAGTTCTTTTTCACGGTGATCTTCTCGCTGTTGCAGGCCGTTATTTTCTTCCTGACGGTGATACTCTTCGTGATGGCCACGAAGGTGGTCGGGACGATCTCCGCCAGGCACCACGCCCTGGAGGGGACCTTTTACTTATACCTCTTTACGTTCATCGACGGGGCGTGCATCTTCGCCATGTTCTACCTGCTGTATTACGTGCTAACGCCCCTCAAAAAGGGGTCGGTCCTCCTGCTCTCCACCACGTTCCTCGCCACCCTCCTGTGGGGGGCCGGCAAGAACCTCTTCAAGTACTACGCCCTGCACGTGGGGAGGTTTACGGTCATTTTCGGGGCCTACGGCATATTCATCGGCTTTCTCTTCTGGCTCTATTATTCGGTATTCGTCTTCATCGTCTGCGCGGAGCTCCAGTCGGTCCTGCTACGGCGGGCTAATCGTGGGCTTCTGCCCAGTTCCGCCCCTTCCCCACCGTAACCTTGAGGGGCACGGAAAGCTCGCAGGCGTGCTCCATCCCGTGCCTGACGAGGGCTTCCATCTCCTCTTCCTCGCCCTGGGCGACCTCGAAGACAAGCTCGTCGTGAATCTGCATAATGAGGCGCGAGCGGAGCCTTCTCTCCTTCATGCGCCGGTAGATGGCTACCATCGCCTTTTTTATGATGTCCGCGGCCGTGCCCTGGATGGGCGTGTTGACGGCCGTCCTCTCCCCGAACTGCCTGACGTTCGTATCCGCGTTGGAAAGCTCCGGTATGTACCTGATCCTTCCGAAGAGCGTCCGCACGAGGCCTGTTACCCGCGCCTCCTCCAGGGTGGACTCGATGTACGCCTTGATGCCCCGATGGCGCTCGAAATATGCGTCGATGTACGCCTGGGCCGCCCTGGGGCCGACGCCGAGCTCCTTCGACAGCCCGTAGCCGCTTATGCCGTAGACGATGCCGAAGTTTATTACCTTGGCCGTCCTTCGCATCGCGGGCGTCACGTGCTCCGCATCCACCTGGAAGACCTCCTGGGCTACCCTGCTGTGGATGTCGAGGTCGTTCTGAAAGGCTTCGACGAGGAGCTCGTCCCCGGACACGTGGGCCAGGACCCGCAGCTCGATCTGCGAATAGTCGGAGGAGACGATCAGGAAGCCCTCTTCCGGCACGAAGGCCTCCCGTATCTTCCTGCCCTCCACCCCCTTTACCGGTATGTTCTGGAGGTTCGGGTCGCTCGACGAAAGGCGGCCCGTGGCGACGACCATCTGGTTGAAAGAGGCGTGGATGCGCCCGGTGGACGCGTGGATGAGACCGGGCAGGTTATCGACGTAGGTGCTCTTCAGTTTCGCGAGCGACCTGTATTCGAGTATCTGGGCAGGCAGGGGGTGGAGGTCGGAGAGGGTCTGGAGCACCTCGTTGTCCGTCGAAAGGGACTTCTTCGTTTTTTTCACGGGCGGGAGGTTGAGCTTCTCGAAGAGGATCCGGACAAGCTGCTGCGGCGAGTTGATGTTGAACGTCTCCCCGGCGCCCTCGTATATGCGGCTGACGATGGCGTTGATCCGCGAGTCGAAATCGCGGGAGAGGGCGGCCAGGGCCGACCGGTCGACCCGCACGCCGAAGCATTCCATGCGGGCGAGCACCTCGACCAGCGGCATCTCGACTTCATCGAACAGCCGGCGCAGGCCGAGGCTGTCGAGGCGCTCTGCGAGGGCGTCCCGCAGCGCACCGAGATGGAGGGCGGAACGCGCGAGGGCGTCGCCGTTTTCGCCACCCGTGTCCCTGCCCAGGAATTCGTTCATGACCCCGTCGATGGCGAAGTCTTTCCTGCCCGGGTTTATCAGGTAGACGGCGAGCATCGTGTCGAAAAAAGCCGGGGTGAGGTCGATGCCGCGCCGCGTAGCGGCGAGGAACAGGGGCTTCAGGTTATGGACGATGACCTCCTTTGACTCGTTGACCGCAGAAAAGAGGTCCTCCATCCGTTTGGAGGAGAAGACGCCCTGGCCGTCCGATACGGCCATGCCCTGGAGGTCCACGTCGTAGGGGCAGCGCCCCTCTATGCGGGCGACGAGGGAGAGCGTGCCGCCGAGCACGTGGCCCAGGGAGGCCGCCTGGACGAGCGGCTGGGACGCGTCCTCCACCTTTAGCTCCCTCACGAGGGACGTGAACTCCAGCTCCCTGAACAACTGCCGGAGCGCGGCAAGGTCGGGCTCGCTGATGCGCATCTCTTCGAGACCGGCATCGACGGGCACGTCGAAGCGTAAGGAGGCAAGCTGCCTGCTCAGCTCGGCTCTCTCCTTGTTCCCGGCGAGCTTTTCCCGCACGGAGGGTTTCTTGATCTCGTCCAGGCGGTTGTAAATGGCGTCCATGCCGCCGAAGGCGCTGATAAGCTCCCGCGCCGTCTTCTCCCCTATGCCGGGGACGCCCGGTATGTTGTCGGAAGTATCGCCGGAGAGGGCGAGGAAGTCCGGGATGAGAGCGGGGTCGATGCCGAATTTTTCGGCTACTTCGGCCCTTTTCATGACTGCGTTCTTCATCGTATCGACGATGGTGACGTTGTCGCCGACGAGCTGCATGATGTCCTTGTCGCTCGTCACGATGTAAATCTCGTTGTCCGTGCGGGCGAGCCGCCGCACGAGGGTGGCGATCACGTCGTCCGCCTCGAAGCCCTCCTTCTCGATCGTGGCGATGCCCATCTTCTCGACGATCGCCTTGACGTACGGGAACTGGAGGCTCAGGTTTCCAGGCATGGGGGGCCTCGTCGCCTTGTACTCCTGGGATATCTGCGCGCGGAAAGAAGGGGCCTTCGAGTCCCAGACGACCATCATGTAATCAGGCTTCTGCTCGTTGATGAGCTTCCTTATCATGTTGACGAAGGCGTAGACCGCGTTCGTCGGCGTGCCCTTCGAGTTGGAAAGATATGGCGTCGCAAAAAAGGCCCGATAGACGTAAGAGTTGCCGTCAACCAGGAAAACCCTGCTCATAACGCTGTCCTTCCTTTTACCGCCTCGGTATACGTGCAATAAGGCTCTGCCTCCAGGAAGTCGCCTTTCAGCTCGGCAGCCCGTGCCCTGCACCCGCCGCAGATGCGCAGGTAGCGGCACCGGCCGCACTTGCCCTTATAAAGCCGGAAGTCACGGACAGCGGCAAGCTCGCGCGATCTTTCCCAGACCTTTTGCACCCCGTCTTTCCGCACGTCGCCGCAGGGAAGCTCCAGGTAGCCGCACGGCTGGGCGATGCCCCTGTGGGATATGAAAAGGAAGGTCTTGCCCGCCAGGCAGCCCGCGCTTTTAGGCTCTCCGCCCCTTTCCTTCACGATCCTGTAATAGTGCGGAGCGCACGTCACCTTCATCTCGATCAGCCCCTCCTCCTCCCGCTCGTACAGCCGGCCGAGGACCTCTTCGTACATGGCTGCGCTCAATTCCTCGCCTTTCAGCCCCTCGCCCCTGCCTACCGGGACGAGGAGAAAGACGTGCCAGGCGGCAGCGCCGATAGCGCGGGCGAGGTCGTATATGGCCCCCAGGTCGTCCGCGTTGAGCCGCGTGACCGTCGTGTTCACCTGGAAGGGAAGGCCGGCGGCCCGCAGCCGGCCGGCAGCCTGCATGACCGCGTCGAATGCGCCGGGGACGCCCCTGAAGGCGTCATGCTCGGCAGCGCCCTTGCCATCAATAGACATGCTCACCCGGAGGATGCCCGCGCCTTTCAGCCGTTGCGCCGCCTTCTCATCGACGAGCGTGCCGTTGACCGCCATCACTGCCCTCAGGCCCTTTGCCGCGGCGTAAGCGGCAATGTCGTAGATGTCCGGCCGCAGGAGCGGCTCGCCCCCGGTAAGGATCAGGGTCGGCGCAGAAAAGGCGGCGATATCGTCGATGATCGCCTTGCATTCGGCCAGGGATAGCTCGCCCGCGTGAGGCCCGGCGCTCGCCCGCGCCCTGCAGTGGACGCAGTTGAGGTTGCAGTTCCTCGTCAGCTCCCATGCGACCATCCTCAGAGGGGAGCTTCTTTCATCCATCGCGCAAGGTCCTTGGCAAAATAGGTGATGATAATGTCTGCTCCCGCCCTCTTTATGCCCATCGTAAGCTCGACAACGGACCTCCTGTAATCGAGGAAGCCCTGGGCGGCGGCGCACTGCACCATCGTGTACTCGCCGCTCACGCAGTAGGCTGCGAGCGGCCTGTTGATCCGCTGCCTCGCGAGGGCGAGGACGTCGAGGTAGAGGATGGCGGGCTTCACCATGATGATGTCGGCCCCTTCTTCCACGTCGAGCTCCATCTCCCGCAAGGCCTCCCGCTGGTTCGGCGGGTCCATCTGGTAGCCCCTGCGATCGCTGAACTGGGGCGTAGATTCGGCCGCGTCCCTGAAAGGGCCGTAAAAGGCGGAGGCATATTTGGCCGCGTAGCTCATGATGGGGACCTGGGAGAAGCCGGAGGCGTCGAGGGCTGCCCTTACCGCCTTTACACGGCCGTCCATCATGTCCGACGGGGCGACGATGTCCGCCCCGGCGGCAGCCTGGGCGCACCCCGCCATGGCGAGGAGCTTTAAGGTCTCGTCGTTGTCTACGTCGCCGTCCTTTATGGGGCCGCAGTGGCCGTGGCTCGTATACTCGCACAGGCAGAGGTCCGTGATGACGACCACATCGTCGCCGAACCTCTTCTTGATCTCCCTGACTGCCTTCTGGATGATGCCGTTCTCGTCGTATGCCCCGCTGCCCCTCTCGTCCTTTCGGTCCGGTATGCCGAAAAGCAGGACCGCCGGGACCGAAAGGCCGGCCGCCTCGTCGATCTCCGAAAGGGCCGTGTCGATAGTAAGCTGGCAGACGCCCGGCATCGACGGTATCGGCGTACGCCCCCCGGCCCCCTCTTTTACGAAGAGGGGATAGACAAGGTGGCGCGCGGAAAGGTCGTTCTCCTGTATCAGGCCCCGGAGCTTCCCGCTTCTCCTCAGCCGCCTCGGCCTGTACTCGGGAAATCCCATGCCTCCCCCTTTTTTGCTCGTCTCGTGCGGATTGTATGGGCTAAAGAGAAAAGCCGCTAAATTTGCAAATATTATAACACCGGATAGGGGCTTACGTACAGGTGCAGCGGCGGTGCGGCGTCGGAAGATGGGCCAAAAACTTGACAGGCACTACGCCAAAAGATCACACAACCTTAAATATTGGCGGTTTCTGCCGATAATATGTGAAGGAGCGTAGAGGACAAGACGGAAGGAACAGGCCGCTCCAGCGGTCTTTTTGTGTTCCCGAAATGCAAGGGGAGGGGGACCATTAACGAATTGCCAGAGCAGCATGGAGACCCGGAAGCCCTGCTGAGGATGATCTTCGGGCTTTCGACGAACTTCATCAGCCTTCCGCCGGAGGATGTCGATGACGGCATCAACGACGTCCTCAAGGCGATAGGCATGTTCGGAGGCGTCGACAGGAGCTGCGTCTTTCAGTTCGAAGGGGATGGGGGACTCCACAGTACGCACGAATGGCGGGCGAACGGGGCCGGCGGCCGGATAGATAGGGTATCGGCCGACGCGCATCCGTGGTTCTATGAGAGGATCAAGAGTTGCGAGGTGGTCTATATACCTGACGTCGAGGAGATGCCTCCCGAAGCAGGGCCGGAAAAAGTTTTCCTGCAATCGATGGGGGTGCGCTCGGCCATCGCCATGCCGATAGTGTCAGGCTATACAGTGATGGGGTTCATCGGTTTCGAAAGCTTCCACTCCAGCAATGCATGGTCCGAAAACATGGTATCCCTGATAAAGATAGTAGGGGAGATCTTCGCGTTTGCCCTGTCGAGGAAGCGTATAACCGAGGCGCTGGAGCAGAGCGAGTCGAAGTACAGGATGCTTTTTGAATATGCAAGCGACGCCATATTCCTCATCAAGAAAGGCGCTTTCGTCGATTGCAACCCCAGGGGACTGGAGATGCTGGGCTGCACGAGGGAGGAGATCATAGGGAGGTCGCCCCTGGAATTCTGCCCGCCCGTCCAGCCGGACGGCGCCCTCTCCAAAGAGAGGTTCCAGCACGGCGGGCGCCTGGCCCTTGCGGGAGCGCCCCAGTTTTGCGAGTGGCGGCTTAACAGGCGCGACGGGACCCCCTTCGAGGCGGAAATGAGCCTGAGCCGCGTCGAGGTCGGTAAAGAAGTCTTCATACAGTCCATGACGCGCGACGTGACGGAGCGGAAGCAGGCGGAAGAGAAGCTGGAGCGTACGTTGGCGAACCTGAGGAAGGCCATGGGCGGCACCATAGAAGCGATAGTCCACGTCGTGGAGACTAAAGACCCTTACACGGCGGGCCATCAGAACCGCGTCGCCCACCTGGCAGCCGCCATAGCGGAAGAGATGGAGCTTCCCGCGAACACGGTCGAGGGCATACGCATGGCGGGGGTCATCCATGACATCGGAAAGATATCCGTCCCCGCCGAGATACTGAGCAAGCCGGGTAAGCTGGCGGCGAAGGAATTCGAGCTTATCAAGGACCATCCCCAGACGGGCCACGACGTCCTGAAGGACGTGGAGTTCCCCTGGCCCATCGCGGAGATTATCCTCCAGCACCACGAGAAGCTCGACGGCTCCGGCTACCCAAGGGGCCTCAAAGGGGACGAGGTGCTCCTCGAGGCCCGGATCATCACCGTTGCGGACGTCATAGAGGCGATCGCATCGCACCGCCCTTACAGGCCCGCCCAGGGCATCGACACGGCCCTTATAGAGATACAGAGCAACAAGGGCATCCTGTACGACCCTGACGTCGCGGACGCCTGTATCAGGCTGTTCACCGAGAAAGCCTACCGCCTGCGGTGATGGGGGCCGGGACCTTTGCCCTGCGGTATATACAAAAGCCAACCGCGGGGTGAAGGTCCCGGCCCCAACGACCGGCCTATACAACCCTCCCGCATCTATTCTATACTATCCCGTTATGAATCGGGCCGTCAGAGAGCAGCTCAACGACCGGCAGTACGAGGCTGTGACGGCCGTGGAAGGGCCGGTGCTGGTCATCGCAGGGGCGGGCAGCGGAAAGACGAGGGTGATCGAGTTCCGGGTGCTCCATCTCGTAGAAATGGGCATCGACCCCGGCTCGATCTTGCTTCTTACCTTCACCCGCCGGAGCGCCAGGGAGATGATATCGAGGGCCGCCGCCCTCGACGTGCGGTGCCGGGGCGTTGAGGGTGGCACGTTTCATTCCTTTGCCAACAGGGTGCTGCGGCGGTACTGCGGCTATTTCGGCTTGCCCGCCGACTTTACCGTTTATGACGAGGCGGACGCCGAGGAGGCCGTGCAGCGGTGCGCTGCCAGGCTCGGGCTGTACGCCAGGAAGGGGAGGCGGCCGAGAAAGGAGATGCTGAGGAAGATCATCAGCATGGCCGCCAACAAAGAGATTTCCATTGCGTCCGTACTGGAGAGATACTATGCGCCGTTCATCGAGTTCGTCGATGAGATAAAGGCGGTAAGGGAGGCCTACACGGAGTACAAGGTGCGCTCCCGGTGCCTCGATTACGACGACCTGCTGCTTTATATGAAGCTCCTCCTTGAGGACGACGGGGTGCGCGGGCAGCTTGCGAGCCGATACCGCTACATAATGATAGACGAGTTCCAGGACACGAACGCCGTGCAGGGGCAGATAGCCTATAGCCTGGCCGAAAAGCACAGGAACGTGCTCGTCGTCGGGGACGACGCCCAGTCCATATATGCGTTCAGGGGCGCGGACCATGAGAACATCATGCGCTTCCCGGAGCTTTTTCCGGGTTGCAGGGTTATAAAACTTGAGGATAATTACAGGAGCACGCAGGCGATTTTGGACTTGGCGAACGCCGTCCTCTACAACATGGCCGGGAAGTACGAGAAATGCCTGAGGGCCGCCAAAAAGGAGCACGGGACTAAGCCTCGTCTCATCTTCCTTAAGGACGCCTACGAGGAGGCCGCCTGGGTCGCAGACTGCATCAAGAAGCTTTGCGATGAGGGCATGGAGCTCTCCCACCAGTGCATCCTTTTCCGGTCAGCCTATATCACATTGCCCATGCAGGCGGAGCTGACGAAGCGGAACATCCCTTTTGCCGTCTACGGCGGCCTGAAGTTCTACGAGACCGCCCACGTGAAGGACGTCCTGGCCCATATGAAGGTGCTCGTCAATCCGCGGGATCTCCTTTCATGGAGCCGCGTGCTCCTCCTTGTGGACGGCATAGGCCCGAGGACTGCGGAAAATCTCCTCGACGAGATCGCTCTCCTCGAAGACCTCGACGCAATGCTCGGCCGCATGAGTGAAAGAGAGGGCTGCCCGGAAGGTCTCCGGCGGCTCGCAGCGGTCATGGGGGCAGCCGCCGGGACGACGCAGCCGGGCGAGCAGTGCCGGCTGATCGTCGAGTACTACGCGCCGCTCTTGCGGGAGCGCTTCGACCTCGACTGGCAACTGCGCAAGAACGACCTGGATGCCCTCGCCCAGATCGCAGAAAGGTACGAGTCGCTCCGGGACATCCTCGTCGATCTCGCCATCGAGCCACCCCAGCGCGGCGTCAGGGACTTCCACGACACGGTGTGGGAGCGTCCCCTCATTATGTCAACCATCCACTCGGCAAAGGGCCTCGAATGGCGTAATGTCTTCCTGATCGGCGCAATCGACGGCGTCCTGCCGTCGAGCTACACGACACACGACGCAGAGGCCCTCGAAGAGGAACAGCGCCTGCTCTACGTCGCCGTCACGCGGGCCAGGGAGACCTTGACTATACTGGTCCATCACGAGGGGCGCAACGACGGCATACACACCTTCAACCGTCTCTCCCGCTTCATCGAGCCGGAGGACGTCATTGCGTGCCTCGAACTGGCGGACCTCTCGACGCCCTTTCAGGACAGCTACACACAGGACGCATACCCGGACGAAGTCTCGGACGCATCGTCTCAACTGCTGGCTAAATTGCTGGATTCGATGAAGTGAGCGGCCGGCGCTATCCTTTGGCCTCGAATTTTTCGATCACCGACCTGTACTTCTCGTGGATAAGCCGCCTGTCGAACTCTGCGAAGGCCTCAAGCATAACGTCCTGCTCTTGTTGGCTGAAATAGGCCATGCAGGGGATGAAGAAATGCCTGTCCTCCTTCTCGATGTGGACGGGGTAGAAGGCGGCGAGGGCCTCCATGATTGAGAGCATCTCGCCGAGGGCGCCCTGGTCGCCGTTGACGTAGCGGTCCTTGGCGGCAAGGAGCGCACCCGTCATCTGGCGCGACCTGAAGTGCTCCTGCACCAGCTCCTCCATCGTCCGCCGGTACTGGTCGGACATCGCCTTGCCGGCAAGCTGCTTGAACAGGATGTCCTCCTCTTTGCCGTGATGGCAGCGGTCCGCGTAGACCCTGATGAAGTCAACCGCCTGGTCGATGAACTCGGGCCTTACCGTGCCGGTCCGGCTTATGGACGCAGCCTCGGCCTTCATCACCTTTATCATGCGCTCGATCAGCCTGTGCTCTATCATCAAAGGGGCAACGGCCATCATGGGACAACCTCCGTAAAATCAGGCTTCGTGATGATCAAAGGGTGATGCAGCGCCGCAAGCTGTGCAAAGAATGGTCCCACGGAGATTCGAACTCCGGTTTTCGGCGTGAGAGGCCGACGTCCTAGACCCCTAGACGATGGGACCGAGACCAATATTATTAGCAGAATCGGCCCCTCTTTTCTATAGAAATATACTCACTTAGTGTACCCGCCGCAAAATCGGAGCGCTCATCCTCTTCCGCTCCCGCAGGCAGGCCCTCAGGGGGTCCGGGATCTTTTCGTGCCAAATGCAGGCGACCCATCGGCGCAGCGTGCTCACGTACAAGCGACCCACGCCTGATCGGCGCGGGTGCCCCGCGCTCCGCCGCGCGCCTTCCGGGTCTACGCATTTTGCACCGAAAATCTCTCCGGCCCCCGTCGGATCCCCCTATACAGCACGGTGGAGTTTACAAATTCCCAATCCTTCTCATCGTAGGATGGAGTATGTTCTTTTACACCTTCCGAACAGTAAACCCAAGCTCGTGGTTTGGCCCGAAGGGTAGGGGCCGGAGGAAATTTCGATGATAGGGAATTAACCCGGCCCCCCTACTCGGTAATGGTAATGATTTTTTCTCCTTTCCTATGGTATAGTTGCATATTTCAGTGAATAGGACTGTCCTCATACTTGCACTGTTTGCAGTCATTCTGCAGGCATGGTCCACCGAGCTGGCTATGTCTGCCGGCGGGGCAAAACAATCCGAGGAAGAAGCGTTTGTCCCGCCGCCGAGACGCATCGACGACATCATCAAGATATTGGACCAGGCCGGAAACTTCGCGGGAAACACCGAGTCATACAGAAAAAGGGCCGACGCCCCTCCGCCCGCAGGCCGAAGCAAGGAAGGTCTGGCGGCATTCTACAGGGACAGGGCTATCGCAGCGTACCAATTGGGCCGCTCCAGGCAGGCATTGGAAGACTTTGCAATGGCCCGGGACTGCGCCGGAAAGGCCGCCGTCCACGATCACGACTTCCTGCTCAGGTTTGGACAAACCGAGGTGAATGCCGGCAATTTTCAGCGCGGGATTCAGATCTTCGAAGAAAATATCAAGAAACACAACGATACAATAACCTATTGGAACCTGGTATCCGCGTATGCGCTGATAGGGGACATAGATAACGCTAAGAAAACGCGGCAGGATGGACTAAGGAGTTGCCGCAGCGAATTGCTAAGAGAACGACGGCCGAGCGCGGGAATGGCTGCCCTATGCGGGATCTTGGAAGCGAACACGGAAGCCTCCATTCTCGAAGCGCAGGGCAAATACAAGGAGGCAGAGAAACACATACGTGCGGTGATCGATGCCCAAATCGCCATTGGAGCAAAGTTTATCTCTCCTACAACGATACTCACGCTGAAGACATGGCTTGCCGGCAACCTGTTCAGGCAAGGGCGCTTTTTCGAATCGGAAGTCATAGCCCGCGATGTATTGAAGGAGGCCCTGGCCCACGGGGGACAGCAATCTACGCAGACTCTTTCCGTAATCGTAATGATCTCTTCCAACCTCGCAGCGCAGGGCAGGACGGAGGACGCGGAGAAGCTCCTCTCCGCAGCCATCAGGCTCCTTGAGGCTTCAGGCGTTACGAACGATTCCGCGATGGCCGCGCAGGTCAGGGTCGATTACGGTGGCCTCCTTGCCGCGCAGGGAAACTTCAAGGGCGCCATGGAGCAGTTCGACCTCGTCAAGGCAGGCATGCAGGGAAACCGGTACCTTTACGAGAAGAGATACGCAAGGAACGAGTCGCTCCTGCTCTCCCTTATTTTCACGGGCCGTACCGAAGAAGCAATAGGCCTTATAAAGGACAACTACGAGAGCTTCAGGAACCTTTTCGGCGAGAACCACACGAGGACCGCCGAGATGCTGGCCCTGCGCGCCATGGCCCATTCCCGCACGAACAACCCCGGAAAAGCCGCTGAAGACTTCGCCGCTTCCATGAAGGTCCTTATGGGGCAGGCCTCCGACACGGGCGGCTACGTCAGGCGCCAGCGCATAAAGATCATCATCCAGGACTACATGAGGTCCTTGGACCGGATAAGGGCTACGCCCTTAGAAGCCGCCCTTAATATAGACGCAGCCGCGCTCTCCTTCAGGCTTTCTGAGGCTACCCGCAGCCAATCGGTCCAAAGCGCCCTTCTCGCCAACAGCGCAAGGGCAGCCGAGCAAGACCCGGAGACAGTAAGTCTTATCCGTAAAGAGCAAGACACCTTAAAAGAGATAGACGTCCTCGAAGCCTCCATCCTGGAGATGATGTCCGCTCCCCCGGACCAGCAGAACCCCCAGTTGACCAAGCAGCTCCATGCGAAGCTGGAACATCTCAGAAAGACAAGAAGCGCCATGCTCGACGAGATACTGAAGCGCTCCCCCAAGTACGCGGGCTTCGTCAATCCCCAGCCGCCTTTGCCATCTTCCGTCAGGGAACGCCTCTATCCCCACGAGGCGTTGATCTCTATCTTCAGTCTGGATGACCGCACCTATGTCTGGGCCATCCCCCATACAGGCAAGGTGGCCTTTGCTTCGATAGCCGTTCCTAAAAAGGAGCTTGATGCAATCGTTACAGCCCTGCGGGGCGCTCTCGACCCCAAGCCCTCGACCCTGACGGATATCCCGCCCTACGATACGGACCGGGCATACCAACTATACAGCAAGCTCCTGCTGCCGGTAAGGGAAGGATGGAAGGACGCCCATGACTTCCTTGTGATAGCTAACGACCCTGTAAGCCGCATGCCCCTCGATGTCCTGACAACGGCGCCTTCCAAGCCTTTGGACGAGAAGCTCCTCTTTGACGGGTACAGGAAGGTCCCATGGCTTATAGAGCAAGTCTCCATTACGATGGTCCCTTCCGCGTCCTCTCTTATCTCTTTACGCACCTTGCCTCCCGGTCCCTCCCACAGGAAGGCCTTTGCGGGCTTCGGGGACCCCATCTTCAACCCGGAGCAGATGAAGCTGGCTCAAAAAGAGACAAACGTCCAGGTAAGGGGCGTTCGCATAACGAGCAGGGGGGGTATCGATACAGCCAATGCTACCTCCAACCGTCTTGAGAACTTGGAACGTCTTCCCGACACGGCAGACGAGATCAGAAGCATTGCCGCAACCCTCAAGGCAGACGTGGCGCATGATATCTTCTTAGGCAAAGAGGCCTCAGAGACAAAGGTGAAGTCTATGAACCTCTCCGACCGGCAGGTCATCTCATTTGCCACCCACGCACTGCTGCCTGGAGACCTGGACGGCCTCGACCAGCCTGCCCTTGCCCTTTCGTCTCCGACAGTCACGGGCAATAAGGAAGACGGACTTCTTACAACAAGCGAGATCATGAAGCTGAAGCTCAATGCGGACTGGGTGGTACTCTCTGCCTGCGAGACGGGCGGGGCGGAAGGCTCGGACAAAGAGGCGCTCTCCGGTCTCGGCAGGGCCTTCTTCTACGCGGGGACGCGCGCGGTCCTTGCTACGATGTATCCCATAGAGACTACATCGGCAAAAAAGCTGATGATAGGTCTCTTCCGGGAGCAGAATGAAAATGAGCAGCACACCCGCGCCCAGGCCCTGAGGAAGGCCATGCTTGACCTTATAGCGGACCCGGGTATTGAAGACCCTTCCTCTAAGAAGCTCGTAGCAAGCTGCGCCCATCCGTTCTTCTGGGCGCCCTTCGTCCTGTTCGGGGACGGGGGAAGAGCGCCGGCAGCGCCGCGGAATTAACCCGGCCCCCTCGAACTTCAAGGTTGAGGATTTTGGGGAAAAGGCTTATAATAGGAGACTGACAATCGGGGCGTAGCGCAGCTTGGTTAGCGCACCAGTATGGGGTGCTGGTGGCCGCTGGTTCAAATCCAGTCGCCCCGATTGCTTTTTCAGTACTACTGGTGACACCTCTTGCTCATCCTCCTATCAAACGACGACGGCATCGACTCGCAGGGACTCCTCACGCTGAGGGAAGCGATGGCGTCCGGCAACGAAGTGTGGGTCGTCGCGCCTGAGTCGGAGCGCACATGCATAGCCCATGCGATTACCCTCCACAAGCCGCTTCGGATAAAGGACCTGGGGGACCGTCTCTTCTCCACCAACGGCACCCCGGCGGATTCCGTCCTCCTGGCGCTCCGGGTCGTCCTGCCCAGGAAGCCGGACCTCGTTATCGCGGGCATCAACAAGGGGCCGAATATGGGGCAGGACGTCAGCTATTCAGGGACGGTCGCGGCAGCCAAGGAAGGCGCTTTCATGGGCATTGTCTCGCTCGCCGTCTCCCTCAACGGGAGGAGTGACTTTCTCTTCAGCGATGCATGCCGGTCCGTCCTCGACATCGTCGGAAGGATGCGCTCGGCCGAGCTGCCTCCCCACACGCTCCTCAACGTCAATATCCCCAATATCCCGTACGGCGAGATAAGGGGTTTTATGGTGACAAGCCTTGGGAAAAGGATTTATAATGGTAATATTATTGAGAGAATAGACCCAAGGGGCGGCGCGTACTACTGGATCGCGGGGGATGGCGAGCGGTTCGAGGCCATCGAAGGGAGCGACCTCCAGGCAGTCGATAAGGGTTTTCTTTCTCTTACCCCTCTTCATTGGGATTTGACCAGCTATGTAGCCATGAGCGCGTACAGAGAAATATTTCCGCAGAAGGAGGCTACATGAGGATGGTGACGCGGGAAAGAAGATGGAAGCCGGCGCAAAACTTCGCGGTGAGGTGAAGAGGTCGGACTGAAATACTATATAGAGAATTTCGGGTGCCAGATGAACGAGCACGACGTCGAGAAAGCGGCCAGCCTCCTCGACGCCGCGGGTTTTGAGGCGGCGTCGTCTCTGGAGGCTGCGGGCGTCGTCATCGTCAACACTTGCTGCATCCGGCAGAAGGCGGAGCAGAAGTTTTACAGCCTCATGGGAAGGCTCAAGGGGCTGAAAGCTCAAAGGCCGCTTCTCCTCGGCGTGACGGGGTGCATCGCCCAGATGGAGAAGGGGGCGATTGCCGAGCGCCTTCCTTTCATCGATTTCGCCCTGGGGCCGGCGAGCATCCATCTCGTGGGGGAAGCCGTAAAGGCCGGCCTGAAAGGGGAGCGCACCCTCGACTTCTCGGAAAACGGGTGCCTCTCTTCCCTTTACGTCAGGCCGGGGAACGCGCAGCGGAAGGTAAAGTCCTACGTGACGATCATGAAAGGGTGCGACAATTTCTGCGCCTACTGCGTTGTCCCCTACGTGCGGGGCAGGGAGGCGAGCAGGAAGAGCGCCGACGTGATCGAAGAGATAGAAGAGCTCGCTGGTTCAGGGATCAGGGAGGTGGTCCTCCTCGGGCAAAACGTCAACTCGTACAACAAGGGGACGGACGACCTGTCTTTCCCTGAGCTTCTCGAGCGCATAGACGGCATAGCGGGCGTGGAGAGGATACGCTTCGTCACCTCCCACCCGAAGGACCTCTCCGACGACCTGATAGGCTGTTTTGGCCGGCTTGGCCGGTTGTGCGAGCATATCCACCTGCCTTTCCAGTCCGGATCGGACAAAGTGCTGCGCTCGATGAACAGGGGTTACACGAGGGACGAGTACGAGGAGAAGATAGGAAAGCTCAAAGAAAGGTGCCGGGGCATTGCCATCACGGCCGACTGCATCGTGGGCTTCCCCGGGGAAGATGAGGAGGATTTCAGGTCCACCATGGAGCTTGTGGAGCGGACCCGCTTCGATGGTATATTCTCTTTCTGCTTCTCGCCGCGCAAACGGACCGCAGCAGCGAGTCTGCCTGACAGGGTGCCTCCGGACGCGGCCCGGTCGAGGCTGCGGGCGCTGCAGGAGCTGCAGAAGGGGATCACGCGGAAGAAATTCGAAGGGATGGAAGGGACCAGGGTCGAGGTGCTGGTGGAGGGGTTCAGCAAAAACTCAAGGGAAGAGCTTGCGGGGAGGACGAGGACGAACCGGATCGTAAATTTCCGGGGTCCCGTGCACATGATCGGGAAGCTGGTCGAAGTGGAGATCGTCAAGGGCTTCGCCAATTCCCTCAGAGGCGCGGACGCCTGAGATTGAACCGGTTTTTGTGAGCGGGGAGGCTCCGGCAGCTTTGCTGCCGGAGGGGGTGGGCCGTGAAGCATACCGCAGCTTGCATTGCGTACTTGCCAGTTGGGTGAGCGGTAAAGCTGGTTCGTAAGCGGGATTGGGGTGCTGAACCCCAATGATTGAAGCCCGGAAACGAAAGAGCGCGTGAGATAGGGTCTGTGACGGGAAGAGAATAAACGGGGAGGGTGATAGCATCCCCGATAGCTTGCTATCAGGGAATCAGCAAGTTGAAGGAGGCTTAACATGTTGAAGGAAATGAAAGTCGCAGGCATCACCGTCGACCCGTTCACGAACACGCCGATAGTGATCCTGAAAGACCTTGAAGAGCAGGAAGTCCTTCCCATCTGGATCGGGCTGCTCGAGGCGTCGAGCATCGCCACCGCCCTTGAGAACGTCCAGACGCCGAGGCCGATGACCCATGACCTCCTCAAAAACGTCCTCGACAGGCTGGACGTGAAGGTCGTAAAGATAGAGGTGAACGACCTGAAGGACAACACCTATTTCGCCATGATCCACCTGGAGGTCGAGAACAAGCGGCTCGTCATAGACGCGCGGCCTTCGGACGCCATAGCGCTCGCCCTGCGCGTCGGCGCCGCCATATTCGTGGACGAGCAGGTGATAAAGAAATCGGCCAAGGTGGAGTTGTCGAAGAAAGAAGACAAGGTCGTCGTCGATACGCAGGAATGGGAAGAGATCCTCGAAAGCCTCTCGCCCGACGACTTCGGCAAGTATAAAATGTGAGCGGGGCGACCGGGCGATGATCGACCTTCACACCCATTCGATACTGAGCGACGGCGAGCTTGTCCCCTCGGAGCTTGCGAGAAGGGCGCAGGTCAAGGGGTACAGGATAATCGGCATCAGCGACCACGCCGACCCCTCCAACATGTCGCACATCATCTCGTCGCTTTTGAAAGTGCGCGACAAGATGGAGTATTACCGGAACATCACCATCATCCCAGGTATCGAGATCACCCATGCACCGAAGGGGCTGATCGGCGACCTCGTCAGGGAGGCGAGGAGGCTGGGGGCCATGTACGTCGTGGTCCACGGCGAGACGCTCGCCGAGCCGGTGGAAGAAGGGACGAACCGTGAGGCGATCCTGGCGGGGGCGGACATCCTTGCCCATCCGGGCCTCATTACCGAAGAGGACGCCGGGCTCGCGGCCGAGAAGGGGGTGCTCCTTGAGATCAGCGCCCGCAAAGGCCACTGCCTTGCGAACGGCCACGTGGCGAAGACGGCAATTGCGGCCGGGGCTTCCCTTATCTACAACAGCGATTCCCACGGCCCGTCCGATTTGACTCCCGAGGCGGAGGCGAGGCGGATCGTAGCGGGGGCCGGGCTGTCGGCGGACGATTTCGCCCTCATGCAGCAAGCCGCGCTGGACCTGGTCAAAAGGGCAGTGGGGGCGAAGGAATGAAGCTCTCCATAGACGCATCCATCCAGCGGGTGCCCTTCTACCCGAAGGCTGCACTCTACGGCGCCGACGCCGGCTGGGTCCGCCTCTCGTCGAACGAGAACCCCTATCCCCCGTCTCCTGCCGTCATGGAGGCGATGGCCGACGCCCTCCTCGATGTGAACCGGTATCCCGAGAGCGAGGCGGAACTCAAGTCGCTCATCGCCGGGAAATACGGCCTGGCACCGGAGAACGTCCTTATCGGCAACGGCTCCAACGAGCTGATCGAGACGGCGTGCAGGGCGTTGCGGACGGCCGGGCGGACGGAAGTCATCGTCTCCGAGCCGAGCTTCGCGTTCTACCGCATAGCAGCTAATATTTACGGCTACGACGTGGCGGCTGTACCCCTCGGCGCCTTGCGCACCGACCTCGGGCGCGTGGCGGAGATGGCGGGCGAGAAGACTCGGCTCGTCTTCCTCTGCAACCCCAACAACCCTACGGGTACGATCTTCGACGACCGGGCCTTCAGCGCCTTCCTCGACAGGCTCCCGCCGGAGGCGCTCGTCGTCGTGGACGAGGCGTACGCGGAGTTTTCGGACAACAAGCTCTTTCCACGGTCGATCGCCTATATCGACCGGCGCCCCGTCCTCATCATGCGTACCTTCTCGAAGGCTTACGGGCTTGCCGGCCTGCGCATCGGCTACGGCATAGCGGAAAAATCGCTCGTCTCCTTCATGGAGCGGACGAAGCAGCCCTTCAGCGTCAACATGATGGCCCTCATCGCGGCCAAAGCAGCCCTGGGCGATGAGCGCCACCTCGCCTTTGTCCTCGAAAACATCCGGAAAGGGAGAACATACCTCTACGAGTCCCTCAAAGGACTCGGCATGGACGCCCGGCCGTCGGAGGCGAACTTCGTCCTCGTCAGGGTCGGGCCCGGCGCCAAGGCCCTTGTGGACGGGCTCTTCGAAAGGAAGGTCCTGGTGCGCTGGCTCGGCGGGTACGGGCTTCCCGAGTATATACGGGTGACGGTGGGGACGATGGACGAGAACAGGGTCTTCCTGGAAACGCTGAAGAGGCTGGCTTAGCTGAAGAGAAAAGACCTGATCATCACTATCGACGGGCCTGGAGGGGCGGGCAAGAGCACCGTAGCGAGGAGGCTCGCCGACGCCATCGGTTACAGGTATCTCGACACAGGGGCCATGTACCGGGCGGTCGCCTACGCCTACGCGATGCGTAAGCCCGCGGACATGGACGCCTTCCTTGCCGGTCTCGTCCTGGAGTTTTCGTTCGATAAGGCGACGTCCGTCTCCCTGGACGGCCGGGACATCACCCGGGAGATAAGGACGGACGAAGTCTCCATGCTCGCTTCTTCCCTCTCACAGGACGTGCGCGTCAGGGCCTACTGCACGTGGATGCAGCGGAGGATAGGGGAGGCAGGGGGGATCGTGGCCGAAGGGAGGGACACGGGCTCCGTGGTCTTTCCGGGCGCGCAGGTGAAATTCTACCTGGACGCCGACCTCGCCGAGCGGGCGAGAAGGAGGCACCTGGAGTCGTCCGGCGGCGGGGCCGCCCCTGGCGTGGAGCGGGTCAAAGAGGAGATGGAGCGGAGGGACAGGGCCGACTCAGAGAGGGACATAGCCCCCCTCGTCCGGCCGGAGGGCGCCATCTTCGTAGATACGACAGGGAAGACCGTCGGGGAGGTGGTGGCTGTGCTGGAGGCCCGCGTACGGGAGGCGCTTAAATGATAGAGGTCGTCAAGACAAAGCATATCGGGTTCTGCTTCGGCGTTAACAGGGCCGTGTCGCGGGTGCTTAAGGAGGCCGAGCGCAGGCAGGAGACGGTCTACACCCTCGGCCCCCTCCTCCACAATCCGCAGGTCGTCGAGACGCTCCGGGAAAAGGGCATCGTGCCCATAGATGACGTCTACAAGCTGGGAAAAGGCGTCGTCGCGTACAGGTCGCACGGCATCATGAAAGAAGAAGAGGCGTATATAAAGGAGAAAGGCCTTGTGGCCATCGACACGACCTGCCCATACGTGAAGAGGGTCAGGCAGTGCGGCCTCTTCCTTCTCAGGAACGGCTATAGAGTCGTTATTGCAGGGGATGAGCGCCACCCGGAGGTGAGAAGTGTGTTGAGTTATTTGGGGAACGATGGTATTGTATTGCATAATTCGTTCTCCATTGCAGACAAAAAAGTCGGCGTGGTGAGCCAGACCACGCTCGACGTAGAGACGTTTGCAAAGGTGGTGAGTGCGCTGGCTTGCAGTGTGAAGGAGCTGAGGGTTTACAACACGATCTGCGAGAGCACGAGCGTGAGAAGAGATGAGGCGATCGACCTGGCGGGCAGGGTGGACGCCATGCTGGTCGTGGGCGGCAAGAACAGCTCGAATACGACCAAGCTTTTCGCCGCAGTCAGGCGCATCCAGCCTCGGGCCTATCATATCGAGACGGAGGAAGAGGTCCGGCCGGATTGGCTCAAAAGGGTGAAAAAAGTCGGGATAGCGGGGGGAGCCTCGACGCCCGACGTCATAATAGAAAAAGTGGAGAGGCGTGTAAAAAATCTTTAGGGGGAAATGCATGGTAGAGACGGTCGATACCAGCGCACAGAAAGATGCCGAGAAGGAGATGGAGGAACTCTATGAAACCTCTATGAGAAACCTTCAGGAAGGTAATATCATAAGGGGCAGAGTTATCGAGATAAACGGGGATTCGGTCATCGTCGACGTGGGGCTAAAGTCCGAAGGGCGGGTTTCTTTGAGCGAGTTCCTCGATAAATCGGGGGCCGCCACTATAGGCGTGGGCGATGAGGTGGAAGTGATGATAACGGGCAGGGAGGTCAAGGACGGCCTTCTTATGCTCTCGAAGCAGCGGGTGGACGGCATCAAGCTGTGGCAGGCAATCGACAAGTCTCTGGAAGAAGGGACCCCCGTCGAAGGGACCATCGTCTCCGAGGTCAAGGGCGGCTTCATGGTGGATATAGGCGTGAACGCCTTCCTCCCCATTTCCCAGGTCGATATTAAGCCGGTCAAGAACCCCGCCTCCTTCATCGGCCGCGCCCTCAAGTACAAGGTCATCAAGGTCAACCAGAAAAAGGCGAACGTCATCGTCTCAAGGCGCATGCTCATAGAGGAGGAGAAGGAGCGGAAGCGCAAAGAGTTCTGGAATAACGTCAAGGAAGGGCAGGTCATATACGGCTTCGTCAAAAGCATCACCGATTACGGCGCGTTCATCGACCTGGGCGGCGTAGACGGCTTCCTGTACGTAAACGATATAACGTGGGGCAGGATCACCCATCCCAAGGAGCACCTGAAGCTGGGCGACGAGGTCAAGGTCAAGGTGATGACGGTCGATTTCGATAAGCACAAGGTCTCAGTTAGCATCAAGGACCTGAAAGGGGACCCCTGGGCCAACATCGACGAGAAGTACCCGGCCGGGTCGCGCGTGAGGGGAAAGGCGGTAGGCGTTGTGGAATACGGCGTCTTCGTCGAGCTGGAGCCGGGCCTGGAAGGGCTCCTCCACGTGAGCGAGATGAGCTGGGACAAGAAG
>Ga0326727_10009677_pt1 | contig 23520 bp, 23 predicted proteins | sample MB2enrmetagenome_FD_207643 | JGI IMG/M metagenome (GOLD analysis project Ga0326727, IMG submission 207643) | Lab enriched peat soil microbial communities from McLean, Ithaca, NY, United States - MB29MY | ecosystem: Environmental > Terrestrial > Soil > Wetlands > Peat | place: USA: New York... | reverse complement strand
TGACGGGAGTTGACCGCGTGAACGAGCTTTTTGCCTTGAGCATCCGGGGACTCGAGGCGGGAAGGTGGTACCAGTTGATCACCTTCCAATTCATGCACGGCGGCTTTTTGCACATCCTGTTCAACATGATCGGCCTTTATTTCTTTGGCCGCGTCATGGAGGAGGCGCTGGGAAGCAAGGCGATGTTGCGGCTCTACCTCCTGAGCGGAACCTTCGGCGGATTGCTCCAGGTCGGGCTGGGACTGGCTTTTCCTGTCCCTGTATTTCACGCCCCGGTGGTCGGCGCCTCGGCCGGCATTTTTGGGCTGATCGCCGCCTTCGCCACTCGCGAGCCGAATTATCCGATCTCCATGCTTTTCCCCCCGGTGACCTTGCCGGCCAAGTGGCTTTTGCTGATCGAAGCGGCCATTACCGTCGGTGGAATTGTCTTCGCCATTATTCAGATGGGCGGGAACGCCGCGCCTGGGGCGCCTCTGGTCGCAACCGCGCATGGGGCGCATTTGGGCGGAATGCTGACCGGCATCGCCTTCATCAAGTGGGGGAGCTGGTTCCGGGCCTCGTGGCCATTCCGGAGTGCCGGCCTCCGCCGCCGCGCCTCGCGCCAGCCGGTGCGGACCGGCATGTTGCAGGCCATCCGGCGTCCCCGGAAAAGCGCCGAGGAATTGCCCCCGGCCGAATTCATCAGCCGCGAGGTGGACCCCATTCTCGATAAAATCTCCGCCCACGGCATCCACAGCCTGACCGACCGCGAACGCCAGATTCTGGAGGCCGCCCGCAGCAAAATGGTGCGGCGGTGAACAAATGTTCGATTTACAAATCGGACCGGCCGTTCCAACATCCTGCGGCGTGGAAACCGTAAAACTATGATACAGCGTTATTCCCGGGCCGCAATGCGGGAAATCTGGACCGAGCAGCGCAAGCTGGAAATCTGGCTGCAAATCGAACTGCTGGCCAGCGAGGCCCTGGCCGCCGAGGGCGTCGTCCCAATGGATGATTTCGCGGTGATAAAAAAACGCGCCGCCTTCCAGATCGAACGCTGCAAGGAACTGGAACGCACCCTCAACCACGACGTCATCGCCTTCACCACCAACGTGGCCGAAAACATCGCCGCTCCCGCCGGCCGCTGGCTCCATTTCGGCCTGACCAGCAGCGATATTATTGACACCGCCTTCGCCGTGCAGATGACGCAATCGGCCGACATTCTGACGGCGGATGTGAAAGACCTGCTCGCCGTCATCGCGCAAAAGGCGCGGGAGCACGCCGGCACCGCCATGATCGGGCGCAGCCACGGCATTCATGCCGAGCCGACCACCTTCGGACTGAAAATGGCCGTCATGCACGACGAGTTTGGCCGGGTCTTGCGCCGGTTGCAAAGCGCCCGCGAAACCGTCGCCGTTGGCAAACTCTCCGGGGCCGTCGGCACCAGCGCCCATCTTTCGCCGGCGGTCGAGGCGCGGGTCTGCGCCAAGCTGGGGCTTCGTCCCGCCCCGGTCGCCACCCAGGTCGTGCAGCGCGATTTGCACGCCGAATTCATGACGGCGCTGGCGCTGGCCGGGGCGAGCATCGAGCGGTGGGCCACCGAGTTCCGCCATCTCCAGCGCACCGAAGTTCTGGAGGCGGAGGAGTTTTTCGCCCCCGGCCAAAAAGGTTCCAGCGCCATGCCGCACAAGCGCAACCCCATCACCGGCGAACGGCTCACCGGCCTGGCGCGCGTCCTGCGCGGCAACGCGCTCGCCGCCCTGGAAAACGTCGCCCTCTGGCACGAGCGCGACATCAGCCACAGCTCCGTCGAACGCATCATCTTTCCCGATTCCTGCACGCTGTTGGATTACATGCTCGTGACCCTGCGAGAACTGACCGGGGGCCTTATCGTCTATCCCGAAAACATGCGCCGCAACCTCGAACTTTCCCTGGGCTTGTGGAACTCCCAGACCGTCCTGCTCGCCCTGATCAAAAAAGGTTTGACGCGCGAAGCCGCCTACGAACTGGTGCAGCGCAACGCCATGAAAACCTGGCAGGCCAAGCACGCCGGAACGCCGGGCGCAGGCTTTCTGGATCAACTCCGGCGCGATCCCGAAGTCAGCCGCCATTTCGCCGCCGGCGAACTGGAAGGTCTTTGCTCGCTGGAATTCCATTTCAAACACGTCAAGTCGAAACTGGACAACGTCCTCGGCCCGGCCCCGACGCAAAAGGCGGGGAGCGGGTCATAGTTGTTCAAGAATCAGTCCCACGGGTTTCTGAGGGGTTTGAGGGCCTTGCGCCCTCGCTGGATGGCGGAGGCAAGCGCGCGCCGGTCAGCGGCATTTAGTGCAGCGCCGGCAATGTCTTCGGCGAGATCATGACTGTCGCACTGGGCCGTGCCGATAGGAACAAGGTATGCGCAAGGAATCCCTTCCTGCACAATTTCAAATGATTCCCGCCGTGAAACCACCCGGCCTAAAAAATCCGGGAAGTTCTCAGCCATCTTCATTGCGTCCAAAGTCTTCATCGGAATGAAGATACCCAATCAGCGGCCCCATTTCAATTCTTCAAATTTAATGCGTCAAATATCATGCGAAGGGGCGGCCGGCGCGGAGGTGAGCTTGAGGAAGACCTGCTCCAGGGTGCCGTTGCAGCCGGAGCCGGCCTGCCGGCGCAGTTGCTCCGCCGTCCCCACCGCGACCAAACGGCCCTGGTGCATGATTCCGATCTGATCCGCCATTTCCTCGGCCACACCGATCTGATGGGTGGAAAGAAAAACCGTGCAGCCGCGGCGGGTGCGCTCCTTGAGAACGTCCTTGACGATGCGGGCGTGCTGCGGGTCGAGGCCCACCATCGGCTCGTCAATTATAAAAACCTCCGGGTCGTGCAGCAACGACGCGGCCACCGCCACCCGCTGCCGCGTCCCGTGGGACAATCCGTCCATGGATTTGCCGGCGTATTCTTCCAGGTTGAAGCGCGGGATCAACTCGCGCGCCGCTTCCTCCAGGCGCGCCTCGCTCATCTGAAAAATCTGCCCGGTGAAGCGGAAGAACTCCCACGGCGTGAGCTTTTCGTAGAAAAATGGGACGTCGGGCACGTAGGCCATGCGGCGGCGGGCTTCGAGCGGGTCGGTCTGGATGTCGAAACCGGCCACTCGCGCGGAGCCGGAAGTGGGCTTGAGCAGTCCGGCCAGAACGCGGAGAAGGGTGGTCTTGCCGGCGGCGTTGGGGCCGAGGACGGCGAAAAACTGCCCGCGGCCGACCTCCAGAGACAGATCGGAGACGGCCGCCAGGCCGCCAAATTTTTTGGTAAGATGGCGAAGCTGGATCATCCGTTGGCGCCGGGAAGGAGGGCCTGGTTGCGCAGGGAAATTTGGCGGGGAAGATCCACCCGAAGAATTTCGCCGGCCTGGCTGACGTATATTTCCACGCGCTGGGTCAAAATGTAGGCGTCGAGCCGGTAAACGCGGGCGAAGGCGCCGCCGAGTTTTATGCGGTCTTCATGGGCTTCCCATTCAATGGTGCGCGCGCCCACGCCGGGCAGGCTTTGGTTCATGCCCAGAACGCCCAGGGCGAAGCTGCCGCCGATCTCGCCAAAAAGCGACTGCGGTTCCCGCAGTTCGGCGAAGCTCCAGGTCTTGTCAAGACTATTGCCGCCATCCACCACTTTCAGGCTGATTTTTTCCTCCCCGGCCAGGGCGTGGACGTCCCAGGACCGGCCGCGGGTGGAGGCGTGGAAAACAAAATCCTGCCAGACTTTGTTGGTGTCCAGCGCGAAGGCGATTTCGTATTTGACGTTCATGGTCTTCTTGTAAAGGAGGCGGCCCTCCAAATTCAAGGTGTAGCCGGAGGGTTTCAGCCCCAGGCCGTCGGGCCGGTAATCGGCGGCGAGTATCTTGCTGCTGATGAGGGGAGAATCCGCCAGGCCGGCGGTCCAGCGCCCGACGCCGGTTTTGACATCGTGATCGTAGATGTCGAGGGATGAATTGTCCGGCGCGGTGAGGATTTTGTCCCAGACGACCTCGGCCGGGAGCGCGCTGCCGAAGAGGCTGTGCCCGCCATACTGGGATTGCCAGAGCGAATAGTTCATGGCGAGCCAAAAGACCGTCACTCCCAAAAAAATGAGGCGCGAGCGCATCAGGGCAAATTAAGGTTCTGGCCGACGCGCAGACGGTTGGGGTTGACGTTGGGATTGGCGGCCAGAACGGCGCCCGGTTTCAGGCCGTAACGTTTCGCCACCGAATAAATGCTGTCGTTGTGCTGGATGACGTAGGTGCGGGGATGCGCGGTTTCCGCGCCGGCCGGCGGGGTGGAGGGCTGCGGGGCGGAAATGGCCGGGGAGGGCGCGGCCGCGGGCGGAGGTTTGGCGCCGGCCACAGCCACGGCGCGGACCGGCTCGGCGGGCGCGGGCGCCGGGGCGGGAACTGGAGCGGCGCCGGCTGCAGGATGACTTCGCGCCTCGTCCAATTGCTGTTTGAGAAGGCGGTTCTCCTCGGTCAAGGCGTTAACTTCGCGCTGGAGATTCTGGCTGTTGGGCAGCGGGAACTCCGTCCCGGCCAGTTCCAGCTTGCAGCCGCGAATGCGTTCGCGCACCAGATTGGCGCGCGGGGAATCGGGGACAAGGACGAGCAGCCGTTCGTAATGGTAGATGGCGGCGGCGTAATCTTTGAGGTTGTTATCGTAAAGGCAGCCCAGTTCAAAATGGGCGGCCGCCGAACGGGGGTTGGATTCCAGGGCCTTCTCGAACTCCTCGGCGGCGGCCTTGAACTCCTGGCTGTTGACCAGATCGCGGCCCCGTTGGAAGTGCGGATCCCGTTCCTCATCCTCATGATTGTCGTTCCCCGGAAAACAACCGCACATTGCGGCCGCCACCAATATGAAAACGGCGCAGCAAAAAATCGGCCGCAGACATTTCATGGCAAGGACAATAAGCCAGGCGGTCGCGAAGGTCAAAGTCTGGTTGACGGCGGGCAAAGGCCGCATTGCACATTTTTGGATTCCCCTCTCAATCATAATCAACAGGTCATGGTCTTTGCTTTGGTCGTGTGTTTTTTCACCAATTTTTTTATTTTTTTTACCTTCCGCAGCCTTCATTTGCCTTCATCGGTGAAGGTTCCGAGAGGGGGTTTGGAGGGGTTTTTCGCCGTTCCGCCCGGACGGCCTGGGCCGGCTGGAGCCGTCTGGGGCTTCCGCCGTCGCCTGCTATGGCGGGAAAAGTCCGCCTTCGCCGGGCCTTCCGCCTTCGCCGGGCCTACGGCGGACAAGACGGCGGGACAGGAGACGCAGGAATGAGTCTTGAACCGAAGATTAAATGGCGTTCGATAGAATCGCAAGCCGGGCCGCAACAGCAGGAGAAGGGGTTGAAAAGGGGCAATTTCTGGCGAATCAAGCAATGGCGGTTGATACCAACTTTTCGATCTCTTCGATCAAGACGGAGAAATTAGGACGATCAAAACGCAATTCAGGCGCGGGAATTCGATTGTGCCTTATGTTGGGCGGGAGGTGTTTGTGATGAGGATGGGTTGAACGAAGCAACGGGTCGTTGGGGTGCGGCTGCGAATCATACCAATACAACTTGTCTTCGCCGCGCCAGACTTCGTATCCGTAACCATCAATCACCACGGGCAAACGATCGAAGAGGAGTCGTTCCCGGACTACCAATCGAAATCCGACGTCAAAATGGAGCGCGCCAGCCACACGTGCCAAAGAAGCGCCCAGCCGGACAAGCGTCAGCGTGGATTGGCGAACAGACTGGAATTGACCGGGCAGGCTGTAAATGAACAACTCGTAATCTTCCAATGTCCGAAATGGCTCGCTCATGCGCTGACATGAATCAACCCGGCCAGGCTCCCTTTTTCCGGTTGGGTGCGCTCGATCTCATTACGGTACTCAGCCTGCCGCGTGAGCCAGGTCCGGTACACGCTGGCCCACTCACTGAAATCCAGCACCCACTCATCATTTTCCGGCTCATCGCCGGCGATGAATGCCGGGTAGAATATTTCCGAGCGAATGCCATACTTGCGCTCGAAGCCCAGAATCTCGGACTCGAGCGCATGGATGTCCGCCAATAGTTGTTGAGATGTCATGAATTGCCTTTCAAGAAGAAGATGCTCTTCCACCCGGAAAACGCAAGCTCGATTCGCCGCCACAAATATGAGGTCCGAGCATTGCAAGCGAGTGCAAAGCCTGGGCGGAAGAACTGAAAACACGGCCAGACCTCAAAGAGGCGCGTCCCATTGAAAACAGATGAATGGACTTTTCAACAGGAAACAGAGGAAACAGAGATTCTTGTTTTCCGTTCTCTGTTCTCTCCGTGCAGGGCCAGCGACAAAGTGTGGCGCAGGCGTCCTCGCCTGCGGGTTTTGGCGGCGTCCCGCCGCCAGGGTTGGAGCATCATCGGGCGCGACGCCCGATGAACTCGCCGGCGGGAACGCCCGCGCTACTTTGTCAATCGCCGTGCGTGAGTCAAAAAAGGGCCAAAAAAAGGGCTTGCGCGGCACGGCGAGGCGGCCTAAGCTGACCGTTCTTTTGAAGAGATTGTTATGAGACGACCGAAAGGCATTAAAACGAAAAAGTCGGTGGCCAAGCGATTTAAAATCACCAGCACGGGCAAGGTGATGCGCATGCGCGCCGGCAAACGGCACCTGCTCCAAACCAAAAGCGCCAAGCGCCGGCGCAATCTGGGCACTTCCAAACTGGTGGACCCGACGGATGCCTACCGGATTATTCAAAACCTGCCGTTCAGCCATTGACCAAACCCATTTTACTCCTGACTTAACATGCGTGTTACCAATTCTCCCGCCTCCCGCAAGCGCCGAGGGCGGATGATCAAAGCCGCCAAGGGCTTCCGGCTGAAACGCTCCAAACTTTACCGCTACGCCTCGGACGCGGTGGATCACGGGCTGCAATACGCCTTTCGCGACCGCAAAACCAAGAAGCGCAATTACCGGGCGCTCTGGCAGGTGCGCCTCAACGCCGCCGCGCGCGCCGCGGGCATGACTTACAGCCGCTTCATGGAGGGACTCAAAGCCGCCAAGTGCGCCCTGGACCGCAAGGTGCTGGCCGATTTGGCCGCCACCGACAGCGCGGCCTTTGGCCAATTGGTGCAACTTTCGCAGACGGCCTTGAAGGCCAAGGCGGCGGGCAAGTCATGAATGGGGAACGACCGCCCAACAGCCCGGATCGGCCGAGAGGGTTCCAGCTATGTCTCTGCTTGACGACATCGAACCGCTGAAGGAGGCGGCGCTGGCCGAGTTGAAGCCGGCCGCCGACCTGGCCGCCTTGGAGCAGGCCAAGGGCGCCTGGCTGGGACCGCATGGGAAATTCACCGCGTTGATGAAGCAACTGGGCGGGCTGCCCCGCGAGGAACGTCCCGCCGCCGGCCAGCAGATCAATCAAGCCAAGCAAGCCTTGGAGGCCGCCGTGGCCGAACGCCGCCACGATCTGGAACTCAAGGCCGCCATCCCGCAGGAAAGAACCGATTTTACCCTGCCGGGACGCCGCCGCCCGCTGGGAAAACTTCATCCGCTGACACAGGTCACCGAGGAGATCGTGCGCAGTTTCCGCAAGATTGGTTTCGCGGTGGCGGACGGGCCGGAGGTGGAGACCGATTATTACTGCTTCGACGCCTTGAACACGCCGGCCGATCATCCGGCGCGGGACGTGCAGGATACGTTCTATTTGCAGGGAACCGGCGGCCAGCTCCTGCGCACGCACACCTCCTCGGTGCAAATCCGCGTCATGAAAAAGCAGCCGCCGCCGGTGCGCATCATCGTGCCGGGCCGGGTCTATCGGCGCGACACTCCCGACGCCACCCACAACCCGACTTTCCATCAGATCGAGGGGCTGTACGTGGACCGCGGTGTGACGGTGGGGGATTTGAAGGGGACGGTGGAATATGTGTTCCAGGAATTGCTGGGGGCGGAAACGAAGATCCGTTTTCGGCCCCACTATTTTTCCTACACGGAGCCGAGCTTCGAGATTGATTTTTCCAACGCGCTGACAAAAAAGATGGGCCGGGAATGGCTGGAAATCGCCGGTTGCGGCATGGTCCACCCCCAGGTTTTTGAGAACGTGGGATACGACGCGGAGACCTGGACCGGCTGGGCCTTTGGATTTGGCATCGAGCGCGTCGCCATGATTCGCTACGGCATCAACGATATCCGCCTGTTTTACGAAAACGACCTGCGTTTTCTGCGGCAATTCTAAGACGCCAGCGTTAATTGGCTTGCCAACCGTCAAGGAAGTGGGAGATTATAGCATCCAAATTTAGATGTCCCAAAAAGCAAAGATACTGGTGGTGGAGGACGAACCGAGTCTGCGCCTGTTGGTCAGGAAAGTGCTGGAGCGCAGCGGCTTCGAGGTGCTGGAGGCGGCGTCCGGCGTGGCCGCGCTGACATTGTGGGACGAGGGCAAGCCGCATGTGGACCTCCTGCTCACCGACATGGTCATGCCCGACGGGATGAGCGGGCGGCAATTGGCCGAGCGGCTCAAGGCCGACAACCCGGACTTGAAAGTCCTTTACACCTCGGGCTACAGCACGGAGTTGCTGGGCAAGGACCTGGATTTGCACGAGGGAACCAATTTCCTGCAAAAGCCTTATCCGCCCTCCAAGCTTGTCGAGACCGTCCGCAACGCCCTCGGCCTGGTTTGACCCGCCCTCCGCCGCGCCGGTCCCCTGCTTTATGCCCAAAAGAAAAACTCCGCCCGCCCGGCGCCCCGGCGTCATGGTCTTTGGCGTCGGCTCGTTCGCCCACAGCCTGGGCCGCACGCTGCAAGAGGCCGGAGCGGAGGTTTCGACTTATCTGACCCGCAATTACGGCCAGTATCCGCCCGAATTGGTCGGGCCGGTCTTTTCCAGCGCGGCCTTCCCGAATCCCTGCCCGCTCCTGGCCCGCGGGCGGGTGGATTTGGTGATCCCGCAGTCCATTGATTGGGCGCAGGCCCCGTGGGCCGGCGAATTGGCGGCCTCCGGCGTAGGGGTGTTCGGCCCGACCGGAGAAGCGATGAAGATCGAGCGGGAGCGGGATTACGCGCGAAAACTGTGCGCCCAATTCAAAGTGCCCTTTCCCAAGGCCTGCGTGGCGGCAAATCGTCTGGAAGCGGAGGAAATCCTGGCCAAAAATCCGCGCCCTTTTGTCATCAAAAACCCGCTTTGCTCGCCGACCAGCCCGGTCCACACCATCCTGTGCGAAACGGCGGAGGACACGCGGGCCTGGCTGAAACAGGTCAACTACGCGGAAGGTGTTTTCTTGCAGGAATACATGGGCCGGGCCGAGGCGGGGCATATCGCGCTGGTCAGCGGCGGGGAGATTTATTCGCTGGTGACAAATCAGGAATACAAGCGGGCCTTTGACGGGAACATGGGCGTGGTCGCCGGCGCGCCCCTGGGCGGGCTGGTGGAGAAGGACCCCGGCGACAAATACGGCCTGGCCCGCCAGTTGTTGCATCCGCTCCTGCCCTGGTTCCGCAAAGTCAAGTACCACGGGCCGGTCCAGGCCACCGCCGTCAAACGGGATGGCCGCTGGCACGTCATTGAATACAACATCCGCATCGGCGTCACTTCCGGCCCGATGATTTTGCGCTTGCTGCGCAACCCTCTGGAAACCGTCCTGCGCACCGCGCGGGACCAGAAGCTGGAACCGGAGTTTCGCGACGAACTGAATTTCGGCTGCTCCCTCACCCTGGCCGGCTACGGCTATCCATTCACCCAGGTCAGAGGGCCGCGCCTGCCGCTGGAAACGGACGGGAAATTCGACTGCGACGTCTGGTGGAACGAAGTGGCGCCGGGGCCGGGCGGGTCTCTCGTGGCCACCGGCCAGCGCATCGCCGACGTCATCGCGCTGGACGCAACACTGCCCGGGGCGATAGCAAGGGCCTACGCCAATATCCGCAAAATCCGCGTGCTCTCCAGTTATTACCGGACCGACATCGGGCAAAGCCTCTGGCCGCCCGGCTGCGAATAAGGATTTGCGCTCAAGGCGACAGGCGCTCGATTTTCCACCCGCCGGCGGCCTGGCGCGTGTAACAGAAGCGGTCGTGCAGGCGGTCGGGGCGGCCCTGCCAGAACTCGATGGTTTCGGGGGCGATGACATAGCCGCCCCAGGTGGGCGGGCACGGAACAGCGCGGCCGAAGTATTTATTCTTGACAATGGCCAGTTCCTTTTCCAGCTCGGCGCGATGGGCCACGGCCTGGCTTTGCCGCGAGGCCCACGCCGCCCACTGGCTGGCTTCGTGGCGCTTCTGAAAGTAGGCCTCGGATTCCTCCCGCGGCAGTTTGCCGGCGGTGCCGCGGATGGTGACCTGCCGTTCCAGTTCGCGCCAATAAAGCAGCAGGGCGGCGCGGGGGTTGGCCTCCAGGTCGCGCGCCTTGCGGCTCTGGTAATGGGTGAAGACCAGGAAGCCGCGCTCGTCCACCCCCTTGAGCAGGATGATGCGGGTCGAAGGCTGGCCCTCCCGGCTGACCGTGGCCAGCGACATCACGCTCGGTTCCAGCACCTGGGCGCGGACGGCCTCGTCAAACCACAATTCAAAATGGTGAATGGGGTCAGGCAGAAGATCGGTGCGGCGCAGACCCGCCAGCGTGTATTTGCGTCGCAAATCGTCAAGTGAAGAACTCATTTTGGTTTAACCATTCTGATGAACAAATCCACCCATAAACTAGCCTAATCGTGACGCGCCGTCAAGCGCGGGCGCCGATGGCGGACCGGGATGCTCTTACATTACCGGGTGGCGCCGGATCGGGGACAAGCCTGGATTCCTTCGCATATTGGGCATCGTTTTTCCACCGACGGAAAGGTTCCAATACTATTGAGAATTGGTCATTGAGCATTTGTCATTTGTCATTTAACCCCCAAAAAATGACCAATGACCAATTTTCAATGACCGATTCCCAATGCAACGGCGCGAAAGTTTAAGGTCTCGATTCGCCGGTGTGAGACAATATTCTTCGTTTCCCTTGGCAGGGAACCCAAATCAATTGCGCCTGTCACCGCCCGCCGCCAAAATGGCATTGCCAGCAGGTTCCTTTGAGCCATCCTTGCGGCATGAATCTGGTTCACAAAATCAGGGCTATGCAGCGATTGGGGCGGCAATGGCGCGAGGCCGGGAAAGAAGTGGTGCTGGTGCCAACGATGGGGTGTTTGCATCGCGGCCATGCCAGCCTGATGGAGCGGGCGCGCAAATTGGCCGGTCCCAAGGGGCGCGTCGTGGTGAGCGTTTATGTCAATCCGAGGCAATTCGGGCCAAAGGAGGATTTCGCCAGGTATCCCCGGGACCTGAAAAGCGACGCGCGCCTCTGCCGCGCCGCCGGAGTGGATGTGGTTTTCGCGCCGAAGGACGTGGAGATGTATCCGGCGGATTTCAGCACCGCCGTGCAGGAGGAGGAGTTGGCCGGCGGCATGGAAGGAGCGGCGCGCCCGGGTCACTTTCGCGGAGTGACGACGGTGGTGGCGAAGTTGTTCAACCTGGTCCTGCCGGACGCGGCGGTTTTTGGGGCGAAGGATTTTCAGCAGGCGGCGGTGATCCGGCGGATGACGCGGGACTTGAATTTTCCGGTGAAGATCATCGTTGCGCCGACGTTGCGCGAGGCGGACGGGCTGGCCATGAGTTCGCGCAACCAATACCTGTCCATCGCGCAAAGGGAGCAGGCCACGGTGCTGTGGCAGGCCATCCAGCGCGCGCAGGAGGCGGTGGCGCGCCGCCCGGTGGCGGCGCCGCGGTTGCGCGAGGAAACAGCCCGGACCGTCGCCGCGCAGCCGGAGGCGCGGCTGGATTACGTGGAATTCTTCGACCCGGACACGCTCCAACCCGTCAAGCTGGTCCAGCCGGGAACGCAAATGGCGCTGGCCGTCTTTGTCGGCCCCACACGTTTAATTGACAACGCGCGGCTGTAGTCGGACACGGGGAGTGGTGGAGTGATGGAGCGTTGGGATGTGGAAATCCATCACTCCATCACTCCATCACTCCAACCGCGCTGCAATCCCCCTACATCCCCATGATCTGGTACCCGCAGTCCACATAGAGCACCTGCCCGGTGATGGCGGCCGCGCCGTCGCCGGCCAGGAAAAGCCCGGCCGCGCCCAGTTCGTCCGGGAGGACATTGCGTTGCAACGGGGAATGAACTTCGTAATGCCTGAGCATGTCGGTAAAGCCGGCAATGCCCCGGGCGGCCACAGTATTGACAGGGCCGGCGCTAATGCAGTTGACGCGGATTTTTTTGGGGCCGAGATCGTAGGCCAGATAACGCGCGCCGGATTCCAGGGCGGCCTTGGCCACGCCCATGACGTTGTAATGCGGGATGACCTTCTCCGCTCCATAATAGCTCATGGCGACAATGCTGCCGCCGCCGGTCATGAGCGGCGCGGCGCCCCGGGCCAGGGCGACCAGCGAGTAGGCGCTGACGTCCAGGGCGACGCGGTAGGCCTCGCGGCTGGTGTTGACAAATTCGCCTTCCAGCGCCTCGCGCGGAGCGAAAGCGACCGAGTGGAGAAGCAGATGAAGTTTGCCGAATTTCCGGGCGGTCTGCGAAAAAACGGAAGCGACTTCCTCGTCCTTGGTGACATCACAGGGCAGAATCAAAGTGTCGGAGCCGAAGGCGGCGGCGAGTTCCTCGACATTGGCCTTGAGCCGTTCGCCCTGGTAGGTGAAAGCGAGGGTGGCGCCGGCCTGATGCCAGGCCTGGGCAATGGCCCAGGCGATGGATCGTTTATTGGCCACGCCAAACACCAGTCCGATTTTTCCGTCAAGTAATGACATACGTTTTGCAATTGAGCCGCCCCGCGCCCACTTGTCAAGCTCCGCTCTTCTTATAGCGCAGCCAGAAAAGAGCGCCCCAGCCGCAGAGCAACAGCAGGCAGACCGCCAGCGTGCCGCTGGAAGGATGGCCGGGAAAGAGCAGCAGGGCGCCGGCGGCGATGCCCGGACCGGCGCAGTTGCCCGCGCCGATGGCCGCTTCGTGGATGCCGCCATGCTCGCCCTTGGTTTCGCCCACGTCCATGGAATAAAACAGCGAGGAATAATAAATCAACCCGAAGGCCACGCCCAAAACGGCCTGGGAAATGACCAGCACCCAAAGGCCCCTGGCCAGCAACATGGCCCCGAAAGATACGATCATCACCCCAAAAGCCGCGGAGAGAAAACGAAACCGGTAGTGCCAGCCCGGCCAAAGCCAGAGCAGGACAAACGCCCCCGCGCGCGAGAAAAGCCAGGTCGAACAAACCACCCCGGCCAGCGTGACACTCAAATGAAGTTCGCCGGCCAGGGTGGGAATGGTGGCAATAATGGTATTGAGGGCCAGATAGGCGAGCGGGTTGGCCAGCCACCCCATCTTGAGAAAAATGTGGGCGGGGATGGGCGAGCGCCGCGCTTCCACCGACGGTGCGACCGGTGGACTGGCCTCGGCCCGCGCCGCGGGAGGCTGGCGGTTGACCTCGCGCTCCAGCCAGTACGAAAAAACCACTTCCAGGCCGATCAAAGCGGCCGGGACAAAGAACATGCTTTGGCGGCCCAAGGCCTTCTGCATCGCGCCGCCGGTGAAATAGCCAAACGCGCTCGTCACCGCCCACGTGGAATTATAGATGCCGACCAGGCCGCCCAGGCGCTCGCGCGATTCGCCCTCGCTCATCAGTCCTTCCAGGGCCGGCCAGGTGAAACACATGCCGAAGCTGGCCACGGCCATGCAGGCCAGGGCCGGCCACACCACAGTCATCCGGCTGCAGAGGAGAAAGGCGGCGGCCATGATGACGGCCCCCAGCCGAAAACAAGCGAAGTAACCGGCCCGTTGGGCAAAGCGTCCGGCGTAAGAAGCAAAAACCGCATAGACCAGCCCGAGCAACGCGGCCAGTTCAAAGTTCTGCAACTGCCCAAAACGAAACGCATCGCTCGTATAAAAATAAATGTAATAAAAGAAATAAGTCGTCGCCAGCGAGTTGGCCCCGGCGATGGCAAAAACGCCGGTCTTCAACCGCGGCGAGACGACGCCACGATGGACCGGACTGCCCTCATGTTGGGCGGCGCTCATGCGTTGGACGGAAGGTCCGCCGCTATAGTTGAGAAGAAATGGCAATTCACTTCGGCGGCATTTCTGAAGCGCGGCTACATGTCGTAGAGGCCGCTGTCGTGCGAGTAACCGCCGCCGCCGGGACCACCGGGACCGCCTTCTTCGCCGCCCATGAAATCGCCCAGAACGTCGCCCATGTCCTCCTCGATTTTCTCCGGGTCTTCGCCCGCCTCCAGGCGCTTGATGGCGACGTCAAATTCCTTGGGGATGGCGCCGGCGGGCATGAGGTCCTTCATTTTCTTCATCATGTGCGCCATGTGGCGCGGATTGTTTTCGTCCAGATGTTCCATGTCGCGCTCCATTTCGGCCATGGCCCGCATCATGCGCGGATCTTCCATGTCGGGCATGGGCGGGCCGCCGGCCTCCGCGTCCGTCTCGCCGGCGGCGGCGGATGGCTCTTTCAGGCCGCGCGGATGGGCGAAGCTGCTGACCTGCCGGATCAACTTGCGGCGGCCGCATTTGGGACAGGCCGGCTGGCTGTCGGGCGCAACTTTCTTGGATAGAAAGTTGAAAATCTTCCGGCATTTGGGACAGGCGAATTCGTAAATGGGCATAAGGCGACTACCTTTCAAGCGTTTCAAGCGAATGCTGATGCTGGTTGGTGCGAATGGTCAGGCGGGCTTTGAACTGGTTTTCAAATTTCTCCTTGAGCACCTGGAACTTCGATTGGGTGCTGGGGCTTTCCGTCGTGATGATCCAGCAATACACCCGGCTGTTCGTCTTGGCCGAACCAAGCTGTAAAATCGTGGATTCCAGTTGGCGCAGGGCGTGTTCGACGTTGCTGCCTTTAAGCTCCACATAGTGCTCTTCGCTCCGCCAATCTACAACCAGGAAATCACACAGTTTGCAGTTCGCATCCGAAAGAAAGGCCCGCAGTCTTTGGCAGCCGTCAATGATATGCTTGCCGACCACTCGTTGATTCGGGTTGAGGAAGATCATCTTCCGCCCCTTTTCGGCACAGACGATTTCCTTGCCCCTGTGGTTCTTGGTGCATTCCTTGGGAATTTGGACGTTCATTTCAAATCATTGAGAGCGTCAAATTGCTCCGCGAGTTCTCCAGAAACATCATCAATGGCCCGTCCGTCAATCAACCCGGTTTCGGCGTCCATAATGGAGCGGCATTTGCTTCGATCCATGTAGTAAGCGCCCGCCGTTCCCGGCGCGAGAGCCTCAAGTTCCGGAACGATCCGCTCGATGGCTGCATGGTTTGCCGGGGCTGGGCTTTGCTGGAAAAGCTGGCCTGCCTTAAGCAGGACGTTTAGCGTGCTCAACACGTAAGGGCTGTGCGTGGTGATGAATATGTTGGTGCCTCTTGGCGCGGAATTGAACGCCAGCGCAATCAATTCCATCATAATTCTTTGGGAAGCGGGGAAAAGGTGGGCCTCCGGCTCTTCGATGAAAAGGCCTATACGCTCACCGGGTTGAAGTATGCCTTCAATCCACCTTCGCATGTGTAATGCCAAAGGCAGGCTTTCTTGTTGGCCCGACGACCAAAGAGCAGGTGGCAACCTGCGTCCGTCCTTGACGTTGATGAAGTCCTTTTGACCTTCGCGCTCATATTTTCCACTCAAAAGACTCTCTGTCAATTCTCCGGCCAACTTGGTCGTTTTCCACCTATTTGCACTTCGGAACTCAACTGATTCCTTCAAATGTGGGAGGAATCGTCCGTATAGGCCGAGGAATGGATCCAGGTTCGCCGACTCGAAAAACGAGACGACGTCTCTTTCAATCTGAGAGTAAAAGGAACGGCCGGCGGGGATGAACCAAACCGATGTGGAACTCCTCTCACCTAATCTCTTTTCGAGGTTCTTGGCAAAGCCATTTTGCAGCGATATACGGAGGGGCGGCAGATCGGCGAATGAACCCGCTTCTTGCTCTTTTTTTGCAAGGTCCGAAAACTCCGCCTTGATTCTCAAGAACTCCGCCTGAAGGAACGGAGGCAACTCTATCTTCCAAGTGGCATTATCATCTCCGTCATCCGACAGCGAAAAAGTGGCATCACCAATCGAATATCGCACAGCCGATTTTCCCGCCATACGGTTTGGCGGTGGCAAAAGCTTGCCGAAACGGTCCAGCATCTGCGAGTCAAGCGAGCTTTCTGAATTTCTTATAGCAGCATAGAATACTTGCAAAGGAAGTGTCTTGAAAAAGTAGAGCAACTTCGCGACAACACTTTTCCCAACGCTTTGCGGGCCAATCAAAACGGTGAATGGCTTGACCTCAAGGTCAAGGTGCGAAATGCCCTTGAAGTTTTCGATAATGAGGCGTTCGGATGGCATCAGAGGGAGTGGTTTAATATTTTAGGACAAAATCTTATGCTGTTGCGCGGACGTCAGCCCCGCTGCCTCTTCCAACATCCTGACCAGGAACCAGCGCCCAAGTTTCGTCTTAAGTTCTTGGACCATTTTTCGCGGATTTGCGAGACTTTTCCGCCGGGCCGATTGAGAGGACCCGAGCTTCGGAACGGCCTTGTTCCCCGGTTGAATCCGGCCGCGCCGTAGAACACGCACGCCTGCCCGCCCATGAGCAGGGCGCGGACGCCATGCGCGCGCATCGAAGAAAGGACTTTGCGTATCGGGTTCGGGATCAAGCGAGCCTCCCAGCGCGAGATAAGTCTGCCAAAGTTTCTCGCTTTCCAGCCAGCGTTGCGCCGGCGTGAGCCGATACCACTCGGCCCACTCCTCGCCAACCAAATCTTCCGGCTTCATCATGCCATAGAAATAGCAGATTCAGCCCCGCCTGTAAACTCCATCAAGTCAATCCACCGCCGTCAGTTTCGCAAAGCTCTCCTCGATGAAGGTGGTGTTCTGGATGCGGGACAGGCGGGCGTAAAGGCCGTCCCGCGCCAGCAGTTCGGCGTGGGTGCCGCGCTCCACAATCTCACCGTGGCGCAAGACCAGGATTTGATCGGCCTTGCCAATGGTGCTCAGACGATGGGCGATGACGAAGCTGGTGCGGTTGGCCATCAGGTGTTCCAGCGCTTCCTGGATCAGCTTCTCCGTCGCCGTGTCCACGCTGGCCGTCGCCTCATCCAGCACCAGGATCGGCGCGTTCTTCAACAGGGCGCGCGCGATGCTGATGCGCTGCTTCTCCCCCACGCTCAACTTCACCCCGCGTTCGCCCACGCGGGCATCGTATCCTTGCGGCAGATGCGCGATAAATTCGTGGCAGTTGGCCGCGCGCGACGCCGCCAGCAGTTGTTCCTCCGCCGCGGCGGGGTTCCCGTAAAGTATATTCTCGCGGACGGTGCCGTTGAAAAGAAAGGCCTCCTGGCTGACCACGCTGATCTGCGCCCGCAAGGACTCCAGGGAAACGGCCGAGATGTCCTGCCCGTCAATGGTGATCCGCCCGGAACTGGCCTCGTAAAAGGCGGGCAGCAGGTTGACCAGGGTTGACTTGCCCGATCCGGTCGGGCCGACCAGGGCGATCATTTCGCCGGGCGCGGCCCGCAGGGAAATGTTCCTCAGCGCGGCGCGACCGGGCACATACCCGAAGGTCACGTTTTCGTATTCCACCCCGCCCTGGACGGGCCGCGCGAAAACGCCCCGGCGCGCTCCATTAGCGGCGGCGGGCCGTTCCTCCGTGGCGTCAAGTATATCGAAAACCCGTTCTCCGGCGGCGCGCGCCGCCTGCAACATCTGATTCAATCCATGCAGGCGGCTGACCGGATCGTAAAAAAGGCCGAGGTAAAAAAGGAAGGCGACCAGTTGGCCGAGCGTCATCTGGCCGGCCCGCACCTGCCCCCCACCCAACCAAAGGACCAGGACGGTTCCGAGCGAAGCGGCAAAAGTCATGGCCGGCGAATAAACCGCCCAGACCCGCATGACGCCCAGATTGGCCTCGCGCAGGGCGCCGGCGTGCCGGGCAAACCGCTGGTCTTCGTGTTCCTGCCGTCCGAAGGCCTTGATCTGGCGGATGCCTTGCAAGCTGTCCATGAGATAGGCGCTCATGGCGCTGGAGGCCCGGCGCTGGGCGCGGTAACGCCGGTGCGCAGTCAGGGTGTACCACATCATGCCGCCCGTCAAAATGGGGATGGGAATCATGACAATGGCCGCGAGAAAGACATTTTTGCAGAACAACACGACCAGCACCCCGGCCACGCTCAAGGAAGCGATCGTGCCCTGCTCCGTGCCGTCAATCAGCACCCGCTCGACGGCGTTGACGTCCTCGATCACCCGCGTCATCAAGTCGCCGGAGGCGCGCTGGTCGAAGTAGCCGACGGGCAGCCGTTGCAGGCGGGCGAAAACATCGCGCCGCATGTCGAAAATGACGTTCTGCTCAAAAATATTATTGATGCGAATCCGCAGGCTGTTGGACAGGTCGCGCAAGAGAAAGGCCAGGCCGAGCCAGGCGGCGGGCGCGAGGTAATTGCTCCTGGCCCCGGTGCGCAGGTCGTCAATGATGGATTGCAGCAGTTGCGGAAAGGCGAAGGCGCAGCCCAGGGACAGCACGGCGCAACCGACATTGGCGGCGGCCATCCCGCGGTAAGGCCGCAGGTAAACCGCCACCCGCCGCACTACTTCGAGCGTGGACCGCTTGCGGACGTGGAAGCCCTGCCCGTCGTCGGCATCATGATGCAAGGCGTGGCGCGTCATAACATGAACACCCTCCGGGGAGCGCGACCGTCCCGGTCGCCCCCGTCGGCGTCCCGCCGACGGAATCCTCCAGACCAAACTGGTCCGCCTCGCGGGTGGGCCTGCCAACACACCGCCAACGATTCGGGCGCCACAGCGCGACGCCGCTTCGAAAAACATCCGCTCGCATCCATTTGGCGTCTAATGTAGTATAGTTTCCCGGAAGATTGAAGCCATCTCGCAAGAGCCGGCCCCGGAATGAGTCGCTTTCCGCGAAGTATTCTCTGGGGGGGGCGCGTTTTTTTGCGGGATGGATTCGTTTGCTCAATGATTGCGAAACTGAAATTAGCCGCCTACGTCATCCTGATTGCCCTGGCAATATGGTTTGGACGGGCTTTCTATCTCAGCTACGCCAAAATTGGCCGGACAGCCGGCGGCGCAACCAACGCCCCGCCGGAACTTGCGACCAATGCCGGGCCGGATCAAACCACCAACACCATGGCCGGCCGCACCAATGCGGCCGTCCCCGCGCCGCCACCGGCCGTTGCCACCAACCAGCCCGCGAACACTGACGCCGAGGCCAATGACTCTTCCGGCTCCAATGTGGCGCAGCCGCCTGTCATCCCGGTCCCACCCGCGACCAACGCGCCCGGCAGCAACGCCGTCGCGGCGGAGACGCCGACCGCGGCCGTCGGCGTGTTTTCCCCGAACGCCGCGCAAGGGGGCTTCTCAGTCAAGTATCTGCTGGCCTTTCTCGGCGCGCTCGCCGGGTTGGGGATCTTGATTGCCTACGACGTGACGCAATTCCTGGGGGCGCGGGTTGCGGATTATTTGTTCGACGACCGGGGCGAAGGAATGCGCGATCCCGCTTATGAGCGCGCCGAGCAGACCTGGGTCAACGGCAAGCCGCTGGAAGCCATCGAAATGATGCGGGAGTATCTGAAAACCCACCCGCGCGAACAATACGTCGCGCTGCGCATTGCGGAGATCTACGAAAAAGACCTGCAAAACTATGTCGCCGCCGCGCTGGAATACGAGGAAGTCCTCAAGAAAAAAATCTCCGCCGAACGCTGGAGTTGGGCGGCCATTCACCTTTGCAATCTCTACTCCCGCCAGGGCCGGCAGGACGAAGCCAGAGCTTTGCTGCAGCGCATCGTCAGCGACTATCCAAAAACCAGCGCCGCCAGAAAAGCCCGCCGCAGTCTGGGCCTGCCCGAACCGGATGACCAGGAGGCCGCTCCCGCCGCCGAACCGGCCGAACCCGCCGCCACCCACGGCGAAGGCGCGGCAGAAGTCTTCGACCTCGACCAGATGATCGCGGCGGCTGATGAGGAAACCCCACCCGCCAAGTCCGGCCCGCAGACCCCTTCGCCGCCGCCACCGCCCAAATCGAATCTCCCGCCCGGCTTTCGCAAGAAGGAGTGAAGTTCATTATGACGGATTCCTACGTTCAAAATCTGTTCGCCGACAGAATCGGCGGAAAAAGCTACGGCAAGAGCACCGAGATTTATAAGTTTGAAAAAATCAAGCGCGCCAAACGCGCCGCGCTCGCCGCCCATCCCGGCGCGGAAATCATTGATCTGGGCGTCGGCGAGCCGGACGAAATGGCCTGCCCGGAAGCCGTCGCGAAATTGGGCGAAGAGGCGCGCCGCCCTGAAAACCGGGGCTACGCGGACAACGGCGACGCCGTTTTGAAGGAAGCGGCGGCCCGCTATCTGGAAAGGGTTTGCGGCGTGCGCGGCATCAATCCCGAAACCGAGGTCGTTCATTCCATCGGCAGCAAGGCGGCGCTTTCCATTTTGCCCGCCGTGCTCATCAATCCTGGCGACGTGGTGTTGATGACCACCCCCGGCTATCCGGTTTTCGGCGTTCACGCCCGATATTACGGAGGCCGGGTCCACAATCTGCCCCTCACCGCCGCGCGCCATTTCCTGCCCGATCTTGCCTCGATCCCCGCCGAGGTGCTGTCCAGGGCCAAGGCGCTGGTGCTCAATTATCCAAACAACCCGACCGGGGCCGCGGCGACGCCGGAATTCTTCGCGCAGGTCGTGGCCTTCGCCCGAAACCACGGATTGGTCGTGATCCACGATGCCGCTTATGCCGCCTTGGTGTTTGAAGGCAGGCCGCTCAGTTTCCTGGCCACGCCGGGGGCCAAGGAAGTCGGCGTCGAACTCCATTCGGCGAGCAAGAGCTTCAACATGACCGGCTGGCGCTGCGGATTTGTCGCCGGCAACGAACTGCTCGTGCGCGCTTACGCCGACGTGAAGGACAACACCGATTCCGGCCAATTCCTCGCCATCCAGCACGCCGCCGCCTGGTGTTTCGATCATCCTGAAATCACTGAAAAAATCGCGGCCAAATACTCCCGGCGCATGAGCGGTTTGGTGGAAGTCCTGCAAAAGTCTGGCTTCAAGGCCGTGAAACCGAAAGGCTCCTTTTTCCTCTACGTTCCCGCCCCGAAAGCCGCGACTGGCTCCGATGGACGCCGCCTGCCCTTCAAGGATGCCGGCGAAGTCTCGCAATGGCTCATCACCGAAAAACTCATCTCCACCGTGCCGTGGGACGACGCCGGCGCCTGCCTCCGATTCAGCGTCACCTTCATGGCCAAAGACCGCCCCGACGAAGAGCGCGTCCTGCGCGAAATCGCCTCGCGCCTCTCCGGCGTAAAACTGGAATTCTAATTCAGCCCATCCCTGTAGCGGCGCTCTATGGCCGCCGCTCATTCCCGCGCAAGGTGTCAAATATGGTTTCGACCAGCTTGCGGGCGTGAAAGGGCTTCTCGATGAAGACGGCCCCCTGGGCGGGCATGGCGCCCGCGGCCAGCCGCGCGCTGTCGTAGCCGCTGGTATAGACGACTTTCAGGCCCGGCTTTTCCGCCTGGAGGATTTTGGCCAGTTCCTGGCCGGTCATGCCGTCGGGCAAAATGAGATCGCTCAGGAGCAAATCCACTTTCTCCTTGTGTTGCGCCCAGATTTCCAGCGCGGCCTTGCCGGTGGAGCAATCCAGCACTTTGTAACCGTAGCTTTCCAGGATGTGGTGCATCAACTTGAGCAGCGGCGCTTCGTCTTCGACCAGCAGGATGGTCTCGGTCCCGCCAATGACTTTCTGCTCCCCGGAGGAGGTGACGACCGGAGCGCTCTTTTCGTGCCAGGCCGGAAAATGGACCTGGAAGGTCGTGCCTTCCCCCATCCGGCTCGACACCTGAATCCAGCCCTGATGCTGTTTGACAATGCCATAAACGGTCGCCAGGCCCAGGCCCGTCCCGCGCCCCATTTCCTTGGTGGTGAAAAACGGCTCGAAAATGCGCCCCAGGTTCTCCGGCGCAATCCCGCAGCCGGTGTCGCTGAAGGTCAGGCAGACAAACTCGCCGGGGGCCGCTTCGGGATTCAGCCGCGCCTGCGCCGGGTCAATCCGGGCCGCCGCGGTGCGGATGAGCAGTTGCCCGCCCTTGGGCATGGCGTCGCGCGAGTTGACCGCCAGGTTCATCAGCACCTGCTCCAACATGCCCAGGTCCGCCTTGATGGAAGGCAGGCCGGGGGCAAATTCCACCCGCAGGGCGATGTCCTCGCCCAGGATGCGCCGCAGCATTTTCCCCACGTTGTTGACAATCTCGTTCAAATCGGCGTTCTGCAAATGCAGTTCGTGCTTGCGGCTGAAGGTCATCAATTGGCGCGTCAGGTCGCTGGCCCGCTTGGTCGCCTGCGCGATTTCTTTGAGTGAGTCGGCCGCCTTGGGGCTGGAAGGCGGTCCGGCCATGAGCATCCCCACGTGGCCGCTGATGACGGTGAGAAGGTTGTTGAAATCGTGCGCGATGCCGCTGGCCAACTGCCCGACCGATTCCATTTTCTGCGACTGCCGAAACTGCGCTTCCAGGCCGGTGCGCTCCGTCACATCCATGACCATGGAAAGCCAGGCCTGGCGCCCGCCGATGGCCAGCCCGTGGGAGGTGATTTCCACCTCCAGCAGTTTGCCCTCCTTGACGCGGTGCCGCCAGACGCCGGAATTGCCGGCGCGCGCCTCGAGCTTGGACAGCCGTTGCCGGAAGACGGGAACGTCCTGCGGGAGCGCCAAATCCATCAGTGTCATGGCCAGAAATTCGCCGTGGCTGTAGCCGTAGAGGCGCGCCGCCGCCTCGTTGACCGCCAGAAAGGCAAACGTCGTCTGATCGTAGGCGTAAATGGGGATTGGATTGTTATCAAACAGAAGACGGTTCGTTTCCTGCGCGGCCTTGCGCGCCGCTTCGGTGGCGGCGAGGAGGGCTTTGGATTGCGCCAGCGCGAACCCGGTGTCGAGGGCGGCGCTCGATTTATGGGCGAGAAAACGGGCGAATTGCCGGGCCGGCGCGTGAGGCAACGGCTTCTTCAGATACAAACAACTTTCGCTGAAGTCCAATTTCGCCGCCAGGTCACCTTCCCAGGAATCGTCCGGGCCGCCGCAGACGATGATCTCCAGCAGCGGATTCTCCTTCCGGAGCCGCGCCAGGGTTTCCAGGCCCGGACGGGTTGGCGGCGGCCCCGGCGCGGCGAAGATCAACTGGCAGGGCCGGCCTTCCGCGCGCGCCTTCGCCGCGCAATGCAACGCCTCCGCCCCCGTGGCCGCGGCCTCGATTTCAAAACGCACCGCGGCGCCGTCCAGGCTGTCATGCACCTGGCGCTGCAAATCCGGGTCCTCGTCCATGACAAGAACACGGCAGGGTTGGTCATGTTTCATAAGTTCGCATTATTGGCTGGCGCGTGGGTGACGAGCTTCACGCCGACGGTTTTTTCCTCCGCAAAGGCCCATGCCGCCAGCGCGGAGAAATAGAATGGGAAAAGCCGGCCTGATTCAAGCCAAATCTGGTGGTCCGGCTGAAGCCCGAATCGTTAGCGACTTTCCGGGGAGCGCGACCGTCTCGGTCGCATGCGTCGGCGTCTCGCCGACGCAACGT
>Ga0326727_10009676_pt1 | contig 23521 bp, 19 predicted proteins | sample MB2enrmetagenome_FD_207643 | JGI IMG/M metagenome (GOLD analysis project Ga0326727, IMG submission 207643) | Lab enriched peat soil microbial communities from McLean, Ithaca, NY, United States - MB29MY | ecosystem: Environmental > Terrestrial > Soil > Wetlands > Peat | place: USA: New York... | reverse complement strand
ACCATGACCCTCTTTTCGCCCAGGCTGGCGGCGCGCTTCGATGCGCTGGTCGAGAAGTACCCGCTGCGTCGATCCGCGCTGATCCCCATGCTTCTTTACGCGCAGGACGAGATCGGTTACATCTCTGACGCAGTAGTTGCCGAAGTGGCCGAGCGCATCGGCATCAATGAACTTGAAGTGCGCAATGTGGCCAGCTACTACTCCATGCTGCGCTTCAAACCGGCGGGCAGATATAACGTGCAGGTCTGCACCAACATCAGCTGCATGTTGCGCGGAGCCTACGATATCTACGAGCGTTTCCAGGAAGAATTGGGCATCGGTCCCAAGGGCGTCACGGCTGACGGCGTGTTTTCGCTGGAGGAGGTCGAGTGCATCGGGGCCTGCTGCTGGTCCCCGGCCATCCAGGTCAACTACGACTTCCATGACGAGCTGAAGCCGGAGCTTGTCCCAGGCATCCTGGCCGGCTATCGGGGTAAGGCTAAAGCCGAAGGGGAGGCCCCTCATGCCTAGGCTGGTCTCCCATCCCGATGAAGTGAAAATTGTTACGCGGCGCTTTGGCCAGGGAGCGGCGAAGATCGACCGCTATATCGAGCTTGGCGGCTATGCATCGGCAAAAAAGTGCCTAGCGCAGGGTTCAGCCTGGATCATCGACGAGATGAAAGCCTCGAACCTTCGTGGCCGCGGTGGCGCGGGATTTCCAACGGGCCTCAAGTGGTCGTTCGTTCCCAAGCAATCCGACAAGCCCAAATACGTGCTGGTCAACGGCGACGAAAGTGAGCCGGGAACCTGCAAGGATCACTTGATTTTTCTTTACGATCCTCATGCAGTGATTGAGGGTACGATCATCGCCGGCCTGGCCATCGGAGCGAAAACGGGCTTCATCTATCTGCGCGGAGAGTATCGGTATTTGATCGAGATTATGGAAAAGGCCGTTGCCGACGCCTACGACAGAGGGTTTCTAGGCAAGAAGATCTTCGATTCAGATACGGAATTCCAGGTCATCACGCAAACCGGCGCGGGTGCTTACGAAGTGGGCGAAGAGTCTGCGCTGATGGAATCGCTCGAGGGCAAACGAGGGATTCCGCGCATCAGGCCGCCGTTTCCCGCAGTCGTCGGACTCTACGGCGGACCCACGGTCATCAACAATGCAGAGACCATCGCCACTGTGCCTCATGTAATCGAAATGGGTGCGGCGGCCTACTCCGCGGCTGGCTCGCCGCGCAACGGCGGAACGCGGCTTTTCTGCATCAGCGGCCACGTCGAGCGCCCCGGCGTCTACGAGCTGCCAATGGGCTACAACCTGAAGAAGATGATTTACGACGTGGCTGGCGGCATTCGCGGCGGACGCAAATTGAAGGCGGTCGTCCCCGGCGGCTCTTCGACCCCGGTGCTGCTGCCCGAAGAAATCGAGAACCTGGGCATGGACTTCGACCAGGTGGGCAAGGCCGGATCGATGCTCGGCTCGGGCGGCGTTGTGGTGATCGACGACCAGACCTGCATCGTCGAATTTGCGCTCAGGACCATCAGCTTCTATCAGCACGAGAGCTGCGGCTGGTGCATTCCCTGCCGCGAAGGGACCGACTGGCTGAAGAAATCGCTCACCCGTTTCCACGCCGGATTCGGCACCGCCAAGGACATCGACAACATTCAATACCTGGCCGAGAACATGATGGGCCGCACATTTTGCCCGCTTGGAGATGCGGCGGCGATGCCTACGATTGGATTTGTGAAGAAATTCCGCAAGGAGTTCGAGGACCATTTGAACGGGAAGCCCTGCCCGTTTGCAAAACATGTTGAGTTGGCGGTGGTTTAAGCATGAGCATACAGAATCGTCTGGAAGATGCGCAGTTGCTGTGGCAGTCAGGGAGACTGGACGGGGCGTTTGTCATGGCGCTCATCGCAGTTGCCGCCACTGCACGCCGCACGTTTCCAGAAACGAAGGGCGACAGGCAGGCATTTGAGGACTTTTTGAATCAGGGATGGTTCAAACGACTGAGCGTCGAATACCGCGGCGAGGTTCATCCGATCTATCACATTTTTTACAAGTGGTTTCGGTGCGAACTTATACACGAAGGAGCGTTGCCGGTCGACGTGGAATTCATGCCAGACCCGGAGCCAGGGGCGCTAGGCATTCGTGCAGGCGGCGCACCAGATTACGTTTTGAAGGTTTCACATGGATGGTTTCAAGAACTTGTTAAGACAGTCACCAGCACCGAAGTGAATCGCGATCTTTTCCCGAGCCATTGAGGTCGCCTCAACAGACGTAAGTGGGCTAGGAATGCAGCAAAGATTCTTGGTGATTTACGAACACGGACAGCGGAACTACTGTGGATTTGCTCCCGACATTCCGGGCTGTATTTCTGCGGGCAAGACGTTGAAGAAGATGCGCGAGATGATGCGTGAAGCGCTTGAGTTTCACCTCGAAGGCATGGCAGAGGACGGGGACGAAATGCCGATTCCGGCCACGGTTCATATCGATTTCAGGGAGTTGGATAACATTGAAGAAGGCGAGGTCGATCACTACGTCGTTGAGTGGTTGGAGATCGAGGTTCCAGTTTCCAAACAAAGAAGTGAAGCGTTGACAGCATGAGACCGCCAGAGCTGGTCCGCATCCTTGAAGCCGACGGTTGGTACTGCACGGGACAGAAAGGAAGTCACCGGCATTTCCGTCATCCGGTAAAGCCGGGGTTGGTGATTGTGCCGATGCATGCGGGAAAAGAAATCGGGAAGGGGCTGCTTCACAGTATCCTCAAGAAAGCGGGGTTGAAATGACGCGAGAATATTTGGTGGTTTACGAAAAGGGCGCCAACAACTGGAGCGCGTTTTCTCCAGACCTGCCCGGATGCGGCTCGCTTGGCGACGGGTTGGAAGATACCCGTGCCAATATGCGCGAGGCGGTGGAACTCTACCTGATTGAGACAGCGAGAGCCGGAGAACCAATCCCGGAGGCAACTGCGACGACCGTCAATATCGACGAGTTCGATCCTGACCACGAGACGAAAGAGTATTTCTTGGAGTGGCTTCCCGTGTCGCTTCCTCAATCTCTTTCATTCACAGAAGCGACACAGGCCGCATAAGAAAATGCCAGACGTAACGTTCACCGTCGATGGAAAGAAGCTCGCGGCTCCCGCGGGGACGCTGCTGATCGAGGCCTGCCGCAAAGCGGGCATCGAGATTCCCGCGTTCTGCTACTATCCAGGCCTCAGCCTGCAGGCGGCCTGCCGCATGTGTGTCGTGCGCCAGGAAAAAGTTCCCAAGCTGCAGACAGCCTGCACCACCACCGTCGCCGAGGGTCAGGTCTTCATCACCGAATCGCCGGAGATTGCCCAGGCGCGCAAGGCGACCATCGAGCTGCTGCTGGGCAATCATCCGCTCGACTGCCCGGTCTGCGATGCCGGCGGCGAATGCGAGCTGCAGGACATGACCTTCAAGTACGGCGCAGGCGAGAGCCTCTACGCCGAGGCCAAGGCTCACCGCGATGAGCAGCAGTGGTCGCCTGCAGTCTTCTACGACCGCCCGCGCTGCATTCTTTGTTACCGCTGCATTCGCATGTGCGGCGAAGGCATGGATGTGTGGGCGCTCGGCGTGCAGAACCGCGGCGTCAGCTCGGTGATTGTGCCCAACGATGTTACGCCCGACGGCCAAACCGGCCGGCTCGACTGCGAGCAGTGCGGCATGTGCATTGACGTTTGCCCGGTAGGCGCGCTCACCTCGGGGAGCTATCGCTACAAGACCAGGCCGTGGGAGATGAACCACGTGTCGACTGTTTGCACACATTGCGCCGACGGCTGCAAGGTGACACTGGGCGTGCGCCAGGTAAACGAAGGCTCGGAAATTGTCCGCGCCGACAATCGCGACAAGAGCGGCATCAACGGCGACTTCCTCTGCGCCAAGGGCCGTTTCGGCTTCGACTTTGTCGAGAGCCCCGAGCGGCTTTCAAAGCCCCTCGTGCGCAACGCGCAGGGCAAGCTGGAACCGGCCACCTGGGAGCATGCGCTGCGTCTCGCAGCCGGCAAGCTAAAGGAGATTCGCGATACCAGATCGGGCGCGGCCATTGGGGTCATCGGCTCCAACCAGACCACCAACGAAGAGAACTACCTTCTGCAGAAGTTCGCGCGAACAGTTCTTCGGACCAACAACATCGACCACGAGCGCAGCACGGATTACGCGGCCTTTGCGCGCGCGCTCGCGGGACACAACGACAAAACCGCCAGCCTGCGCGACATTGCCACCGCGCCCGCGATTCTGCTCATTGGCGGCAATCCAACCGAGGAGCATCCGCTGCTGGCGTGGACCATCCGCACCAATGTGCGGCTTAACCGCGCCCGCCTCTACGTCGCCAATTCCAAGCCGATCAAGCTTGAGCGCCAAGCCAAGGCTGCACAAGACCTGCCTCCGGATGGCTACGAGGATCTGCCTGCCTTTCTCGACGCCGGCGATGCGAACTTCACCAAGGCTGTCGAGGCCGAGGAATCTTTGGTGGTGATCTTTGGCCAGGAGTATCGCGGCCAGGCTGTCGAATCGCTGGTAAAGTGGGGCTTGAAGCGCGGAAATGTGCGCTTTGCCTACCTCGGAGATCATGCCAACTCACGAGGCGCCGCCGACATGGGGCTCTTCCCTGACCTGCTGCCGGGCTACGTCCCGGTAACCGCTCCCGGCGCATTCGCGGAATATCCGGGCCTGCCTGTAACGGCAGGCAAGAACTTGCCCGAAATGTTTGAAGCTGCCGCGAAGGGCGACCTTGGCGCATTGCTGATCGTTGGAGCCAACCCAGTGGCAAAGCTGGGCGTGGACCCAAACGCACTGAAGAAGGCCTTTGTCATCGTGCAGGATATGTTTCTCACCGAGACCGCGGCGCTGGCGGACGTGGTGTTTCCCGCCGCCAGTCTCTACGAAAAGACCGGAACAATCACCAACACATTAGGCGACGTGCAACTGACCAGGAAGGCTGCCGACCGCGCGGGCGTCAAGCCGGACTTCGAGATTCTGGTGCGCCTGGCCGGCAGCATGGGCGTGGATGTGAAAACTTTGGTTCCGTTCGGCCTGGGGGCAGTGACCGCGGATCTGGGCCAGTCGCGCGGCGCGCAATCGGGCGAGGCCGATCGCCACTCCGTGTGGCTGGCGGCCAACAACCTTGAACCCAAGCTGAGTCCCTTCGATCCCCTCGCCCTGTTCGACGAAATTGTCCGGCTGGTTCCCGGCTATGACGTGGACCGGCTCAATCTATTTGGCGGCAACGATGTGCGAACCGAGCCCGGTTTGGTGCCAGTTGCGGCCTTGACTCAGGCAACTCCCGCTCCGGCTTTTCCCGCACACGATGGATTGTTTACGTCCGGAACGCTCGGTCGTTACAGCAACGCTCTCAGAGAACTCGAAGAGCACCAGGCACAAGAATTGGCGGAATCGTCGGCGGATTGAAACTGGCTCCGCCAGGATAATGGAGAATACGGAGATATTCTGCACCGTTCTGTAGCCGAAAAGGATACTGATCATCATGGCTCAAAGGACAGATGAGCTTGATTACCTGGTTTTGCAGGCGGTGGCGAACGACTTCGAGGAATTCGAAATGATCGTCAGCGACATTGCGAAGTGGACAACTGGCGAACAGACTGCCCCGGACCCTGGCCAGATTGAGACGGCGCTGATAACGGCCATCGACAACGGGGAGATCACGGCATATGAATGCTCCGAGACGAGTAATCAATTCATTGCAACGCGGGCCGACACTGAGACACTTCGAGCATATTGGTTCTACATCACCGAACAAGGTAAGACTCGAATGCAACGATTGGAACATGAGGGCTAAAGGCAAGTGACGCTACTGCAATTCTTTCTTTGGAGCCTGCTCAAAGTGGCCGTGGTGACGGTGGTGCTGCTGCTCGGCGTCGCCTACACCGTGCTGCTGGAGCGCAAGCTGGTGGGCCGCATTCAGAATCGTTGGGGGCCGAGCCGCGTGGGCCCGTTTGGCCTGCTGCAGCCGCTGGTAGACGGCGCAAAGTCCTTTTTGAAAGAGGATCTGATCCCTACCGGGGTATATAAGCCGCTCTATTTGCTTGCGCCCATCATTTCCCTGGGTTGCGCGCTGCTTTCGATTGCCGTGGTTCCCTTCGGTGAGCCCAACGTCGGCCCCGCCGGCTCACAACTGTTTGAGATTTCCGATCTCAACATCGGCCTGCTGGTAATCATGGGCGTCACCTCCATCGGCGTCTACGGGGTTGCGCTGGCCGGCTGGGCGTCGAATAACAAATACTCCCTGCTTGGCTCGCTCCGGTCTTCGGCACAGTTGATCAGCTACGAGCTCGCTCTGGGACTTTCGCTGGTGGGAGTCGTGCTGCGCGCCGGCTCACTCAATCTGCGTGTGATCGTGGAGCAACAAGCGACCAAAGGCATCGCTACCTGGAACATCTTCGGAGGCTTGCAATTCGTCGCCTTCTTTATCTACCTGACGGCGGCTTATGCGGAGACCAACCGCTCGCCCTTCGATCTGGTCGAGGCGGAGAGCGAGCTGGCCGGCGGATACAACGTCGAATACAGCTCGATGAAGTTCGCCATGTTTTTCATGGCTGAGTACGCCAACATGATCATGGTGGGCTGCGTGGCAACGCTGCTCTTTCTTGGCGGCTGGACCAGTCCTTTAGGCGACCTGATGCCTCCGCCGGAAAACATCTTTGTGCATGCTTTGTTGCCGATCTTCTGGTTTGTCTTCAAGGTCTTCTGCTTCCTGTTTCTCTACGTCTGGGTCAGGGGAACGCTGCCCCGTTTCCGCTACGACCAGTTGATGAACTTCGGCTGGCGATACTTGATGCCGCTTGCCATCTTGAACATTGTGGCAACAAGTCTCTGGTTCGCCTATCACCCGCCTTCCTGAACCTTGCAGCGGCGAGCCTTGGGTGGCTCATCGCTGAGTTACAATCGGGAAGGATTTCCCGGAGCCAAACGCGGTAGAGGTGCGGTTCGCTCCTTAGGCCTTCCCCTCAATTGCAGGTATCTTTTGACCCTGCCCTCACCCGCACGCGACGGTCAAATGCACCTTATCCTGTTCCTGCTGTTTGCCGGATTCTGCCTGGCTGGGGCCATCAACCTCCTGCTCCAGAGCCATCCCATCAACAGCGCCCTGTCGCTGATTGTGGTGATGACCTCGCTGGCCGTGCTTTACCTGCTGCTGGGAGCTGAGTTTCTGGCCGCCGCGCAGGTTATTGTCTATGCCGGCGCGATCATGGTGCTTTTCACGTTTGTGGTTATGCTGCTCAATGCAGGCCGCGAAGAGCGCACCATGGGCAGCCGCGTCTGGCGCGCCGTCGGCTTTCCCGCCGTGGTTGCCATTCTGGCCGTCCTTTCCACGGTTATCATCAAGGCGCAAGGTCTGAGCGTGGCGTCGCTGGCAGACGGCATTACCTCGACTGAAGATCTGAGCCGCGTCCTCTTTCATGAGTTGCTGTTGCCTTTCGAAGTCACTTCGGTGCTGATCCTCATCGCCATTCTGGGCGCGGTAGCGCTGGCCCGTCACGGCCACGGAGACCCCGAAGAACATCGAGAAAGGCAGGCCGGCAAGTGAACGCATTCCTTTCGCAGAACGTTCCGCTTTCCTGGTATCTGCTGCTCAGCGCGGTGCTGTTTTCTCTCGGCGTAGTCGGCTTCCTCATCAAGCGCAATCTCATCACCGTCTTCATGTCCATTGAGCTCATGCTCAACGCCGTCAATCTCTCCTTTGTGACCTTCGCCCACCAGTGGCATGCGGTGAAGGGACAGATCTTCGTCTTCTTTGTGATGATGGTGGCCGCGGCGGAAGCTGCCGTGGGACTGGCCATCATCATTGCCGTTTTCCGTGCGCGCGCAACCCTGGCCGTCGATCGCATCGACTTGATGAAACTATGAACGGACCACTCCATCTCTGGCTGATTCCGCTGCTGCCGTTCGCCGGGTTCCTGATCAATGGAGTCCTCGGCAGGCGCCTGCCGAAATGGCTGGTGACGACGGTTGCATTGCTCGCGCCGCTAGCGGCGTTTGCAGTGGTGTTGTATGCGGCCGCAGGCGTTTACATTTTCACTCACATTCAATGCGCACCGGGTTGCCCGGCTTGTGGACCTTGCCCCATTTTTCACCCCTACGTCGAAACCTTCGGCCATTGGCTTAACATCGGCCCGCTTCACATCGATTTCAGCTTCGCCCTCGACCAGCTCTCCCTCGTCATGCTTCTCATCGTCACCGGCGTCGGCTTCCTGATTCACATCTACTCCGTCGGCTACATGCACGATGAAGATGGCTACGCGCGCTACTTCAGCTACCTGAACCTCTTCCTGTTCTTCATGACCGTGCTGGTGCTGGCGGGCAACGCGCTGGTGATGTTTGTGGGTTGGGAAGGCGTGGGACTCGCCTCATATCTGCTTATCGGCTTCTACTTCAAAAAGAACTCGGCGGCTGACGCGGGCAAGAAAGCATTCATCGTAAACCGCATCGGCGATTTCGGCTTCCTGATCGGCATGTTCCTGCTGCTGGCCAACTTCGGCACGCTCACCTTCACTGAGATTGCCACCAAGCTCGGGCAGGACCCCGGCTGGAACGGCGGTGTCGTCACCGTCATTGCGCTCTGCCTGCTGCTGGGCGCCACCGGCAAGAGCGCGCAGCTCCCGCTCTACATCTGGCTGCCCGATGCGATGGAAGGCCCCACTCCCGTCTCCGCGCTCATCCATGCCGCCACCATGGTCACGGCCGGCGTTTACATGATCGCCCGCACCCATGTCTTGTTTGACCACTCGCCGTTCGCGCTCGGCGTGGTGGCCGTCGTTGGGGCTGCAACAGCTCTCTTCGCCGCTACTATGGCTCTGGTCCAGAACGACATTAAGCGCGTGCTGGCCTACTCCACAATTTCGCAGCTTGGCTATATGTTCCTCGGCTGCGGCGTCGCGGCTTACTCGGCTGGTATCTTTCACCTGGTCACTCACGCATTCTTCAAGGCGTTGCTCTTTCTTGCCGCCGGCTCGGTGATTCATGCCATCGGCGGCGAGCAGGACTTGCGCAAGATGGGCGGCCTTTGGAAGACGCTGCCTGTGACATTTGCTGTAACCACCGCAGGCGTCCTGGCTATCGCAGGCATCTTTCCCTTTGCCGGATTCTTCTCAAAGGATGCGATTCTCTACGCCGCGTATGTCCAAGGCACGAGCGGGAGAATTCTTTGGTTTGTCGGCCTGGTTACAGCCTTGCTGACTTCGTTCTATATGTTCCGCCTGTGGTATTTGGCATTCCTCGGCAAGTCGCGTGGCGAAAACGAACACCATCACGCCACCCCGTGGTCGATGCTCGTGCCGATTGTGATTCTCGGACTGCTTTCGATCTGCGGCGGCTGGATCGGCATCGAGCGCTTCGCCGCATTCCTGGCTCCTTCGATTGGCGCGCGAACCGCGGAAGCTGGCAGCCCAAGTCTTGAGTTGATCCTGAGCATCGCTGCCGTCGGAGTGGCGCTTCTCGGTTGGTTCGTTGCTTACTTGTTCTACAAGCAAGGATCGGAGCGCCCGGCAAAACTGGCCGCCGATTTTCCCGGCGGTTACAAGCTGCTTGCTAACAAATACTACGTCGACGAGTTTTATGGCGCGGCTTTGGTCCAGCCGCTACTCTTAACCTCCCGTTACATTCTGGGCGGATTTGTGGACAAGGGCGTTCTGGGCGGAGCCGCGTGGCTGCTCGGAGGCACTGCCAAGTTCTCAGGAGCGCTGCTGCAACAGTGGCAGTCCGGCAATCTTCGCTCTTATGCAGCTTGGCTGGCCGCAGGCGCGGCAGCGGTGCTCCTTTTTGTTGTGGTTCCCTGGCCGGCGGTGCTGGCCAGTCTAACGGCATTTCATTTTGGCGTGGCAGGACACTAGCGAGTGAACGCGATCGACAATTCGATTCTCACCTGGATTCTACTTGCCCCGCTGGCCGGAGCGGTCCTGGTGGCACTGGTTCCCGATCGGGCCAAGCTGCCCAATTGGATCGCCCTGCTGACAGCCCTGGTCAGTTTCGGCCTCACACTCCACCTGCCGGCGCATTTTGTTCTCGCCCAAAGCGGCTTTCAATTTGTAATCAACCCACCTGAACCTTGGATCAAGAACCCCGCAATCTTCTATCATGTTGGCGTGGACGGGCTGAGCCTATGGCTGGTGGTGCTGACCGGCCTGCTCGCGCCCATTGGCGTCATTGCCAGTTGGAACGCCATCACCGAGCGCCGCAAGATCTTTTTCGTGCTCTTTCTGCTGCAGCAGACGGCCATGTTCGGCGTCTTCATCTCCCTCGACCTGATGCTCTATTACGCCTTCTGGGAACTGTCGCTGGCGCCCATGGCCATCCTGATCGCCATGTACGGCCGCAAGGATGGCCCCAGGGCAGCGCTCAAATTCTTCTTGTTCACGTTCATCCCCTCCGCTCCGTTGCTGGTTGCGATTCTGTGGCTCTATTCGAAGACTGGCAGCTTCGACTTCGTCACTTTGCAGATACTGATTGCCCACGGCAACTTCCCTGCCGGGCCCATCTATTGGGTTGCTCTCGCATTCCTACTGGCCTTCGCCGTCAAGGTGCCAGTCTTTCCTCTGCACGGATGGCTAGCCGACACATTTAGTGAGGCGCCAGTAGCGCTAGCCATGATTGTGGCCGGCAAGTTGGGCCTTTACTCGATGCTGCGCTTCCACATTGGGCTCTTTCCTGTGCAGGCGCACACTGCGGCTCCCTGGATGATTGCACTGGCCGTCATCGGCATCCTTTACGGCGCGTGTCTAGCTCTGGTGCAGCGGGATTTCTGGCGCTTGCTTGCATTTGCGGCCCTAAGTCACTTGAGCCTGATCGTGCTTGGCATTTATGGCTTTACATTTACCGGCTCAGCCGGCGCCGTTTACCAGATCCTCAACCACGGCGTAGTCGATGGCGCGCTGTTCCTGCTGCTCGGCTTTCTCTACGATCGCTACGCCACCAGCCAGATTGCCGCCTACGGCGGTGTTGCCGCCAAACTGCCGCGCACCGCTGCGCTGTTTGTCATCGCTTCCCTTGCCATGATCGGGCTGCCCATGCTGAACAACTTTATCGGCGAGTTCCTGATCCTTTCCAGCACGTTTATCGGCGTGAGCCGTGGATGGGCAATTGCCGCATCGCTCGGTGTAATTCTCGGGGCAGCCTACATGCTCTGGCTTGTCCAGCGCATCTTCTACGGACCCGAGAGCGAACTGACCAAATCGACGCCGGCCCTTGATCTTCGTTTAGGTGAAATGGCCGTGTTGTGCCCGCTTGCTGTGTTGATGCTGGTCATGGGCCTGGTACCGTCTTTGTGGCTGCCCTCGATCGAGACGAGCCTTCATTCCTTGTCCACACAAGTGGTAACGGTCGATACACGCTTCGTTGCGCAGGGAGGCCAGCGGTGAATCAAGTTCCCGACATCTACCGCATCCTTCCCGAGGTCATCCTCACCCTGACCGGCGTAGCCGTAATGTTCATCGATGCGTCTCTCCCGCCCAGGTTTCCGCGCCGTCCGCTCGGCTGGGTGGCCGCAATGGGAACGACATTGGCCCTCTGGGCCAGTCTGTGGCAGTTTTCTTTGCCTCAGGGAACCGGCTTTTTCTCGACGGTCGAGACCAGCGCCTTCACCATCTTCTTCCACGTGCTCATCTGCGGCATTGTGTTGCTAGCGCTGTTGCTTTCGCTCGACACTCTTCCCGAGGACAGCCACCACCAAGGCGAATTCTATGCGCTCATTGTCTTCGGCGCAGTGGGCATGTGCCTGCTCACGGGCGCAGTCGAGCTGCTGGTGGTCTTCATTGCGCTCGAAATCTCATCCATCTCCACATACATTCTGGCCGGCTACCGCAAGAACACGGGGCGCGGGCCTGAAGCGGCTATCAAGTACTTTCTCCTCGGCTCGTTTGCCACCGCCTTCCTTCTATACGGCATTGCGCTGGTCTTTGGCGCTACCGGAACCACGCAGATTTACGAGATCGCCCACCTGGCTCCCACTGCCCAGAATCATTCGTTCGTTCTGGCGGGTCTGGCGCTCATGCTGGTCGGCATCCTTTTCAAAGTCTCTGCCGCGCCCTTCCACATCTGGACGCCCGACGTGTATGAGGGCGCTCCTGCACCCGTGGTCGCGCTCCTCTCCACGGCGCCCAAAGCCGCCGCCTTCGCTCTGCTGCTGCGGGTGGTCTATGAGATGTTCCCCAGCCTGCACGGGCTTTGGTCGCCGCTGCTTTGGATCGTGGCCGTCCTTTCCATGACTGTTGGCAATCTTGCCGCGCTTCGCCAGGAGAACGCCAAGCGGATGCTCGCCTACTCATCGATCGCCCACGCCGGCTACCTGTTGGCGGCCTTCGCAGGTCTCGGCACCACTGGCATTGCCGCGGCCAGCTTCTATACCGCGGCCTACGCGGCCATGAACGTTGGCATCTTTGCCGTGATCACATTGGTGAGCGGATACGACGAGAAGCTGCCCATGATCGAGGATTTCCGCGGCCTCATCTACCGTTCTCCATTGCTCGGAAGCCTGTTGATCTTCTTCCTGGCTTCGTTGGTCGGAATTCCTTTTACCGGCGGTTTCTTCGGCAAGTTCTATTCCTTTTCGGCCGCGGTTGACGGCGGAGCGATCGCCCTTGCCATCATCGGTCTGCTGAACTCAGGATTGGCGGCAGCCTACTATCTGCGGCTGGCATTGATTGCGGTACAGCGCCCATCCGGCACGAGTGCTGAAGACATCGCCGCTCCGCCGCAAGTTGGCATCGCGGTGGGAGCGGCCCTGTTTTTTGCGGTTGCCGCCACGCTGGTTTTGGGCATCGCTCCCGGCGAGGTGCTGCGTGCCGCCGAGGCTGGAGCGCATACTCTGCAAGCACCTTCCGTGCAGACCGCCGGTCCGGGGCTCAGCGTTGCTCAGCAGCCAAATCCGTAGTGCCCGTCGCCAGATTCCTCCTCGCAGCCGGCGCCAGCAGGCTCTTGTAAAACGCGGTCATCAGTCCCAGAACCCGCTGGTCGGCATAATGCCGAACCACCCACGCCCGTGCTGCCTCACCCATGCGCCGGCGTCTATCCGGATCGCCGAGCAGCTTGAGCACTGCCTCGGTGATGGCCTCCGGGTAGCCGGGCGGAATCAGCAGGCCAGTCACCTCAGGGACAACGGAATCGCGCGACCCGGTAGCGATCGTGGTGATGACGGGAATGCCGGTCGCCGCGGCCTCCAACACAGCATTGGGAAAGCCTTCCCGCCAAGTGGGCAAAATCATCAGATCCATGGCGCGGTAGTAGGGCGCAGTGTCGGCCACGAACCCGGCACAACGCACGCGGGGGTGATTCTCAATTCTGGTGCGAAGGCCGGCGCTCAGCGCGTCTTCGGCGGCATCGAACCAACCCACCAACAGCAAATGCGCTTCCGGTCGCGCGCGCAGGATGGCGTCAAAAGCCTCCATCAACTCCGGCAGCCCCTTGTCGCAGGTCAACCGGCCCACAAAGCCCAAAACCGGCGCCTTCGCGGGGAGATTGAGCTGCTCTCGAACGCAGCTGGGGCCCGGCGAGAATCGTTCCACATCGACCCCATTGCTGCTGCCGTCCCCGAGCATTCTCAGCTTGGATGCGGGCGCAAGGCCGAGCGCAATTGCCTCAGCACGAATGCTACGGCTATTGCAAAGCACAACCTGAGCACAGGCAGACGCTACCCGCTCCGCAACCAGCAGAATGCGGCGCTTGAAACCGGTTGTGCCTTCAACCCTGAGCCCGCGCAGCATGTAGATGCGTTCCGGCACCCCCGCAAACAAGGCCGCCAGTGTTCCCAGCAGCCCCGCCTTGGGTGTGCTGAATTCCGTCACGTCGGGCCTGAGCCTGCGCAACAGCCACCAAAGCCGGATCAATGAAACGATATCCGCAATCGGTCTGATCTCCCGTTGCATCGAAATCGCAATTGACTCGATGCCCTCCCGCGCGGCCATGCGCTCCAGCAATTCGCCCGGGCTGGAGACCAGCGTCACACGAAAACCCGCTTCGCGCAGCGCGCGCAAACGGCCAGTCAGATTGAGACAGGTTTGCGGGTGAGTGATGCCTACGACGATGTGAGGGGTGAACGGTAACGGGCGAGGATGCAGCCTAGAAACTGCTCGACGCGGTTGGGAGACAAGCATTGGACGACCTTCGCTCTCTGCGGTTTCAAGTCATGTTCCCGGAACACGAAAAGAAATCGACTTCCAGCGCAGAGGTGAAGGTGCGTCATGATTTTTCTCGAACAATGAGACGCAAATGAAACAAACGGGGCACGGCCCTCAAAAACTGCCTTCTCAAACCAACATCGAATTTTCGCGCAGGTAATTAAGGAAGCTAAATTACTGTATCAGTTCTGCACAGTTCGGGAAGTGATTGAGAAAAATCGAAGGTATTGTGCAGCGCGATTGTATTCATTCCGTGGCTTATACTCGCCTTGCTCTTAAGTAAAGATTAATGACCATGAAGCCATTCCCGAAGGTTTTGCTGCTCATCCCCCACCTTGACGGCGGAGGAGCTGAGCAGGTGATATCGCTCCTGGCGCGAGGGCTCTCGTCACAGAAGTACGAAGTGCAGCTTGGTCTCGTTACACATGCCAAGACCGCTCCTGAGGGGATGCCTTCCTCTGTCAAGGTTCATTCGCTAGGTGCTTCGCGAGTGCGCACCGGAGCATTCAAGCTGCTACTACTCGTTCGGCGGATCAAGCCGGACGTGATCCTCTCAGGAATGTTTCATCTGAACTTCCTAGTGCTCTTGTTGCGGCCGTTTTTCCCGCGCAGTACCCACGTCATCGTGCGCCAGAATGGAACTGTCTCCGCAGCGCTCTCCTTCGGAGACCTTCCTGGATATACGCGCCTGCTCTACCGGCTGCTCTACCGGCGTGCAGACCGGGTGATCTGCCAGACAGAGGCGATGGCCAGAGACCTCATCGACCAACTTGGCATTCAACCGGAACGGCTTGCTGTCCTCTCAAATCCCTTGGATATTGAGGGTGTCCGGAAAACTGCCATCAGCTCTCCGGTCCGCTGGACTGAACAGACCTTAACGGGTCCAGGACCGCATCTTCTCGCTGTGGGCAGACTTTCAAAGGAAAAGGGGTTCGACCTTCTGCTGCAAGCCCTGGCAGTCGTACGCCGACAGTTCCCTAACGCCGATTTATTGATCGCCGGCTGCGGACCTGAAGATGCCTCCTTGAAGGCACAGTGCAGCGCTCTTGGTTTGGAGCCGGTGGTCAGGTTTGCCGGCCAGGTTGACCATCCAGCGGCGTATTTTCACGATGCTTCTCTGTTTGTGCTTTCGTCGCGGCACGAAGGCATGCCTAACGCCATGCTCGAAGCAGCGGCCGGCGGACTTCCCATCGTCGCATTGCCTGCTTCCGGTGGCGTGGGGGAACTGCTGCGCAATAAGCCGGGAGCCTGGTTGGCCACGGACGTCTCGGCCCAAGCGTTAGCGGTTGCACTTCTCGCGGCACTTCAAGCCTTGCGGCCCGGTGAACGTTTTGCTCACCCATTCATCGAGAAGTTCGGGCTGAGCCGCGTTATTCACACCTATGAGGCCCTAATCGACACAATTCTGCTCGACTCGAAGTCTGTCGATCGAGAATCGGCAAGAGTCCGTGAGCGACTGCAATGAGTCACGTTGCGCTGGTCATTCCCGGCCTCGACCGCATTGGCGGTGCGGAGCGCCAGGTCGTCCTGCTTGCCAAGGGGTTGCGCCGGCGCGGCTGGAAGGTTAGCGTGGTGGCGCTCGCGGGAGCCGGCGGCGAAGCGGCAGCCGAGTTGACCGCTGCGGGAGTCGGCTTTCTGACCCTGCGAATGCGCAAGGGCCTGGCCGACCCGCGCGGATGGATTCGATTCAACCGCTGGCTCAGTCACGAAACCCCCGACGTGATTCACGCTCATCTGCCCCATGCCGCATGGCTGGTGCGCTGGTCCCGGCTGGCAGCGCCTGTCCGTGTTGTCGTAGACACAGTGCACAGCTCTTCAACCGGCGCCACGGGCAGGCAGATGGGTTACCGGTGGAGCGGTTGGCTTGTGGATCGAGTCACTGCCGTTAGCCAGGCCGCCGCACTCACGCACCTGTCCAGCGCCATGGTCAATCAAAGCAAACTCATCGTCCTGCCCAACGGCGTGGATGTAAATGTCTGCCGACCCGATCCCACGGTTCGCAAATCGGTGCGCCTGGAGCTTGGACTGGATCGGGAGTTTCTGTGGTTGGCGGCTGGCCGGCTGGAGCCGGTCAAGGACTATCCAACCCTTCTTGCGGCCATGGCGCAGGTTCCTGAGCCCGCACGGCTCATCGTCGCGGGCGCCGGGCCCTTGCAAAACGAATTGATTAAGCTCGCTCAGGAACTTGGTCTGGATGACCGAGTCCGTTTCCTGGGCTTCCAGCCGGATATCAAGCGCTGGATGCAAGCTGCGGATGGATTCGTTCTCTCCTCGCGCTGGGAAGGCCTGCCGATGGGACTGCTCGAAGCTGCTGCTTGTGGCTTGCCCGCGGTGGCTACCTGCGTTCCCGGCACTCCAGAGGTCGTTATCGATGGGCAGACCGGCTGGCTTACCCCGGCCGGCGATTCCACTGCTCTCGGTGAGTTTATGACCAGGATGGTGCTGCTCTCTGCCCAGGAACGAAGCGCGATGGGCGAGCGAGCGCGCCAGTTTGTGACAGAGCGATTCAGTCTCGATGTGGTTCTTGACCGCTGGGAAGAGCTTTATTCCCGCCTGCTTCAGATCAACCCAAGGCCTGCGCGCTGGAGTCACATGGATTAAACCGGCGCCCGCCCCGGCCCTACGCTTGCCCGGGAACTGTCCGAGGCAACAGCTTCCATGTCCAGAACCGGAGAAACACGAACGTGCTCACGGTCCACAGGGAAGTGGCAAGCGCGATTCCAGCTACTCCGAACCAGTGCATAAGAATCAGGTTGAGCACCACGTCAAGAGCGAGATTAATGGCGCCGCAGTAGAAGATAAGATCGGTGCGGCGCATGGCAACTAAAAAGCGGTAGTAGACCCGGCTGGTCACGAAGAATGGAATCTGAATGGCGTACATGGCCAGCACCGGCGTAACCACGGCGGTGTCTCGCGGTCCGAATGCCCCGTGTTGAAACGTAATTCGGATCAGCAGGTGCGAACCGGCGATGATCGCAATTGCGATGGGTGCGGAGACCAGTGCCGTCAAGCGTACCCAAGTGCGCAGGGTGTGCCTGCAGCCCGCCCAGTCACTAAGGGCGATCATGCGCGAGAAGTAAGGCATCACTGCCGTTGAAACCGCACCGGCTAACAGCGTCAGAATCACGCTCACAAATCGGTTTGCAAATACCAGGGCCGAGACGCTTCCGGCGGGCAGCATGGCCGCCATCGACTGGTCGACAAGCAAGCCGCCGGAAGCCACCAACGCGCTCAGCAAAACCGGGCCGTATTGGAAGGCGACCTCGCGGGTGGCCTCGTTCATTCCATGCCAGCGCAGATGGAATCTGAAGCCCTGAGACTCCATCATCCCCGCCACCACTCCCGCGTGCACCAGTGCGCCGGCCAAGGTGGCATAGACCACGGCCCAGATGCCCAGCCGCGCGCTGAATAGCAACGCTCCCAGGATGATAGTCGCCGGGTTGATTACCACCGCCAGCGCGGGCAGAGCAAATCGGCCAAAGGCGTTCAGAACCGCTGTGCAGTTGGTGGCGATTCCCGTAATCAGCACCACGGGAAGCAGCGCGTAAAAGATGCGCACTGAAAGATCCAGCTTGGCCGGTGAAAAATGCGACGCAATCAGCGGGAAAAAGCCGCGCGCCGTCAACGCCATGAGAGCCGTGGCCAAGGCAAGCAGCATGCACATCCACAGCATTGAGCTGGAGAGCAGTTCCTGGGCGCGCTGCTGTCCCTCGCGTTCCTTCACCCGAATCAGCGTCGGAACCAGCGCCTGGTTCATTGACTCGGAGATCAGGTTGATCAGCAAGGCAGGGATCAGCATCGCCGCGAGGAATGCATCCATCGCATCGGAGCGGCCATAGGCCCCGGCAACGGCAATCTCCTTTAAGGTTGCGATCGCCTTCACCACGATCCCGGCAAGGGTCACCGACGCGGCAGCGCGAAATATGCGGCGATTGGTGCTGCCGCCTTTGAACATTCGCACGATTTGGGGGATGGGAAACATGGGGCGGGAATCAAATAATCTTTCACGAAAAAGGCGGGAGTGGATTGCCCAATTAGTGGCCTAATCCCTGCGTTGGGCGCTCCGGTTCCTGATGGAGACGCTCACCGCCAGAATCAGCAGAGCGCCAAGCACGACTGCTGCTGATTGCTTCCCAGTTCCCGATTGGGGATGACCAGGAGATTGCTCTGGCACAATCCTGTCAATGGTCAGTGACGCACTTTCGAGGCCCGCATCCGCAATCGCGAACTCGGCAGGCGCGGGCAATTCTCGATCTTCAGCATCCCACCGGCACCGTCGAGTCCAGACCTCATCGTTCAATCGATGATGCGATTCAAGTACCTCCTCGAAGACACGCACTTCTCCCGGCAGACCTGTGAACGCAAATTCAGGACGCAGCCGGGCGCCCGAAAGCTGGGGACGAGAACTGAAGTCAGGGAATTGAGCGGCGAGACCATCCGGATCTTCCGCAAAAAGCCGCGCAGCCAGTGCTATAAAAGCGAACAGCACCCATGTCGTCCGGCTCTCCTCTACCGTGGCCGCCAGCGAAGCCGTCGCCCAAACCAGAAGCGCGGTTCCAAGCGCAAGCTGCAACGGCCCATGGATTTTGCGAATCGAAGCGGCAGCCAATGCGACGATGGTTGCGGCTAAGAAAAGCGCACACAGCCCCCCATTGACGACGATGGAAAGAGCCGTATTGTGAGCCGTATCGATGGGCGCCAGCCCGGCGGCGTTCACAAAGGCGCCCGCTCCGTAGCCGAAGAGCGGCGCCTGCACAAACGCATGCCAGCCAGCGATCCAGATATTCACGCGATCGTTCAGATTCCCTCCCTGCGCTTGTTCTGAGATCGTTGCCAGGCGCGCGAAGATATCATGGGGCAAAATCAGCCACAGCGCCGCACAGCAGGCAGCAAGTGCCAGCGCTCCCGCGACCGCTCTCAGGCGATGGCCGCGAACAAGCAAAATGCCGCAGCCAACCATCGCTGCCACGGCGGCTAGAAATCCTCCGCGTGAAGCCGTGAGCAAGACAGCCGACAGCCCCAGCGGCAGATAGCCCAGCGCAAGCAAGCGCCCCAGCCACCGGGTCTCACCGTCAAAGAGCACTGCCGCCAATGGAAATCCAATATCGAGTAAGCGGGCCGCGTCGTTGGGGTCCTGCCCCTGGGCCGCAAATCGAATCTGGCCCGAGATCAGTGCATCGATAGAAGCAAAGTTCGTCAGCGTAAGCACCGCAAGCACCCAAGAGCCGGCTACATATGCGCGCAGAAGCGAGCGCAAGTCGCGAGGGCTTTCGGCAAACTCCCAAACCAGCCAGACGATCATCATCTCCTGAAAGTACCCACGCATTCTCTCCAGCGTCGCTTGCGGCGCGATCGTCCAGAAATATGAGCAGCAGAACCACAGGTAGAAAGCGAGCACCACCCACTGCATGGGACCCGGGGTCTGCAATCTCCCGGCATGGAAGACGGCCGGAATGGCAACCAGGATCAGGAGCAAGCCCACAATGCGCGCAATGTTGCCCGACGGTTCACCCGCATCCAGGGAGTATTCCCAGGGAATCGCAAAGACGAACACCAGCAACAGCCCCCACGCAATTCGGCGCATGCCTAGAACCTCTGCGAGTAGACAAGACCCGCATAGATGGTGACGCCGATGGCCGACTGGATGGCTGCCTCCAGGCTCTTGTTCCAAAGGTTCTTGGCCATCGAATCGGGCACGAAAAGAATGTCTCGATCGCGGATCGGCTGGTCCGGATCCTCTCCGTGAATCATGCGCCGGAGGTTCAATGTCGTCAGGGTCCGGCCGCCTTTCTGCTCGCGGATCAGCAGAGCCTTGTTGGAAGCATTCTGGCTCTGGCCCCAGGCCAGTGTGAGCGCCTGCACCACCGTCAATCCCTGCACCGGATCCACCGGAAACCCTCCGGGGCGCATCACATCGCCAATTACGTAGACCAGCCCTGCACGGCTAACCTGAACGGTATCGCCTGGGCTCAATTCGGGGTTATGGTCTGTCTGTGTGTCGGTTCCGCTCGGATCAAGCACCACCGGATGCGGCGTCCTTGGATCGCTGCGCTTGAACACGTTCACCAGGCGGCCGGCATTCGGCGTCAAACCGGACGCAGCCGAAATCAGGTCAAGCAATCGATGATGAATGGTGTAAGGATAGACGCCCGGGCGCGCCACTTCCCCCAGCACGCTCACGTCTTGGCCCATGTGGAACGTAACCAGCACTGTGACCTGTGGATGAAGAAGCATGCCCTTGGCCAGCAGAGCCGCATCGATGGCGTGCGCGGCGTCCTGCTCGTCCATTCCGCCGACTTCGACCTCCTGCACCATCGGCAGGGTCACCGTACCCGTTTGCGAAACGCGCACCGCGGAATGAAACTCCGGCGTGTGGTACTCACTCACATCCAATGTGTCGCCGGGGCCGATGGGAGCGGCCATCGGCAACTGGTATTCCTGAGTAACCGGCGTACCCAATTGGCTCGCACCTGGCGCACTATTCCAAACTGCGGGAGCCTCTTTGGGATTTGGCAGGTTCTGCTTCTCCTCGGTGGGCGGAATGCGAACCACACCGGTAGGCAGCCCCGAGGTGCTTGGCGTGGGCGCCTGCCCGCGCGCCGTGGCAACGGCCAAAGTCACCGCAACGATCGTTAGCACCGCGTGAGTCTTTGAACTGCTAAGCGATTCCATCAAGAGAGCGCCTCCCACCGCCAGCCAAAGCCCAACGAAGAGTGTGATTGCCAAATAGAGCAACGGATCGGGAGTCACGGGCTTCACGGGCTGACGCGCCGGATCCACCACCGAGATGGTCGAATTGTGGACGCCTGCCGCCAATCCCGCCTCCGTTACCTTTCCCGTGACCCGCATATAGATTTCGTGGCTGGAATCGGCCTCCTCGCGCATCACCGAGTATTCGGCTGCTGCATCGTTCAGCTTCAGCCCTTCTTCGGTGCGCTTGCTGAGATCCTTGCGCACCAACTGCTCGTGATCCACCGCCGTCTGCCAGGCGCTGCGGAATTGGTCCACCAGCCTGGTGTCTTCGCGCTGCTTCTGCCGGTCGAGATCCTGCAATTGCTGGCGAATCTCGACCACTCTGGGAAAGTTTGGCCCGTGCTCCGCGCTCAACTGCGCTTGTTCGACCTTCAATTCGCTCACCCGCGCATGAATCTGGATGAGAAGCGCCGTTGCAAAACCGCCCCCCTGATTCTGAAGGTTAGGATCGGCGGCCACCACCAGCTCGGGGTCGCCTCGGGCGGCGGCCCGATACTCGGCTTCGCGCAAAACGCGGTCGCTGGTGGCTGACGCCAACTGCCTGCCCAGCTCGTCGATCTCGAGCAGAATCGAACTGTGCTCCGCTTCAGGCTGCTGTCCGTTGGCCTGCGTCCCCGTGGTGCCAAGGATGCCATGCTCCGCCTGGAAGGCAATCAGACGCTGATTTTGCTGGTCCATCTGCTCCTTCAGATCCTTGAGCTGGCTCTCAAGCCAATCCGAAGCCTTCAATGTAGCCTCAATCCGCGACTCGCTCTCCTGCTGGACATAGTCGCGAATCAGCGTGTTTACCACAGCTGCCGAAAGCGCTGCATCATATGAGCGAAAACGGATCTGAATGAGAAGGGTGCGCGGCACCGACTGCACGCGAAGCCGCGTATGGAACCTATCCAGCAGGTACGCCTGTGCATCCGCACCGGGCATATCCGGGTGAAAGCCGGGAAATCTCCGTGCAAAATCCCCCCTGAAGCCCGGCTCCCGGTACAGCTTCAGCTCGGTAATCACCCTCCAGGCCAGCCCATCGCTGCGAAAAACATCCACCAGCGTCTCCAGTTGCAGTGGCGCGGAAAGGAGCGATGCGACACCCATCGGTTCCGGGGCTTCCATGCTGAGCGAGGAGGCTGACGCCTGCCGCAACGCCACCGTGGCGCTGGCTTCGTATTGGCTTGGAGCGACGAAGCAGTAGAGAGCGCAAAGCAGCAGTAATCCCAGCACAACCAATCCAACGAAACGGCGGCGGCGCCCGAGCACTGCCCATACGTCGCGCAGAGAAGTTGTAGAACTTCGCCGGCTGAGGCCTGCGTCGACAGGCGCGGCGGACTCACGCGAAGAATCGTGCGGAGGAGCGGAATGGTCGCGCAAAATACAGGGACCTCGGGCCCACCAAGCGCCAAACTGGGCAAGTCCCTGCCCTTCACTCAAAACGGGAAACCGCACCTGAGGAAATCTCCGCCAGTGTGCGTCATTGGAATACAATCGTCAAGTCAATGCAGCACACTAGACAAGAAACTGTGGAAAACTTCCGATTCCGACGGCTTCCGGTTGTGCTTGCGTGGACTACCTGACACGCTGGACCGCTGACGCCTGCCCGGCCAATCCTGTATCTTTGCCCTGTATTCTTGCTTGGCCCAGACATGATCGTTTTCCCGCCAACCCTGGCCGAACCTCAGCACTTCTCGCTCTTTGAGAAGCTGCTCTTCGCGGGTCTGGCCGTCGCATCGGCCTATGGATTCTGGCTCCGATTCGGCAAAATCCTCCGTAAGATTCTGCAATCGAAAAAGGACCCGAGCTTCCGGCTTTTCCCCATCGGCAAGCGCGTTTGGGACTTCTTCTGGGAGGTTTTCTGCCAAGCCAAGGTGGTTCGCGAGCGCCCGCTTCCAGGCCTTGCCCACGCTTTCGTCTTCTGGGCCTTCTGCGCCTTTGCTCTGGTCACTCTCAATCACTGCGCAGTCATCCTCGGCATCGGCTTTCTCAATCCCGCCGGCTCGTTCGGCCGGTTCTATTTCTACTTTGCCACGGTCTTCGCGCTGGCATGTGCAGCCGGCATTCTCGGCCTTTTCGTCCGCCGCTTCTTTATCCGCCCGAAATGGCTGGGAGACAAGCTCTCTTATCAGTCCGGCGTCATTGCTCTGCTCATTTTCGTTTTGATGGCCACCTTCCTGGCTTCGTTCTTCGTTACCGACTCAAGCTCAGCTTCGCGAATTCTTTGGTGGATCCACACTCTCACCCTGCTGGCTTTCTTGCCGCTCATTCCGCACACCAAACATCTGCACCTGGTTCTCAGCCCGGCCACCGTCTTTCTTTCGCGCGGCGGGTTCAGCCAAATCCCTCCGCTCTCGGGCGATGAAGACTTCGGCCTGGTCGCCGGCACGGACCTGACCCGATTGGTTAGCCTCCAGGCCTACTCGTGCGTCGAGTGTGGCCGCTGCACGGAGCACTGCCCAGCGGCCAATACCGGCAAGCTGCTCAATCCGAAGGAAATCGTCCTCGGCGTTCGCGCCTATCTCAACGACCTCGGCCCATCGTCGGACCAGCCCCTGCTAGGCAAGTACAATTCACAGGAAGCCGTTTTCCAGTGCACTACTTGCGGCGCCTGCGAATTCCAGTGTCCGGTCGGCATCGAGCATCTGCCTATC
>Ga0326727_10009675_pt1 | contig 23524 bp, 22 predicted proteins | sample MB2enrmetagenome_FD_207643 | JGI IMG/M metagenome (GOLD analysis project Ga0326727, IMG submission 207643) | Lab enriched peat soil microbial communities from McLean, Ithaca, NY, United States - MB29MY | ecosystem: Environmental > Terrestrial > Soil > Wetlands > Peat | place: USA: New York... | reverse complement strand
GCAGTTGACCGGCGAGGACGTGCCCTACGAAGTGGGCATGGCCTACTATCGCGAGACCGCCCGCGGCCAGATTCGCGGCGACACCACCGGCCGCCTCAAGCTCATCTTCCACCGCGACACCCGCAAGATTCTGGGCGTGCACATCATCGGCGAGGGCGCCAGCGAGCTGGTTCACATCGGCCAGGCCGTCATGACCCTGGGCGGGACCATCGACTATTTCATCGACACGGTGTTCAACTACCCCACCCTGGCCGAGTGCTACAAGGTGGCGGCCTTCAACGGCCTCGGCCGCCTTCATCGCTACCAGGCGGGGTAAGGTGGATGGATGCCAATGGATGCCATTGGACGAAACGCTCCTGGGGTCTGCGGGAGCACGGATATGCGGGCCGCGGATACAGCCTCGGAGTGAAACTCGGCCCGTTTTTCGCCGGACCCGCATTGTCCGGGGAACAAATCGCGCCGGGACCGCGTAGATGAGATTGGCGCGGCCGGGCGTGCCGGCGTCGCGCCGGTGAGTGCAAAGGAGAATCCCATGCGGAAGTTTGTCAGCGTTGCCGGCTTGGCTGCACTGATGTGTCTCGCGGTTCCCAGCGATTTTGCCGCTACGCCCCCGGCCTCCAAAACCGGCCAGGGCACACTCGTGATCGTCTTCAAGGATGGCCACCGGCAGACCTTCAATCTCTCCGATATATCGCGGATCGAGTTCCCCGCGGCTCCCGCTCCCGCCGCCGCTGGAATTGCGCCTCCCAACCTGCCGCTGCCGTCGCGAGGCCGCTATATTGGCAAATGGGAGGTCGGCGACGGCGCCGGAAACACCTTCTACATCACGCTCGAGGAGACCGGCGATGCCATGCGCTCCATCGGCAACGAGCACGGCAAGTGGGCGTATGTGAACGGCGAGGCGCTTATAACCTGGGATGACGGCTTGCAGGATGCCATCCGCAAAGTCGGCGCCCGGTTCCAGAAGTTCGCCTACGGGCAGGGCAAGACCTTCACCAATGAGCCCGATAACGTGGCCAGCGCCCACAACACCACCCCGCATCCCATTTGAGGCGATTGCCGCGCGTACGCTGCCGGTCGATCCTGCGATCCTGCCGCGCGACGAGTGAGCCGGCTTGATGAAAAGAGCTTCAACGCATTCCGCGCCAGATCGCCAACGCTTATGGCGCGCGCTGCCGGGAGTCGAAACGCGCATGGGGCTTCCCGAACGGCGTATCGGGCGCGGCGGGATGACTAGAAGGTGAAGGCGAGGCCGCCGCCGATGCCGCGCTGCTCCTGGGCAAAGATGAGCAGTGATCCGTCGCTCAAGAGGTAGGGCCGGTAGCCCTGGGCAAGCAGATTGCGCAGATCGAGCAGGGCGTCGATGCCGCAGGTTCCATCGCGGCGCAGATGGATGGCCTGGCGAAGGTGAAGGTTGAGGTAGGGTTCAAGGTCCGCCGCAAACGGTGCAACGCCGGTAACGGTGTCTTCGGGCTGCCAGCGATAACTTGCCCGCCAGTGCGTTTCGGTGCCGTCGAGGGTGCCGGAGAGCGAGAGGGAGTAAGACTGGGCGCGGCGCGGGCGCGCGGCGGCAAGCGCTTCGTCCAGCCCCATGGCCGTCGAAGAGGGAGCCATGGCCAGGGCATCGCCGCTGGCGTAGCTGAAGCGGATCCGGTTGGAGCCGCCCAGGCTGCGCTCCACGGCAGCCATCATGCCGGCGCTGGAGTAGTCCGGCCCGGCGGCGCGAACCAGCCCGCTGCCGCGATCGAAGAGAACGGGAACGGCAATCGCGTCCGCGCGGAGATCGCCGGGTGCAAAGCGGCCCATGGCCTCGATGACCGGGTTGTCCATGCGGTCGGCGAAGACCAGGACCGCCATACTGGAAACCCCGGTGCGGCGTTCCCAGCCGATCTCCTGTCGCAGGCCATGTTCGATGGCCAGATTTCCATTGCGCATGGAGAGCTGGGGCAGCCAGGCCTGAGCTTCGGTTTCGTCCGCTGCCTGGGACGCGGGCAGCGAAGTGGCCATCCGGTAGCTCACAGTGGTGTCGCCACTCCGCCAGCCCACGGATGCGAAAGGCAGCGCCGCAACCAGGGTGTTGGCGGCCGCGCTACCGGTGGAATGCCCGGAAAAGCGCGCCAGCACTTGAGTGGAACCCGCCTGGGCATCGATCTCGTCGCCCAGATGCAGCGTCTCCCAACTGCGGATTGCGGCCTCGTCGAGTCCCGTAGCCCCGGCCGTGTCGACCTCCGGATGAATGGCCACGGCGGCCACGGACTGAACCGAGCCGGCATAACCCAGATCCTGGCGGAATCCAAGCATCGATTCCATGCCGGCATCCGTGTCCGGGGCAAAGTCCACGCGAGCCAGCAGCTCACGGCTGTCGGACGGCGTTTCTTCGACGGTGGCGGAGAAGCGTTCGCCGCTCTCGCCAAAGGTTCCCTCCTGCCCGGTCGCTATGAGGCGGGCTTTCAGCTTGGGCATCGCTCCGGAGCCGTCGGAGACCACCACCAGCGGCCCATCCTCCAGCCAGCGCAGCAGCGGGCGGTTGGCGGCCGAGCGCAGCGTCCAGGCCCAATCGTCCCGTTGGGAGTTGCCGGCGCGCGGCTCAGAGGGAAGCCACTGCATGGCTTCGTACAGGGTGCTCAGGGTCAGATTGACCACGGTCCCAGCCCGCACGCGAATGTCTTCGCGCAGCGAGGGCAGAAAGAACGTGCCCATGGCCTTGACCGAATAACGGCCGGGAAGCACCGAAGGAATGGCAAAGCGTCCATCGCCGCCGGTGTAGACGCTGGCGGCAACAGTCAAATCGGGGCGCAGCAACTGGACGACGGCGCCAACCTGCGGCACCCCGGCGGAGTCGCACACCAAGCCGGAAACCGAGCCGGGGGCGGCTCCGTGGACCGCAACGCTCCCCAAGGCAATCAGCGCGGCAAAAACAACGAGATGGACCTTGCTCACTATCACGATGGGTGACCTGGCAACGTCCCTGGCGAAACACTTGCAATTCAAATCCGCGCCGGCATCCGAATCTCGAGTCCGGTAACCGGGTTGCGCTGGATACATTCTATTCCACGACAAAGGGCGCCGACTGCGCAATCTCTTGTTTCGAGATTGTATCGTTCACTTTGATCGTCACCTTGTACTTTCCTGGGGACAGGCCGGCCATGGGGAGAGTCTTCTCTACCGTCAACTGGTCGCTGTGGGCGCCCAGATCCTTCGATTCGAGTTGCTTCTCAAGCACCACCGCGCCGGACCCGGTATCGGTGATCTGGTAGGTCACCGTGGCCTGGTTGCTCTTGGTGGCGTCGTCGATGCCCAGATTGTAAACCTGCATCCAGAAGTTGAGATGCTGGCTGCGCTTGAAGCTGACCGGCGTGGCTGGATTGGAGGTGACGCGCGGACAGATATGCGTATTGCCGATGACGCAGGTACCGGCGCCGATCTCCCGCGATGAGACCGTATTCATCTCGTCGGCCAGAATCAGCGAAGAAGTAGCCAGCTTCTCGTCGTGGAAGGTGGGTACTTCGATGCCCCGGCCGTAGAGTCCGATCTTGTCCGGGTTGTTCACGTCCTTGATGGCAATATCCAGGCGGTAGAGGCCGGGAAGCAGGGGAATCGCCTTCCAGTAGATCGACTTCCGGTCCAGGCTCTTCTCCAGCAATTCGGCCGGCTCCTCGACCTGGACCGTATCCTCGAAGGTCTGCACGGTCTTGTGGGTCAGGGTGGTCACCTTGCCCAGGATGTTCACCACCCCCTTGGACACGCCGTCCTTGGTCACAAAGGTCATGTCGCGGTTCCTCAGTTGCAAGGTGATCGGCACCAGAACCGTGTTCTCCGTCACTTTGACGAAGTCGGTGCGCACGTCGAAGGGAAAGACCGGTCCGCTGAGCAGCTTGTGCTCGGAGACGAAGATATCGAGGTCGGCGAACTTGATGGGTGGCGGCGCGAAGATCTTGGCGGCCAGTTCGATGCGGTCGAACTCTTTGGCCTGCGCCTGGGAACCCATATTGCCGAGGCCGAGCCTTTCCATATTTCCGCCGCTGAAGCGGTCGGCCTTCTTGGCCTGTCCCATCTGTTCCGGTATGGTCAGGCCGGCGTTGGGAACCATCAGCAGAGCGTCCTTCTCGCTGCGATTGATGGTGAAGTGATAGTCGCCGCACTGGCAGGTATCCACAAACTCCAGGTCGATGTTCTCGCCGATGCCCTCGAGATAGCGGTAGTGCCAAGTTTCGAAGGGGAAGGTCGCGGTCTGGCCGCCGCCTTCATCCATGGGCCGCTCGTAGGCGCCGCCGGAGGGGTGGGAGTCGATGGAGTCGGGTGGGCCGAAGGCGATGTAGATGTGGCCGCGATCGGTCTTCCAGCCGGGCCTGCCGGCGGCAAAGTGCTCGTTAGCGTATGTGATGCGGCGGTAATGCTCCTCGCGGAACTCGTTGTCGGGCGAGTCCGGATTGGGGTTGCGGCGCAGCCAGAACTGTTCGATGAAGGCCTCCCGCTCCTCATCGTTGGTGAGGCTCTTGAAGGCCTTGGTCTCTTCGTCGGTGATGATATAAGGCACGTCCTGCTCAAGCCAGTGCTTGTAGGCGCCGTGAATCTCTCCCTTGTAGGCCTTTTGGGCCTTGAACTGCTCCTCGTCGGAGCGCTTGCGCAAACGGGGGTCCGATTCCTGGTCCGCTCCCTGATTCTGACCGGCGGACGCTTGGCCCGGCTGCTGGGCCGGCGCCGGCGGGCTGGCCGTCTGCTGCGCCGGAACTCCGGCGGCGGGGGTGAACGCCAAGCCGCAACCCAGTGCGGCGAAGAGAAGAGTGCGACCGTTGAACGTCATGGCCTTCAAGACTCCTGCGAACCTCTATTCTACGGGTCCCGGTGGGGCTGGGCAAGATTCCGTATGGAGCTGGCTGGCGCTTGGACGCGATTGCGCGGGAAAGGTAACCAGAAGAGCCGCTTCGCGGGGGGCCGGTCGTCAATGGGAAGAGGTTTTGCGACCATGCGGGCCGTTCAACCGTCCAAGAGAGAAGCCCAGTTCCCGGTCCGCGTCCCGCGCCGGCTTTTCCGCGGCTTCCGGCGCCTTCCATTGCGCCGGTCGCGCCACCCTGGGTTCTCGCCGGCGGAACTCCAGCAGGTTTCCGCGCGCGGCGGGCAGGCGTCGGAGAGAGATCGGTCGGCGCCGGGGAACCGCGGCGAACGGGATTGCGTACACTGAACTGGGAGAGGCTCGGAGCACGAACCGCACATGAAGAAGATACTTTTAATCGCTCTCGCCGTACTGGTGGCCGTCGGGCTCGTGGTTGGCATGGTGTACATGCAGCAGTCCGGTTACACCAAGGTTCTGACCGCCAAAGTCGTCAAGCAGGAACTGGCCACGGTGGTAAGCGGCACCGGCCAGATCAAGCCCAAGACTTACATGAATGTGGGCGCGACCTCGTTTGGGCGCATCACCCACTTCTATGTGAAGGAGGGTGACTTGGTGAAAAAAGGCCAGACGGTGGCCACCATTGAAAATGTGCAGCAGGAGGCGTCCGTCAATGGCCAGCTGGCCGCCATCGCCGCGGCCAAGACCGACATAGCCTCGTATATTGCGGCGGAGAAGACCGCCGAGGCCAACGTCGAGCACGCCAAGGCCGACCTGGAACAGAAGCGGCTCGACTGGGAGCGCGCCCAGGCCCTTTACAAGGATGGCATCCTGGCCAAGCAGGACTTCGACGCCAAGAAGGCCGCCTACGACACCGATGTCGCTTCGCTGGCCCAGGCCGTTGCGGGCCTCAACCAGGCCAAAGCGCAGACCGACTCGGCTCGCGGACACCTGCAAACCCAGGTCGCCACCCTTCGCGCCAATCAAGACCTGCTCGACAAGACCATCGCCACCGCGCCCTTTGACGGCATTGTGACCAACATGCCGGTGCGCGAAGGCGAGACGGTGGTGACCGGCATTCAGAACTCCGAGGGCTCGACGCTGATGACCCTGGCGGATATGGGCATCGTCACCGCCGAGGTCAAAGTGGATGAGACCGACATCGTCAATATCCGGCTGGATCAGCCGGCCGAGGTGACCGTGGATGCTCTGCCCGGCAAGGTCTTCAAAGGACACGTGACCCTGGTGGGCGACCAGGCGCTGCTGCGCTCCACGGGCATCGCCACCTCGCAGTCGACCACCGGCACCGAAGAGGCCAAGGACTTCAAAGTGATTATCACGCTGGACAACCCCACCAGCGACCTGCGGCCCGGACTCTCCACCACCGCCAAGATCACCACGGCGCACAAGTCCAACGCGCTCTCGCTGCCCATACAGGCGTTGACCATGCACAACCCCGATGACGACAAGCCCAAGAGCAAGGGCGGTGTGCAGGCCGCGTCCACTTCCAACTCTTCCGCGGCCAAGAGCGCGCCGGTGCAGGGCGTCTATGTGGTGGACAAGGACAAGAGGGGCAAGCTGCGGGCCAGGTTCGTCCCCGTAACCACCGGCATCACCGGCGCCACCGACATCGAGGTGCTCTCCGGCCTGACCGAGGGTCAGGAGATCGTAACCGGCCCGTTCAAAACGCTGCGCGCCTTGAAGAACAACGCGCTTCTCAAGCGGGATACCGCAACGCCGGCTGTGCCGGCCTCCGGCGGCAACTCTTAAGACAAGAACGGTTGTGAAGCGCGCCATGATCTGGCCGTCTCGAATGGCGGGCAAAGGATGAGATTCGAATGGTTCTGGAGAGCACAGGCAGCGAAGAAAGTGTGCAAACGGTCTCTGGTCCGAACGGCGACATGATCGTCGTCGAGGACCTGTGGCGCACCTACGATATGGGCTCCGAGCAGCAGGTGCAGGCGCTGCGCGGCATTTCCATGCGCATCAAGCACAATGAATACGTGGCCATCATGGGCCCGTCGGGCTCGGGCAAGTCGACGCTGATGAACCTCATCGGCTGCCTGGATACGCCCTCCAGAGGCCGTTACTGGCTGAACGGCCAGTTGGTCAGCGACCTGGACGACGACCAGTTGGCGCGCATCCGCAACAAGGAGATCGGCTTCGTCTTTCAGACCTTCAACCTGCTGGCCAGGGCCACCTCGCTGCATAACGTGGAACTGCCGCTGATCTATAACGGCACGCCCGCGGCCGCCCGGCTGGCGCGCGCCAAGGAAGCGCTGGCCGATGTCGGCCTGGAATCGCGCATGTATCACAAGCCCAATGAGCTCTCCGGCGGCCAGCGCCAGCGCGTGGCCATCGCCCGCGCCCTGGTCAACCGCCCCTCGATCATTCTGGCCGACGAGCCCACCGGCAATCTGGACTCCAAGACCGGCCTGGAGATCATGGCGCTCTTCGACACCCTGCACGCCCAGGGCAACACCATCGTGGTGGTCACCCACGAGCCGGACATCGCCGATTACGCCCATCGCGTAGTGCATATCCGCGACGGCGAAATCTTCTCCGACGAGCCTTCCAAGCGCTTCCGCTAGAACCGCCGCAATGCCATGTAAAACCCGGAGCCGTTTGCATCCCCGGACCGGCGCGATTGCGCATCTCCGCGGTTCATGTTTTTTGGGGTAACGCCGATAAGACCTCTGTTGGCCCGGTACTGCCGGTCAGGGCCAGGGAGGCGAGGCACGTTGAGATCCATGCAGAGCGCCGCTCAATTCCAGCCTCAGCCTTCGGTCTCCGGCCTTACCCTCGTGGAGGTGGACTCCACATTCGCGACCCAGGTTGTGGGCGTGAGCGCGGTCTGGCGCAAGCTGCTTACCCAGGCGGAGATGACCGCTCCCCATCTGCAGGTGGCCGCCATCGAGGGTGAGCACGGCACCGGCAAGCAGACCCTGGCCCGCTATCTTTTCAGCCGCTCGCCGCTGGCCGGCTCCAGCTTCCAGAGGCGCGATGCCCGGGAATGGCTGGTCACCGATGCCGATCCCGCCACGCTGGGGGGCTTTACCTATCTCGATCGCGTCGATCTGCTGGCTCCTCCTGGCCAGGGGCTGTTGCTGGGCGTTCTCAAGGCGCTCCAGGACCGGCCGCCGGGCCGCGCTGTGGTGCTGGCCTCCTCGCAGACGCCGTTGCGCCAGATGGTCGGCCAGGGACTCATTCTCCCCGACCTGGCCTTCCGCCTCTCCGCCGTCCGCTTCGCCATCCCTCCCTTGCGCCAGCGCCGCGAAGACATCGCCCCGCTCGCCCAGTCTCTGCTCGACCGTTTCTGCAACCGCTACCAGCAGCGGCCCGTCATGCTGGGGCCCGGCGCCCTGGCCCGGCTTCTCCAGCACAACTGGCCGGGAAATGTGCGCGAGCTGGCCTCGGTCCTGGAAACGGCCCTGCTCGAAGCCGTCAACGGCGTCATCCGGGCCGAGGATCTGGCCCTGCCCAGCGGCCAGGACACGCAGATCGACATCCAGCCTCCCAGCCGCACAGACAACCTCTCTCTCGACGTGGTCATCCGCCACCACGTGCAATACGTGCTCGACCTGAACCGCGGCAACAAGCTGCGCGCCGCCCGTCAACTGTGCATCAGCCGCTCCACCCTGTACCGCATCCTGGGCAACGAAACCATCCTCGCCCACTGACCGTTCGCGCACTCATCTCCCGTCCATGGATCGCCTGCGCCGAGGGTCAGGTGCGGCGCAAGCGGCAGCCTCGTTTCCCGGTGCAATAATGGTGCTGAGCCTGTGGCGCTTCTTCCGCCGCCGCGCAACCCGCATGAACCTGCCCAACTCCATCTCGATGAGCCGGATCGTGATGATCCCGCTGTTTCTCTGGATCCTGTCGACCCACTTTCCGTGGCGCGGGCTGCACGGGGAGCAGGAGATTCTGGCCTCGGTGCTGTTCGTGCTGGCCTCGATCACCGACGGCCTGGACGGCTACCTGGCCCGCAGGCGCGGCCAGATCACCACCATGGGCATGCTCCTGGACCCCATCGCCGACAAGATCATGGTGACCAGCGCCATCGTCGCCCTGGTGGCTTACAACCCCCAGGTGGTCAAGGTGTGGATCGCGGTGGTCATCATCGGGCGCGAGTTCCTCATCTCCGGCCTGCGCTCCATCGCTTCGTCGGAGGGCTTCACCATCGAGGCCAGCGACCTGGGCAAGCTGAAGACGGTCACCCAGATCGTGGCCGTCGTCTCCGCGATCCTGGCCCACCACTGGGACCGGTGGGAGTTCGGCGTGCTTGTCATTCCGGTCAACTGGATCGCCATCGCCGCCATGTACTTCACGGTGCTGGTCTCGTCCATCTCCGCCATCGACTACTTCGTGGGCTTCTGGAAGAAGATCGACCGCGCCAGCAAGGATCGCCGCAGCTCCTTCGTGCTCAGCCGCCGCAAGAGCACGGGCGCGCCATGAAGCCGCTGGGCGGCGCATCGAAAAGAGAAGCCCCGGCCTTGGCCGGGGCTTCCGCTTGCTGGCGGAGAGCCGGTCGCTAAGCGATCGCCGGAAGGGACTCCGGCAGCTGGATCCTCTGCGCTTCAACGGGCGCGGCGGCCGGGGCCGGCGATGCGGTGGCCGGTTGCGGATGGCCAGGGCGGGTAAGGCGGTGAACGAAGTGGTAGGGCGGCCAGGGGCCGGAGAGCTGCATCTGGCACTCCCGCAGCAGGGCGCTGGTGGCCGCGAACTTGCTCTGGTAGCGTTCCACGCACTTGCGGTCGATCAGGTGGGCGATGTCCAGCACCATCTTGCCGCTCTCCGTGAGCCGGCAGCTCACCTCCTCGTCCAAAGGCAGGAAGAGCCGGTGCATCTGGAAGCTCATGGCGCGCGCGCGTGTCTGCCGGTCGCGGGTGCGAGAGGCATTCTCGCGCAGGTTGGCCAGATAACCCCGGGCCGCGGCTCCGGCGGGCAGGCGCCTCTCGATCGCCCGCCCGCAGCCATCGTCGACCAGCACCTTCAGGTGCATCTCGGTCTTGCCGCGCAGCTTCTCGATGTTGCCCAGAAACTGGCGCTGGTTGGAGCGGATCGACTTGCGCAGGCTTTCGTCGTCGTTGAAGATGGTTCCGAAGCGGAAGGGCAGCACCGTGGAGTGGTGGAAGCAGTCGGCGATCACCCGGGCGTGGTCCACGCCGGATTTCTGGTTCAGGGGTTCCGCGGGGTTGTGTTCGCTGACCACCACGGCGAGCTCGCTGGCGGGATAAAGAAAAACCTGGCTGCCGCTCACTCCGAGCAGAGATTCCATCGCAACGGGCTTGCGATGACGGGCTATTACGGGAAATGCCTGTCTTTCACCGATGCAGTAGGCATACCATGCCATGACCAGACACTCCGATTGCATGCGCCGGTGAGCGCCGCTAGTTGGTGAAGCTCTGTGAACTTGGGAACAACTGCATAGTGGCGTATGAAGGGGGCCGAGTCGAGAAAACCCTGATTACTCTGTGAGGGATAGTAACCTTTCGGGATTACGGCTGGCAATGACCCACATCACCAACTTCAAAAGAGGCGGCAAAATCCGCCAAGTTCATATTCACGGAAGCAACAGACTGGTTGACGGCGCAAAAAAGTGTTCCGTCGTGGAAAGACAACTCCGCTTGAAATGTGGGACGAACTCTGGCAAAAGGCGGCGACTGAATCAATTTCAGCCGTGCGAGGGTCGTTTTCACCGGCGCGAAGCTGGAACACGCGGACCCGCGATTTGAGCCTTCGGGGATCAGGGCCAGATGTGCCGCATCTGGAGATACAGAACCAAATTCAGAGCCACCGACACAGCCAGCAGTCCGAATGCCAGGATCGCAAACCGATTGACCCTCTTGCGGACGGCCTTCAGATCCTCGAGGAGTTCCTGCTGCTCCAGCGTGTTGCGGTCGGCGGCCTCGCGCACCGTCTCCAACTGATCCTCGACGCGCTTGAGCGACGTATTCTGCTCCAGAAACTGATTGCGCAAGGCCCGATGCTGCATCTGGAGTTCGGCGAGGCTGTCTTCGAGGGGCTCAAGGTTTACCGGCGGAGGGGGCTGGTTCATTTGCGGGTACGGGGAAAGAACATTCGATACGGCGGTGCCGATGTTTCCGTCCAGCAGCGGGAGAATTCGCTGGACGAACGGCAGCGCCACGCGCAGCGCGCTGGCGGCGCGTTGCAGGCCGGATTGCGGTTCCGGAGAATGTGCCGTCCGGGCCAGCGCGCGCGGCGGCGGAGGCGGAGCGGGAGCGGTCCTGGGATGCGGCACATCTCCCCGGCCCGGAGACGGGGGAGATGAGCTTTGCAGCCCGACCGGCAGCGGAGATCCAACTACGCGCAGATGCGGTTCGCCCCGGCTCGGTATCCGGCGGCCTGGGTCGTTCATTCCACTCTCGCCAAGAACCGGTGAATCGCCCATTCCTACCCTCTCTCTGCATTCTATAAGGGAATTCCGCGCAACAGGGAAATTTGGTAATATTGGGTCTCCGGGACCGCGCAGACGCTGGCGTGTCTCCGGAACCACTCGCGTAACTGGCGATTCAGGTGGGCCACCACCGGGGAGCGCGAGGCAGTCCTTGAGCCGATCGCCTGGGCAATCAATTCCATGTCCAGCGATACCCCTGAAAGGACTGCCCATGACCCATTCGCAGACCAGCTTCCGCGATTTCCTGTTCCAATCCGATCCCGAGATCTTCGAGGCCATTGCCGGCGAGGAGTTCCGCCAACAGCAGGGAATCAACCTGATTCCCTCAGAAAACTACACCTGCCCCGAGGTTCTGGCCGCGCTCGGCTCGGTGCTGACCAACAAGTATTGCGAGGGCTACCCCGGCCGCAGGTACTACGCCGGGCAGGCCTTCGCGGACCGGGTGGAGAACGCCGCGCGGGAACGCGCCTGCCGGCTCTTTCGCGCCGAGCACGCCAACGTGCAGCCGCTCTCCGGCTCACCCATGAATCAAGCGGTCTATCTCGCGTTCATGAAGCCGGGAGACACGATTCTGGGCATGGATCTCTCCCACGGCGGGCACCTGACCCATGGCGCTCCCGTCTCGCACATGGGCCAGCTCTTCAACTTTGTGCGCTACAAAACCAGGCCGGACCGGGAGGGCGGCATCGACTTCGACGAGGTGCGGAGGCTGGCGCTGGAGTCTCGTCCGAAGATCGTTCTTTGCGGCTATACCTCTTATCCGCGGGAGTACGACTATGCGGCCTTCCGCTCCATTGCGACCGAAGTGGGAGCGCTGGCCATGGCCGATGTATCCCACGTGGCGGGCATGATCGCCGCCAACGTTCTGCCCAATCCGCTGGACGCGGGCTTCGATATTGTGACCACCACCACCCACAAGAGCCTGCGCGGACCTCGCGGCGGCATGATTCTCTGCCGCAAGCAGTATGCCCGGCAGATCGATAACTCGGTCTTCCCCGGATTGCAAGGCGGGCCGCACATGAACAGCATTGCCGCCGCCGCCATTGCCTTCCGCAAAGCCGAGGCGCCCGAGTTTCAGAGTTATGCGCGCCAGACTCTTGCCAATGCCAAGGCTCTTGCGGAGGAGTTATCCCTGGCGGGCGTATCGCTGGTCACCGGCGGCACCGGCAATCACATGATGGTGGCCGACACCATTGCGAGTTTCGGCCTCGACGGCAAGCAGGCGGAGCAGACCCTGGAACAGATCGGCATCGCCACCAACAAGCAGGTGATTCCGGACGATCCCCACCCTCCGCTGCGGCCCAGCGGCATCCGCATGGGCACCCCGGCCTCCACCACGCGGGGAATGCGGGAAGGGGATATGCGCCGCATCGCGGGATGGATCGTGGATGCCCTGCGCCACCCCGCGGACGCTTCCCGGCTCTCCCGGCTGGCGGGCGAGGTGAAGGAGTTCAGCGCCGCCTTCCCCATACCGGGCTTCGATTCGCTGCCGTGGTAGCCGTGAGCTTGGATATCGTTCCATTCTTCCGCAAGTAAAGCGGATACAAGAGGCACTGTGACCACGAAGTTGCAACATGAGCCGTCGATAGGTAATCTTCTGTGATGATGACAACATCTTCGGATAGGGAAGCCCACAAGCTCGGCAGCGACGACGATCCAATACGACAAGGACTGTTCGCCTGCCAGTCGATGAGCGAGTTGTTGCGGCGCGCAAAGCTGGATGGGAGGCCAGGCCCGTTCCAGAGCATTGCTGATGCCGCCAAGCTTGCAGGCGAGGGAAAGAAGGAAGAGGCAAAATCATGCCTGCGCGGTGTTCTGTCTCTTCCCAAGCTGGAAACGCGGGTGCAACTCTGGATTTGGTCGGGATTACGCGAGCTGGGCGAGCAGCCAGACCCAAAGTCGGCCTGGGAGATTCTCGGCGTGGTTTTCGAGGTTCCGATGCAAGGAGCGTACGATACGCTGGCCGCATATCAGGACGGCACTGCGCGCTACCTCAATTATTGGGAATTATATACATGACTCCCGCAAAGAGGAGTGGAGCCGAAACGATCATGTGTAGCCCGTCCTGCATTCTCAATTCGGAAGTTGTCCAGGCTGCCTTTGCGCGCCTTGACCGAGTGCTTTCAACTGAGATTCCAGAACTGTCCTTATCGCCTGATTTACCGATTTCTCCCTTGCCAGATTCTCTTCGAATACGGTTCGTAACGGAGGATGAAGTGAGAAAAGTAGTGCGGCAAGAGATCGAATGTGCTCTCCGTGGTCTAAAAGATCAAGCTCAGCCTTCAAATACTTCTTCGCAATGAGATCAAGCCGATCCGTCAGTTCTTTGTCAATCGTCATGGCTGAAATCGTACCATTCTGTGCGGTCACTGGGGGTGAACATGAGGGATCACGTCTCGATTCTCAGGCCAGAGATTGTCTCTTCTGGACTGTCCGTTTGCAGGGTAAAGACAGGCAAGATTGTAATCGGAGTTCACAAGAATGAGCAACACATCCTTTTTGAGCTGTCGGATGCAGAATTTGAGGATTTCTTGCAAGGATGTAAAGAATTGCAAATAAAGCAGATATAGACGATAATAGTACTTGACTCCCTCACGGATTTGGACTAGAATTTAGTCATAGTGAGGGCAGGCAATGAGCAAGAGCACAATCAGTACGTTTCAGCTTTTCGAGATGTTCCCCGACGCGGAAACGGCGCGGCTTTACCTTGAATCCCGGCTTTGGCCGAACGGCGTTACCTGCCCCACTTGCGCCGGACAGGACCGAATCACGACCCGGAAGGGCGGATTCTACCGCTGCAACGCTTGCAAGTTGGATTTCACGGTCAGGACAGGAACGATCTTCGAGCGGTCGCATGTACCGCTGCACAAGTGGGTTTACGCTATGTACCTCGTGGTCACGGCGCGGAAGGGAATCAGTTCCATGCAGCTTGCCAAGGAGATCGGAATCACTCAGAAATCGGCTTGGTTTGTTCTCCAGAGGCTCCGTGAGGCTTGCGCCGGGAAGATGGACAAGCTCTCAGGCATAGTCGAAGTGGATGAGACGTTTGTGGGCGGCAAGGAAGGCAACAAGCACGAATCGAAGAAGCTCAAGGCAGGGCGGGGAGCCGTTGGCAAGACAGCCGTTATGGGCCTTCGTGAGCGCGGCGGACGGACTATCGCTATGAAGGTTGAGAACACAGACCGGGAAACGCTCCAGAATGCCATCTATGACAATGTCCAGTTGGGTTCCACGCTCATGACCGATGAAGCCGCCGCTTACAATGGCTTGAACGGCGTATTCTTCAAGCATGAAACGGTCAACCATCTCGGCGGCGAATACAGGCGCGGGGATGCTTCCACAAACGGCATCGAAAGCGTGTGGTCTCTCTTGAAGCGCGGCATTTACGGTACATGGCATCAGGTAAGCGCCAAGCACCTTGACCGCTATGTGGATGAGGTTGCCTTCCGGCTGAATGCGGGAAACGTCGCACGGCACACGCTAAACCGCCTGGATTCGTTCATTGTTGCAGTGGACGGCAAGAGACTCACATATGCGAGGCTGATCGCATGAAAGACGTTCCCGAAGTCCTGAACAAGATTACGGATGTCGTGCTGGCCTACCGGCCTAAGCCGAAGACGAAGGCCGCGCGAAAACGAAAGAAACAGGCAAAGATCATCGAAAGCACCACAAAAAGAGCCGCCGATTAGGGCGGCTTTGGTGTTTGGAGGAATAATGGCGAAGTGTCTTACTCCGACGGTTGAATGTCGTCAACCATGCGCCGAATTGAGTCCGTCCACTCCGGATGAAGAGCAAAAGCAGATTCGTCGTCTTTTGAGAGAATGGCTTCGCGGGTGGATTCCATCATTCGTTCAGCTTCTGGTTGAACAAGATGTTCAAAGTGGGCGACTGAATTCTGCCAATTTTGGTCAGTACAAAGAGTTTCTAGAGCGTGTTGACGTGCCAACATCTGTATTGCCGTCTTTTGCAGAAGACCTAGCAAAAAGTCAATGACTTTACGTTGGCGATTGTACAGTTCCGTATCGTCCATGTGTTCAACCTCAATTCGGTTCTGCCGGTAGCAAATGGAGCGTTTCTCCATCGAATGCGGCAATGAGCCAATCGGTTTCCACGGTCCCGACAGCCTTTTTCAGCCGGGCGATCTCCGCCCCGCTTACGCCCGCTTTGCCGCCTTTCAATTGAACGAGGCGGAGGTCGAGAACGTCTGAGTTTTTCCGGCTGACGCGGAACATGATGGCGTCGATTATGCCGGTACGGGGAGCACCAGTCTTGCCTTCAAAGAACGCCACGCGCCAGCCCTGCTGCTCACAATAGGCCCGCAGGGCTTCTTTGCTGGCCGTTTCCGCTGGCCGAATCTTTGCGTGCGTCTCTCTGCGCTTGCGCGTCTTTAGCGCCTTTGCGGCGGCGGCGCGGCGCTTTCGGGTAAGGGCTGCTTTCTGCCCGGATGTCAGTTCGTTTGGCATGGCGAGAGGATAGCAGGGAAAAGGGAATCATGTATATAATTCCCCAATTATTCAGGCCGCGCGATTTTCTGGGACGCACCCGATGCGACGATCAAGGGACTGTGTCAGGCTTTGCTTGCTTCGGCGGCTCCCGCGGGATCGCGCGCTGTGCCGCGCGCAAGCGTCTCCCTGCCAAAATCCGGAATGCAGGCCACGTTGCTTACCCGCTCAGGCATGTATGTGATTCCCAACCCGCCTCAGCTTGTTACAAATGCCGCGGCAAGCCTGATGAAAGAGTTAATAAGTCGTGCAAAAACGGCTCAGGGCCAATGACTGCGATAAGGCGCGGACCGGCCCTCTCCCGGTTACCATGCTTGGCTGCAATTCCCTGGGGTTGACGATCAGCCCGCCTTTTCCAGCAGGCAGAGCGACAGGTCGCGGCGCTCGACCATATCCTTGGTGATCTCCAGGTCGCGGACGCGCTTGTTGCTGGGCAGGTGGTACATCAGGTCGAGCATCAGCTCTTCGAGGATCATGCGCAGGCCGCGCGCGCCCACCTTGCGGGCCAGGGCCTCGCGGGCCACGGCGCAGCAGGCCTCGTGAGAGAAGTGCAGGCGGACGTTCTCGTACTCGAAGAGGCGCTGGTACTGCTTGAGGATGGCGTTGCGGGGCTTGGTAAGAATCTCGATCAGCGCCGCCTCGTCCAGCTCGTCGAGGACGCCCACGACGGGCAGACGGCCGACGAACTCGGGAATCATGCCGTACTTGATGAGATCCTGCGGCTCGGTCTTGCGCAGCAGCTCGGTATCGCGATGGTGATGTCCCAGGGCTTCGGCGTCGCTGTCCACAGCCTTGAAGCCCAGGGCCTTCTTGCCCACGCGGCGGCCCACCACGCGCTCCAGGCCCACAAACGCCCCACCGCAGATGAAAAGGATATTGGTGGTATCGACGGCGGTGAACTCCTGGTGGGGGTGCTTGCGCCCGCCCTGCGGCGGCACGTTGGCCACCGTGCCTTCAAGTATCTTGAGCAGCGCCTGTTGCACGCCTTCGCCGGAGACATCGCGGGTGATGGAGGGGTTCTCGTCCTTGCGGCCGATCTTATCGATCTCGTCGATGTAGATGATGCCCTGCTGGGCGCGGACGACGTCTCCGTCGGCGGCCTGGAGCAGCTTGAGGATGATGTTCTCAACGTCCTCGCCCACGTAGCCCGCCTCGGTGAGTGTGGTCGCGTCCACAATGGCGAAGGGAACGTCGAGCATCTTGGCCAGCGTGTGGGCCAGCAGCGTCTTGCCGGTGCCGGTGGGGCCGATGAGCAGAATATTCGACTTGGTCAGCTCCACTTCGTTGTTGCGCAGGCGGTTCATCTGGATGCGCTTGTAGTGGTTGTAGACGGCGACGGCGAGCTTCTTCTTGGTCTGGTCCTGGCCGATCACGTAGTCGTCGAGAAAGCTCTTCACCTCCTGCGGCTTGGGCAGATGTCCGGCGGTGGCGGCGGGAGCGCCATCGCCGCGGTCGTCTTCGAGGATCGAGTTGCAAACGGCTACGCACTCATCGCAGATGTAAGCGCGCGGGTAGTCGCTGGGCGACGAGATCAGCTTGGCCACGGCGTCCTGCGACTTGTGACAGAACGAGCAGCGCAGCGCTTCTTCAGGTCCCGTGCGCGTTTTCATTGCATAGCTCCCTCTCGAACGGTGTTGGCGGCGTTAGCCGAGTCAGCGGAGTCGGCCCCGCCGGCCCGGTTGGCGAGTTATGTGCGCGGCCGGTCGATGATCTCGTCGACGATGCCGTATTCCTTGGCTTGCTGCGAGTTCATGATAAAGTCCCGCTCGACGTCGCGCTCGATGCGGTCCAGGGGCTGGCCGGTGTGCTTGGCGATCAGGTTGTTGGTGATCTCGCGAATGCGCAGAATCTCGCGGGCGTGAATGTCGATGTCGGTGGCCTGACCGCTCAGTCCGCCCATCGACGGCTGATGGATGAGAATGCGCGAGTTGGGCAGGGCGAAGCGCTTGCCCTTGGTCCCGGCCAGGAGCAGAAACGCGCCCATGCTGGCCGCCTGCCCGATGCAGTAAGTGACCACGTTGTTCTTGATGAACTGCATGGTGTCGTAGATGGCCAGGCCGGCGGTGATGGAGCCTCCGGGCGAATTGATGTAGAGTTGCACGTCCTTGTCCGGGTCCTCGCCGGAGAGGAAGAGCAACTGCGCCACGACCAGGTTGGCCACCATGTCGTCGATCGGCGTGCCCAGAAAGATGATATTGTCGCGCAGCAGTCGGGAGTAGATGTCGTAGGCGCGCTCGCCCCGGCTCGTCTGCTCAACCACCATGGGAACCAATGCCATTGAGTGTTTTTCCCGCTCTCCGCTTGGGGGCCGTTTCTCCCCGTCGCCAGGTTGCCGCGCGGCACTTCCGCCGCGCGGCGCGAGTTGCAAAAACCGCCGGCCTTATCCGGGCAGACGGTCGTACAGCAAATTTGCGGTCTTCTCCCGCCGCAATTGTTCCCGGATTCTAGCCAGCCCGCCATCCTCGGTCAATCGCACTTTTAGGGTATCGACCGGCTCGCGGGTCTCCTGGGCTACCAACTGCATTTGATGGTCCAATTCCTCGTCGGTGACAGAAATCTTTTCCTCATCCGCGATGCGGTCCAGCAGAATGCCCGTCCTTACCTCGGCGATGGCGCCGTCGCGCTGGGCGGCGCGAAGCCGGCCGAAATCCAGCTTGCGCATCTGCCCGGTGTTCATACCCTGGGCCGCCAGGGCGCGCAGGCCGCGGTCCAGGCGCGCGTCAATCCGCTCCTGCACCAGCGACTCAGGCACAGCGAACGGGTAGCGCTCGCCGAGCGCGGCAAGGAGCCGGTTCTTGCTCTCGTTTTCCACGGCGCGGCGCTTGCGGTTGGCCAGGTGTTCACGGACGAAGGCTTCCAGTTCGACATAGCTCTCGTAGGCGCCGAGTTCCCGGGCAAAGTCGTCGTCCAGTTCCGGCAGGATACGCTTCTTGATGGCCTTCACTTCCACGTCGTAGGCCACGGTCTTGCCGGCCAGCTTGGCCTCGGCGTAGTCGGCGGGATAGATGACCTCGGCTTTCAGCTCCTGCCCAGCCCTGGCGGCGCGCAGCGCGTTCGAGAAAGCCGCCACCGTGTCCCGGCCGCCGATCTCCACCAGCGTGTCCTCGCCGGCTACCGGGGCCGCCTCGGCGTCGCCTTCAATCCGGCCCTGGTAGCTGATCTGCGCCCAATCGCCGTCCACCAGGGCGCGGTCCTCCTCGACCGGCTCAATGGTGGCGCGCGACTCGCGCAGTTGCTCAATCTCGTGCTGAAACTCCTCTTCGGTGATCGCGACCGGCGGCTTCTCGACAACGACCCTTTGGTAGCCCTCGATGGAGAAATCGGGAATGAACTCGAAGACGGCCTTGACGTGCAGCGGCGCGCCGTCCTCGACGGTCAACTCGGTCAAATGCGGCTGGCCGACGGGTCTGACGCCCAGATCGGCGACCGCCTTGTTGAACCGCTCGGGCAGCAGGCCGTCAATCACTTCCTTGCGAACCTCGGCGGCAAACCGGCGCTTGATGACCGTATCCGGCACCTTGCCGGCGCGGAAGCCGGGAATCCTGGCGTATTTCCGGAGGTTGTCGACCACGCCGCGATAAGCCTTCGAGACCTCTTCGGCGGGAATGTCCAGCACCAATTCGCGGGAACACTCCGGGTTGAAGACCGGTGTCCCCGCGGGCAGGTCTTCGCCCGTGGGGTGGTGGACCGGTCCGTGCTGATGGTCGTGGCCTTCGTGAGCGCCGCCTTCGTGGGCGTGACTATCCGCGGCCTCGGCCGCACCGGGGGTGGGATTGTTCTCGAGGGTATCGGTAGAACTCAACCTTATGCCTTCCAGGCTCGCCGCGGCGAGCCAATCAGGATGCCAGTCCGGCTGCCCGTTTGGCGGGCCATCCGGGCGCCCAAAAAACACTACTCGCTGCGAGACCGGCGCCGCGCGGCCGGTAAATCTCTCATTTCATGGTAAGGGGGTTTGCCGGAAGGGTCAAACCGGAGGGCTAGGTTTCAGCGCGGGACGCATCGCGGAAGGCACGTTACTGTTCAGTGACCTGGGGCTTACGAACGTAAGGGAGGAAGCGGGGATGGGCCGCGCCGCATTGAGCGTAGTGCTGGCGGGCTTCATTCAGGCTGAGGTCGCCGTTCACGGTTAGGCGTATCTCGGCGGCAGAGTCGTCCTCCTGGCCGTCGTCCTCCCACCAGCAGACCGGGCACAACGCCAGCGCGCCGGCGGTTTCCAGCGTCTTGTAACCGCAGCATGGACAGCGGAAACGAGCCTCCAACATTTCCCCCAGGTGAATGGACGAGGGCGGAGGCCGGGAAGTTTACACGCACGACGGCTTTCGGCCGGCAAAGACGGCATTCAGCAGCAGGGCAATTGCATTTGAATCTTTGCAGGGTACGGGTTTCAGCCCGTACGTCAATGCATTGAAAGGAAAAAGGGGGCTTTACAGGCGGCGGAAGAACTCCGCCGGCGTGGATAGCGATCAGGGAGACTAAGATGCTTTTCCCCTGTTCCAGCCCCTGATCCCTGATCCCTGTTTCGAGCGTCCCATTTCCCTTCCACGTCCATTCGTTGTAGCATTTTCTCGGATGGGCCAGGCACGCCCGGCCCGCTCCACGAGGCACTGAAACTCCATGAATCGCAAATCATCGTTCTGTTCCGGCCGCCGCGGCGGCCAAGACTCACTCGCGCAAGACGCAGGATCGACCCGCGGCCGCAAGCTGTCGAACGGCTTTACGCTCATGGAATTGCTGATCGTGATGGGCATCATCACCGTGCTGATGCTGATCGGCTTCCCGACCTACCGGAGCGTCATGAAGCACGTCCGCGAGCTTTCCGCCAAGAAGTCGATGCAGTCCATCCAGCAGGCCGAGATGATGTACGCCAGCAACTACCCGAGCAAGGGATTCGCTTGCGATCTGAAGTATCTGGGCGGCGAGTCCGCGCCCGGTACGCCGCCCTCCGCCACGGCCGCCCAGATGCTGCCCGATGAGCTGGCCAAGGGCAACAAGGACGGCTATAACTTCATCATCACCAACTGCGCCAAGAACGCGCAGAGCGGCTCGGAGCGCGTCGATGGATACACCATCACCGCAGTTCCCACCACGGTGGGCAAGACCGGGGATCTCGGCTTCTGCAGCGATGAAGGCGGGGTTCTCAAGCAGGATCCGCAGGGCGGGACAAACTGCACCGAGCCGGTCCAGTGATTGCGGGCTTCTATGCGCGGCGCGGCGGCCCTATCCTGTCCGCTGTGCCGCGAGCAGTGGGGGTTTGCTTTGGGGACCATGGTCAAAGGTAAGCCGGTGCGAAGCGGCCAAGAAAGCTGCGGGATGACGCGACCGACAATCCAGTTGGAATGGAACCCGCAATGAAGCGATGTCCCGCTTGTGGCGCTGAATATCCCCATGAGCAAACCTATTGCCCCTCCGATGGCGCGCTGCTTTCCCTGGCGCAGAAGACCGCGGCGGGAATGCCGGGCCCCGCTGCCCAGCAAGGCCTGAGCCCCGGAATCCCACTTATACGTTCCCCGCGGCGCATTCCCATCTTTGTCTGGGTTCTTGGGGGGCTGACGATCGTTTTCTGCTCCTGGATTCTCCTTTTGATCGCAGTTCCCACTTCCCGCGGCATGAAGAACAGGGCCAGCGAGACCTCGGCGATCCGGTCCATTCGCATCATCCAGCAGGCGGAGACGCTCTACGAGTCCACTTATCCCGCCAACGGCTTCGCCTGCTCCCTGGGAGCACTGGGCGGCGACCCCAGCGCCGGCGCTTCCTCGCCGGCCGCGGCGCAGTTGCTGCCGGGCGACCTGGCCTCCGGCGTCAGGTCCGGTTATATCTTCACCATCGGAAACTGCGCCAAGGTGACGGCGAATGGCACGGACCGGTATACCGGCTACACGGTGACAGCCGTTCCGCGGATTGTGGGCAGGACCGGGGAGCGCGGCTTCTGCGGCGATCAGTTCGGCGACATCAAGTTCGATCCGGCGGGCGGCGTCAACTGCACCCAGCCGCTTCCATGACGGCGCGCGCACTTCTTAGCTACGGCGGCCTGGTTTTGGCCGTCACATTGCTTGCAGCCTGCGCGTGCGCCCGGGAACATTCGCCGTCCGCGAAGGACCCGTCAGCGAAGGGTTCCGCGGAGGATCCCGCGCGGGAGCTGGCCCGGCGCGTCGACCGGCGCTACAACCAACTGCGCTCGCTCACGGCGGGATTCACCGAGAGCTATGAAGGTTTGGGAATCAAGCGCGCCGAGAGCGGGACGCTGCTGCTGCTCAAGCCCGGCCGCATGAAGTGGGAGTACAGCTCGCCGGCCGGCAAGCTCTTCCTGCTCGACGGCAAGTACGCCTGGTTCTACTCCAGCGGCGACTCCCAGGTGCAGCGCATCCCCGCCCGGGAACTCGACGACCTGCGCTCTCCGCTGCGCTTCCTGCTGGGCCGCACAGAACTGGAAAAGGAATTGGACAATTTGACTCTGGCCGCGGCGCCCGGCGGCCTCTTCACGCTGACCGGCCAGCCCAGGGGTGAGGAGAAGCGCGTGGCGCGGCTCAGCCTCACTGTGACCGCCGAGGGAGCCATTACCGGTATCGAAGTCGAAGAGACCGACGGCGCGCTGACCCGCTTTACCTTCAGCGGCGAAACAGACAACGCTCCGGTCCCTCCGGAGGCCTTCCGCTTCACGCCGCCCGCCGGCATTCCGGTGGTGGATGCGCTGCCGCCGGTGTGAGCTGAAAATCCGGTGGGGCCGCAACTACGGAAAAAGCAAAGGTAGCTCAAGTCGAGGTAACATCAATGTTGAAATGCTCTCTACGCACAAAAAAGTACCTGCTTATCGTTGCGATATGTCTTTCATGTTGTGCGATAAACGGATGTGTTGACTCAATCAACTATTTAGCGAGTGACTCGAGACTGCCAAAATGGTTCACACTCCCGTCTGGCCTCACACGCGCAGACGTTATAGCTATACGTGCGTCAATGGGACCAACGCGGGGAGTGAAATATAATACGTTTGGTAATAATAATGTATTTGATATAGACGCTGCATTATTGGTAAAACGACACAAAAAACTGGACAAAACACTGGCAAAGGGAAGTGGCAAGTCGTTCCTGTTGTCGGGTCTTTACGATGTCAGCATTATAAACGGCATACCAGAAATTACAGGGTTTACAAGACTGAAAAACGAACATGGTGATCTTTTTCCGTATTTCTATGTCGTTGATGACCCTGCTTTAAAGAGAAAACTTCTGGATGAAAACGAGAAAAAGCTTTTGGAAGAGATCGGAGCCGACTACCCAGCTGTGAGAAAAAAGCTTCTAGATGAGTACGGGGGGCCATTTCTGACCATTAAGTCTGGGCGGCTCAGGTCAGCCTGGCGGGAGCCTCAAAGCTCAAGAGCCTTCTTAGCATTCTGCTCATAGCCACATATATAGCTCTGTTGCAGATTTTGGACCTTGCCTTTCCCTAGCGGGAGGCAGCTTTCTCTTTGAGGGCGCTTTGCACGATGTAGGAGGAGCGGGTGAGGCCCCGAGCACGGGCGCGGCGGTCGATCTCGGCGATCTGGCTCTGGCGGGCGGTAATGTTGATGCGGACGGTTCTCTCCGGTTCGCGGAGTTCGGCCAGGAAAGCTACCGCGCCCTTCATGGCCGGATCGGCGCGCAGATCGTCGAGGGTGGAAGGCTCGGGAATCTTCTCTCCGTCCTCGCGCATTCCGGCGACATGCAGCGCGAGAGCTTCGGCGGCCATGGCGCGCGCCTCCTCCAGCGTGGATCCAGCGGTAATGCAGCCGGGAAAGTCGG
>Ga0326727_10009673_pt1 | contig 23528 bp, 20 predicted proteins | sample MB2enrmetagenome_FD_207643 | JGI IMG/M metagenome (GOLD analysis project Ga0326727, IMG submission 207643) | Lab enriched peat soil microbial communities from McLean, Ithaca, NY, United States - MB29MY | ecosystem: Environmental > Terrestrial > Soil > Wetlands > Peat | place: USA: New York... | reverse complement strand
CCAGAATTCCGCAATCTATCCACGGCGTCTTCAGCCGCCATGCAATCTCGTTGACGTGCTGCCGCGCAGCGCGGCTGTCAAGACAACTCACAATCAGTCCGCCGCGCAACAGCCCTCGCGGCACATCCTCAATCCGCTCTTGAAGGGCATTGATTTCGAGATGCGAATTGATGAGCTGCAACTTTTTTGCCTGCGCTGCAACTTTGGGTTGGCCGATGTCGCGGCTGTCGATGTTCTGCACCGCGAGATTGGCGGGCTCATAAACATCCGAATCGACCAGAGTGAGTCGCGCAATCCCGCTCATGCGCGCCAGATGCGGCAGCAGATGCGAGCCGGTGTTGCCGCCGGCGCCGGCCACGACAATGTGAACTGGCTTCATTGCATCAATCCTCCGGAGTCCATGAGAAGCCTGTATCGAGCGCGGTGGGATGGCCGCAGAATGCGCATTTGTCTGAGTATGTCCAGCAAGGAAATTCGTCGGACTGGTTGTACCAGATGCCGCAACCAGGGCAGCACACGGCGGGCGCGCCCGCTTCAATCGGCTCCCGGCATCGGCCGCAGTAGACGGGCCGCTCCGCTCCGGGAAACGCGACGACTGTAGCCAGCGACTCCGTGGAAAAGAAATATTGAACGCCGTCGCCGGTGCGAATCTCATCGCGATCAGCGAGGACACACAAGCCTGCGGCCACCGTGCGGCTGTTCACGCGAACAGCGGAATCCGGCGATGCGATCAGCGCCCAGGCAGGCATCCCGCCCGCATCCGCGCGGATGAGCCGCGCCGACTTCCGGCTTGCCGAGCCCATCGGAGCCTCGCCCGTATGAGGGATCGGAGTCGCGGCAAGATCGTAGAGTGCGGCGTCCAGCTTCCGCGCGCACCAACCATTCTCGTCTTGCATCCAGAGATGAGCCATCAGAATATCCACCTCGTCTTGATATAAAGAGTGCCTCATTAAACGAGTGTGGGGATGAATCACTAAATTCCGCTGAATCCGCGGGCTTTTTCTGTCTATCTAAAAAGCTGAAACCAGAAAAGTTAAGAACAGATCGATGAAACTGAATCGTCTATCGCGAACACTTCCGGTCACTTGATCGGAAGCGGCGAGGAAAAGCCCATCGGCATTTCCGAAAGCTGCCCTTGCCCCATCTCCCCAATCGGCTGCTAGAATGATTGGGATTTACCTTACAGGGTTGCGGCGTTCACTACTTCGATCACGGACGGCATCTGTGATTCTAGGCAGGCCGCGAAAGTGAGTCTTCATGGCTATGACGGATGGAAGCAAACCAAACTTGCCTGCTACCGATCGGCGCGTGATCCGCGTCTTCGTCTCGTCCACCTTTCGCGACATGGTGGAGGAGCGTAATGAGCTGATGACCCAGACCTGGCCGGAGCTGCGCCGATTCTGCCGCGAACGGCAGGTCGAGCTGGTCGAGGTAGACCTGCGCTGGGGTATTGCCGAGGAGCAGAGCACGCGCAAGGAGACCCTCAAGCTCTGCCTCGACGAAATCCGCGCCTGCCGCCCCTTCTTCATCGGTCTGCTGGGCGAGCGCTACGGCTGGACGCCGGGCGCCGACGCCTTCACCGCCGACCTCCAGGAAGAGCAGCCGTGGCTCCGCGGCCTCGCCGGCAAGAGCGTCACCGAGCTCGAAATCTTGCATGGCGTGCTCAACAACCCGGAGATGGCGGGCCGCTCCTTCTTCTACTTCCGCGATCCTGCCTATGCCCAGGCGCGTGGAGCGGACTTTCTCTCGGAGAATGACGGCGACGCGGTGAAGCAAACGGCGCTGAAGACGCTTATCCACAGGAGTTGCGCGGCAAAGCAGATTCCCCTGCGCGAGAACTACCCAGACCCGCGCGTACTGGCGGCCATGGTTCTCAAAGACCTCAAGACCGCCATCGAGGCGCAGTTCCCCATCGAAGAGATCCCCGACCCGCACACCCGCGAGGCGCGCGATCACGAGGCCTTTGCCGAAACCCGCCGCCGCACCTACATCGGCCGGCCTGACTACTTCGCTCGCCTCGACCGTCAAGCGGAGAGCAACGGCGGGCCGCTGGTACTCGTGGGCGACTCCGGCAGCGGCAAGTCGGCTCTGGTGGCCAACTGGCTTGAGCACTGGCGCGAGGCCCATTCGCGCGACTTCCTCTTCCAGCACTACATCGGCGGCACGCCCGACAGCGCGGACCACTGGCGTCTGATGGTCCGGCTCATCGCCGAGATCAAGCGCTGGAGCAATGATCCGGAGGACGCGCCGCGCTCGCACGATGACCTGCTGCGCGACTTCCCGCTTTGGCTCTCCAAGGCGCGCAGCAAAGCCGAGCACGATGGCGTGCGCTGCATCGTTGTGCTCGACGCGCTCAACCAGCTTGTGGAGCACGACCGCGCCCGGCTGCTCGGCTGGCTGCCACAGCATCCCTTCACCGGCGGGCTGAGGCTTGTGGTTTCCACGCTGCCCGGCGATACGATGGAGGCCATCCATCAACGCGGTTGGGAGTCGCTGCGCGTGGAGCCGCTCACGACGAATGAGCGCAGAGAAATGGTCGAGCATTATCTGGCGCGCTTCGCCAAAAAGTTGGACACAAATCGTCTCGACCGGCTTGCCGCCACGCCCGCCGCTGCCAACCCGCTCTATTTGAAGATTCTGCTCGATGAACTGCGCGTCACCGGCACGCATGAGCGCCTCGACGAGCGCCTGAACGATTATCTCGCCGCGTCCGACATTCCGGCGTTGTTGAAAAAGGTTCTCGCCCGCTACCAGCGCGATTATGAACGCGACCGGCCCGGCCTGGTGAGCGAGGCGCTGGGCCTGATCTGGGCCGCGCGGCGGGGATTGAGCGAAAACGAACTTCTTCACCTGCTCAAGCCGGAAAATCAAGAAAAATTGCCTTTGGCCATCTGGTCGCCGCTGCGCGCCGCGCTCGAAGAAGGATTGGTAGACCGCGGTGGCATCCTCAACTTCGCCCACGACTTTCTGCGCTCAGCCGTCGAAGCCGACTTCGTGCCGGATGAGGACCGCCGCGACGGACTCCGCCTGCACCTGGCTGACGACTTCGAGCAGCAGCCCGCCACAGCCCGCAGTTGCGACGAACTGCCATGGCTGCTCCACCAGACTAAGCAGCACGACCGCCTACGCGCCTGCCTGCTGGATGTGGACCGCTTTCTTGAAATCCACGCGCGGGACAAGGAGGAACTGAGATGCTACTGGGTCGATTTGGCCGAAGAGCGAACAATGGGAGGCCCTTACATCGCGTCCTTCGAAGAGTGGTCACAGCGATCGGCGATTGAGAACTCCCGAATTTCTCACACGGCAAACGAGTTGGGAAATTTTCTTATGGAGGCTGATCTCTGCAAAGAGGCCGAACCGTTGTGTCATCGCGCGCTAGCCATCGACGAACTGAACTTCGGGCCGAATCACCCACAGGTCGCTCTGGACCTCAATTACCTGGCATTGTTGCTCGAACGCACGCACCGACTGGCGGAGCAGGAGCCGTTGCTTCGTCGCGCCTTGGAGATCGATGAACGGAGTCTCGGGGTGGACCACCCTGCGGTTGCCAGAGACCTAGACAACCTGGCATGCTTGCTCCAGGACACTAACCGGCTTGCAGAGGCCGAACAGCTATACCGCCGCGCGCTGGGAATCAACGAGCGGACTTTTGGCACCGACCACTTCGAGGTTGCCACCACTCTCAACAACCTCGCGGACTTCCTTAAAAATACAAACCGACTGGACGAAGCCGAGCAGTTGATGCGGCGCGCATTGGCCATCGACGAGCGAAGGTGCGGACCGGACAATCCCCAAACCTCCACGGCGCTCAACAACCTCGCGGTTTTGCTCGATGGTGCGAATCGTCTGGCCGAAGCCGAGCCGCTGATGCGCAGGGCTCTGGCTATCGCTGAGCGTAGTTGCGGTCCGAATCACCCCCTCGTCGCCACTCGCCTTAACAACCTCGCATCAATTTTGCAAGGTACAACCCGGCAATCCGAGGCCGAGCCGTTGATGCGCCGCGCACTCGGAATTTACGATCGGATTCAGAAAGAAACCGGCCACGCTGACCCAATCGCAGCGCAATGCCGACGCAACCTGCGGAATTTGAGGTTTGGGAGGATAGCAGCAATTTGCCTTCTATCAGTCGTGGGGATAATCTCTGCTAGTGGAATTATCTGGCTGCTTTGGCGGATATTCCGTTGAAGATTGCTCCCAACTGTACAGGCGTGGCAGAGCCGTTCATCATGCCGCATCTTGAGACTTTTCTCAAGTTCACCTGCTCCAACGGCAACCGGCATCCGCAGGTTTATACAGTCACCAGCTATGATGGGATGCTCCTGGAAATGGGGCGCAGCCTGGAGCAAATCCTGGCCACGCTACGTGAGATGGAGCCGGAGCTTTCCTTTGAATCAACCGGGCGTTCGACCTCGAATACTTGTTGGGAGTCAGGCGGAACAGGCAACTCCAGACTCTGTATGGAGAAGTTGCCGAGAATGTTCGGTCAAACGCAGCGAGTTAGCTCCCGCAGCGTGGGGTTAGCGAGTTAGCAAGTTAGCGGTCTCGCCACGCAATGTCTCAATCGGCTGCCGCCATCGCCTTTGCGGCGGCGGCCGTCACCATCTCGCGGATGGAATCGATCACCAGGCCGGGCTGGTCGAGATGAATCCAATGCGCGCTGGCCGGCGCAATCACTTGCTGTACTTGATTGCCGATGCGGCCTATTTGTTCATCAGTGAGCGGCGTCGAATTTCCCGGGGTCAGCACCCGCACAGGAATCTGCTGGATCGGTTCCGCGTTGCGCATCTCGCGGACGGTGTCGGGCACGGCCTCGACGTGGCGGCGCATTCCGGCATAGATGCTGGGCCGCGACCAATGAGCGGCGACAATGGGCCAGATCTCGCGCGGCATCTTGCCCACCTCGTCCTTGACGCGGTCGAGGACATGCTGGCCGCCATTACCGGCGGCGCCGGCCAAGTGCTGCGCCGTGCGACCGGAGCGCAGGAAGAGCGAAGTGACGGCCAGGCGGGCAAGTCCGATGCGCGCCGCCGGAATGGCGATGCGGAAGAGCTTCCTGCCGCGGTCGATCTCGGATTGCTTGCCTGGGTCCAACGGCGGCCACTCTTCGATTCTCATTGGGTCCACCAGCACGATGCCGCTCACTTCCTCCGGATAGTCGAGCGCAAAGCGGCGCATCACCAGCCCGCCAAAGGAGTGTCCCACCAGGATGTAGGGCGGCTTGATGCCGGCTCCCTCCAGCAATTGATGCAGTTCGGCGGCAATGTTGGAGGGCGTGCGCGCGGTGCGAGCCGGGCTGCTCCAGCCCAGTCCGCCGCGATCGTAGGAGGCTGTCGATGCAAAGCGCGAGACCGCCTCCTGAATGTGAAACCAGTTCAGATTGGTGGCGGCAATTCCCGCTTCAAAGATCACGGTGGGGCCGCTCGATCCCTTTTCCACGAGGTAGAGCCTGCGCTTGCCGCCAATGTCGATCCAGCGGCCATCGCCGGTGTAGCGCCGGCGGTCGCTGCGCTCACCGAGGCGCTGATATACAACGCCCGCCGTGAGCAGAGCCGCAATCAACGCGAGGATGGAAAGAAGCAGGGGCATCAATAAACCTAGAAGTGCGTGAGCTGCGCGGGGCTGAAGTCCTTCAGGCTAAGGTTTGCGTGGGGCGCGCCGCGGTCGATAATCAGCAACGTGGAACCGGCGCGGCCACGCAGTTTGACTTCTATCTGATGCGCCGACCAAACGCCGCTCTCCTGGCGCAGGCCGAAGGAGGTAAACTCTTTCACCGTCCCGTCTTTCAGCGTCTTCTCCATGTACACCGGAAAGCCGATGGCGCGATCGAGCCAACTGGTGACTTCGGCGTAGTGGCTCATGTCGGTTGCTCCCGGCGTGCTCTTCAACTGATCGCAATCGTGCGCGCCAAACTTTGCTTCACCGAGCGCCGTCTGGCCCGCCCAGAAGTACTGCTCTTCGAGAAAGTCCTCGTAGCTGAATTCGTTGCCGAACGGACCCTCGCTCCACTTGTCGAAGGGCAAATCCACGGGCGCCTTATCGCCGGGATGCGCTACCAGAATCGTATTCTTCCCGCCGGGCCGCATCTCCATGAGGATGTGGACAGGAATATGGAGGAAGCTGGCGAGAGAATTCGCATCCGCATTTGACAGAGTACCCACTTCCACCAGCACGCGCAGCACGCCGGGAAACCAGTGCGCCTTGATGGTGATGGGATAACTGAAGCGAATGCCGTTCGCGTGCACACGGACCAGATGTCCGCTGGCGCGATAATCCGCCGACTCGATGCGCGCGCGCGGGATGGCGAGCGCCTTGGGCGTGGCTGTATCGGCGGCCTGTGCGGCCATCGGCAGCAGTATCGTCGCGGCCAGAGCGGCCCATGCAATTCTCATAACTCGATCCTTCCGTCGCGAATGCGAATCTGGCGCGCGGCCGAGTGCGCAATAGCGTTCTCGTGCGTCACCACAATCAGCGTCATCCCGCGCGCCTTCTGAATCCCGGTCAGGATTTCCATAATGCGCGCCGAGTTGAGGCTGTCCAGATTGCCGGTCGGCTCATCGGCCAACAACAACTCCGGCTCGTTGGCCAGCGCGCGGGCAATCGCCACCCGCTGCCGCTCTCCCGCGGATAATTCATTGGGGTACTGCCGCAAGCGATGCTCAAGGCCCATCTCGCCGAGCAGAGCCTCGGCGCGTTCGGCGCGATTGTGCGGCGTGGGGCTCAGGGCCAGCATCGGAACCTGAACATTTTCGAGGACGCGCAAAGTGGGCAGCAGATGAAATGCCTGAAAGATGAAGCCGACGCTACGCGACCGATAGGTATCCAGATCGATCGCCGAGCCGAGTTTTTCGTTTTTGAAAAGTACATCGCCGGTGGTGGGTGTGTCGAGTCCGCCCAGCAGGTGCAGCAATGTGGATTTGCCGCTGCCGCTGGCTCCGCTGATGGAGACGAAATCCCCGGCATCAATGGTGAGATCGACGCCGCGCAGGGCTTCGATGCGTCCCTCGTCGTAGCTCTTGCGCAGCTCGCGCGCTTGCAGAATCGGCGCAGTCGGCATCGGCTCAGTCATGGAGGAGGGCCTCCACTGGGGAAAGATGGGCGGCGCGCCAGGCGGGGTATGCTCCGGCGGCAAGCCCGGAGAGCACGGCGACGCCGAGCGCCTGGGCCAGATAGAGCGGAGTGAGCGATGCGCTGACGATGCTGGCGGTTTGCGGCAAGGCAGCCAGCAGGCGCAGCACTCCCCAGCCAAAGCCGATGCCGATGAATCCGCCGCCGATGCCGAGCGCCATCGCTTCGGTTTGGATGAGCAGCAGGATGCGCCAGCTCTTCCAGCCCAGCGCACGCAGGATGCCGATCTCGCGCGTGCGCTCGAATACCGACATGGCCATGGTGTTGGCGATGCCGAGAATGCCCATCAGCAATGCAATGGACGAGGTGCCCCAGGCGATGGCCTTCGCCAGCGTCACGAATTGGTTGTTGGCGGCGTACTCGGCGGCCGGCGCGGCGTTCAGGCCGGGCAGGGCGGCTTCAATCAGCGCCTGGGCGCGCTTCAAATAATGGTCGCGAGATTCGCCGGCCGGAGTAGGACGCAGGCGCACATGAAAGCCGGAGACCTTCCCTTGCAGGCTGGAGATCTGCTGCAACTGATCGAGCGGCATGATCACCGCGGCGGCCTCCAGGCCGGAGCCGCCATGATAGATTCCCGTGACGAGAAAGCCGGCGCCTTGTATCTGGACGGTTTCGCCCGCCTTCTTGTTCAGGTTGCGGGCGAGAAGTTCGCCGAGAATGATCTCCGGCTTGCCATCATGAAATCGCCCTCCCGAAGTGAAGGTGAGCGAATCGATTTCGTAGGAATCCGCCTGCCAGCCGAAGACGATAGCGTTGATCTCCGGCGTGAGGTCCATGATGTTGTACATCATCGGCTCCGCCCGGTCGACGACGGGCACGGCGCGCAGCCGGGGAGCGAGGGCCTCATCGACCGAGGTGTTGAGGAAGGTCTTCTCGACGACGTCGATGTCGGTGCCGCTGCTGGTGTAGAGGCGCAGCCACTCCTGCTCAAAGGCGCGCGAGAAGCCGACCAGCGCTACAAATGCGCCGATAGCCATGCCAATTCCGCACAGCGTGAGCGAGGTTCTCAGACTCCTGCGCCAGAGATTCTTCCAGGCAAATCCGACGAACGAGAGTTGAGCGGCCATGAAGTTGGGTGAATCCTCTCATCTTCGAATTTGCGGCAGGCTGAATGCTAGTTTAATTTGCCGCAATCGCCGTGTCCATCGAAGGAACAGGGACTAGGGAAGAAAGGCGCGGCGGGGCTTGGGCGGGAAGTCTGGAATGTGGGCCGCTTGGCTGGTTGGACGGGGGTTCAAGCCCTTGATCAAGAGCTGCATTTTATTTTTGGAAATAGATCGGTGCGGCGCAACCGCACTGCTCGCCTCGCCCGGTTGACTCTGGAGATCTGTCAAGAAATTCCGATGGATCGCTCGCTGAGCGCGTCGGCGCAACTGACATTTCCTGCAATCTTGACCGACAAGAGTCAATAGACTCACCTATCTATAGCTTTTTAGCGCCATGCCCCATCCTTTCCGTGCTCTCTGCGTGAAGCGTGGGAACCCTCGTTAACTCTGCCAACTTCGCTCGAAATCGTTTGCAGATTATTTACGGAGCTGGAATATCATAAGATCCATGGCCGGATTATTCGAAAAACTCAACCTCAAGGATCAGCAGGAGATCCTCGTTCTGCGCGCGCCCGAGAGTTTCCTGCCGGAGCTGGCGCGGCTTCCCGTGCTCACCATTCACTCCCACATCGAGTCAGTTCCGCGCATCGGCTACTTCCTCGCGTTTGTCACAAAGAAGAGTGAAGTAGACGCTCTGGCCGGGCCGGTGGCCGCGCGCGCCACGGGCGATGCAACCGTCTGGTTCGCCTATCCCAAAGGCTCATCGAAGAAGTACAAGTGCGACTTCAACCGCGACACCGGTTGGGACGCATTAAAAGCTGAGGGATTCGACACCGTGCGCGCCGTCGCCATCGACGGGGATTGGACCGCGTTGCGCTTCCGCCGCAAAGAGTTCATCAAGTCGCGTTCTTGATTCAGCCCCTTTTCGATCACTGTGAAAAACGTGACCATGTTGGTCATGTTGCGCTACAATGAGTTATGCGGACTGCCAAAATCAGTGAATTGAAGGCCAAACTCAGCGCCCACATCCAGTTCGTCAAGAACGGCGAGGAGGTGCTGATCTTTGACCGGAACACACCTGTCGCCCGGCTCGTTTCTGTTGGGCCGGTCGACGAAGAAGACGCGCGCATGCGCCGTCTCATTGCCAAGGGCATCGTCACGCCGCCGAAAGAGCCGCGCGTGATTGGGAAACCGTGGCCCGAGCCGCCCGGCCCGCACTGCATCTCCCGTGAAGTGATGGACCAGGTATGGCGTGAGGAGCGGGACGGCCGATGAGTCTGCCGCTTGCATTTTGGGACGCGAGCGCGCTGATCCCCTTGTGCGTGCGCCAGATTCAAACGCCACAAGCAAGAGTCCTCTATCTGAACCATGCGGTAGGTGTCTGGTGGGCCACTCCCGTTGAAATTGTCAGTGGGCTTACTCGCTTGAAGCGCATGAGTGAGATCGATCAAGACGAATTTCTGATTGGGAAGCAACGAGCACTGGAACTCGCGCGGGTATGGGTGCCTGTCGGTCCGACCGCAAGTATCGCAGCACACGCCTGCTCATTGCTTGAGCTTTATCCGCTGCGCGCCGCAGATGCGTTGCAATTGGCAGCCGCGTTGGATGCCTGTGAAGACAAGCCCCAAAGCAACGTCTTCATCACGGCCGATCAGCGTCTCGCGGAGGCCGCTCGCCAAAGCGGCTTTTCGGTTGAGTTCATTTAAAAACTGTGCAGAGGCTTACCCCTGGGCGTCCTCGAACTCCTCGTGCCAGGCCATCTGAATGGCCTCCAGACGCGGCTCATTCGATTTCGCCGGGTCGTCGGCAAAGCCCGCCAACTCGGTGACGTACCGGTGCAGGTCGGTGAAGCGCACGGTCAGCGGGTCCAGGCCGGGAAACTTCTCCGCCAATTGAATGCCGATCTCCTCGGCGTCGGTCCATAGAATTTCGTGGGGCATGGCAGCTCCTTACTTCTCTTCCGCCAGCGTCAGCGGCTTGCCTTCGGAGACGTAGTTGCGATTCCACTTGGGAATCTCGACCACGTAGTCGCCGGGGCGTGTGATGACGGCCTGGCAGCCTAGCCGCGAATTCAACTGCTGATCGGCGGCCATGTCCATCCGGTCCAGCTCGTCGTCGTCGGCCTCGCTGATGCCGTTCTGATCTTTGATCCACAAGTGGCAGGTGGTGCAGGCGCAGACGCCGCCGCAGGCGTGGTCGAGAAAAACGTCGTGGTTCTCCGCCACATCAAGAAACGACATAGGCTTGCCGTGATGCTGATAGGGCATCGCGCCGAATTCGAACTCCACCGTTCTGCCTTCGGGAAGAAAGGTGACGCGCACCCGCTTCTCGGCGGGAATGTTTTTCTCGTTAGGTTCACTCATAGAATCCTCCGTAGCGGGGCTAGCGGTGTTAGCGGTGTTGATTTTTTGCTAACTCCGCATACTCCGCTAACCACGCTAACTCCGCTCTACTTGAACTCCGCCGCCGCCATGGCGTGTGGCGCAGTGACAGCTTCGGCCAGCTCCTCGCCGGCTGCGTTCATTGTTTTTCCAGTCAAGGCTGTCGAGACAGCCGCCTCCATCATCAACTCGGCAAAGCGGCGCGTGGCCTGATCGAGAGCCAGCGTCGCCTCGCGGATCGCGGCGGCGTTCTCGCCCAGCTTGATTTGAACCAGCCGGTCGCGCGCAGCCGTGATGGCCGCCTGCTCCTCACCGCGCAGCAGCGCCCACGCCGGACTCTGCGGCGCGCGCTCGACCGCGGCAAGAATCGTCTCCGCTTCGTTGCGCGCCTCGATCAGCAGCCGCTTGGCAAAGTCTTCTTCGGCGTGGTCGAAGGAATCCAGAATCATGCTCTCGACCTGCTCGTCGGTGAGGCCATAGGTCGGCTTCACTTCGATCTGCGCGGCCTGCCCGCTGCGCTGCTCGCGCGCGGTCACGTGCAGAATGCCGTCGGCGTCGATGAGAAACTTCACTTCAATGCGCGGTAATCCGGCGCTCATCGGCGGAATGTTTTTCAGGTCGAAGCGCGCCAGCGACCGGCAATCGGCAGCAAGTTCCCGCTCGCCTTGCACCACGTGAATGGCGACGTTGGTCTGCCCGTCCACGCCGGTTGTGAAGTGCTCGGTGGCCGAGGCTGGAATCGTCGAGTTGCGTTGGATGATCCGCGCCACCGTCCCGCCCAGCGCTTCAATGCCCAGCGAGAGCGGCGTCACATCCAGCAGCAGCATCTCTTCGGTGCTCTTCGATGCGCCGGCCAGAATGTCGGCCTGCACCGCCGCGCCCAGTGCCACCACCTCGTCGGGATTCAACTCAATGTGCGGGCGTTTGCCGCGCGCCGCCAGATGAAAAAGATCGTCCACCAGTTGCCGTACCGCAGGGATGCGCGTGGAGCCGCCAACGAGCACCACTTCGTCGATCAGCTCGGGCGTGAGACCGGCGTCGGCCAGCGCCTGCTTACACGGGTCTACCGTTCGCTTCAGCACCGGCTCAATCAGCAGCTCGAAGACCGCGCGGGGAATCTCTCTCTGATAGCGGTCGCCATTGGGCAGCTCGATGTCGAAGTGCGCCGCCGCTTCAGTCGAGAGCAGAATCTTGGCTTCGATAGCGGCCTTGCGCACCGCCTGCACCGCCCCTGGATGCAGCCGCAGATCGACGCCGTGCTCGGCGTGAATTTCGTTCAGCGCGATGGCCAACAAAAGATTGTCAATGTCGTCGCCGCCCAGGTGCGTGTCGCCGTTGGTGGACTGCACCTCGAAGATGCCGTCGCGCAGTTTGAGAATCGAAATATCAAATGTCCCGCCGCCCAGGTCGTAGACCGCAATCGTTCCCACCTTGGCGCGGTCGAGGCCATAAGCCAGCGCGGCCGCGGTCGGTTCGTTGACCAGCCGCAGCACTTCCAGGCCGGCCATGCGCCCCGCGTCTTTCGTGGCCTGGCGCTGCGCGTCGTTGAAGTATGCGGGCACGGTGATGACCGCTTGCGTGACCGGCGCGCCAAAGAAGCGCTCGGCATTGCGCTTGAGCTGGCGCAGAATATAGGCGGAGATCTCCGGCGGCGTGAAGCGCAGCTCGCCCAACTGAATGCGCGGCACTTCACCTTCTTCCACGTCTCCCGCCAGGTGAAAGGGAAAGAGCTTCAACTCATCCTGAATCTCTGTGAGGCCGCGGCCCATCAGCCGCTTGACGGAATAGATTACTCGCTCCGGCGTCTGGATGAGCGCCTTGCGCGCGCTGTTGCCCACGGTGACCGTAGGCCGTCCGCCGCCAACCGGGATGGGATCGAGCGCCACCACCGACGGCACCAGATTCAAGCCGTCCACGCCGGGAATCACCACCGGCGCGCCACCCTCCATATAAGCGACCAGGGAGTTGGTGGTTCCCAGATCGATTCCGACTACGTGTCCTTCCGCCATGATTTCTTTCAAGCTCCCAGGGTTTCGGTCACGTCGCGGACCAGATTGCTGAGGTAGCGCCGGCGGTCGAGCAGGGCCACCATTCTCCTCTGCGCAGAGGCGCGCGCCGCCGCGTCACCCTCGTCCCACTTCTGCCACTGCTTGCGAAGATCCTGATCCACCTCAACCAGCAGCCCGTCGAACCTTCTCTTTGCCTGCTCCAGGCCTGCCTGCAATTCTGGATCTTCCTCGCCCGCCTGGCTCGCCGCGCGCATCTCTTCGAGCTGCATATTCAACTCGAAGACCTCTTCCAGCAGATCGGCCGGCACGCGCGCAGCTTTTTCTTCTTTGCTTTCCTGGCCGGCGTCAATCTCCGCACCCAGCAGCTTGAGCAGGTATTCGGTGCGGCGCAGCGGATCTTTCAGCGTGCGATAGGCGTCGTTGAGCAGCGCGGTATCGGCCAGGCTCCACTGCTTTTCATTCTCCTCGGCGCGGGCAAAACGGTCGGGATGCAGTTTGCGGCTGAGGCGATGAAACTCGTGCTCCAGCGCCGTCAAGTCCAGATTGAGCCGTGGCTCCAAACTAAAAACAGAAAAATAATCGCCGCCCGGAGGGGGCTGAATCTTGCTGCAATGCGGGCAAAACAGCGTGGAATCGTTGTGGCCAATGGAGCACGACCAACAGGCTATGGGTACCGCGGAATCGATCACCTTGAACATGATTGCACTCTTGCGTCTTTCCAAAAACTTCCACAGTGAAGTGAAAGGTTCGGGCTTCACAGGCTGCGGAAAAGGCAAGTATTCAGAATATATGCCCAAAAAGTAGACCGCAGGGGCTAAAGCCCAACATTTGTTTTGTTGCAATTGCGGCCCGACTAAAGTCGTGCCCTTTTACAAAACAGGCCTGCAATCGAGTTTTTCCGCAGCCTGTTTCGCGCGTACCTTTCAGGAAAACGACGAACCGCAGCCGCAGGAGCGCGTTGCGTTCGGGTTGATGAAGTTGAATCCCTGGCGCATCAGCGTCTCTTCATAGTCCAGCGTCATGCCGTGCAGATACAAATAAGATTTTGGGTCGACGAAAACTCTCACGCCGTCGAACTCATAAATTCTGTCGCGCTCGCGTGGCTTGGTGTCGAACTTGATCGAGTAGGAAAGCCCCGAGCATCCGCCGCCCATCACGCCAATGCGCAACCCACCCTCTTCCGGCGAGATGCCTTCCTTGGCCATGGCGATGCGAATGCGCTTGATGGCCTTCTCCGTCACCTGCAAGCCCTGCGGCGAGGCCAACTCCGGCGCCTGCGGTGCGGCAAACGCGCCATCAGCATGCTTCGACTCGATACTTACCATGTTCGACATACGTGCCTCTTCTTACCCGGCCACGGCAACAGCCTCGGCCTCAACCGCAGCCGCTGGCGCGCCGTTCTTCTTCTTCCAGTCGCCGATAGCCGCGCGAATCGCATCCTCGGCCAGCACCGAGCAGTGAATCTTCACCGGCGGCAGTGAAAGTTCCTTCACGATGTCGGTGTTCTTGATGCCCAGCGCATCGTCCACGGTGCGGCCCTTGATCCACTCGGTGGCCAGCGATGAACTGGCAATCGCCGAGCCGCAGCCGAAGGTCTTGAACTTCGCCTCTTCGATCACCTGCGTCGCGGGGTTCACGCGAATCTGCAAGCGCATCACGTCGCCGCACTCCGGCGCGCCCACCAGACCCGTGCCGACCTCCGTCGAACTCTTGTCCAGTTGGCCCACATTGCGCGGGTTGTTGTAGTGGTCGATCACTCTCTCGCTGTACGCCATGTCTTTGCTCCTTCTGCGGGGGAAGCCGCGGTTTCTTTTAGCTTTCAGTTATCAGCTCTCAGCTTTTTTGCGCCCGCTTCGGCTTTTGCCTGATAGCTGAGAGCTGAAGGCTGAAAGCTGCTTCTCAATGCGCCGCCCACTGAATCTTGCTCAGATCGATGCCGTCCAGCACCATCTCGTAGAGCGGCGACAGCTTGCGCAAATGCTTCACTACGTCGATGACCTTCTCGGCCACGTAATCCACTTCGGCCTGGGTATTGAAGCGGCCCAGCCCAAATCGAATCGAACTGTGCGCCACATCGTCGCCGAGGCCGAGAGCTTTTAGTACATACGATGGTTCAAGCGTCGCCGAGGTGCAGGCCGAGCCGCTGGAAACCGCAACGTCGTTGATGCCCATCAGCAGCGACTCGCCTTCAACGTAAACAAAGCTCACGTTCAGGTTTCCGGGCAGCCGGTGATCCATCGAACCGTTCACATGAATGTAGTCGAGGTTCGCTTCGAGCTTCTCCTTGAGCCGGTCGCGCAAGCCGGTCAGGAACGCGGCCTCGCTGGCCATTTCTTCGCGGGCAATCTCACAGGCCTTGCCCAGGCCGACGATGCCGGGCACATTCAGCGTGCCCGACCTCATGCCGCGCTCGTGGCCGCCGCCGTCGATCTGCGCCGCAATCTGCACGCGCGGGTTGCGGCGGCGGACGTAGAGCGCGCCCACGCCCTTGGGACCGTAAATCTTGTGCCCGCTCAGCGAGAGCACGTCGATGTTGTCGGCGATCACGTCGATGGGAACCTTGCCCACCGCCTGCACCGCATCCGTATGGAAGAGCACGCCGCGCTCATGACAAAGCTTGCCGATCTCGGCGATGGGCTGCAGGACACCGATCTCATTATTCGCCGCCATGATCGAAACCAGAATGGTCTTCTCGTCGATGGCCCGCGCCAGGTCGTCCAAATCGATCAGCCCGTCAGCCTTGACTGGGAGATACGTGACGCGATAGCCGTGCTTCTCCAGCCGCTTGCAGGTGTCCAGAATCGCCTTGTGCTCGGTCACCTGGGTGATGATGTGGTTGCCGCGCTCGCGATACATCTCGGCGATGCCCTTGATGGCCAGGTTGTTCGACTCCGTGGCGCCGCTGGTGAAGATGATCTCCTTGGCGGTCGCGCCGATCAGCGCGGCAATCTGCTCTCGCGCCGCTTCCACCGCGGCTTCCGCCTCCCAGCCGAAGGAGTGGTTGCGGCTGGCCGCGTTGCCGAACTTCTCGGTGAAGTAGGGCATCATCGCGGCCAAAACTCGTGGATCGAGCGGGGTGGTGGCGTGGTTGTCCATATAAATCGGAAGGCGTACGCCCGCGGGTACTTCTACTTGGCTGTCCACTGTGCTCATCTTGATCTCCATCCTTCGTTAGCGTTGTTAGCGGGGTTAGCGGAGTTGGCGGAGTTGGCAGAGCAGCTAACACCGCTAACTCCGCGAACAACGCTAGCTCCGCTCTTTACAGCGTCAATGCCACCAGCTCTCTTGCATTACGTTCTCGCGCCGCCGGTTGTTCGTGCTCCGCCAGATCCTGAATGCTGATGCTCTTCAGCACGCCGGCGATGGTCTCGTTCACCCGCGCCAACGGCTCCTTGATAGTGCAGTTCGTGGTCAGCTCGCAGCCCGTCTTGCCCTTGGTGCAGGAGGTGATGAAAAACGGCCCGTCGATGGACAGAATCACCTCGTAGGCGGAGATCGAGCGCGCCTCCCGCGCCAGCGCGTAGCCGCCGTTCATGCCGGCGGTCGAGCGCAGCAGGCCGGACCTGGTCAACTGTTGCAGGATTTTGGCCAGCAGTTGCGCCGGAATCCCGTAGGCGTCGGCCACATCTTTGGCGCTGAGCGCGGGCCTCTCCGGGTGCTCGGCCAGAAACTTGAGCGCCATCAGGCCGTAATCCGCTTTTTTGGTCAGCTTGAGCATCTAGGGCCTGTTAACACTACTGGGGTGGATTGCGTTGCGAGCGGAAATTCGGCCAGACGAGGCGGAGTCCGCAGGGTTTGGATGTTCCAACCACAAGGGCGACAACGAGGTATGGCCGGATTTCCGCCGCAACCCTTCGGGACGGGGTCGGTTTTCCCCATTTCGTTGTCTCTCGTCGCTCCAGTAATTGACCACAGTTCGCTCCTCGCTTCTAGAACTGGGAAAAACCGGCTCCCGTCGCCGCCATCCCAGTAGTGTTAACAGACCCTGATATCCGACTTCTTCGGTCCGTATTCAGTATACGACCGTTTCTGTCGGGATTACAAGTCCCCGCAGAAAATCTTTTGGCCCGCGCCAAAAAACCAAGGGTATGAAAATATTCACCAAATTCCGGTATGAATTTGTAGGAAATGCCGATACAATTTGCGGGAAGGGCACTTTATTTCACCGATCCTGCGAGCGATGGCAACCATCTGTAGACACCCTAAAGTACGTATTGTTTCCCGGCACGAAGACTGTGAGTTTGTCGAATGCCTGGAATGTGGCGATGTCTTTGACTCCGAAGAGTTTCGCGACATGGAGATTGAAGAGAGCGCCGAATCGGAACCCAGCCTGGAAGACGCCTGAAGCGCGCGCCGGCCTTTGGCTCACCTACAGGGCGGGGATTGCCCGCACCTTGCCGCGTGTGTGAAGTGGCGTGGGATTTGGCCTGTTTATTTAGCGCCGTGCGCGTTGGCGGTCTGAGCGCCCACGCGCCGGGCCGCGATCCATGCATATTGCAGCCCCGAGGCGACGGTCAGCGCCATCGTTGCATAGAGTGCCCAGGCCTCGAAGACCTCGACCCAGCGGACTGAGGCGTGTTGATCCCGCAACATGGCTTGTAACAGCACGGCAGCCACCGCGGCCACCTGGACTAGCGTGTTGGCCTTGCCCAGGAGGCTGGGACTGAACTCCCGCCTGCCCGTAGCCGCATACAGAATGGCCGCCACCACCAGGATGCCCACGTCCCTGCCGAAGACCAGCACCGTCACTGTGACGGGAATCAGCGACATGTGCATGAGCACCAGAAACAGCGTGCTCAGCAGCAGTTTGTCGGCCACCGGGTCAAGGTACTCGCCCAGCATGCTGCGCTGCTTCAGGTAGCGCGCCAGCAGGCCATCCAGCGCGTCGGTCAGCCCCGCGGCCACGAAGAGTCCGAAGCTCACCGCAAAATGGCGTTCCAGAATGGCGGCCACCAGAAACGGCGCCAGACAGATGCGCAACAGCGTGAGCAGGTTGGGAGCGGTGCGGTATCGGTGGAATCGGACGTTGGCAATGTCATTCATGGCAATTTAGATACAAATCAAGATAGTACAGGATGGCGGGTATGGCCGCCCATGTTTTCCTGCCGCCCCTACCCTGATAGACTAACTGAAGTTGCGTTGCAGGCGCGTAGCTCAGTTGGTTAGAGCGCTTCCTTGACACGGAAGAGGTCGCTGGTTCGAATCCAGTCGTGCCTACCATATAATTCTTTTAGAATCAATGGTTAGGAAACATAGCCCCATCCCAGGCTCCACTCCATTTCACCCAAGATTCACCCAAAGCCTGCTGAATGGCCGTTCCGGCTGCTCCGAAAATGGCATCGACCATCATCTGTTGAGCCGCCATTAGCTCGTCTGAGTCCGTTTGCGTGTACCGGCTGAGCGTAAAGGCCGCGTTGCTCTGCCGGAGGGCGGTTTCCGCCGTTTTGGGGTCAACCTTCTTTTTGGTCGTCAGGAAGCTGGACAGGCTGTGGCGGAACTGGTGGAACCCGAACCGCTTTACCCGCTTGCCCTTTCGGTCAAAATAGAGGGTCTTCTCACTTCGACGGTCTTGCCCGTCTTGCGGTCAATCCACGCCGTGTGCATTCTGGACTCCGTTAGAACGCCAGCCTGAACTGCTGCCGGGTACAGGCAATCACGCACCAGCATATTGCCGACTCGCGGTGAGGCTCCCTTCTTCCTGACGCTTGCAAAAATCCAGTCCTCTGCTTTCGCATAGGTGGTCTGCCGACGCCATTCCTGAAGGTAGGCCGCGAGAAAGTCCGGCATAGCAACGGGAGCTTTGGAAGCCATTGTTTTGGGTTCATCGACGTTATTCCGTATCCAACGACGTTGGATGTGGATTTCCTTGTTCTCCCAATCAACATCACTCCACCGAAGGCCCGCAATTTCGCTAAATCGTAAACCTGTCACTGCATCCAGCAAGACCATCGTTTGCTGAAGCAGCGGCAGCATATTGAAAATCGAAAACGTGTCCTTGGGGGTGAGAATGATTGGGACGTAGTTGGAACTGGACGCCTTGACCTTCACCTTTTCCATGGGATTGCATGAGTCCGGTACGGTGGGTTGATGACGCTCGTTTAGTCCCCTTTTTTCTCAAAAGTACTTTCTCCTTTCCGTACGATTTATTCCGTTTCGTGACCTGACCCCGATTGGAGTTTGACCGCCGCAATAGTGGAACTTTCCTAGAACATATAAATGTTGACAACCGGACCAACGGCGGTGTAGATATAGGAATCAGTTTGTCGCGGCCTTGCAGTCAACCATGACTTCTATATGCGTTGACTTCCCCCGGTCAAACAAGGCTCGCGAATGCCAGGTCGGTTCTATTATTCAGCGCGGATGAGGAGGCATGAGCCTCCTTGCCTGGATGTGATTTCTTGCTTCCACAAGGTTCCCCGCATTTATTGCATCTTGGGATGCGAGGTCATCATCATGTTGTCAGCGGCCCTTTCTGTGCGGAGGCATGAGCCTCCCCGGCATCTGGCGAAACCACCCTTCCCCAAGGGTTCTCCACAACTCCCCACCCAGAGATGCGAGGTCTCAGTCATGTCATCAGCTGCCCTTTCCGTGTTACCCTTGCGGTTTACCCGCGTGACCTTCAGCCTGTTCGTTCTTGCCCTGGCCGCCCTGCTTCTGCCCGCAATGATGCGGGCGCAAACGACCTACAGCGGCGGGGGCGCGTCGTTTGCCGCGAGTGATACGATCAATCCCTCGGCGGTCAGCTCCACGATCAACGTGAGCGGGGCCCCCGGCGCGGTGGCGACTGTCAAGGTGGTACTGCTGGGCGTCAAATCGGATGGCGAGTCCTTCGCAAACGGCCCCATCTATAACAGCCTGGCGTACGCGGAATTCTATTTGGTGGGGCCCGGCGGGTCATTGGTGTTACTGGCCGGGACGGGCGACACCATCGACGGATGCGATCAAAACCAGAATGATGACTCCTGCGACGGGCTGCAGGGCACCATCTCCCCGGCTATGTACCCCGATACCATTACCATTCAGGACGGCGCGCACGAGGCGCCGAATGGCGCCGGATCCCTGGGCGAGCAGTATGAGGGATGGCAAACGGCGGATATGCCCTATACGGTAAAGCCCACTTCTACCTATATTTCAAACGGCAACGGCCCTCCCCCGCTGCCAGCGACGGAAAACACGGCGGATTACCCGGCACCCGATGGCGGCGCTACGCTGAATGGGAATTTTGTCGGGACAACGGCAAACGGACCCTGGACGCTTTATCTGATCGACAACAACTTCGTTGGGGGCGGTACTCAAAACGATCCATTCTCGATCACCGGGTGGAATCTGATCCTTACGTTTGCCTCGGCCACCCCCACGAATACCGTACTCAGCACCACGACTTCCAACCCGGCCTTCTACGCCAATTCCGCTTCCAGCATTTCGATCGCCTACACGGCGACGGTTTCATCCGATTCCGGGACGCCAACCGGCACGGTCACCTTCCAGGCCAACGGCTCGACCATCTCCGGTTGCAGCGGCGTCACTCTGAGCGGCGGTGTCGCACACTGCACGGTCTCGCTGGCCCAGGGCGACAATTCCATTACAGCGGCTTACACGCCGACCGGGAGTTTCGGGCAGAGCGAAGCCTCCTTGAGTCAAATGGTGGAAGTGACCGCGTCGAACCCAACCGGGGATCAATGGTGCAACAACAACTTGATTTCGGTGCCGGCCAACGACGATGCGGGGCTGGCATATCCCTCCGTGATCAAGATCCCCAATACCGCCTACCCCGGCAAGACGGTCGCCAATGTCGAAGTCGAGCTGGAAGATGTTCAAGGGCTCTCCCAAGGCATCGGCGGTCAGTATCTACTGGTTGCGCCCGGCGGAGGAGCCCATAACTTCCTCTTTTTCCAGCAGGGCTTTGAGGACACCAGTGCCAGCAGCGCGGTGACCCTGACCTTTGAAGATTCGGCCGGTGCGACCGTGCCATACGACACCGGGGCGCCTACCAGCGGCACATACCTGCCAACCGACAACAGCAATGAGGTGAACCCGGACACCATGCCGCCCTCAAACTCGCCGAACGTCGATACAAGCATCCCCCAGGTTCCGGGCACGCTCAACTTCGCGCCCCCCTACGGCGGCGATACGACGGTATATAGCCATACCAACATCCTGACCTTCGGAGAAGCCTTCAATGGGGCCTCGGCGGATGGCGATTGGGCGCTGTACACCGTTGCTCCCGGCGCCGTGAACCTGAACTCCGGCTGGTGCATCACCCTGTCCCTGAATACCGGCACGGCCACCACAACCACCGTGTCTTCCGGCCAGAATCCGGGGACCAAAGGGCAGGCCGTCACCATCACGGCGACGGTGACGGTGGCCGGCGGCGATCCTGTGACCTCGGGCGGCACGGTGACCTTCACCGACACCACCGGCTCGACGCCGGTGACGCTGGCCAGCAACGTGGCGCTGAACGGCAGCGGCCAGGCATCGTTCAGCACCTCTTCGCTGACCGAAGGCGACCACGAGATCACGGCGAACTACAGCGGCGTGACCAACGATGACAATGCCAGCTTCGGGTCGATGTGGCAGCGGATCAACACCGCGACGGCCGTCACGCAGGTGAGCGGCAGCGAGTGGCAGTACTGCAATCCGGGAGCGGTCGAGAGTTTTTACCCAGACCCCGCCGGACCTTTTACGCCAAATCCGTCGAATATTTTCGTGACCAATCTTCCCGGCACCCTCAACACAGTTACGGTGCAGCTCACCGGGTTCTCCGTTCCCATCGCGGAAAACCTCGACGAACTCGAATCGCTGGTGGAGTATGTGCCTGCAGGGAGTACGACAGGACCCGCGCTGGACTTCTTCTCCAACACGACTCAAGGCGCCAGCGGCAACAGCACCGCTGCTTCCGGCACCTATATCTTCGAGGACAGCGCCGCCGGCCTGGTGTCATCCGGGAACACGAACCTCACTCAGGGCAGCTACAAGCCGACCGCTTACGAAAGCTTTCTCGCCATCCGCGACTCGTTTACCTCCAGCGTCAGCGGCCAGTATCCGGCGCCCACCTCATTCAGTTATGCCCCGAACACTTCCTTCGGCTCCTCCTCCACATTCGCCGACGTATTCACCAACGGCAGCAACGCCAACGGCAGGTGGAGCCTGTTCTTCAATACGACCGATGGCGCGCAGGGCACGATAGGCGCGGCCAACGGCTGGTGCGTGAACCTGACCGAGAATCTGCCCACTGTAAGCATTTCCGCGTCGCACAGCGGCAACTTCACACAGGGCGAGCAAGATGTGCCGCTCACCGTGACCGTCACCAACAACGGAGCGGGCTCGACGGGCGATCCGGCCGGCGGCCATCCGCTGACCGTCACTGACACGCTGCCCACGGGCTTGTCGTACGCAGGCAGTTCGGGATCAGGCTGGTCCTGCTCCGGCAGCGGCCCTGTGACCTGCACCAACGACTCAGCGATTGGCGGCGGCGACCAATACCCGGCGCTGACGATCGACGTCAACGTAGCCGACAATGCTCCCGCGAGCGTCACGAACGACACAGGCGCCAGCGGCGGCGGAGCCGGCAATGCGCCGACGTCCAACGACACGATCACCATCACCCCGGCTCCGGTCTTCAGCGTGAGCGAAGGGTACTCCGGCACCTTCACGCAGGGGCAGACCGGCGGGATTCTCACCGTTACGGTAAGCAACACAGCCGGCGCGACAAGCACAACGCAAGGCGCGACCACGGTGACCGAGACCCTTCCCACGGGTTACAGCGCGGAGTCCTTCTCCAGCGGCCGCTGGAGTTGCTCGGGAACGAGTTCTGTGACTTGCACCAGCACGCAGCAGGTAGCCGGAGGCGCGGCCTTCGATACAATCTCCATCATTGTCTTCGTTCCCACCGGTGCTGCCAACCCCACTACCACCAGCGCAGCTACTGCTTCCGGAGGAGGCGCGCTTAGTTCCGCCACCAGCGGCACGGTCACCTTCCCCGTGGTGCAGGTTCCCTACTCCATCGCTCTAACTTCCGGAAATAGCCAATCGACTCCGATCTCGACGCCATTCGCCACAGCTTTGTCAGTAACAGTGAAGGACGCTGGCAGCAATCCCATCAACAACTCTAGCGTGACGTTTACCGCACCGTCTTCCGGACCCAGCGGAACCTTCAGCAACAGCAGCACCACAATAACGGTGAACACAAACGGGAGTGGTATTGCCAATGCCGGCACGTTTACGGCAAATGCCATTGCGGGCGGCACTTACACCGTCACGGTGGGGGCCGGGAGCGCGAATGGGGATTTCTCGCTGACCAACACGCAGCCTCCGGCGATTACCAGCGCCAGCAGCACCTCCTTCACGGTGGGCACGGCAGGCTCCTTCACCGTGACCGCCTCGGGCTATCCCAGCTCAATAACATTCAGCGCAACCGGCGCTCTGCCCAGCGGCGTCACGCTCACTACTGCCGGACTGCTCTCCGGCACGCCGGCTGCCGGAACGGGAGGGAGTTATCCGATCACTATCACGGCGAGCAACGGCGTCAGCCCCGCCGCCACGCAGAGCTTCACACTAACTGTCAACCAGCCTCCGGCCATCACCAGCGCTGGCAACGCCACCTTCACTGCGGGGACGGCCGGCTCCTTCACGGTTACTGCCACGGGCAATCCCACGCCGACGGTATCCGAGACGGGCACGCTGCCCAGCGGCGTCACATTTTCGGGGGGAACATTCTCCGGTACGCCGGCGACGGGCAGCGGCGGCTCCTACCCCTTTACAATCACGGCGTCGAACGGCGTCGGGGCCAACGCCACGCAGACCTTCACGCTGACCGTAGACCAGGCTCCGGCCTTCACCAGCGCCAACAGCACCACCTTCACAACAAACGCAGCAGGCTCGTTCAGCATAACGGCCTCGCCCGGTTATCCCACCAACGCCGCCACGCTGGTGGTTTCGAACGTACTAAACGCGGTCCCGGGAGTCAA
>Ga0326727_10009672_pt1 | contig 23528 bp, 21 predicted proteins | sample MB2enrmetagenome_FD_207643 | JGI IMG/M metagenome (GOLD analysis project Ga0326727, IMG submission 207643) | Lab enriched peat soil microbial communities from McLean, Ithaca, NY, United States - MB29MY | ecosystem: Environmental > Terrestrial > Soil > Wetlands > Peat | place: USA: New York... | reverse complement strand
GTACAACAGCGTTGGCTTTTCATCTGGTCCGAACGTAATTACGGGCACGAATCCCAATTTCGCCAACCCAGTGAATCCGGGCGCACCATCTTGCAGCGGCACCGCCAGCGTACCGGCTTGCATGGCGACCGTGATTGCAAACTTCACGCCGACGGCCCCAGCAGCAAAGAGCTACGGCTACCAGATACCAAGCACAACATCAATTTACGATCCGCTATACCCGCAATGGCTTTGCGGCGTAACAAACCTGCCGGCCGGGCTGGTGACACCGGGCTGCACATAAGTCACGTATGTGAATTGAGCGCACTCCTTTAATCAATCTACGGTCCGCAAAGGCGGCTCGGATGATGCGTTCAGCTGTTGAAGATATCCGAGCGAACGCTTGATTTGAACATACGACCCTCGATAAGCAGCTGCGCTTCTCTTTTATGTCAAATAAGGACTCTACAGCTTACCCTGAATCAGTTTCCCGATAGGGATTCTTGCGCTTCGTGATGCCCGCTCTCGTCGGGTTGAGCCTGCGATTGTCGCGTGCATATCTGCCGTAGCGCTGCTAATGCAAACCTGACGTTGCCGATAATATACCGCCTGGCCAGCCGGCGCGGCTCGCAGCAAAGCCGAAACAGCCATTCCAAGCCACTCCGTTGCATAACGAGAGGCGCACGCGGCCTCGTGCCTGCCACAAAATCAAACGCTGCGCCGACACACAGTTGGACCGCATTGATCCTGTGACGGTGTTCCCATGCAAATTGCTCTTGTTTGCCGGCGCCCAACCCAATAAACAACAGACCCGCAGCAGAGCTATTCACGCGTTCAACTACAGCTCTGTCCTCCACTTCAGATAAAGGGCGAAAGGGCGGCGCTTCCAGACCTACTATTTGTAAAGTTGGGTAAAGTCCAAGCAGTTGTTTCTGAAGCTCGCGAAGAGTCGCATTCGTTGACCCGTACAGGTAGATCCCGATTCCAGTCTCTGCAGCTGCCGCGCATAGGCGGAGCATTGCGGTAGTACCGCAGACACGATCCACCAGTTTGAGATGATGAACTGAATTCATAAGCCAGCGGACCGGTTGTCCGTCGGGACAAAGAATATCAAACTGGCTGAGGATTTTCCGAAAAAACGGATTCTCCCTGGCACGAACGATCACATCGGCGCAGGTGAAATCAACAATAATTGATTGCTTCTCCTCAGCGCACCGGATTAGCAGCTGTACGAGTTCATCGTAGTTCGTGGCCGACACCTGTACACTGGCTACATCGAATTTTGGAGGCAAAGCCGGATCAGGCTTCTTGATCAACGAGCCAGGCGCGCAGTTGTTGGTCGGAATAGTCCGGGTTGCGGGATTTCGCCAGTCTGTTGAAGCGGTTTCAATGTAACGCTTTGTGCTTGTGTTTTGCATTTAACGAATACCTCTCTTTTTCGCTTCAGTTATGCAGATAGCTTCCCAATCCCTTGCCTTGGGCAAAGAGTCGCACTTCAGTGAATGCTGTTACTCTTAGCTGGCAGCTAAAGGCTTCCCGACCGCTCCTTCACTCAGGTTTCTCAATGTATGTATAGGTGGCAGCTAATATTGCTGCGGTCGTCAGCAGTACGATGATAATAAGGTCATCTTTTCACTGGGGGTTGACCAACATTGCGGCGCAGATACTTTTTATATAAACAGCGGAACAACACAAGCGACTGACGAGCAGGCGAACGTAGACATGACCGCTATTATTGTCGACGTAGGGGCAAGCTGAACGATCTGAAAGCGTCTGCGAGCGCCTTTTCATTTGGCGCGGATGGATCTCATTTAGCCCAAACTCGACTCACACCAGACGGCGACCTCGAGATGCCGTCCCATGCAAGTCCCTGATAAAGGTCAGCGAGCCGTTTTACATATTGATCTACTCCGAAGCTTCTGGCGGTGGTCCTCGCCTCTCTGCCTATGCTCCAGCGAAGATTCTTATCCTGTATGAGTCTTTTCATCGCGGTTGTAATGCCTATAACATCCCCGGGTTGAACAATAATGCAGTTGTGGTCCTCGACCAAAAACTCCCTTGCACCGCCAACAAATGTAGTCACCACCGCAAGCCCCCACGCCATTCCCTCTAGTAGTGCCATTGACATGCCCTCCGCCCTACTCGGCAAAAGAAGTACATCGGCTTCGGCCAGCAGCTTATCTACTTTGTCTCCGCTAACCCAGCCGAGCACAGAGACGCAGTTTGCACACCCTAGGTCAACCAAGAGAGAGCGAGCTTTATCGACCTCACCATCTCCGGCAATTGTTAAGCGACATTGACCCCTCACTGGCAACGGGAGGGCAGCAAATGCGGATATCAAGTCAAACGTTCCCTTACGTGTGCCGACTCGGCCAAGAAACAGAAACTCAAGATTATCGCTTCCTTTGCGCGGTGGCACGTTATCGGGACTCCGGGCCGGATTTGGCAGAACAACTACTTTGTTGGAAGCGACAATGCCCTGCTCGATGTAGTACTGGCGCCACAAGGGTGTAAGAGCAATGAGTTGCCGCGCACCCCTAAGTCCCCAGAACAAGGCGCTCCTGACTACATTGGGGACCCATGTATGGACTATGGCGTCCTCATAAGCATGGCCCTGAATGATATACCTGCACCCCAAAACGCGCAGCATGATGCAGATTACCCCCTTGCGCAGCGTACTGCCGCGTTGCGAAAAATGAACGTGGAAGATCGTCGACCGGGTAAAGATTGCACGATATAGCACGTGCAGCAGACATGATACGAAACATACTACTTGCCTTACACTGTTCCAACCCAATGGTTGATCATAGCCAATGTAGTTGGAACAGGACGGAATGACTTGAAAATCGATATCGGCCGGAAACGAATGCTCGATTTTCTCTATCAAACGTGAGATGCCGCCGCAGACCGTTTTGGCGGGCGCTATGCAAACTACACGCACTCTTTTCATTGTGAGGTTTTCCTTCTTGCTACGGCGTTCAAGGGCAGGCAAGTCTGCGCAGAATGTAGACGCTACTCTCATTACTGCATTGCAGACACTTCAGTGATTGGATCGTATGCACACGCGCTATGGAGTACCGCATCCTTGGGGAATATAGGAACGCATGGTAATACGTTAGGCCTATGACACAGCGCGTGAAGGCCCTGAAAACAACGCGCGCGGCCCCACCGGATTGATCAAATGTGAGAAGGTCCAGCTAGCGCGTTAAGATCTCGCCATTCTGTTTTCTGAGGTGAAACCAGCTAAGGTCAGCTTCTCACCTTCGGTATTGGCGCGTTTGCCGTCAGACTCGGCGTTGATTAAATGGCCAGACGCTCCACGAACCTTGCGTGCAAACACTCCGATTCTGACAGCAGCAGTTATACTGCTGCTCACCAGCAGGGCTGATGCTGCGCCTGTAGCCGCATACAATCTCACAGCAACAATGCCAACTGTGAAAAGTAGTACGACCCAGAGAACGTTAATCAACGTATCAGCCTTTGCGGAGTCCAGATTGAACAGCCCCTGCGAGTAAGGGTTCGTCAGGGTATTAATCAGCATGTTCAGTCCAAGAAGAAAGAGAACAGCGGCGCTTCCCGCATATGCCATCCCATAGACGCCGGTCACAATACGCTCGCCACAGGCTCCTAAGGTGACCACCACGGGCAAAAGCAGAAGAACAAAGAGAAGACTGAAGCGATTGACGCTCCGCTGCATGGCTGCGCTGCCCGATCTGGCATAAATGTTAGAGATTCGTGGCAGCGCGTAATTGCTGAGACCCAGGACGGCTGGATTACACATCGCGACAATCGCGGCGCAGGCGGCCCATCCTCCGGTGGCCGAAGTCCCGTGGAAGGCCGCCAGCATCCACGGGTATAAATATCTGGCGATAGCCGATAGCAAGCCACTTGCAAGGACCCACTTTGCGAAGCGCCAGTTTCGTCTAAGGTCCCGCTCATAAAGGAGTGACTCAAAGCGAAATGTTCTTCTCCGCAGCCACAGCCATATGCCGGCTGCTACAGCAGACGAAATGCCGAGCACCTCGAGCGTCCGCGACGTGCTCAACGAGCCCAGGTGAAACAGGAGCAGTACACCCCCGACCTGAACACCACAAGCCATCGCATCAATCAAGAACGCCGAACCTATTTTCAGTTCGGCGAAGCTTACGCGCCGGACGAATTCCTTAACGCACACGAATACGACCGCACCTGCCGTAGTTGCAAAGACGTTCCTAAGACTATGCGAGATCCAGCCGTACAATGAGCCCAAGCAAGCTCCAGAAACAATTACCAGTGCGAAGATAATGGCGAAGACCAGCTGATGAACAAATAAACTGCCCAAGTACCGGCTTTTGCGAAACCGGCTTAGTTGCGGACTGAACACTGTATAAGGCGTGGTGATCAGCGCCCCGGAAATCTCGGTGACCATGCTGAGAAGTGTCCACGCCAGCGTGTATACGCCCAGCTCCGGTTTGCCACATACCCGCCCGATCAGAAGCGCCGTCGCAAAATTCGTGATGCTAACAAGGCCCTGATCGCCAAGCGCGAGCAGCCCACGGCGGTACTGCCTCATTTTCATAGTGCAGAAGCCTTCCCAAGTGATGGCGGTTGCGCTCATTCCGTATACGATCCGTTGCTTAAGGCCAACAATGCCATTATTAGATCTGACTTGAGATTTACGAATCCATGTGAGTCATCGTGTTTTGTAAGAGAGCATCATAAATAGACATTGCGCGGTTTGAGAGTGATGTTCTGGAATATGTCCCCTCTGCAGCAGCAGTCGCATTGTTTGAGAGTCTTCTCCTAAGTCGCCGGTTACAAGCAATCTCACTTATGGCCGCAGCTAGCGCAATTTCGTCACAGGGTGGCACAACGAGACCCATCTCTGTCAGTTTGACCGTGTCACCAAGCTCACCAACATCGCTGGCCACCACCGCCAGTCCGAACGTCATTGCGATCATTAGGACTCCGCTTTGAGAGGCTTCGGTGTAGGGAAGTACTACCATGTCGGCCTGGGAGAAGAGGCGAGCAGTTTCCTGGATGGAAATAAACCTGTCATGCAGCTCAATGCAGGACAGATTCGAAATGAGATTATGACAATTCGCGAGATCGTTACCTGACCCGGCGACAATAATCTTCAGCCGACTAACTGATTTCTGAAGCAAAGGAGTAGCCTTCAGAAGGTACTGAAGCCCCTTGTACTCGCAGATACGACCGAAGAAGAGCACCCGAAAAAAGTCGTCATTTGGTCTAGTGAACTTTTTTTGATCGGCCACGTCCCGGTAGCGCCAGAGAAGCACGTGAGGAAAAACAAAGCATCTCTCCGGCCTGATTGACCACAATTTGGTTGCATCCTGGCGCAGTCCGTCGCCATGTATGAGGATGGCGTCAGAACGAGTCACCATGCCATTGGTGAAGAAACGAGGAATCCGGCCCGATGCAACATCGCCTGGGTGAGACCTAACATCGTGAACAGTTGTCAAAATGGGTGTTGTCCGGAAAAACGGGAAAAGTAGATTTGCCCAGATATATCTGTCCATTAAGACATGAATCAAGTCTGGCCGCCAGCGGCGAATCTGCAAGGCCAGGCGGGTCATGAATAGGATGCTCCCGAGAAGCTCCCGCTGTCTCGGCCATGGCAACCACTTTATCTCCAGTCGATCCTTGGGTCGCGGATAGCGCAGCGATTGGTATTTGTCTGGAATGCACAGTAAAACGTCCGCCGCTTCCGCAATCGTCTGAGCAAACTCAATGGAATAATCGGGAATGTCCGGTGCAACAAGCGCAATTCTCACCTCGACCCCCTCGACAAGTTAATCTGCACCTATCCCAATTGCGTTTTGACAAACACCATTTTCGCGCCTGTAACGGAGCGCAGTTTTTCTTTCGACCCTCTGATCCGATGCCCCACAACTGAATAAAAGCGCGTTAAAGACAAGCCACTCAATAGTTTGATTCTGACCGAGCGTCTCGGTAGTTATGCCGGCGACTACTGTTCCCATAAAAAACATCAGCGAAAACCAGCCGAGCAAGCCAGATACCTTTGCGCAACACTGGATGCCTCGTCGTATTGCAAGACTGATCATAATAACTATTACCAACGCACCGGTCCAACCCAAACCTAAGGCGATTTCGAGGAATGCGTTATGAGCGCTCGGCACCGCGAACCCCGCGGTCTCATCTACAACTTCAGTGCTTGGGTCATCCGGCTGCCACATGGCCCGGTATCCCCAGCCCAACACCGGTTTCTCGTCGACAAGCTTCAGGACCTGTTGCCAAAGGTCGACACGGCCAGTCAGAGTGGCGTCTTTGCCGATGATCCCTAAGGCAGACTCTGAATCCGGCAACACGATCAAACATCCAACGAGAAGCGCGCAAGCGAGCGCTGTGACTACACTCAGGCCGCGCCAACCGCTTCGCCTCCACAACAGATATGCTGCAGTACCAGCCGCATATGCCGAAGCAATCAGCAACGCCGTCATCGAACGAGAAAGTACAACCAGGGAACCGTAAGCGGCGAGCAAACCAAGCCGCCACCACTCCTTCCCAGAACAGCTAACCTCAATGTAGAGCTCAACAAAGATCGCCACCGCCATGACCGATCCGAGCAGTTCCTTGGTAGCAAAGACGCCTTGCCAACACCCCTCGAGACTCTGGACCTGCATAATTCCGTACTGCGGGAACATTGCGACAAATACAAATGAACCAAGCGCCGAAATTGCGAAGCTGGCCGAAAGCACTTTCATGAAACCAGTGACACCGAACCGCAACGGCAACAGAGCTCCAACAATAATGGTCAGAACATACCCTACACCACGCCGAATTGTGATAGACGGATGAATTGACCAGATTGCCGATAGTAAAACAAGACACGTAAATAACATTGCCCACAGGTTTGTTCTGCCAATAGATGCGAGTGGCCGCAGCCGCTGAAGGCAGATCCATCCAATCAGTAAAATACTGAGAGCAACGCCGACAGTATTGTAGATGTTCTCGACGCCTCGCATTTCTCCATTGGGGAGGTTTTTTATGAGCATTGGTATCGACACGAATGCATCCTGCTGTACCAGCAATACGAATAGAAAGATCATCCGCTCGAAGCCGGATACTTCTCCAACAACACGCGAGCGAACTGGCCAAGTCATAGCTGCCCTTGACAGAATTCGCTCGGCACTTGGCGGCCCGCTCTTTCCTGCGCGGCCAATGCCTCAGCGTGATGAGACGGTATGCCGCTGCGCAGAAGTCTGCGGCCCAACATCCGGCCGGGTTCCTCGATCAAACGATAGGTCAGAGACGCGAAAAGGACCACGGCCGTCAGCAGTGCAAGAGTGAGCAGGTCACCAAGCCACGGATTAATGGCCGCAACGATTCTACCTATATTGGAATCGAACGACATCCGACCGACCCGTTTCAGGACCATCAACACACAGACCACAACACACTCATGGACCATATATATAGAATAGGAAATCCGCCCAAGACATTGCATCGGCTTCGAGCTCAATAGGTGTGCAATTGGTCCTCGTTCCGCCTCAAGGGACGCTATCAGAAGGACAAACAGTGGAATTACGATTGCAACCATTGGCCCAGAAAGGGTCGCCATGCTGAAAAGCACGGCAGCGGTAATAAAAACATCAACTCGTGCCGCATGTTGTGATGATCGAAGCCGCAAAAAGTTCGGGCAGCCCGCGAGCACCGTCCCCCAGAAGAATCCTGCAAAGCAGCGCACAACGCCGAGGTCCAATGTAACGTTCAATGTCCCGCGGATCAGCGCAATTCCCACATAGGCAACTACAGTAAATACCACACCACAGAAGAGAAACAACCGGTTTTGAATGAGTCCGAGCAAAGTTGCAATGGCGAATGCGAGGTAAGCAAAGAATTCACAACTAATACTCCAGCTTGGATTGTTCCACCCCGACTGCCGTAACCAGCCAAGACCGTGGACAAGAAAGATGTTCGCAATGAGCGAACGATATGACATCCCTCCACTAAAAGGCTGGTGTTCCGGTGTTATACCGACCGTGTTCTCCGCGGCGAGTTTGCAACACTCTAAACCAATAAAGACGCCGAGCATCACAATATGGAGCGGGTAAAGCCGAAAGAAACGCAGGCCGATGAAGCGTAACGACGTTGGGATGTCGATAATGCGCTTCGCATAGTTCGTGGCAATAACCAGTCCGGATATAATGAAAAAGAGGTCAACCGCCAGATATCCATTTTCGATGAAGCGGGTACCTGTGATGTGATTGCGCCACTCGACATGTAACAACACCACGAGAATTGCGGCAACGCCACGCAATCCGTCCAGCGCACGGAACCGAGGTGTTTCCGATACCGCCTGACTGTTCATGAGATAGATTCTGTTAACACTTGCTCTCGGGGTTACAGAGGCATTTGAGCATGCGTTTCGGGAGTCGCAGCGAGCCTTGCAATCATAGCCTTGTCTAAGTCAAACGATACCGTGTATTCGGCACCATTTCACAGATTGGCGAACGCCTTCCGCGAAGGAAATCGACGGGCTCAGGCCGAGAACCTGCGTGGCGCGCTCCGTCGAATAGTGGACCTTTCGCGCAAGGAGATCGAGCTCACCTCGCGGGGGATAAAGCAACGTTACATCCTGGGCGCCTGTCATTACGGATTTTGCTTTTCCGTTTGACCGCCGATAGAGCGCGCGCACCCATTTAGACGTGCTGCCCGATCGGAGTATTTCGGCAACAATAGCAGTTCCACAAAACAGCGCAGCATTCGGTGTCACACGATCAGGAACGCCAAGCGCATCGCCCAGACACTCTATGTATTCATTCCAACTAACAACATCTGGCCCGTTGACGTTCAGGACGTGAGGTCCGGGTACGGTATCTGCAGTTGCCGCAGCAATCACTAACCTGGCAACATCGCGCGCATGCACGAGATTACAGGTTCCCTCTCCAATGCGTCCGAGCGTCCGCCAGCGACCCCTGACGATCCGTTCGACGTAGCGGACGGTCCAGGCGCTCGAGAAGGGACCATATATGATGCTCGGGCGAAGTATGCACAGTTGCGTGGTCGATCGATTAGCCGCCTCGAGCAGGCGCCTTTCCATTTCCACCTTGCCGCGACCATAATCATCAAGCGGCGCCGGAGACATACTTTCACTTACTTCACCGGTGCGGTTTCCATAGACGGCCGCTGAACTGAGCTGAATGAATCGGCGCACTCCCGCTTGGTTGCAAGCGTGATAAATGTTGGTAACCAATTCAGGCTCACGGGACGGTGGCGGCATCGATGTGTTGACTACGGCATCAACCCCCGCAAGAAGCGGCGAAAGTGAATCCATATCCTCGAGATCAACCCGCCTGATTTCAATGCCGCGCCTCGCAAGACGAACCGCAGAGGCCCACTTTCGAATACAGGCAAGCTGTTGGATGTCATTTCGTTGGTATATCTCTTCACAAACTGTACCGCCGAGGAAGCCCCCGGCGCCAAGTATGACGATGCGCATGGCAAAAATCCTAAACGTAACCGAGCGTCGCAGGATATCGACGAGCGGACCGATATATCTCATCGAGAATGTCAATGACAGGCATAGAAGATGCGGGATCACAGAATGCCGGTTCGCGCCTTTCGCTTGCCGCCAGAAAGTTCAACAGCAACTGCTCGGCGGGAGTCTCATTGTTCGCACCAACGGGTTTCACTGGAACGGATATAGTGCGGCTGGAAGCCGACTTCACAGAATAGGTTTTGGCATCATATACGTTGAATGACACTTCGGCATGCTCAAATGTCATTCGCGCTACGTTTTCCTGCTTAAAGTAACGGCTGAGTCGTATTGAAACAGGCGAGCCGTTCGCCCGGATCTCAATCTCTGCTAACCCTTCCGGGCCCTCAAAGCCGTCGTGAACCGCAGACACGAAAGTCCAACTCGGCTGCAGCAGGCAGTGGTAGAAGTCGATGACGTGCACACCGATATCCATGATCACTCCCGTCCGCCGAGCGGACGGTGCGAACCCGGCTCCGGACTCGAAGGGCCACGTTTGTTTCGCGCCTTCCCGGTGGACAATCGACGTCAGGCAACCAAACTCTCCGGCCTCAATTCGCTGATGGAGGGCACGCGCAATTGGAGAGAGGCGGCGTGTCTGGTTGATCGCGATCACGCGGCTGTTTGCCGCGGCAGTCTCCGCCAATCGGCGCCCTTCACTGGGGTAGATTACGAACGGCTTTTCGATCAGCACATCAGCCCCCCGTGAGAGAGCCTCAGACGCGAGAGGGAAATGCGACGCATTCGGAGTGGCAATGATGGCCAGATCGATGTCGTCAAGGACTTCCTTCAGGTGACGTGCCGTGTGTCCGGGCAGGATCGACGCTGCCGTTGAGCGCGCCCTGTCGGCAGGGTCCACAAGCCAGATGTTTCCAAACAGAGCCCTGTGCTTTGCCATGGCAGGCAAGTAGAAAGCTCGCGCAATCGCACCGCAACCGATGAGTGCAACATTGCCAGGCATGTAATGGACGATCCTTTTGTGAAGCCGGCCGCTCTGTTTTGCAGATCCAGTTAGACAGGTGTCGCTTTTGTCTTATCTACTCGTTTTAAAGGTAACGTCATCCGTCAGCAACTGCATCGGTCTGTTTGAGCGTGCACGGAATCAGCAACTAAAGATTCCGGTACACCCAGCCGGGAATCGGGAACGTTCGGTTGTGCAGCACGGTTCCCAACACCCGAGCGCCCGCCGCATCGAGAGATTTCTTTGCCTTGCGCGCTGTCAGTCGGCGCGTGCTATTGGCCTCAATGACGAGAATGACAGCGTCGGCGACCTGGCACAACAACTGGGCGTCTCCGCAAACGCTAGTTCCCGGGGCGTCGATCAGCATGTACTCAAACGCGTCGCGCAGTTCCGCAAGACGCTTCTTGAGCTGAACTGTGGGTAGGAGTACTTGGCTATTGTCGGCCAGAATGTTGGGTCCGGCTAACCAGAGATTGCCGCCGATCTTCGCGCACTGCTCGCGCAGAGAGGCAGACGGGCCGGAGAAAGGGGTGGTCCCGTCGACTCCGAACATACCCGACAGGCGCGGCGATCGCACATTGGCGTCAACCAGACAAACTGGCCGCGAGCTGTTTGCAGCGAGAGTGTTTCCAGTCTTGACGCAGACAGAACTGCTGCCATTCTCATCGTCCACGCCGCAGAGAACGACCTGGCGTGGGGCACTCCCGTTGGCCGACAAGAAAACGCGCTGGACGAGACGCAACATCTCCTCCCCGCCGGCACTGCCGGCATGACTGGAGAGGATCGGGACAACATCCATCGGGACAGTGCGATCAGCCGCGGCTGGCGTGAAGTGATCTGTTGCACCCACTTCAATCTCAAGCTGCGTCATTAATTCGAAATTACGGCTCATGGAAGTTTCCTCACGCCGGCTGGAGGCGTCGCGTTTCTTGCCAAAGGCGTTGGAGCCGGTCCCGGAAGCCAGATTTTTTGTCCTGCCCTAATAAAGTCCGGATCGGTCAGCTCCGGATTGAGCGCCTGGATTTGGTGCAGACGCTTTAGATCGTAGCCTCCCAGGTATTGCACGGAGATATCCTCAAGCCTTTGATCGAGTTCTACTGTGATTTCAAATCTAGCCGCGTTCGGAGCGGGTTTAGAGGCGATGGGGTCGCCGGTCTCTGCCGCGGCCGGCACAGGGACTGACGCCGGCAGAACCTTCTGATTCCCGGAGCGGTCGTCGCTTGCCTTGAGAAACTGAGGGGCCCGGAGTCCGGTGAGCCCGAATATGCTCAGCAAACACATGACCAGCAGCATTGCGGCCGCTGGAATCCAGAGCTTCAGCAGTCGTGCGGCCGGCTTTCGTTGCTCAGCTTCACTGGGCTGCTCAGCCGCACCCTTGCCGACGACCGCGATGGGCTCTTTTGATTGCGGAGTCAATTGCAGGTCGGCAATTACTTCGGACACCATGCTACCATCCACCTGTTTGCTATTCAGCGCGCGGCACAGTGACAGCGCGTTAAAGCACAGGTTGTTGATGGTGCGGGGAACGCCATCGCCGGCAGCGGTGATCAGCGCGAGCGCATCTTCTGTAAACAGCGGATCGCCATCATAGCCCGCCAGTTTCAACCGGTAGTCGATGTAGGCAACTGTCTCATCCTTGGAAAGCGGCTCAATGCGGCAGATGGTCGAAATGCGCTGGCGAAGCTGTGCCAGAGAAGGTTGAATCAACTTATCGGATAGTTGCGGCTGTCCGGAGAGGACTATTTGCATCAGCTTGCCCCGGGAGGTTTCGAAGTTGGTGAGCAGGCGAACTCTTTCCAGCACAGCATCCGACAGGTTTTGTGCCTCGTCGATCACGAGCACGAATTTTCGCCCCGCCCGAGTCTCTGTGACCAGAGCGCCCGTTAATTGCTCGTGCATCTCGGAGCTGCTCCGTCCGGGAGCGATGCCGATGTCGCGCAGGATGTAGGCGATCAGTTCGCGCGGTTCGCACTCGGCATCGATATCGAAGAGAAATACACTGCGGGAAGATTCCTTAATGTCCCTGAGGAAGCGAAACAGCAGCGTTGTTTTCCCCATTCCCGGGGGCGCAATCATGGCTGTAAAACCACGGTTGCTATAGAAGCCGTACTCCAGCGATGCCAGCGCCTCGCGATGCGTGTGGCTGGGATACAAGCAACGCGGATCGGGGGTGGCCCCGAACGGATCTTCCCGAAAACCAAAGTATTGCAACAACATTTCTCTACTCTCCGCCCCTCGGCAGTGCAGCGAGCACCGGCGTGTCCAAGTAGCCGGCCAACTCGTCCGGTGTACGGAACGTTGGATCCATGAAATCGAGTACGAAAGCCGTGGAAAGACCGAGGGTTCCGGCCAGCAGCAACGTAAGGAGGGCTACGCTCAACGGGGACCGTTTGGGAAGCGCGGAAACAATCGGCTGCTCAGCCAGAGCGACATTCAGGATGCCGCCCTGGTCAAGGGCGTTGCTGATGCGCGCTTCTTCGCGCTTGCGTTCATATAAGAGATAATTCTCCTCCTGCGTCTTTGCGGCCTGCAAAAGGTTCTGCTGGACGACCATGTTTTGATCGAGGTGTTGAGCTTCTTCGCGGTACTTCGCGGCAATGGCAGCCGCGGCGGCCGCACGTGCCTTCAAACCGCTGCGATCGGCCTCAGCCTTGGTAAGCTCAGCCTGGACCCACTGATAATCGGGGTTCTGGTCGGAGGATTCATCGCGAATTGGTCTATTCTCCTCCGTACTGATAGCACTTTTTGCATCTGCTATCTGCTGGTCGACCTCCTGCACCAATCGATAGGTGGGTTCGTACCTGGTCAGAAGTTCGGTCCTCTTGAGCTCCAGGTTCAGCAGGGTCGATTTCAACTGCTCAAGGAGTTGCGGGTTGTCGGAGTTACGCACCACGGTCGTCATTCTCGGCTTGATGGACTGCAGTTGAGCCTGCAGAGCATGGACACGCTGTTCGGTCTCAAGCAATGCGGCCTGGGCCTGGCGTGCCGTCGAGTCGAAAGCGTCGGCTTGCCGCAGTGCAGAGTCGCGTTCGAGTTCGGCGGAGACGACGCCGGTTCCCTTGGTGAAGTTCGTCAGTTCTTCCTGCGCCTGATTCAATCCCTGCTTGTATTGTTCAGTTTGCTGGTCGAAGAACTTGAACTCGCCGGACGGACGGTGTACTTCAAGGTGCTTTTCAGTGTATGCCGCAGCCAGCACTTTGAGCACTTCTTCCGCCATCTTCGGGTCGCGAGCCTGGTAACTTACCGAGATCACATTGGTCTTGCGCAGGGGCTCAATCTTCAAATCCTTGCTTAGTTTGTGTACAGCCGTTGCGATTCTAACCTCAGTTTCGCGATCGGTTGGCGAACCGGACTTTCCACTTAGCCCGGTCGTCAGAACAACCGTGCGCAGCAGGTCATCACTGTTAAGCAATTCAACTTCGGAGTTGAGATCTTCCTCACTGACTTGGTCACTGCTGAACTGGGCAGGTGCATTGGCCGATGGGGTTATCATTTCATCCGAGCGCTGGCGCAGAGCCAGGATCTTCATCTGGGCTTGATATTTCGGAATCCACACGCCGGACACGGCCACCGCGATAACTACCAGGGCAAATGCAACCGACATTGGCCAACGCTGGCGAAACAGCACAGCGATGACGTCGCGCAAGGTCGGCAACGCTTGCCGAGTGTACCGCTCAATTGCCGGGTCGTCAGTTCTCATGATTGCCAGTTCTTCAGTTCTCATGTTTGTTCCTTGTCTCAATAGATCGCCGGGTTATAGTACGCACCCATGCTTGAGGTGGGTAAGAAGGGACGAATCTTCGACATAGCGTTTTGCGGAACGTACAGCATGTCCCCCGGTTGCAGTTGAACGTCTTCAGACAAATTGCGCGTTGCGAGCAACTTTTTCACATCAAGGAGCTTCGCCTCATACCCACCGCCCGGCGCCGGACGAAACAATACCACTTGCGAATGCTTAGCCTTGTCGTTAAAGCCTCCGGCGATCGCTACCCCCTCTGTGACCGTGAGATCGCCGCGGAGGTCGTACTTGCCCGGCTTGGCCACTTGGCCGGAAGCGATAAAGTACGGCTTCTCGAAGTCTTTCAGAGCGATCGCGATGACTGGATCGTGCAGAATCTTCGCGTAGGCAGCCTTCACGGTTTCAGTCAACTCCGGCACGGTTTGGCCCTCGACAAAGATCGAGCCAATTGCTTTCAAGGTCACATAACCGTCCGGTTGCACGGCCACCACCTGGTTGAATTCAGGAGACAACGCAAAATCAAGATCGAAGCTGTCACCTTTTCTCAACCGGTAGCGGGGATTCCGTTGGTGTAGCCCCGGGGGCGCGTCTCTAGAAGCAGCAATTGCAGGCGAGCCAGCCTCCGCCGTGGCGGGAACTGCAGTACCCTGGCCGGCCGCTGAATTCGCTATTGCCACAATGAGCGCCGCTAATGCGATGATTGAGTACTTCATATCGAACCTCATTTACTGCCAGGAATCTGCGTAGCCTCGACTTCACAATGACCTTATGAGTGTAAGAAAGCGATTGTTGGAGTCCTCTCTGATTCCGGTTATCCAGTTGAACTGCTGCGGCGCTCAACTGTGGGCGGGCCGCGGCCATCGCTGAAGAAAGGACAGAAACAACCAGGCCGGAAGAGAATTGTCGCAAAACGATCTGACCGCAAAGAAGCGTTTTAGCTCAATAGGCGCCGTCTCCGGTAAAAACAGCACCTATTGTTTTTGCCAACAGATAAACATCCATCCACACGGACCAGTTTCGGATGTAATAAGTGTCGTAGGCAATACGTTCCGCCAAGGTCGTGCGGTTGCGTCCGGATACCTGCCACAGACCCGTAATCCCTGGAGTCGTCTTCACATATACGGAGTAGGCCGCTCTGTACTTGGCTAATTGGGCGTCCAGATACGGACGCGGACCGACCAGGCTCATCTCGCCTTTGATGATGTTCCACAGTTGGGGAAGTTCGTCCAGGCTGGTTCTTCGTAACACCCTTCCTACCCGGGTTGTACGGGGGTCGTTTCGGAGCTTTTGGTACTCAGCCCACTCTTTCCGCAGTTCTGAGCTGCCGGCCAGACAGCGATCGAGGGTCTCTGTCGAGTCTTTCGCCATGGTTCTGAATTTCCACATGCGAAAGGTCCGGCCCCCATGGCCCAATCTTTCCTGGAAGTAGAACACGGGAAACCCAGACTCCACGACAACCAGAAGCGAAATGACGGCCATGAGCGGAAGCAAGAAAAGTGTCAGCATCGTGGAGGCTGCCAAATCGATCGTGCGTTTGGCAATTCGCGATCCGCAATCGAGTAGATTGTTCCTGACCTGAATTCCCAGGATGCCCATTAGATCTCGCGTATGAGCTCCGACCTTCCAGATGGAATCCGTATCTGGAATGAGGATCAGATGGGGAAAGGCATCGCCTCCTCGTTCGATGACCTCTGCAAACTCCGATTGGGACAATTCCGGAGCAGCCACGATGGCGTGCCTGACGCCGCTGGACGCGATCTGGTCCAGGTAGTCGGATTTGAATACCGGGATGCCCTCCATTTCGCCGTCGGCAACTTGATCGGCGACCACTGCGACTGGACGCAGACCAAGGTGCGGCTGATTCTGGAGTCTGCGCAACACCGAGAGCGCCACCGCTCCGCCCCCGAACAGTACAACCGGGTAGCCCCACCAATCGAACCGCGACCCAATTTGCCGGATTAAAGCTCGCATCGCGAGTATGACAACGGACGCACCAACACAGGCTGAAAAGCAAATCAGCTGAGGAACCACTGCTGCTTGATGCAACACGAGCATTACAGAGATAAAAAGAAAAGCGCTGGCGTTGGCCAACCAAATACGCCGGATCTCAGCCGGTGGATTGACGCTGACCCCAGGATACGAATCGAAAAACCAGTAAAGCACAAGAAATAGCGGCAATAAGGACCAAAACGGCAACCAGCCGCCCTGCACAGCGCATCTTCCGATGATCGTATTGCCCAAAAATGCCCACAGGATCATGCTCAGCCCCAGGGTGTCTGCTGCGAGGACAGCCATCGCCGAAAGACCGGGCCTATGAGGATCCTGAATTGAGGGACCGGCCAAGGCATAAGCCGATGTCTGGGCAGCTGAGAAGGTGGACATTGCCTTAATTCATATCCTTTCAAGGTGCGGGTTCAGGCGGCCGCAAGCCGGCGGAGCATGCCGCTCAGCCTAGGCCACACAGGGAATGGCGTGACGCTCGGGGAAGGCGCCGACCTGCTCGATATCGTCGGCGTCGACTTCCACTGCTACGCTGCGCATGATTGTGTCCAGGGTAAGGACCACGCGGAAGTCGTGCTTCTTGCGGATCAACACACCCTCAACGCCGGTCATCACTCCAGCCTTGATTCGCACTCGTTCGCCCACGATCAGGTATGGATGCGGCTCGACCTTGCGCTCGTGGACGCCAAGGCGTAGCGCTTCGATTTCAAAATCGGGCAGGGGCCACGGCTCTCGCGCCGAACCCACAAGCGAGAGGACTCCCGGCGCGCCAAGGACGGCGCCCCGCGCCTGGCGCGCGATGCGGACAAAAACGTAAGCCGGAAACAGAGGCAATTCCAGAACCACCGGGCGGCTTTTCTTCCATTGCCGGGCCGTCCGATAGAGAGGCAGGAAAGTCTCGATCCGGCGTTCAGCCAGTATTTCGGACACATGTTTTTCGTGGCGGGGGGTGGTGTACAGCGCGAACCATCGCGGCGAGGCGTCAGCACCGGCGCAAAATGCCCCTTTACTCTCTACGCTCATCACGCGCTCAACGATTTCAGACATAGCTTCGCCATCCTTACTCGGAAGGTCCCTTTTTCCACAGCCGCTTCAAAGGAAAAACCGCTTATCGAAGAGGCGCGTCTTACAATCCGCGCCAGTTCGTAAACGGTGGCTTACACAACGTGTTCGGAAACCTTGAACTGCGACAGAACCACGTCCGCCGTTTCTGGGTAGAACTGCGCCGAAGCGGCAAAACCACATGTTGTAGCGTCGCCGTACTCGCAGCGAAGGACAACGCCTTCACCATGCAAGTGCATACCTGGACTGGTATCCACCAACCTGGGGAGCGCAATTTCCATTTGGACCAGCGCTCCAACCGGCGGCAGTGCATCGGTCAGGACGTAGACCCCGAAAGTGTTGATGTCGCGAGTAGCGCCCTGGCCGCTTTGCGGCCTCCCATCCTGAAGCGCCCACAGGAAGAGCGCCGGAGCACTCAGCTGGTAGCGTTTGGCATTTCGCAGTTCGATAGCATTGTGCATATGATGGCCGGTTTCACTCCATCCGCAGCCGCTCTTCAGCGGACTCATTAAGGAATCCCAATGTACGCGGCGGAGAAGATGCTCACAAGTGATCGAAACACCCGGAGCGATCCTCCCCTCTTGGGTGGCGCCAGGCTAGAGAATCAGGTCCCAGCTCGCTCTGGTGCTTGGGCGGGATTGGCGGGCCATTTGGCCACGACAGGGAATAGAGGGATTTGACTCAGTGCGGACTAGAGTAATCTTTCTCTAGAAGCTGTTTTCATAATCGAATGTTCGTCGTTTTCGATCTTTCCCTCAGGGGCTATTGAAAACTGCATGAGAAATGTTCTAGCGGTGCGGCCGATGGGGCATTCACTTGGCGACCATTTGAGACAGTTCTCCATTGCGCCCTGAATTCCCTCAGGGGCTAAAGCCCGCGGTTTTATTGCTTGATTTGACGTACGGGCTGAAGCCCGTACCCTTCAAAACACCGACAGGTTCAAGGGCCTGCCGGGCCGGCTCGGAGTATTGATACGGACATTACTTGTGCAGGGATGAGCAAAGCCCTCGATTTTAGGCTTTGTGAGCGGCGCGGCACCCGACCCGACTCGACCCAGAGGATTCCCCGGCTCCCCGGCTCCCGGCCGCGCTCTTTCAAAGCGAGGTTATGAAAGAGCTTCCAGCCCTTTTCTATCTACCGGGCAAGACAGCAGCGTGCCCGGCGAGACGCCGGCTTTGCGGGGATGTTCAACGCCTTGGCCCTATTCCGACCAGCCAGGCAGCGGTTTTCCACCACGGCGCCGGCAAGTCTCTATCGACATTGAGGCCATTTGGGGCTAAGATTGGTCTACTTCCCAAGTGGGCTTTAGTTTGCGGTTATGTATAAATCCCCGATTGCAAGGCGGCGGTTTCGCGCCAGGCTTTAGACACAGAATTTACTGAACCCCCAACCCTACCCCAGGGCGTGCAACAGCAATATCGGTAGCGTGCGCAGTAACGGACCCGTACAGATTCTCCCTATTACCAAGGCCGGATCATGCGAAGTGCGAAGCGCCGGCCTCATCGTAAAGCGCGCATCGAGAATGGCCGAAATAACCCTGCGACAGTGGCAGGGCCTGTATCTGCGGAGCCTTTAGTACCTGAGGCGATTCGGGGAGCGTGCGTATGATGACTGCCAAGCAAAATAACATTTCCGTTCTTTTCGCATCCCCGCATGGACTGACGCGTGAACTGATGATGGGGGCTCTGAATCGGCATGAGCATTTCCACGTGGTCGCTTGCGCCTCTACCTCGCAGGAAGTACTCGAAGCGGTGCAGTCGGCAGACGTGGATGTCGCCCTGATCGGTGGAACCCTGGCAGACGGCCCTATGAGTGGCTTTGGGGTGTTGCGGCAGATCCATGAGTGCTCTCCCCAGGTAAAGTCGGTTTTTCTTTTCTACGGCCCTGAACGCCATCTGGTCGTGAACGCATTCCGGGCCGGCGCAAGAGGCGTCTTCTGCCTTTCGCAATCCAACTTCAAGTCACTATGCCGCTGCGTGGAGCAGGTGCACGCGGGGCAAGTCTGGGCAAACAGCAGCGAACTTTCAGAGGTTGTGGAGGCGTTTTCCCAGATGGCGCCCATGCGGCTTGTCAACGCAAACGGAATGGCGTTGCTGACCAAGCGGGAAGAGGATGTCGTGCGTCTGCTGGCGGAGGGCCTGCAGAATCGAGATATCGCCAGCGAGCTCAACTTGAGCGAACACACAATCAAGAACTACCTGTTCCATATCTTCGACAAGCTTGGCGTTTCGTCGCGTGTCGAACTGGTTCTGTACGCGGTGAGCAGCACCGGAAGGTCGCAAACTGCCGGAGTTCAGAGTGACAAGCAGGAAAGAAAACCGGTCGGCAGCGTGGGGATTGCCGGCAGGTTGTCGATGAACGCGGATCAACATTCAGACGCTGATTTCTCCCAATCACGAGGAGAGCGGGCAATGGGGCTGAGCATGGCGCGGTAGCCTCCGCAGTGCCGGGCCCCAATCAGTTTCACTTTATTGCACCCCCGGAAGTCACGACAACTGAAGCAAAGTCTGCGTGACAACGATCGCATCAAGAATTGCTCACACTTAACCATCGGTGTGGGGACGGTAATATTTGCGTAACCTGTTTCACCTGCGTGATTTCCGGAGTGTGCAAACCATGACTGGCAAGCGAAGCGGCATTTCCGTTCTTATCGCAACCCCGCACAAAATGGCGCGCGAGTTGATTATGGGGGCACTGAAGCGGCATGCGAACTTTCACGTAGTCGATAGCGCCACCAGCGCGCAGGAGGTACTCGAAGCGGCGAAGTCGGCAGACGTGGATGTCGGTCTGATCAGCGCGACCCTTGCAGACGGTCCGATGAGCGGCTTTGGGGCGTTGCGGCAGATCCGCGAGAGTTTTCCGAAGGTTAAGGCGGTCATTCTGCTCGAAGGCCGCGAACACAATCTGGTTGTGGACGCGTTTCGGGCCGGCGCAAAAGGCGTCTTCTGCCTTTCGCAATCCAACTTCAAGTCGCTATGCCGCTGCGTGGAGCAGGTTCATGCGGGACAGATTTGGGCGAATAGCAGCGAATTAGTGGAGGTTATCGAGGCGTTTTCCCAACTTGCGCCCATCCGGGTGGTGAACGCAGACGGAATGCGGTCGCTGACCAAGCGGGAAGAAGATGTCGTTCGTCTCCTGGCAGAGGGTCTGCAAAATCGAGATATCGCCAAGGAACTCAAGCTAAGCGAGCATACAATCAAGAACTACCTGTTTCATATCTTCGATAAGCTGGGAGTTTCCTCGCGTGTCGAGCTGGTTCTGTATGCGGTGAGCAGCACCAAAAGGCCGCCGGCTGCCGGCGTCCAGAGTGGCAAGCAGGAAAGCGAACCGGCCAGCATTATGGAGATTGGCGGCAAGTTGCCGACGAAGGCGGACAAGGGATCAGACGCCAAATCTTCCCGATCACGGACAAGAAAGCCGAAGCGCTGAGCAGTGTTGCGTATCGGGGCGCTCCGGACACGGCCCTAAGAATTTACCAACAGTTGACCCAAGTTGCGGTTCGCCGACCGACTGCCAGGAATACAAAGAAAGACAGATGGAAAGCTTTCTGGGACTCACAGAACAAGCTATGGGGGAAGCCTACAAAGTAGCGGCGAAGAATTCGAACGCATATGAAGCGGATCTGGTCGCGCAGAAGCAGAAGGCACTTGAGGACGGCGACACCAAGACAGCGTCCGCGATCCAGAGGCAACTGGCCATTGCGCACACCGACAATCGGCTGGCCTTTGCAACCATCTCCGGCTATGCCCCGGAACTGCTGTCGACCTTGCCGCTGCATGGAGGCGCGGCGTCCCGGCCTGCCACGCCACCCAAGGCAAACAGCATGGGATGGACCCCGCTCCTGCAGCAATTAGACGCAGACCGCCAGGATGAAGGGAAGGCAACCGTGTAATTCGACGCCGGCGACCCCGCTTTCAAGGGTCTGAGCGAGCGGTGCAAGGCAGCAGCGGCGAGTGTGGACGAGAAGCTGAAGGCGGCCAAGCCGGGAACCGACGATGCCAGGTATTTGACCGATCTCAAAACGGTTTTGCACCAAGGAGTCGCCAACCCCGGAGTAGCTGTCCAGCAGAGCCGTGAACTTACCGGCTAGGAGCTCGCAGAGGTGTTGAAGCAACTGGGAGTGCAAGCCGCCAAGTAGCCTGTAACGCGCGCGCAGGGGCGATGGAATGTGTACTTCGGCCTAACCCAATCGGGGGTTCTCCCGGCTCTGCCAGGGCGGGAGTCGGAGCTTGAAATCTCAGGGAGTCCGATCAGAAGAACTTCAATACTTAAGCCGCCAAGCACACGAGAAGGGATACAATTCCATCGCTTACCCATTCACGGGGTCTGGATTCTAATACATCCAGCTGCAGTCGCGAGTGAAATCGGTCGTTTCTGATCGCCGCCACGTGCCAGCTGCTTTCTCGACCACGAAGATGCCACCGCTGCCGCAAAAACCACCGCACATTTTGACTACCGACACCAACGCCCGTGTGTGTGCGTGGTCAAAGCCCGGAACTCCCAGAAAGCGCACATGCCTGACTTGTTTAAAGCTTTCACATCGCGCGACATCTTGTCCGTGTGTTTCCATACAAGTCTGTGCTGCTGCTGCCTGGCTGCTCTGAAGCAGTCGGTATCCATCCGGAATCGTGAATTTCTGCTCCCATCGATGGCTTTGCCGATTGGCGACTACAAAGGCATCGGTCATCTCGCGCTCCTGTGGCGTGGATGGTTTCAAGCAACTGCCATTCACCTGCGGGATATCGGTCACCGAATCCTCCGCGAAGACCAAGGGCTCCTGTATCGGAGCCTGATAAAGCGCGGAATAGATCTCGTATGCCTCCGCAGGCGCAGTTCCGCCGCCCGGCTGGTTCAGCGGGCTGGTTACTGACAGATCAGGAATAGCTTTGGCGGCCGGCGTCTCTGTGTGGCGCCGCGAAATGATCCACGCCCAGAGTAGCAGCACCGCAACGACTGCCACGGCTACCCACAACCACAAGCCCCGTGAAATACGCATTCAAAGCTCCGACTTACATCTCGAACGATTCGACGGGAAGCGGACCCATTAGTTCGTTCCTCTGCCATTATTGCTCCAATCCGACGCACGCCGCGGACGTCAAGGCTCTTTCTTCCGAGTTCCAGGCGAATCGCCGGTCAGCCGGACCATCCCGTTCATTACCCGTTGTTCGTTGGGTAATCTCCAGCCAGCCTGTCATGCAGGAGTAACGAGCTAACGCATACCCGCCTGGTTTCATGCGGGCGCCCCACTTCTTCAAGCAACAGCAATGTCAGTCTGCGGCGCACTTACACCCCTGGGGTTTCTATTGCTCGGACTTCAAATCCGCGCACGCGCCCCTATCGCCGCCGTCGCACGCTTTGCGATAGAAACTCAAGGCTTCGGTTTCGTCCACCGGCACGCCCAGGCCGTTCCGGTAGAGCCTGCCGAGATTGCGGCAGCCCGTGGCTTCGCCGCCGTCGCAGGCTTTGCGATAGAAGCTCGCAGCCTGCAATGCATCTATCGCCGTGCCCCAGCCATTTTGATACGACATTCCAATCCAGGTACAGCTCGCCATAATGCCGCCATCGCAGGCCTTGCGTTCAAGGCTCAGAGCCTGGGTTTCGTCCTGCGCCATGGCTTCGCCGCTGTGCGCCATTACGCCCATCCCCATGCAGCCAATCGCCTCTCCGCCGTCGCAGGCTTTGCGGAACAGGTCAGCGGCAGCTACAAGATCCCTGGCTACGCCCAGGCCGTTGTGATTCATGTATGCAAGAGCCACGCAACCCTTCATATCTCCACCGTCGCACGACTTGCGATACTGATTCACCGCGTCCGCATAGCTCTTCGCAGTGCCAATCCCCTGGCGATCCATGAAGTCGATTGTGGCGATGCCGACGCAGCCTTTCGGTTCGTCGCCGTCGCAGGCATGGCGAGCAACCGCCACCGCCAGGGATTCATCCTTCTCCGTTCCCACCCCGGCGAAGTATGTGAAGCTAAGGTTGGCGCAGGCCGGCAGCACCCCGCCGTTGCAGGACTTGCGCGTTAAACTGAACACCTGGGCGTCATCCTTGGCCACGCCTATCCCCGCGTAATACATGTAGCCAAGCTGCCCGCAGCTTCTCAAATCACCTTGGTCGCAGTTGCGGCGGAACAGGATAGCCGCCTGCGCTTCGTCCTTGGGCGCGCCCGATCCCAATTGAACCGCAAGCGCGGCGTTGAAACACCCATTCATGTCGCCGCCGTCGCAAGCCTTTTTATAGAGGGCTAGCCCTTGCGCCTCGTCTTTGGCGACGCCGCGGCCGTTGACAGT
>Ga0326727_10009671_pt1 | contig 23528 bp, 27 predicted proteins | sample MB2enrmetagenome_FD_207643 | JGI IMG/M metagenome (GOLD analysis project Ga0326727, IMG submission 207643) | Lab enriched peat soil microbial communities from McLean, Ithaca, NY, United States - MB29MY | ecosystem: Environmental > Terrestrial > Soil > Wetlands > Peat | place: USA: New York... | reverse complement strand
GTGGGCGCGGGCACGGTGAGCGAGATTATCAAGTGATAGCTGACAGCCGTCAGCGGTCAGCTTTCAGTACTGAGGCTGTGAAGTTGGCGACGGATAGCTGATGGCTGAAAGCTGTTGGCTGGAAGGATATTTGAATGCGGGAAATCGTTACATTGCAGTGCGAGGTGTGCAAGGAGCGGAATTACTCGACAACCAAGAACAAAAAGACGACCACCGGCCGTCTGGAGTTCAAGAAGTTCTGTAACCGCTGCCGCAAGCACCAGCCGCACAAGGAAACGAAGTAACGACAGTGGTCAGTGAACAGTGAACAGTGGTCAGTTTGAGTGTTGGCTGGGGGAGCATAATCAGCTTACACCAGCAAAAATGTAACTGATCACTGTCCACTGAACACTGTTCACTGCTTTTAGGGGCGTAAGCTCAACGGCTAAACTGTCGGTCTCCAAAACCGAACTTGGGGGTTCGAATCCCTCCGCCCCTGCCAGATTGAACAGTAGTGCGCAAGGCGTGACACCCGGCGCGAAGGAACGGGAAGCATGGCATCAAAGGCAATAATGACGAACAACGATGATCGGCCGGACAAGAAGTTTATCGGCGGCGTATTTGGGCAGTGGAACGAATTAACGCGCTTTTTGAGCGATGTGCGCGCGGAGATGCGCAAGGTGGTTGCGCCGGGACGCAAGGAAGTGCAATCCACGACCATTGTTGTGATCATCACGGTGTTCATTTTTGGTATTTTCTTTCTCGTGGTGGACACGATCTTCCAGTACGGTCTGCATGCGTTGCTGGGCAGGCTGGGCGGATTTTAGCCGAAATGGCAACTGCGAAACGAGAGCAGAGGATGACGGAAGAATTGGAACAAGCAGAACAACCAAAACAAGCCGAACAGGCCGAGCAGGCGGTTACAGCTAAGCAGGCTAAACAAACTGTGCCGCCGGAACAGCCTGAACAGGTTGAACAAGCAGAACAAGCAGTCGAGCAGGCCGAGCCGCCGCCACCGCCGGTGCGCAATGAGCGCTTCAAATGGTACATTCTGCACGCCTATTCGGGCTTTGAGCGCAAGGTGCGCGAGTCCATTCAGAGCCGCGTAGAGGCCTTCGGACTGGGCGACCGGGTGGGCCGGGTGATGATTCCCACCGAGCAGGTGACGGAGATCGTCAACGGCAAGAAACGCACCACGGAGCGGGTTTTTCTGCCCGGCTACGTGCTGGTCGAAATGGAGCTGGACAACAACCTGTGGCACGTCCTGAAAGACACGCCCAAGGTGACCGGCTTTCTGGGCACGGGCGACAAGCCGGTGGCGCTGAGCGAGGAAGAAGTCAGTGGAATCCTCTTCCGCTCCGAGGTCGCCAAGGAGAAGCCGCGGCTCAAGATCAAGTTTGAGAAGAACGAACAGGTCCGCATTACCGACGGGCCATTTGCCAACTTCAACGGCGTGGTGGATGAGATCAACGAAGATCGCGAGACGCTCAAGGTCATGGTGACCATCTTCGGACGCTCTACCCCGGTCGAGATGGAATTTGGCAAAGTGGAAAAGATTGAGTAGTTGCAGCTTTTAGCTATTAGCTTTCAGTTTCTAGCCGGTCATGCCCACCTGGCGGGCGCCGGTTGAGGGCAAACGTTGAAGCGGCAACACCAAAATTTGCACCAAAGACAGATCAGCTGGCAGCTAACAGCCAGGAGCTAAGAGCTGATTCCGAAGGAATCAAAATGGCACCTCCGAAGAAGATTACGGGTTACGTCAAACTGCAGATCGAGGCCGGCAAGGCCACGCCGGCGCCGCCGGTCGGCCCCGCGCTGGGCCAGGCGCAGGTCAACATCATGGAGTTCTGCAAGCAGTTCAACGCGCGCACCTCGAACAAGGAGATGGCCGGGCTGATCATTCCGGTCGTTATCTCCGTCTATGCCGACCGCAGCTTCAGCTTCATCACCAAGACGCCACCGGCGCCGGTGCTGCTGAAGAAGGCGGCCGGAATCGAAAAAGGCTCGGGCACGCCCAATAAGGAAAAGATCGGCAAAGTGACCGAGAAGCAGGTGCGCGAGATCGCCATGCAGAAGATGCCCGACCTGAACGCCTCCTCCGTGGAGACGGCCATCAAGAGCATCAAGGGCACCGCCCGCTCCATGGGCATTGAAGTGGTGGCCTAAGCCGCGAGTTGTTTTATGCACAAAGGCCCTCCCGCGTGGGAGGGCCTTCCTGCGTTTGCAGGAGGACAGTCTGACGTTCTTTCACGATCCGATCTTTCCGTAGCTATTTGTGCGTTCAAACAATAAGACGAATCTCGATTCCTTGCCCGTGAACGGGATATAGATATAGAACTGATTGTCGCGGAGTGTGTATTTCTGAAAGGCCTCAACTTTCTCGCCGGAAAAGAATTTCGCAAAATAGTCACAGTCGAGATTCTTCGCGCATCTGAAATACACCGGATTGTATTCTACCTTTCCCTTATCATCGTGGGGAAAATAGGTAGGAGTTTGATAAAGTGCGGGCTGACCTGTGAAATTGCCTGAATAGATAATGGTTAATTCTGGCAGATCCTGGCGCTGGTTCTGCAAGTAAGAGCGAATTTCGCTGATTCGCTCATAATCTACCGGCTTGCCGGAAGCCAGAAGCTGGCTGATCTCATTGAGCAGAGGTTGGTTAGCACTCAGAACCTCGTCGGCCTGTGCATGAACTACTCGCAAAAACCTTTCTTTAGAGAGATAAGTGCCTGCAAATATTAAAAAACCAGTAGTAAAGCAGTCGTGAAAAATACGATAGCCCACTTTCTCAATGTCCCAGGACGCGTTTCGATATGGAGTTCGGCGATCTTGGCATCAGCAATTAGACTGACATTCGTTGCGACATTCAACAGAACAAGAACTGCGGCTACGCCGATTAGTCCGGCAAATGCGGAAACCAGAAGCGAGCTTGTGGTTTCTCTGAACGGGTTGATCTGAAACCCGGTGCATAGAACGATTACGAGAACTCCCAGTAAGAAGATAAAGGAGACCAGTGTGAGCAGAGACAGTGTTAGTCTCGCAATTTGAGTCTTAGTTGCTAGTTGCATGGTGTAAAGCCCTTTCCAAGAAGCGATCCACTTCGCAAACTATTATATACAGCCGGGCGCGCTTCGAAATTAATTGCCAGTCAAGGATACTTCTGAACCCTCAAAACCAGCGCCCCAGGGTGACGAAGACCTTGCGGTGGCCGGCGTCGCCGACAGAGCCGCCGAAGGTAAACAGGCCGATAGGCGTGCTGGCCACCAGGCCGGTGAGTCCATCCTGACGGAGAATCGATTTCGTTTGCGGCGACCAGATTTCGCCGGCCTCGTAGCCGATGACAGTGTAGAGGCCCTGTCCCAGGCCTGTGGGCAAAGCCGCAATTCGTCGCATATATCCTGTGCTGGCCAGATATGTGTCGGTTCCCCGGAACTCGTCAAAGGATGATGCGGAGAGTCGCATAGGGCCGCCCAGCGTAAACAAGTAAGGCTGGGCGACGTTGCTGCGTAGATAGGAGTTGACCTCCCCTTTGAGACCGAAGAGATTGGTCTCTTTCCATGAGCGGGTCGCGCTGAAGGCAACCTTGACCAGCGGTGTGTTGTCGCTTGCGACGGCATGATAAAGCGCGCCGGCCGAGGTGGAGAGGCGGAAGCTATTGGGCGATATGGCGCCGGCTGCAGCTTTGTCGATCTTGATGTTCAGCAGGCCGGTTTGCGCGGTCCCGGTGATATAGGGCCCGCCGTCGGAGCCGGAGCGCAGGCTCCAGCGCGTGTCCTCGGCGCGCCACTCGGTAGAAATTTGCAGTTGATTCGAAAATGTGCGGCCGGCCTCGATGCCCGCATCCAGGTTTTGCAGAAATCGTTCGGCAATACGCTTCTGGTTGGTCCAGATGTAAACCGGCTCACGGGTAATGCCGGTGCGCGGCTCAATGAAATAGCCGCCAGGAGTGAGCAGGCGGTAGTATTCGGCGGAGAGATCGGTTTTGTAGCCGAGGCGTGCAGTGGAGCGTAGCTCAGAGCCGAAGCCGCCCAGGTTTTGATCGATCAGGCGGAGGGTTACCAAGCCACGGGTAATGTTGGAGTTGGCTGCGGCCAACTCGGCGCCGAGAAGAAGATAGGGCGGCCCGGTGCGATCATTGCTGAGGTGGACCAGGATGCCCGTGTCGGGGGTTGGCGTGCCAGTTGTGGCTTGACCGGATGAAGGCGTGCCTGATGTTGTCGGTCCGGCAGGCGCAGGCGCAGGCGCAGGGGCAAAGGTCTCCCAGTTGGCGCTGATTCCACCGTTGGATTGAATGCGCTTGAGAGCGTTGAGCGTTGCGTCTGACGTGATGGGCCGGCCCTTGATGGGTTTTATGTCGCGGAGAACCTGGCGAACAGCGTCAGGCTCTCCTCCTTCCACGCGGACCTGGCGCAGGGTACCGGGCTGCGGGCTGCGGCGGCTCTCGCGCGCGGCCAGATAGGCCTTCCATCCAGCGGAGTCTAGGGCGTAACGCAGCAGAACGTCTCGGTTTTGCTCGGCGGCCTTGTAGCCAATGTCGATCAGCTGGGCAGCATGGGAGTAATCATCGGTGGAGAAGCTGCCCACAGGCACGTTGACCACCACATCGGCCAGCCGCTCGGACTCTACAACATTATGCTCGATGCCAGCACTGATGGCGCGATTAAAAACGCTGAGAATAGAGCTGGTGTCGGCGTTAGTAATTGCTGCATTGCCAAGATAGATAGCGATGATGATGTCGGCGTGCAGGTCGCGCTTGAGGACACCTGTGGGCAGGTTGTCAAGGACGCCGCCATCGACCAGGTAGTGGCCGTTGCGGTCCTGAACCGGAGGGAAGACGCCTGGAATGGAGATGGAGGCGCGCACGGCCTGGGGAAGGGGACCGGAGGCAAAGGTGACCGATGCAAGGGTATTCAGATCGGTGGCCACACAGCGAAAGGGAATAGGGAGCCGATTGAAGTCCAACTCCTGACTGTTGTCATTGGGAAGGTTGCTGGTCAGAAATTCGTTGACACCGCGATCGATGAGCAGGGCGTTGCGCAGGAACAGGTGGTGGCGCAGGCCGATGGTCAAAGCTGCGGGAAGTTCGTGGCGATCCTGGCGGCGGCGGAAGCTCAAGTCGGTGTAAGGGGTTTGCAGGGTGAATACGCGCGTGAACGCGTTGCCGGTGGCCAGCGCGCGTATCTGGGCGGGCGTGCTGCCGGATGCGTAAAGGGCGCCAACCAGCGAACCCATGCTGGTGCCAGAGATGCGGTCGACGGGGATGCGGTGCTCCTCAAGCCAATCGATAACGCCGATGTGCGCCAGGCCCAGGGCGCCACCGCCCTCCAGAGCGATACCGATGACCGGACGGCCCGGAGGCTGCACGGCGGGCTGGGCAGAGCCGGCGGGGGAAGGGGCGGGTTTGGGCGGTTCCTGCGCTGCGGCATCGGTTGCGAGTAGTGCGGCGGCCAGCAGGATTGCGGCAGATTTCCAGCACACGGGTACACCCCCTGGTGAAAAACCAGTCCCTATAAATTAACGCTTTTCAGAGGGAATTGCCGTGACGGGCGCGCCACGGTTGCTCCAGTGCGCTTGCGGTGGATGATGCACCTACTCCCGCCGTCAGAATCAGGCCAAATGCAAAAAAGCCTCGCGGGCAGAGAATCCCCTCCGCGTCTCAGGCGCGGCTCTCCGGAGAGACAGGCAGTTCGGCCCTACTTCGGCGGGGGCGGAATGAAGACTTCACGCCTCGTTGCGGGTTCCGGCTTGGGCTTTGGCTTGGGCGCCTTCTTAGCTTCTTTTCTGCCTTTGTCTTTGCTTCCCATGGCTGCAAGTGTGCCACAAACGCAGGCCACTCGGCAAGGGCGTTGTCAGTAGTTTCCCTCAATGCCCGTTACGAGGCTTTACGGATAGGAAGGTTGCCCGTTTGCGGAGCGGGATAGACGCGATTCGCCTCAATGAGAAAGCGATCTACAGCCTCATCGTCATTGGGGTCGTAGGGGCCATCATCGGGGTCACTGGCATCGTAGGGGACCGGAGCGTCGTCGGCAATCTGCTTCTTAACCCAGTCCCAATCACTTAGATCACGCTTTGGCAGCGGCATAACGTCTCCTTTCCTTGCGAGAGGCAAAGCGGAACGAGATAAACCGAACATTCCCGCTGCGGATAGTATAAACCAAAGCGAGAATCGCTCCCTTCATTTCCACCAGGGCAACGTCCAGGAACCTTGCTTCCCGTTCCGATTTGAGCCGGTAGGTGATCTTCTCCGGGCTCTCGTAGACCAGGTAGGCTACCCAGAAGTCGAGCCTGTGCTTCCGCAGGTTCGCTTCGCGTTTGGCTTCGTCCCATTCGTACACGGTATGATTGTACTCTGCTTCTCGTTGCGGAACGATTCTGAATCCTCAGGGCACCGCACGCATGGCGAATAGCGGGATACGGAGGTGAGTTGTGACAGAATCTTTGAGGTCATCTTCCGAGGTGCTAGATTTTCTTGATGACCTGAACAAGAGCTTCATAGAGCAATACCCAGATGAAGGCCTCGAAATGATTGAGCGTGGCCGCTTCATTGCCGAGCGAGTCAAAATCTCAAGAGAAGAGTTCTCGGACGACATTATCCCAGCACTCGAAGAGCTTTCAAAGAGGCATCCGAATCTGTTTGAAGGGGATTTAGACAGGTTATACGTTCGCGAGGTCGTTACAGCAGTGCCGGGGTATGTATCGCGAACGCTACAACTGTCTGGGCTCACTCCTGGGCGTAAGCCCAAGGATGCAGTAAGCAAGTATTTGGCAGAGGCTGTCCGCTGTTATATCTTTGGCTTCCCTCTGGCTTCTATTGCACTCAGTAGAGCGGTTTTGGAGCAGGCGTTAAAAGAATGTGCGATTCAGGTCCCAACGGATCGCTACCTTTCTGCCTGGATTGACCAAGTTGCCGAAGAGCGCAACCTCGACGACGCAACCGTAGAATTAGCGAAAAGTGTCGAGAGAACAGGAAATCAAATACTTCATCAAAGGCCATTGGGGCTCTCGGTGGCTTTCGACGCACTCATTAATGTTCGCAAGTTTCTTGAGGCTCTGTACGCGTCTGACAAAAGAGAGTGAATCGTCGCTCAATTCAAGAACATCGTCCGGTAGAGCGTATCCCTCTGCACCGGCTTGAATCCGGCATCGCGGATAATTCTGCGCAGCTCTTCTTCCGTCGTGCAGTTACTCGTTCCCGCGGCCTTGACTACATTTTCTTCCAGCATCACCGAGCCTACGTCGTTGCCGCCGAAGTGGAGACCTAACTCCAGAACCTTCAATCCTTGCGTCACCCAGCTTGCCTGCACGTTTTCGATGTTGTCGAGATAGAGCCGCGAGATAGCCAACACCTTCAGGTACTCGACGCTGGTCGCCTCTTCCCAGCCGCGCCCGCCGAGGGCGGTGTTTTTTGGCTGGAAGCTCCAGGGAATAAAGGCCGTGAATCCTCCGGTCTCCTCTTGCAAGCGGCGCACTACTTCAAAGTGGTTGATCCTTTGCTCGAAGCTCTCGCCCACGCCGAACATCATCGTCGCCGTGGTTCTCATGCCCAGCTGGTGCGCAGTGTGGTGCACGCTGACCCACTCCTCGGTGTTGCACTTGATGCGCGCGATGCGATGGCGGACCTCATCGTCGAGAATCTCCGCGCCGCCGCCGGGGATGGAATCCAGGCCCGCGTCGCGCAGGCGAAGGATGGTCTCGCGCAGGCTCAGTCCCGAATATTTGGCGATAGCCAGAATCTCCGAAGCCGTCAAACAATGCAACCAGATTTGCGGAAAGCGCTGCTTGATGCCGCTGAAGAGCCGCTCGAACCAGTCGATCTTGAGGTCGGGATGGATGCCGCCCTGCATCAGCACGCCGGTGCCGCCCATCTCCACGGTCTCGGCGATTTTTTCGCAGATCACGTCGAAGTCGAGGATGTAGCCCTCCGCCGAGCGCGGGTCATTTACGCCGGATTTTGGCAGCGGCCGGTAGAAGGCGCAGAAGGTGCAATACTCGGTGCAGAAGTTGGTGTAGTTGATGTTGCGGTCGATGATGTAGGTGACCACGCCCTCGGGGTGCAGGCGGCGGCGCACGGCATCGGCCTCAAAGCCCAGCCCGATCAGGTCGGGGGAGTGGAAATAATCAAGAGCCTGTTGGCGGGTCAGCGGCATGTTTCGATTCTAACAAGCAGCGCGGCGAGAGTAGTCGCTAGCGCAGCAGCGCGTCCGCAGCCCATAAAATCGGAGCCTGCCCGTGAAAGTCTCCGGTTCGCCGGGGCCGGGCCAGATAATAATCCAGATCGTTCAGTTTGCCGGTGCCCGCGCAAACGCTGGTTACATCCGAATTCTGATCGATGTAGCCGATCACGGCGAGCCATCCTTTGCGCGCCGCGGGGCCGTATTTTCTCGCGTCCAGCACGCCCAGTTTGACGCCGGTAATCATGGCAAAGGTGAACATGCCGGTGCTGGAACTCTCCGGCCACGACTCTGGGTGGTCAATCAACTGGCGCCACATTCCGTCCTTGCCCTGGTACTTCAGCAGCGCGGCCATCATCTTCCGGTAGCCGGCCACAATGTGCGCCCGCTGCGGATGATCCTTGGGCAGGTCGCGCAGCATCTCCGCCATGCCCGCGGCGAACCAGCCGTTGCCGCGTCCCCAGAAGAAAGGCACATCCTCGGCATGGTAGAAGAGGCCGTTGGGCTGTTGCAGCTTGTCCAGGTAGGCGACCATCTCATTGGCGTCGCGGTCAAGATACATGCGGTCGCCGGTGGCGCGGTAGGCCTGGAGTTGCAGCATGGTGAGCATGTACATGTCGTCAACCCAGAAGCGCGTTTCAGCGGAAAGCCCGTCGGATCGCGGATTTTCCCACTGGCGGTCCGCCCACCATTTGCCCTCGGCCAGATACTTCGGGATTTTAGTTTCTATCGCAATCTCCAGCGGAATAACGCCGAAGATGGAGTCGTCCACATGAGGCCGCAGCGGCCTCTTCGCGGCCTCGGCGCCGCCCGGCATCAAGGGATCGAACCGGGCAATCAGCTTCTTCCGCAGCTCTTCATCTTTTGTCAGTTGCGCAAAATTCAGCGCGCCGTACCAGGTGGCGACCTCAGCATAGCCAATGGTTTGTTCAGACTGATGCTGGCTGGCGACAAAACGCTCGGCGACCTTCTTGCCTACTTCCTGGGGCGAGGCTCCTTTGGGCCAGTTCGTGAAAGAGTCGCTGCCCTGCGCGAGAGCCGGTATGGTTGAGGCCAGAACGAACGCTCCTAATACGAATGAGCAGTTGGGAATTCTGCGTTGTTTCATCCAACGTCTCCGTTCCGGGAGTAAGTCTGATTTGCTGGCTGCTTATGTTGCGAATCGTCGTGTTCCAGTCCTTCACGCCAATGCAAACGACGGCTGGCAATTTCATCCCGCTCTATTGCTTCACCGGGTTCTCCGGGCCGGCGGAGGCCGACGCAGCCGCCAGCGGCGCGCCGTGAAGAATGTCAACCGCCACCGGAGGCAACGGCTTGTCGGCATTGGCCAGCAACTGGCTCACCTGCCAAACCTGGTTCTCGGTCAGCACGCCCTTGTAGGCCGGCATGCCGGTCAGCCGGATGCCGTTGGCCACCTTCCAGTAGGTCTCGCCCGGCGGGTCGTCGCTAACACCAACCACGGCGCTATTACTATGCTTTTCCCATAGCTGCGGCGCAGCGGGAAACATGTGCGCACCAAGGCGGGAGGGCCTGCCGTGAAAGCCATGGCATGTGGCGCACTGGTCGCGGTAGGTCTCAGCACCGGCTATCAGGTCGGCCTCATCGGCCAGAATGGGCGGTTTTTGCACCATCTCGCGGTCGATGCGCGCGTGGAGCGGCATCCCGGTCAGCAAACGCTCCTGGGGCAAGGGCGGATCAGCTACCGCCACCGGCACATCGCCAAACTTGAGCCATCCCAGCAGGGCCACCGGTACAAGCACGATCCCCAGCAGAATTCCTAGAAAAACTCGACCCATATGCGTGCCTCCTCCACAGGCCTTTATCCTAGAGCATTTTGCGGCTTTCCGTAGCAAAAATGTGGCGCCCATCCGGCCCGAATTCCTCTTCCTGGAGTCCAATACTCTGCCGGTTCACGCCCAGGCCTGCCCCCAAGGTGTTTTAATACCTTATGGGGGGAGCGCTGTGCAGGCTTGCTTCCGTACTCCCGTGGAGGAAATCTGAAATTGATGTATTCTTCTCGCCGTATTGCCCTTCTGCTGACACTCAGTATCGCCGCAGCCACCGCCTCTCTGGCACAAAGCTCAACTTCGAGCAGCAACCCCACGGCGCCCGCCCAGGATCAGGCCGGGCAGCACGCCGAAAAGTCTCACAGCAAATTGAACGTCCCGGCCCGCATCAAGGCCCGCCATGCACAACGCCACGCCACCACCGCTCAGGCCCATAGATCCAGTTCGAGCAGACACCCTGCGGCTCCCGCCCAGGCTCAAGCCGGGCAACCCGCCGCCGAGTCACCGGGCCAGACGAGTGTTCAAGCCCGCATCAAGGCCCGTCGCGCACAGCGCCGGGCGGCCGCTATTCACGAGGCCTACTCCCATCGCTATGAGGAGTACACCGGCATGGCCTATCTGCGTTTTGAACCCGGCGCCAAGCTGGAGCGCGCGCACGATTACGCCTGGAATGTGGGCTTTACCCGCTACTTCGACGAGCGGCTGGGCCTGACCATCGATGGCCGCGGCTACTACGCCACCGCCTACGTGGGCGGTCCCAACAACGTGACCAACAACGCCATCACCAACGCGGCCATCAGCCAGTATGCTCTACTAGCCGGACCCACGTATCGTTTCTACGTGATGCCCAAGTTTTCCGTCTCCGGCCGCGTCCTGGGCGGGTTCACAAAAGGTAACTTTTCCGGCGACACCAACCACAGCACCATCCTCTCCACAGCGCTGGGTCTCTGGCCGGATAACTACGTCTTCGCAGGCGGCGCCAGCATTCCTGTGGAGTACAACCTGACGCCGAACATCGGGCTGCGCGTTGCTCCCGAGTACTACTTCACCGGTTTCGGCTCGACCATTCAGGCCAGCCGCGGCTTCACCGCCGGCATCGTCTACCGCTTTGGCAAGCAGTAAAATTTTGAGGTAAAAAGGATGAAGGCGTGGACTTGGGTCCGCGCCTTTTCTATGTTGCAATCACGTGCAAAACGTGCTACACATATTACACGTGAACAGGAGGCGATTTCTCTATGCCAGCACTCGACGAAAAACGCAATATTACCCTGAGACTAAGCCGGCAAACGATTCAAAAGGCGCGGGTTCTGGCTGCCAAACGTTCTACGTCCATCAGCGGCTTGCTCACCAGCCAGATTGAGCAGCTTGCGGAGAAGGAAGACGATTATGAGCGAGCTATGAAGAGAGCCTTTGCCCGGATGGAGAAAGGCTATCACTTAGGCGGGGTTCATACGATGGACAGGGACGCGCTCCATGAACGCTAACGTCTTCGTCGACACAAATGTCCTGGTTTATGCCCACGATATTGATGCAGGTCGCAAGCAACTGAAAGCGCTAGAGATTTTGCTTGATCTCAGGAAACAGCGATCTGTCGCCGTGAGTATGCAGGTATTGCAGGAATTCTATTCAACAGTGACCCGGAAACTAGCCTCTCGTGTGCCGAAAGACGAGGCGCGGGAGATTGTCGAAGACTTCTCCTACTGGTGTGTCGAAACCACCCCGAAGGAGATTATGCGAGCTTTTCAGATTGAGGACGAGGCTCGAATCAACTTCTGGGATGCAATGATTATTGCTGCGGCCATCAGAAGCGGCGCCAGCCTGATTCTCTCCGAGGATTTGAACCCGGGACAAGCGATTGCAGGGATTCAAATTGAGAATCCTTTCGCGCTTCCGTGAGAAATGAGCCGCTGCCAGGCATTCCATCGTTCCTCATTCCTTCCGATGGGAACTTCCCCGCTTGCTATCATCGACAGAGGCTCCCGGCGCAACCCATCCGGGCTCTCCCGCTGAGGTCATAGAACGATGACTCCCGCTATCCAGGCCACCGTTCCGGCAGAGCAAGCTGTTCATGCAGAGCAATCCGTACATCGCCCGGCGCACATATATGCGCCTGAGGCCGGCTCGACGGCCTTGCTAATCCATGACCTGCGCGAACTCTTTAAGGTCAAGGTCGTCGGCCTGGTGCTGGTTACCGGCTGGGGCGGTTTTTACCTCGGCTCGATGCTGTCGGGCATCACCAGCGTGCAGCGCGGCCTGCTGAACACGTTGCTGGGCATCGGCCTGGTCTCAGCCGGCGCCGGCGCGCTGAATGAGGCACTGGAGCGCAAGACCGACGCGCTGATGAAGCGCACCGCTGATCGGCCCATGGCCGCGGGCCGCTTCTCACTGGCGCAGGGAGTTCTGACCGGCATGTCGGCGCTGGCGCTGGGCGCAGTCTGGCTGGCGCTCACCACCAACCTGCTCACCGTGGCCCTGGCGCTGCTCACGGCTTTTACTTACGTGGCCATCTACACTCCGCTCAAGCGCGTCACTGCCATGGCCACCTTCATCGGCGCATTTCCCGGCGCCATGGGTCCGATGCTGGGCTGGACCGCCGCTCGCGGGCGCATCGAGTGGCCGGGGGTGGCGCTATTCGCCATTCTCTTTGTCTGGCAGTTTCCCCACTTCATGTCGATTGCGTGGTTGTATCGCGACGACTACGCCCGCGCCGGCATACGCATGTTGCCTGTCGTCCAACCCGACGGCTGGTCCACCGTCGCCCAGGCCCTGTTTTTTGCGGTGGCGATGATTCCTGTCAGCCTGGCCCCCTGGCGGCTGGGCCTGGCCAGCCTGACCTACGCATTGCTGGCCGTTGCGCTGGGACTGGTTTACCTGGGCTACACCATCCGCTTTGCCCGCATCCTGCGCCCTGTCACGGAGGAAGAAAGCCGCAAACTGGCCCGCGACCTGCTCAAAGTCAGCGTCCTCTACCTGCCCTTGCTGTTCACCTCGCTCATGCTCTGCGCGAAGGCGAAATCTTAGGGAACTGGCAAAAGTTTCGTGAGATTTCTACCCAGCCGCTGGAGTAATCTGTTTATTTGGAGGAGATTGTGCTCGACATTCATTTACCGAACGGAAAGTTACGAGGCTTTAAGGATTTCTTTTTGCATCTCTTCACTATTACCATTGGTTTGCTCATCGCTCTGAGTCTGGAGGGTTGGGTGGAGTATCGGCATCATCAACATCTGGCTCGCGAGGCTGAGGACAGCTTGCGTGCAGAGATTGCCAACAACGCGCATGAAGTAGTCAGGCAACGCCAGATGATAAAGGATGGCCAGAAGAAACTGGAAGCCGACCTGAAGGTATTGGCGGAGTTTCGGGCGCATCCCCACGCCAAAATGGGCCACATCGATTTATCAATCGGCTTGGGAGACTTTGACGATATGGCTTGGAAGAATGCTCAGAACACCGGCGCCCTTACCTTTATGCAATACAAAGATGCCCAGAACTTCTCGGACGTCTATACATTGCAGGACGTGTATTTCAAGACAGTACTGAGTAGTCTCAACGATCGTGGCAATGCAACTTCGCTCTTCATCTCCTCTCCCGACGGCTGGGTTCCATCTCCGGCGCAGATTGATATGGAGATCGATCGCATCGGTAAGCTCCAATTTGACCTCATGATTTTAAGTTCACTGGCTGACCAACTGGACAGTACTTACCAAAAATTCGAGGCCGAGCACAAATAAATTTTTTGCCGGTTGCTGGGTAGAGGGGGCTTGGTTTCCTTGCTTCGGATTTAGGAATCTGGGAATCAATGACTTATACAGGTTATCTTCATGAGTGAGCCATGACAGACGCAATCCCATCCTCGAAGACCGGTACGGCCATTGCGGCGATTTTGCTCGTCAGCGCCGCTGCCACGGCCTTCCTTTTCTGGCTGATCTACCTCCATCCCGCCGCCGACCAGAGCAACGCACGCTTCGCATTTTTGCCCGCGCTGAACGCGCTGCTCAACGGCCTCAGTGCCGTTGTCTTGCTCATCGGCTACACCTTTATCCGCGCCCGCCGCATCCCGGCCCATCGCGCGGCTATGATCACGGCCTTTGGATTTTCAACGCTCTTTCTAGTGGGTTACATCCTGCACCACGCGCTGCACGGCGACGTGCGCTATCCGGTTCACGCGGCGTCGCGCTCTGTCTACCTGCCGTTGCTGGCCAGCCACATTATTCTGGCGGTGGTGGCTCTGCCGCTGATTCTGGTCACCTTTTTCTTCTCGCTCACCGGCCGTATTTCGCAGCACCGCAAGGTTGCTCGCTGGACACTGCCGCTGTGGCTTTATGTCTCGATTACCGGCGTCATCACCTGGGCGATGCTGCGCCTGGCGCAAGGACAGTGAACAGTGGTCAGTGAACAGTGAACAGTGAATAGTATTCCGTGCCCCATCCTTTCACATTTTTCTGGCGAAAGGGTTGGAAACCAGAAACCTCAACCAGTGTCTTGTTATAGTAGCGATGATGCCCGCAAGCGTCGCAAACCCGAATCCAGTCAACTCCGGCCCGATTCCGCCTGACGGCGGCGCCCGCCAACTGCTGCAATGGGGCGCGTCCATCCTGGGCGCTGGGCTATTGGCCGCGGTGCTGCTGGAGACCTTGCTGGGCGGCTTTTCGCCCACCGGCGCTCACACCAACACAGGCTGGTTCGCGCTCATTGTCGCCCTGATGTGCATTCCCTTCGGCGGGCTACTGACGGCGCTGGGGGCGGCCAAGACTCTGCGAAACAGGATAATTGCCCGCAAGCGCTGAGGTTCTGCTATGCTTTTCAACGAATGGAGTAAACCAACATGGCCAAGAGCGTTAACAAAGTCATTCTTTTAGGCAACGTAGGCAAGGACCCCGAAATTCGCTCCACCCCCGGCGGCACCATGGTGGCCAATTTCACCCTGGCTACCAGCGACCGTTTTCAGGATGCCCAGGGCAACTGGCAGGACCGCACCGAGTGGCACTCGCTGGTAGCCTTCAAGCGCACCGCGGAGATCATTCGCGACTACGTGAAAAAAGGCTCCAAGCTGTACATCGAGGGCAAGCTGACGACCCGCAGCTGGGAGGACAAGGAGACCAAACAGAAGCGCTATAAGACGGAGATCGTGGTCTTCGACCTGTCGCTGCTCTCCGCCCGCGAGGATGGCTCAGGCGCAGGCCGGGCGGCAACTTCGGCGGCAAGCTTCGACCAGCGGACTCCGGCAGCCGCAGACAGCCCTGATGAATACACCCAGCAAACCGAAATCTCCGACGCAGACATTCCGTTCTAGAGACAGTTGTCAGTGGTCAGGATACAGAGAACACACAGCGAATGAACGCTGGGATTTTCAGACCACGCGCGCGAAAAAGCCTCTACGCGGACGTGGAGGTTTTTTGCGCAAAATTGGGCGATTTTGGAGTGGTCATTGCCCGGCTGTTTTTCACTTGCTTTCGCTTTCTTCACCGGCAAGGTCAGGGAGCAGCCACCTGCGGTGGAGAGCCTGAATCAACGGATACTATGGTTGCAGGCTTTTATCCACTTTTAACGCTGGCTTGTCGAGGAGAATCATGCCCCATTCGCGCAGAGAGTTTCTTACTTGTAGTTCGCTGGCCATGCTGGCTTCAGCCATGCAGGCTGATGCTCAGTCGCCGGCAGTACAGTCTCAGGAATTACCGCCCGGCGCGCCTCCGGCCTTCGGTACCGCCGCACCAGTTGGACCCGTTGTATCTCCCGCCACCTTTGAGGAGGCGGAGAAGCTGGTGTGGTTGCAGATGACCCCAGCAGATCGCGCAACCGCGGCAAGCAATTGGCGAGAGCAGATGGCGCCGTTTCTGGAGCGCCGCACAGGGCCGCGAAAGATAGCACTGGAAGCGACTCTGGCGCCAGCCACACAATGGAACCCGAGCCTGCCGGGACTGCTGAAACCCAGGCATGAGGGCAATCATTTTCTGCGTAGCAGCGACGCCGGCTTGTCCTTGCCGGCGAGTGAGGATGCCATTGCTTTCTCTCCCGTGTGGCAGCTTTCCAGGTGGATTGAGCATCGCCAGCTGACATCCACCCGCCTGACCGGGATCTATCTGCATCGATTGGAGCGTTATAACGCGCAACTCCGTTGCGTCATCACGCTCTTGCGGGAGCATGCTTTGCTCCAGGCTCAGCAGGCGGATGCGGAGATCGCGGCAGGACGGTATCGCGGCCCGCTCCATGGCATACCCTGGGGCGCAAAGGATTTACTGGATACCGCGGGGATACCCACAACCTATGGGGCCGAGCCCTACAGAAATCGAGTGCCTGCGGCGGATTCTACCGTTGTGGAACGGCTGAACGCCGCCGGTGCGGTGCTGGTGGCCAAACTAAGCCTGGGCGCACTGGCGCTGAACGATATTTGGTTTGGCGGACAAACGATGAATCCCTGGCTGCCGGACGAAGGCTCTTCGGGTTCCAGCGCCGGTCCGGGCGCAGCCGTGGCTGCCGGGCTGGTGGGTTTCGCCATCGGCAGCGAAACCGGCGGCAGCATTGTGAGCCCTTCCATGCGCTGCGGCGTAACCGGGTTGCGCCCCACCTTTGGACGCGTTCCGCGTACCGGCGCCATGACTCTGTGCTGGTCGCTGGACAAGCTGGGGCCGATGGCGCGAAGTGTGGAAGATACCGTGCTGGTGCTCAAGGCGATCTCCGGACCGGATGGCCGCGATTTTAACTGTGTGCCCAGCGAGCTTGGCTTTGATGCAACAGCAAATGTGAGGGGCTTGCGCGTAGGCTACTTTCCGAATTGGATGAGGGAAGCTCCCGCGACGGATGTGGATCGAGCTGCGCTGGAGACAGTGAAAAAGCTCGGCATGACGCTGGTCGAGGTCTCGATTCCAGACTGGCCTTATGACTCGCTCAATGTGATTCTCTTTGCCGAGGCGAGCGCGGCCTTTGAGGACCTGACCCTGAGCCGCCACGTAGACGATCTGATGATGCAGGTGCCCGATGCCTGGCCCAATTGTTTCCGCCAGTCGCGTTTTTTATCTGCGGTAGACCTGGTGCAGGCGGACCGGTTCCGGCGCAAGGTGGCCGAGGAGATGGCGCGGGTGTTCTCCGCGGTGGATCTGCTTCTGGTGCCATCGTTGCGCGACGAGATGCTGGTGATTTCCAACTGCACCGGGCACCCGTCGCTGACGCTGCGGGCCGGGTTTGTCGAGGTCGCGGAGGCGCGTAGCGACTGGGCTCCGGACCCGGCACACCCTCTGCCCAGGTTCTCTCCACCGCGCCGCGTACCGCATGGCGTCACGCTGATCGGGCGGCTATTTGACGAGGGCACGCTGGCAGAGGCAGGACTGGCCCTGGAGAGGCAATTCGCAGTTTCCGGCGAGCGCCCACCGGGCTTCTAGCATCAGTTAAGGGATCAGGGATCATGGGGTCAAATTGAGAGCCAAAAGGAGAATACGATGCGCGAGAATCTGGTGGGCAGATTGACGTGGGAGCCGACCGGCGATGGCATTCGTGTGGAAATCCCGGCGCGGCGAAGCTGGACAATCGTGATTCAGATCCTGTGGCTGTTCGCGTGGTGTGGCGCCGGATGGCTGGCGATGAACAGGATTCATGAAGGCCACCAGGCAGCAAACCACATTCCATTGATCTGGATCGTGGGCTGGGCTGCCGGAATGCTGTTCGTGATCGCTTCCATCCTTTGGAGCCTATCAGGCAGCACCACGATGGAGCTGAATACCTATCAACTGCGGATTACCCGCCACATGATGGGGCTGCAAGTGGGCACGCGAAGCTGCGCCAACGCGGATGTGCGCAACCTGCGATTTGTCCCCAACATGATTCGCGGCCGCTCCAACGTCCCCAGCCACGTCAGCTTTGAAGAAAAGGGCAAGACGCGCTCCTTCGCCTGGTCAGTGACGGAAAAAGAAGCTCTTGCACTTTTTGACAAAATGAAGCAAACCTACAAGTTTCCCAGAGGCAGCTCCGATCCGTACTGAGTTGCGCAGTAATACCAGAAAAACAAGGGAACGCACAATGCTCGAAAAGCTGGTGGGAAGACTCAAGTGGGATTGAGTCGCCTAGCTTTTTCCTTTTTCCTAATCCATTCATCCACCAGGGAACAGGGACTAGAAAAAAACGAAGCCTCAAACGCCCATCAGTTCCGGGCTGCTGACTTCCATATTCTGCTCGTCCGCCGCCGGGGCCACCGGCACGTGGGCCAGCTCCCAGGCTGAACGGTCTTTAAGCAGACGCGAGACTAGCGCGGTGTGCATGGCGTGTCCGGCGCGCTCGGCCACCACGTGGCCCTCGATGCGGCGGCCGGCCAGCGCCAGATCGCCAATCAGGTCCAGAATCTTGTGGCGCACATACTCGTCGTTGAAGCGCAGCGGTCCGTTCATTGGCCCGGCTGCACCCAGAATGATGATGCTTTCCGGCCCTGCGCCGCGAATCAGTCCCATGTCGCGCATCTTCTGCTCGTCGGCCATGTAGCCAAAGGTGCGTGCCGGAGCAATGAATGTGCCGTAGGTCTCGGCAGCCAGATCAATGCGTGCGCTCTGCTGGCTGACGGGCGCGGGAAAGTCGATGGCGTACTCGATGCTATATCCGGAGCCGGGATAGACCCCGATAAACTTGTTTCCCTCGCGCACTTCGACCGGGCGCAACACCCGGATGGTCTCGCGGCGGCGGCGCTGGTGGCGGATGCCCACCCTCAGGAAGGCCTCGACGTAAGGCAGGGCGCTGCCGTCCAGTATGGGCAGCTCCAGGTTGTCCAGCTCCACAATCACGTTGTCCACGCCCATGCCGATGAGCGCCGAGAGCAGATGTTCGGTGGTCCAGATCAGCACGCCCTGGCGCATCAAGCTGGTGGCATAGCTCACTTTGGCCACGTAGCGTCCGATGGCGGGAATCTCAAAGTTGTCCAGATCGGTGCGGCGGAAGACGATGCCCGAGCCGGCCGGGGCGGGCATCAGGCGCAGGTTCACCGGCGCGCCGGAGTGCAGACCCACCCCGCTGAACTCCAGCGGCGCGGCAATCGTCTGCTCCAGATGCGCGGGACTCAGGTGAGTGTGATTGGCCAAAATTCCTACTTTCACGGAAAGAAAACCGTGCATAAAGGTTAGATTAGACGCCTTGGGCTATCCCCGTCCTGTGTCATTATTGCCACACTTTGCGCCGATTCAGTCATTCCATGAGCCGGGATTGATTCCCTAAGTACCCTGATTTGGAGGTCTGGCGCAGCAAAAAGCCCAGCCGGCGGGCTGGGCTTTTTGTCTTGAAAGAACAGCAGCCTCTACGGGGTAACCGACTGTGTTGAATAGTTGCCGTGAGGTACAGAAACCACGGCGGTGGGATTTGCGCCGGTGGGATATGGCGAGGCCTGGGTTGCGGTCAGCGTGCCGGAAGTCGGGTTCAGGCGGAAACCGGAGACGGAGTTGCCCAGGTAGTTGGCAGTATAGACAAACCGGCCCAGCGCCGCGTCAACCACAACGGCCACCGGCTGGGTGTCCGTCGAGTCGATGGGTGAGCCTTTGACGTTCACCGTGGTGGTGGGAACCCCGGTAGCCAGGGTGATCTGGTATGGCGTGACCGAGGAATCCAGCGAGTTGGTGACGTAGATGAACATGCCGCGCGGATCGATGGTGATCGAAGAGGGCTCGTTCCCTGTCTTGAAGGGACCTGAGGGCAGGAAGCTCAACGTGCTGCCGCCGTCCAGAATGGTGTAGACGATCAGCTGGTTGGTGGCGTAATCCGTGATGTAAAGATATTCGTTGACGGGCGTAGCGTCGAGGGCCGTGGGCTTGATGCCGGCTTCGTAGGGATTGGCGAGCGGGGTTAAAGCGCCGCCCGACCCGATCATGAAGCCAAAGAGCCAGCCAGGGTTGGCGGTGCTGGCGGTTGTTCCGTTGGGATTGTAAGCCGATTGGTCGTAGGCCGAGACGTAGACGGCCGCATTGTTTTCGAGCACGGTAACCCCGGTGGGAACGATGATATCCCCGCTATATTTGGCATAGGAGCCGTAGAGACTGAGGGTTTGAGCGGAGGCCACGGAACCGATGACGCCGGAAGAAAGCGGATACTCGGTCAGCGTTGCGCTGCCACCGGTGCAGCTCAACGTGGGATACGCGGAACTGGTAGTGGGAGTGCAAGACACCACATACAGATAGGTACCGGCCGTGTTCACGGTCATGGCAATGGGAGTGGTGGCCAGCGTGACCGAATCCTTGGACGTCAGCACGCCGTTGATGCCGATGGCGAAATGGACGATGGCGCTGTTTCCCGCGTTGGCGACGTAAAGATTCGCATAGTCGGAGGTCACGGCCATGGAAACCGGGTTCACTCCACCCGAGGACACGGCGGGTGCTCCGTTGCGCAATGCGCCGGACTGGGAATCCACCGCGTAGGTCTCGATCTGCCCGGCGCTGGATGTCCCGGAGCCGGCGGAACAGGCCACGAAGAGATAATCGATGGTGGTAATCGCGCAGGCAGAGAAAAAGGTGGCCACTAGAAGGCCGATGGAAGAGACCAGTAAGAGCTGGCTCAATTTGCTGAACTTCATGCGCTTCCTTCGTCGTGGGCTGATCAGATGCGAGCCCATGGAAAACTGGTTATGTTGCCCCGTATGCATTGTAAAAGCCCGGTACGGGGTGTTGCTAGAGTGCCCGGCAGAGGGCTGTTGCCGCAATTACTGCGTCGTGCTGCCGTGCGGAATCGCGGCTATGGCCGTCGGCAGGGCGTTGGTCTTGTAAGGCGAAAGCTGCGTGTTGGTGAGCGTACCGGCGGTGGCGCTCAATTCAAAGTCGGAGGCCGTGCCGCTGGTCCCGCCGGGAGTGAAGTTGGCGGTGAAAAGAAAGTGGTGGGTCGATGGATCGATACCGATGGCCACCGGCTGAATGCCCGCTTCATAAGTGCCGATGCGGGTCAGCGCTCCGCCGCTGCCGATCGAATACGCGCTCACCGTGCCGTCAATCTCGTTGGTTACGTATGCATATGGATAGCTGGAATCGACAACGATGGCGGAAGGCTGAGTGCCCGCCGGAAACGGGCTAGCGGACAACACGGTCAGCAGCCCGGACGCAAATGTGAAGCCGCTGATATTGCCGCTGGTGGAATCCGTTGCATAAACATAGGTGCTGGTGGAATCGCTGGCGACAGCCGAGGGATGGACTCCCGCGACCAAGGGCACGCCGCAATTGAGAGGCGTGAGCGCGCCGCTTGATCCGATGGAAAAACCAAAGATATAGCCAACGTAGGGCGTGACCGAGGCATCATAAGCCGTGACAAAGAGGTCCGCGCCCGATTTCAGGACGTTGATGGCTGTTGGCGTAATCACATCGGTAGAAACGCTGGTTTCGCAATTCGAGCTATTACCTGTGGCCGTATAGCTGAGCAGGGTCAACGGCCAATAGCTGGCGCCGATGCTGGTATTGACGACAGGCGGTCCAGGCGCGCCGCTGAAGGTTGGGTTGGAGCCGGTGGTGGCAGGCTCAAGGGGAAAAACACCCACCGAGCCCGGACACGGGTCCGCGTTGGAGCAGGCGGGCAGAGGTTCGTAGGTGTCCACGACAAACAGGTACGTCCCGCTCACGGCCACGGCCAGCGGGTAAATGCCGGGCGTATTGACGGTGTTTTGCGGATAGAGCTTGCCGTCGCTGCCGATCATGAACTGTACGATGGTGTTGTCGTCCTCATTGACCACATAGAGATTGGCGTTGTCGGAGGAGACGGCTTCGGCCACCGGATTGCGTCCGCCCGAGGGAAAGGGCGAGCTGGGGATCTGGCGCATATAGCCGGAGACCGAGTTGATCTCGAAGACGTCGATCTCTCCGTAGTTGTTTGTGCCTGCGGCCTTGGCGCTGGCCACGTAGACAAAATCTACGGTATTTGTGCCGCAAGCGGTGATCAGTCCCGCCGCCAGCAGGCTGGCCGCGGAGACCAGCAGAAGCTGGCTCGATTTGTTGAACTTCATGCGCATCTTTCGTCAGTGGGCCAACCGCTCCGGCCCCTAAAAAATCAGGTTTGGAATCGAACCCCAGGGCGCCCCGGAAAAACATCGCGCCCGGAAATTCGGCTGCGTTCTTGAAAACTACGGGTCAATCATTTTATGCGTTGCCTGGAATGGGGTCCATCCTCCGCCCCAGGCGCATCTGCACAAGCAGCGGATCAATCGGTGCGCCCATCCACCAGGCACCAGGTGGGCGGACCGGTCAGCGTATATTCAGAAGGCGCCTTCGTCGACTGCGTGAGCGGGATTAGAGTTCCCGCGTTTTGGTCGATCGACTGTGCGGATACGCTTGAATCGTTGAAGTTGGCCGTATAGAAGTACTGATTCGAGGGATCCTCGACCAGGCACTGCGGTCCGGCACCGGTCCCGAAGCCGATGGGCGTGCCGGCCATTTCGGTGGGCTGAAACGGCGTGTTGATCACGTAGCCGGCAAGTCCGCTTTGCGCTGTTCCCGTGCCGGTGATATTGTTCCCCTCGTTGGCTACAAAGAACCACTTGCCCTTGTTCTCCATCACCGCGTAAATAGGATAGGACTGGTTCGGGTCATCGGGAATGGGTCCGCTGGTAGCCGCCAGCATCGCGCCATTGCTGCCTAGTGTGTAGGGCAGCATCTGGCTGGAGGCGTTGGTAGGATTGGGACTGGGCGCTTCGTTGTCCAGCACGAAGACGTAATTGCCGATGCCCACGAGGGCGGTTCCCTGGGTGATGTTCAGCATATTGGCGCTGTTCTGGGTCACCGTTAACTGCCCGTTGGTGGCATTGTAGGCGTACGGAAAGACGGTTGCGCCACCGGTATAAGGATAAGAGGTATTGGCGGTGGTGCTGGTCGCGTTCATCGTGAGGAGGGTTCCGCCGAACATCAAAAAGTCAACAGAATTAGAGGGAACCGGGAAGTAAGTCAGCGGCGAGCTGCCGCCGGCCTCGGTCACCTGGGTATTGACCTGAAGTTGCAGCCGTCCGGTGGTTGAGTTGACCTGAAAGACGGTAACGTCGCCGCAGGTTGTTGAGCCGGTCAGTGCCGCGGCGCAGTTGGGGTTCGGGTTCGATGTGCTGTTGGACGGCAAGCCGTTAATCATGGAATCGTGTTCCAGCACGTAGAGGTAGTTTCCCGCGGGGTCGGAGATTATGCGGAACGGATTCAGGCCTTGAGTGTAGAAGGTCTCCTGCGGCGTGAGAATGCCGTTGGCGCCGATGGCAAACTGGGTGATGTTGGAGTTTTGGCAGGGATACTGCGTAGTGCAGATGGAACTGCCCGCCGGGTTGGAGCTGACGCCCCGGTTTAGAACGTAGAGGAAACGGCTGCCGGTGAGCAGGACGGCCCGACCCGGGTTAGCGCCGCCGGAAGAGATAGGTAGACCGTTGATGGGCGTTAGCTTTCCTGTATTGTGATCGATCTTGAAGCCGGAGATGATGCCGCTGCCGGATGTATCAGCTGTCACCGTTCCCGTCACATACAAATAGCCGACCGAATAATCCTGAATGCAAGACGTAACGCTGAAAACGACGCCAGCAGAAAGGGCGCTCATCAGAAGGGCCTTGCCGAATTTCGTGAACTTCATGCGATTCCTTCATCCTGGTCAGGCGTACGCCGCCAAGTTTGCTAGTTCCACAGCA
>Ga0326727_10009670_pt1 | contig 23530 bp, 20 predicted proteins | sample MB2enrmetagenome_FD_207643 | JGI IMG/M metagenome (GOLD analysis project Ga0326727, IMG submission 207643) | Lab enriched peat soil microbial communities from McLean, Ithaca, NY, United States - MB29MY | ecosystem: Environmental > Terrestrial > Soil > Wetlands > Peat | place: USA: New York... | reverse complement strand
AATGAAATCACGCCTGCGCTCCACCGCCGCTACGCACACATCCAACTCCTCCTGATTCATCCCTCTTTCCCTGAAATAGTCCTCCAGTTCCTCCCTCTCATGCGCCGGACGCTCCTCGATGCTCCTCTCTTCCTCACTGAGCCAGCGCTGATGCATCTCAGCCTGCGATTTTACGCCCAGGTAGTTCCCCGCCGCCATCGCAATCGCCCCTGATATCGCGCCCGCCGTTCCGGCGAGCAACACGACATGCGGGCTGCTCGTCCCGGCGGCAACCCCGGTGACCAATCCGAGGATCGACACCAGCCCGTCCTCAGCGCCGAATATCAACTCCCGGATGCCGCTGGCAAAACCCCGCCCCGGCCCGGTCAGACCCTTGTGCTCCGCCTTGTCGGTATCCTTCATGCCCGCCTTCCTCCGCAATTCCCGTCAACCATCTATATCACGTGAATCGCGTTCAGACACCCCCAAATCTGATTACCTGCGACCTATCATATCTAAACAACTGGCGGAAGCTCTATCGGATCACGGGTCCGCGCCAATGACGTGCCAGAGTATATGTTGAACTGGCCGTCTTTGTGCGAATCGCAAATCTCAGAAAGCGTTGGCAGGAAGGCAAAATGGGGCATGAACATGGAAAGGGGTGAATCACTGTGTGATTCACCCCTTGGGAAAACGAATCTAACCGAAAAAAGACTTACGTCTTACTTGCGGCGTCGGATCACGAAGCCGGCAAGGCTGAAGAGGCCGGTGCCGATAGCGATCAGTGAGCTCGGCTCAGGTACGGGTGCAGGATTGGCAACTGTGATGCTGACTGCGTCAACCAGACCGGGGTTGCTTGCGCCGCCTGGGTAGAACTGGCCACCGCCGTTTGCCTGAGTCACGGAGCTTGTTCGCTCAGGAGCGGTTGCGCCAAATGACCACAGACCGATCGTCTGATTTCCGGTATTCTTGGCGGTCAGCGTGTACTCGGCTTCATCGGTCCAGTAGGTGCCGGACGGGGTGTTCTCGTCTCCAGACAGATCCATACCGGTTGGTCCGGTTGCATACTGCATGGAGCAGAAATTACCGAACGCATACGGGCCGGATGCAGCCTGGGCTGCGCTGAAATAGCCGTAGAGGTTGAACGAGCCACCGGCACCGGAGGCGACCCAGTTCGGATCCTCAATGGTCGGTTTCAGGGTCTTGTTATTGGTTCCAACCATTGTCAGGATCTGGTTGATTGCATTCGCTTCGGTGCTTCCAACGTTGATGTTGTTGGAGTTGGTCGAATCAAATGCGAAGAAGATCTGTGCGCCTGAGGCGCCATTCACTGTGTCGTCGCTATGGATCCATACATCCACGGCAAGAGTCTGGCCCGGATTGAGTGTCTGGGCGGTGAGTGGGGTTGTCTGTCCTGCCAACGTGATCATGAAGTCGGCATTGCTTGCGAACGCGGCGCCTGATATACCTACCAGGAGAGCCACTGCTGCTACGAACCATACGTACTTCTTCATTGCTACTTACTCCTTCTCTTTCTCTTTTGTCCTTCGCGGTGCTGGACACCCGGATTATTCCAGGTTGCCACTTTTTATATATTGGAGCCGGGGTGAACCGCAGTGTTGATTCACCCCGGGGGAAAACGAACCTAACACAAGAAAGACTTACGTCTTACTTGCGGCGTCGAATCGCGTAACCAACCAGGCTGAAGAGGCCGGCGCCGAGAGCGAGCACTGAGCCCGGCTCAGGTACGACGGCGGCAACGGTGATGTTGGTTGCGTCAACCAACCCAGCGGTCGTGCCGTTCGGGAAGAACTGGCCGCCGCCGCCTGCTTCCGTAACGGAGCTGGTGCGGACAGGAGCCGTGCTGCCATAGGACCACAAACCGATGGTCTGAGTGCCAGTATTGTTGCCGGTCAACGTGAAGCGGATTTCATCCGTGTAACCGGGGTTCAGGTAATTCCCGGTCGATCCGGTTGTCCACTGTGCGGAGGCGAAATTACCGAAGTAATACGGGCCTGATGCCTGCTTTGCAGCGCTGAAATAGGCATAGGTGTTGAATGCGCCACCGGAGCCGGACTCGGCCCAGTTGCTGTCCAGAACTGTCGGAGCCAGAACCTTGCTATTGGTCCCAACCATTGTGAGAACCTGGTTCAATGCATTCGCTTCTGTGCTGCCAACGTTGGTGCTGTTGGAGTTCGTCGAGTCGAATGCGAAGAAGATCTGTTCACCGGAAGCGCCGTTTACTGTATCGTCACTGTGTACCCATACGTCCACACTGAGGGTCTGGCCCGGATTGATTGTCTGGGCGGTGAGCGGAGTTGTCTGTCCTGCCAACGTGATCATGAAGTCGGCATTGCTTGCAAAAGCGGCGCCTGACACTGCTACCAGGGCTACCATTGCTGCTACTAACCAAACGCATTTCTTCATTCTTCTACTTCCCCTTTCTTCTTTTCGAAGTCATCATCCGATTTATACCGGATACACCAAAGTATAGCACACGGCGTTTGTCATTGCAAGGGGTTTGAGGGTCTGGAATAAAAAAAAAGTTTGTACCCCAATCATCCACATTCCCCTCGAAGGTGCGCTAGGTAAGTTCACGGAACAAGCGTACCGAAAAACAACCGGCGTTCCGTGATAATATCCCTCCCGATTATAGCACCGGAAGGCCGATACTACAACGGCAACGCGAGTACAGTTCAACGTTGTTACGCATGGAATTGAAGACAAACGCTGATGAAGGAGGTCAGTCTCCACTTCTCGACATTACGCACAGCCGTCACATCCTCCCTTGCGCCGAAAAAAGTCGATGATGCGACCGCATTGATCGGCCTTTTCTTGTGCGTGTTAACCACTTAATACCCGCCACTGGCGACCGCAGGAACATTTGCGATATAATAGTGAGTCTAAGATAAACGGCTTTGGAGAGTCTTCCAAGTTCCCACTATCTGGTTACCCAAATTTGCGGCTTGCATACCGGATTCGGCGATATCGAGGATGACAAACCTGCGCTGGTGAAAAATCTTGCCGACGGAAGAAGGATTTTCGCCGGTCTTCGTAGAAGCAGACTTAGTGACACTTGCGCAAGCGAGAGGAGTAAGAAAAGTTGAGATACAGTTTGAAATGCTTGACATTTGGACTGGCGGTTGTTTCCATTTCCATCTTATCCGCCGCTGTCGGCGCTGCCGAAATTCAGTTGGATAAGGTGAAGCTCGGAAGCACGGCAACCTCCGTAATTGCCAGATATGGCAATCCGCAGGAAATCCGCGTAGGCGGAGCATCGATGCAATCCCAGAATACAGTGGGTGCGCCGGGAATGCCCGTTATGCCGGGAATGCCGGACATCCCCATGACCGGAGGCGCCGGGAACCTTCCTTTGAACGTTATGGGAGGGCCTCCCGGAATGCACACCACAATCCCATTCGGTGGAGTTGTCCCCAGTGCGCCCGCCGCGCCTGGCGGGGGCGGTATGCCGGGGTTACCCGGAATGCCGGGAATGCCCGGAGGCATGCCTGGTATGCCTTCAGCCGTCACCCCCGGAACCACTGAAACCACACAATCAGGTCCTCCGGAAGTAACCTGGGTTTACAAGTTTTCCAAGGGCAAAACCCTTGAGATTCTTATTAACCCTGAAGGCGTTGTCGTTCAGATAGCCGCATACGGAGCAGCCTGGCCGGACGTGCATACCTCTAAAGGAACTCGGCTTGGCAGCACCTACAAAGATATTCTCGCCAAGTACGGATATCCGGAATCACACGAGCAGATTGGTACGGAACTTAGAGTCAAGTATCAGGAAAAGCATCGAGTAGTTTTCACCATGCTGGGCAATGTCTGCGTGGGAATTACCATAGCTCTGTAGTCACGGTTCAAGAGTATGAACGATGAATGCCTGGGGGTTAATTCTTTCCATGTGTTTATCGTTCATGCTTTGTTGGATGATGTTCGGTTGCGGAGCGAAGCGGCGCTGCCGGAGCTACGAACACTTCAGCCAAATAATAGTTGAAATGGCGCTACCAACAGCTTTTCATGCGGGGTTACTCTTTTGGCAGACTTTCGGGACGCAAGAGAAGAAATCCGCGGCCGAATCGGCATTCTGGACTTGGTCTCTGAGTACGTTACGCTCAAACGTGCAGGTAAGAGCCTAAAAGGCCTCTGTCCCTTTCACGCAGAAAAAACCCCTTCGTTCACAGTAAACGAGGTCTTCGGAACGTGGCGCTGTTTCGGCTGCGGAGAGCACGGCGATATCTTCACCTTCCTGATGAAGATGGAGAACCTCACGTTCGCCGAGGCAATTGAGCGACTGGCGCAGCGATGCGGCGTCCAACTGGATCAGCCCGACTCCGCTTCTTCGCGGCGGGCCGGACGCAAGGAGATTCTGGCCGGGATCAACTCTCTGGCTACCGGCTACTACTCCGCTATGCTGAAGAAAATGCCGTCCGCCGTGAAGTATCTTCACGATCGAGGGCTGGCGGATTCGACCATCGAGCAGTTTCACATAGGCTATGCCCCGGCCGCCTGGGATGGCTTGTTGCAATACCTGGGCAAGAAGGGTATAGAGGTAAACGACGCCATAGAAGCGGGTCTGCTGATCCGTAGCGAGCGCGATAGTTTCTATGACAGATTTCGCAATCGAATAGTCTTCCCGATCCTGGATATCCAGGAACGGATTATTGGGTTTGGCGGCAGGGCAATAGGGGATGATCAGCCGAAGTACCTCAATTCGCCGGAAACCCCGCTCTTTGTGAAAACGCGGTCGCTCTACGGCATGAACCTGGCCAGGAAAGCAATCGCAAGCGCTGACCGGGTGCTGGTGGTGGAGGGTTACATGGACACCATCACAGTCCACCAGGCCGGTTTTGCCAACTGCGTGGCGACGCTGGGAACGGCATTGACCCAGGAGCACATTAATGTGCTCGCTCGGCTTACCAAAAATGTTGTCCTGACCTACGATGCCGATTCCGCCGGGATGAAAGCGGCGCTCAGGGGCGCCTACATGTTCGAGCAGGCGGAATGCGATGTGAGAATCGCCCGGCTTCCTAAAGGCGAAGATCCTGACAGCCTGATCAGAACGGGCAAAGTCGCCGAGTTTGCCACCGCGATCGACAATGCGCTGCCGATCGCCGGGTATAGGATCGCGGATTTGCTGGAAAAACATGACCTAAGCACGGTCGTCGGCAAGACCGCCATGCTCAACGAAGCGGCCAAAGTTCTGTCTGAGGTCAGCTCTTTCACGGATCGAGAACGTTATATTAAGGAATTAGCGGCCTATCATCCAAACTGGGGCACGGGAACCGCCCACGCCGAAGACCATATCCGGGCGGATGTAGAGACCCAGATTCGAAAGCGGCATGGAGACAACAAGCCAGTCGCTCGACCGAATGTCAAGGCGGGGAGACCGGGCGCTTTGGACCAGGCGCTGAGGATAGTTCTTAGAGTCTTGATCCTGGGTGAAGAGGGCGCAGACACCGTTTTGGAAGCACTTTCTCCTGAGAAATTCTCCGGCGAAGTCTTTCAAAAAGCCGCGGAAGCACTTTTTGGGATGTTTCGGGAAAAGCGGGGAATATACTTAACGGAAATTTTAGAAAAAAGTGACCCCGAAACTGCAAATTTTTTGAACGAATTGGCGATGCGAGAGGGAGAGCCGCCAATTTCTGAAAAAGCCTTGAAGGATTGTTTGGCATGGATAGAGAACTCTGGAATTAGTAAGACGCGAACATCGGAAATCCTCGCGCCGGGCATGAAGAACGGCGCCATCGACCCTGAAGGCTGGTCCGAAGGGCAAGGAGAAAGTTTCTCGGAGTATCTCCGCAGGAAGGGCAAGCTAAAGAGGGCCGATGAGTAAGGGAGTATGAGTAAAAGTGACAGTTGAAGAACCAAAAGAACAGAGTCCAGTCGATAAGCTATTGGGTGAGGGCAAACGCAAGGGCGTTCTGACCTACGACGAGATCAACGACACCTTGAGTCAGCAGGAAGACCTCGACGCGGAGCAGGTGGAAGACCTTCTGCAAACCTTCGCGGATGAGGGCATTCAGATTGTTGACAAGGTAAAGGACGTTGACCTTCTGATCGCATCGCCCGTGGAGGATGAACTCGTCCTGCCGGATGCGGACGTCCACGACGAAGAGCTCGCGGCGATGGAGGGTCTCCCGATCGATGACTCCGTGCGCATGTGGTTGCGGGAGATCGGCAAGACGCCCCTGCTGACCATGGACGAAGAGATTCAGCTCGCCAAGAAAATCGTGGAGGGCGATAGCCGATCTCTGGATGCGCAATACGCCAAGCAGAAGCTTATTCAGGCGAACCTTCGTCTGGTAGTCAGCATTGCAAAGAGATACAGCGGGCGTGGAATGTCCTTCCCGGACCTCATCCAGGAGGGCAACATCGGCCTTATCCGTGCCGTCGAGAAATTCGATTACACCAAGGGCTACAAGTTCAGCACCTATGCAACGTGGTGGATTCGCCAGGCGATCACCAGGGCCATTGCGGATCAGGGTCGAACAATCAGGATTCCGGTGCACATGGTGGAGACCATCAACCGGCTGATCAAGACCTCCAGCCATCTTCTGCAGGAGCTTGGCCGCGAACCCACACTGGATGAACTCGCCAAGGAGATGGAAATCCCAGTCGAGAGGGTGAGCGAGATCATCCGGATTGCCCCGGAGCCGCTCTCTCTGGAAACTCCTATCGGCGAGGAAGAAGACAGCCATCTCGCGGATTTCATCCAGGATCAGGAAACCGTTTCCCCAGACGAAGCGGCGTCATATCAGTTGCTTCGTGAAAGAATAGTGGAAGTGCTCTCAGAGCTTTCAGGGCGTGAGCGCGACGTCCTGCGCATGAGATTCGGCCTGGATGACGGCTACCCTCGCACACTGGAGGAAGTCGGCAGGCATTTCCAGGTGACTCGCGAACGCATCCGCCAGATCGAGGCAAAGGCGATTAAGAAACTCCGCCATGCCAAACGCCGCAAGAAACTGGAAGAATATCTTACATAGCGGTCGCATTCCATTGTAGGAGCCGTTTGTAACCGCGATTCCCATCCGGAATCGGCGATATAATCGCCTCCTACAACACGACCAACACATTTGATGCTTCGGTAGCAAAGCGAAGCGCCGCTGCCGGAGCCACTTGTACAACGCAGACAAACTATGGTTGGAGACATCCTAATCTTAAGGAGCAAAATCCTTGGCAGATAAGTACAACCTTTCAAGGCTGGTCCGAACAGTCGCCTCCGAGATATATGTGATCTGGGAGGGCGAAAAGCGAGTCGGCCAGCTTCACATACATTACGCGCACTATACCATTCACCTCACTATCATCCTGGAAGTCGATGTGGGTATGACCGAGGAAGAAGAGCTGGTGGAGCAAATCGATGAGGACATCATCTCCTCCTACCTGCCCAGCTTCGAACGCGAGGAGATGCTGGTCACTATCTTTCGAGGCGAGGAAATCAGTTCGTTTAGCTATGTGCCCGCTGGTCTGGATGAAATCGACGAAGAGGATGAAGAGGAAGAGTAGCTCTCTTTCCTGAATTTCCCTGGCATTTACGGCCTCAAATTGTGGGTCACACAAAAAAAGCGCCTGTCACTGAATTATCCCAGCGACAGGCAGTCCCACAATGAAGATATGCAATGGTCACGGTCGTAGCGCCAACAAGACCAGCGACCTTGAACTATTTTATCAGACTCCTCTCGTGATGTCAATACCATCTTCATGAAATTCATTAACATTTAAGTCGGCGCTTGTGAAACAAGTATTCTAGCTTGGATACTACTGCAAACTCCCGATCACTGCCTTATGAGACTTGGCGTACACATGCGAACCGCCGGCGGACTGGATCTTACCGCCCGGCGGGCGGGCGAAATCGGCTGCGAGGCAATGCAAGTCTTCGCTTCCAATCCCAACGCCTGGAATTCCCCTCGAATCCAGCCTGAAATCGCTGAGAGATTTCGAGCGAACATCCTGGAGTTCGGCATTCAGCCCGTTGTGATCCATACGCCATACCTCCTCAACCTGGCCACTCCCGATCCGGATATTCGCGCCAAGTCGATCAAGGCGCTGATCGAATCCATGACCCGTGCTCAAATGTTGGGTGTCCAATTCGTAGTGACTCACACGGGAAGCCACAAGGGGAGCGGGGAAGAATCCGGGATCGCCCTGATTTGTGAGGCAGTGAGAGAGGTTCTGGATGCGGGCGATTGGACCGGGACCATGCTTCTCTTGGAGAACTCGGCGGGAACTGGGAATTCGGTCGGCTCGACCTTCGAGCAGTTGCGGGCTATCCTGGACTGCCTGCCGAACCTGGAGAACCGCCTCGGAATATGCGTCGACACGGCCCATGCCTGGGGCGCGGGATACGATCTCTCCTCTCCCAAGGCCGTCGAAACCACCCTCGCCGATTTCGACCAAATCGTCGGCTTCCGGCACATTCGACTGATGCACATGAACGACACGAATGTGGAACTCGGCGCTCACCTCGGCACGGGCAAGATCGGCGAACCCGGGTTCACCGCCCTCCTCCACCACCCCGCCCTCCAGTCGCTCGCAGCGATCATCGAAACCCCGGCCCGCGAAGACGGCCTCCACGACCTCGACATCCTCAAGTCTTGGAGAGAATCCACGGTGGCGCAGGAGTAGGAGGAGCGGGAGGAGTATGGGGAGTAAAACAGTAGGGGCGCCGCTTGCTGCGCCCTCCCACTCCGTAATCATCCTTAACCTTTGCCTTGAGGCGATGCTGTGCCACAGGGCCTCGGATCGCCGTCTGCCCCGTAATGCGTCTCCAACACAGTTCCGCCGACCTTTCTCACCCTAACCGCGTAGCCCTTCCGTAAATCCTTGTAGTGTTTGCCTCTTACCGATCCGCGAAGTCATATTCCGGACGCATCTCATCCATTACCTCGGCTGTTCCGAAAGACCGGGCACTATAAGGTTCAAAATAAGCTCAGGTCCTCCGGGGCAGGCGAGGTCTCCGTGTTCGCTGGCGGTTCCGGCTCGGGATCCGGCGCCTTCGCAGCCGCCAATTCTCGCTTGATCTCCAGCACCTTCCTCCGCGCCGCCGCGATGTCGCCGATCAGTGACGCGCGCGCCTCGTCGAGCTCCGGCCCGTGCTGGCGAAGCACATACGCCGGGTGCAAGGCCGCAATCGCGAACTTCGCGTACTGGGTCGGGAAGAAGATCCCCCGCTCCTTAGTCATGCGGAAATCCTTGTGGATGATGATATTCGCCGATGGAGCGCCAAGCGAGAGGATCACGAGCGGTTTGATTATCTCGAGCTGTTGGAGAAGCCAGTGATAGCAGGCGCTCACCTCTTCCGTCCTCGGCGGACGGTTCTTCACGCTCCCACCCTCGATGAGGCACGCCCGACATTTCACCACGTTGCAGATGAATATATGATTCCGGGTGATTCCGTTCGCGAGCAGCGCCTCGTCCAGCAACTTTCCCGCCCGCCCGACGAACGGCCGACCCGTCGCATCTTCGGTCGCGCCCGGCCCCTCGCCGATAATCACCAACGGCGTGTTTGGATTCCCCTCGCCGAAAACCACGTTCGTGCGTGTCTCGGCCAGTTCGCACTCCCGGCACTCCAGCGCCCGCGCCTTTAATTCTTCAATTTGCCCGTCTATTTCCGTTGCCATATTCACCCCTGAGGCCTATGGGACAATGCAACTTATGAGAAGCGCTTTCCCCCAACCCGCCCCGATTACCCTACCGAGTAGGCGTCCGATCAATCCTGAGTAGCCAGGATGAATGGCCGGGCGTATCGAAGGCCTGCGTCCCCGCGTGACAATTCCCTTCAGTCCCGTACTAAGGCTTTCCTAACTCAGCAATGTTTTCCTTCAGCTTGAGAAACGTCGCCTGGAGGCTCTCCGGCAGGACCTTCGTGTCCGCGATCACCGGCATGAAATTCGTGTCTCCATCCCATCGCGGAACGATGTGCCAGTGGATGTGATCCAGCACACCCGCCCCGGCGACCCGTCCCAGGTTCACGCCGAGGTTGAACCCATGCGGCTGCATCGTCTCTCTGAGCGCTCGCACGGCGAATCGGACGAGGTGGCTCGTCTCCAGGAGGGTCGCGTCATCCAGAGCGTACATATCGGCGGTGTGCTGGAACGGCGCCACCATCAGGTGTCCTGGGTTATACGGGAAGTTGTTCATCATGATGAACGCCCTCTCACCACGGTAGAGTATCAGGTTCTCGACATCCTTCTGCTCTTCCGGAAGGCAGCAGAATATGCACTCGCAGGGCTTATTCGCCGTCTCGATGTAAGCCATGCGCCACGGCGCCCAAATTGTATCCATGAACGTTCCCCTTGAAATTAGAATCTAGAAGTTAGAAGGGAATCGGAACCAACCCGCTTACCCTGAGTAGGCCCGATGAATGGCGGGCCGTATAGAAGGGCGGCACGGCTTCATAAATTGGTCAACCGCCATCCCTACGCCCATACGCCCCTACTCCGCCTTATTGCTCTGCTGCACGAAGTTAATCTGAAGATCACTCAGCATCCCCCTCAACTCCGCCATGTCCTTGGCAGAGAACTTGCCTTCCAACTGATTCAACAGCGCGCCGATGGAATCGATCGCAACCTTCGCCTGCGCCAAATCCTGCGTCAGCTTGTCGGTCACCGGGTTCTTCACCAGGCCGAGCCACTGCCACGCGCTCATCGAGAGCATGCCGATGAAGTACTGTAGCATCGAATACACATCGACCTCCGGCATCTCCTCGGTATCCGTCTCATTTTGGACATCCGATGCCGCCGATTCGTCCACCGTGGGGTCGATCTGCGCCTCCCCGCTTTCATCCATCTTCACCTTGCGCTTATCCGTAACCTCATAACCCTTGGATTCCTCTTCCGACATTATTTACCTCCGTTATTAGTTAATATCTCTAAAACAATGTAGGGAAGGGATTTCCGTGCCCTTCCGTTCCGGGACATCAGACTGTCCGACCATCTGGACGTGTCAGACCGGGACCAATAAGTCCGATTGACTATGCAATCATCTTCAAGAATTCGTCCTCAGAAAGCACCGTCACTCCCAGTTCCCGAGCCTTCTGCAGCTTGGATCCCGCCTTCTCGCCTGCAACCACGAAATCCGTGTTCCTGCTCACGCTCGACGACGCGCTCCCGCCGAGTTGGCGCACCTTCTCCTCCGCCTCCTCGCGGGTCGATGATTCCAACCCTCCCGTGAAGACGAAGGTCTTGCCCGCGAGCGTGTTTCCGACCTTCTTCTCGAGTCTCGGCTCGATCCCCGCAAGGCGGAGTTTATCCAGAACCGCCAGGTTGCGAGGCTCATCAAAAAACACCGAGATACTCTCCGCGATCACCGGCCCGATCTCGGGCACGGTGTTGAGCTCACCCTCCGACGCGCGCTCGATCGCCTCGATTGAGCCGAAATGCTCCGCGAGCACCTGAGAAACGTGCTCCCCGACATGCCTGATCCCAAGCCCGTAAATCAATCTGGGAAGCGTGGTATTTTTGCTCTTTCCAATGTTGGCAATGAGCTTCGTCGCCAGCCGCTGGCCCATGCGCTCCAATGGCAGGAGATCATCGACCGTCAGCGAATAGAGGTCGGCGGGATCGAGAATCAGGCCCTTTTCGACCAACTGCTCCACCTGCGCCGGGCCGACGCCCTCGATATTGAGCGCGTTCCTCGACGTGAAATGGACGATTCGCTCCCTGACCTGCGCCGGACAGGCGATATTCACGCACCGGGTTACCGCCTCGCCCTCGGGACGGTCAACCTCACCCCCACAAACGGGACAGTGGGTCGGCATCTCGAAAGGCTTCTCGCTCCCGGTTCGCTTGTCAAGGATCACCTGCACGACTTCCGGAATGACGTCGCCCGCCCGCTGGATGACCACGGTATCGCCGATCCGGATATCCTTGCGCCTGACTTCATCTTCGTTGTGGAGGGTGGCGCGGCTGACCGTGACGCCGCCGACCTCGACCGGCTCCATGATCGCGACCGGCGTGAGCGCGCCGGTCCTGCCGACGCTCACCAGGATGTCGAGTACGCGCGTGGTCTCCTGGATCGCCGGGAACTTGTATGCGACCGCCCATCGGGGGCTTCGAGCGACGAAACCGAGGCGTTCCTGGAGGGCGAGAGAGTTCACCTTCACCACTACGCCGTCGATATCATATCCAAGCGTGTCGCGCCTCTCGCCCCACTCATTTACAAAGCTGACGATGGCCTGAATATTCGGGCAAAGGCGTGTGTTTGGGTTGGTCTTGAAACTCCACGACTTGAGCGTTTGGAGAAGCTCGCACTGAGTCGTCCACGGGGCGTTTTCGACGATTCCCACCCCATAGACGAACATATCTAGCCTGCGTCCCGAGGTGACCGCCGGGTCGAGTTGCCGAACCGAACCCGCCGCTGCGTTCCTGGGATTGGCGAAGGTCGGCTCACCGGCTGCCTCGCGCTCCTCATTGATCCGGCGAAACTCCTCATGAAGCATGAAAACCTCGCCGCGCACCTCTATCAAATCGGGGATAGCCGCAGGGGAAAGAAGGGAAATCTGACCTGTCGGACTTGTTTGACCAATCTGACTTTGAGGCAAATTCTCCATAATAGCCAAAGGAATTGCTTTTACTGTTCGCAGATTGCCCGTGATATTCTCGCCCGAAAATCCATCTCCCCTGGTGGCTCCTGTGACCAGTTTGCCGTGATCGTACGTCAGTGAAATCGCCAGGCCGTCGATCTTCAACTCAGCGACGTATTCCATGTCGGAATCCGCGAGAAAATCAAGCATCCGCTTGATCCGGTGGTCGAATGCGACGAGTTCTTCCTCGCCGAACGCGTTGGCGAGACTGAGCATGGGAACGCGGTGAGTGTACGACTCGAATGCGGCCGCCGGCTCGGTCCCGACCCTCTGGGTCGGCGAATCGGCGGTGACGAGCTCGGGATGCGCCTCCTCGAGCTCGATCAGCTCCTGCATCAGCCTGTCATACTGAGCATCGGAGACAACCGGCGAGTCGAGCACGTAGTATCGGTAATTATGGTAATTGATCTCTCGGCGAAGCTCCTCAGCCCGCGCCGAATCTCGGTCGGCCAATTCTATCTCCTAGGAAAAAGGATTCAGGGCCAGAATCTCCAACAGAGTCCCCCTCTCCTGCTCTCTGGCAGGGGCGGGTTGGGGCGAGGGCAATTGGGAGGACAACACGCATGCGCCTGGCCTCCCGGAACCTCCCCTAACCCCTCCTTATCAAGGAGGGGAGCCCGGAGTGCGATGCTTCGGTCGCAGAATCCGCTTGAGCGAAGGCGAAAGCGGATGGCGCAGCCGAAGCCGTTTCCCGCAACTAATACCCAAAATTCTAACACGGGCCGGGGAGATAGTCAATGCGGAGCGCCGACAAAAAAGAAACACTCACTTGCCTGGAGGATTTGCCACAGGCAGAGCCAGAAGAGAATTCGGACCCCTCGGACCCTTCCTGCAATGAATGGCCATCAGGCGCATGCCGTTGCTCCGGATTAACAGCTCGACATCCTGTGGTTCCGACCATGCGCTCCCGCCATGAATCCCTTGAGCCGCATTCTCTTTCACGGATTCCGGCGCAATCTCCCTGTTTGCACGATCGATAAAGCCATCCACAATCGCGGCATGCCTCGGATCCTTGGCCTTCAACTCTGCATAGGGAAAGGCCAGCTTCTTGAGCTGTGCCGGTCCCTGGGAGATTTGAAGAGTCTTGACTTGATCGGCATTCAAAGACTGAAACCACTCGACGCAGCTATCCTGATATGCAACCGCCCACTGATCGGCAGGCACCCGAGATCCTACAGCGATACCCTGGTTCTTTCCACAGCCTCCTATAACCATCGCCAGGACAACCAAAATGACCGATAAAACGAACATTCTCAACACACAAGACCGTTGCATCGCATTACCTCCGTAAGTTTGGTGAGCCACCATACATATTACTACTGCTTCTGACGGAACATCCACCAACCAAGTTCCCGTCCGGACGTTCCGGTTACTCCTGCCACTCCTCCCACTCCGCCAAAACGCGACAAATCCCCGGTAGTGTTGTATAATAACAAGGTGTTACCAATGGCTATGTAGGGAAGGGATTTCCGTGCCCTTCCGCTCCGGGCGTGCATCATTTACAAATGGGAAAAGGCAGGTCAGACGCCGGCCCCATTCTAAATACTAAATACTAGATTCTAAATACTGAAAGAGGGAACCCCAATGTCAAAAGCAAGAATGATGTTCGACATGACCGTCCAGGAGATCCAGGAGGGGATGAAAGAGACCCAGACCGTGCTTGTGCCGGTTGGAATCGTGGAGCAACACGGCTACCACCTGCCGGTGAGCGTGGATATTCACAACGCGGAGCAGATCACAAAGATGGCCTCAGAGCTGAGCGGCTGCTTTGTCACTCCGGCGCTAACGTACTGTTTTTCCGGCGGCACGCTTCCCGGAACCATCAATCTCAGCCCACAGGTTTTTTCCCTTGCGCTTATGGACATCATCCGCAGCCTGATCACACAGGGATTCAAGAACATTGCGATCGTTCTTGGCCACGGTGGTTCAGAGAATACCAAGGCCTGTTATGACGCGGTGGATATGTATCAGCGCCTGAACACCGGACTCGAAGACATCACCCTCTCTATCGTGCCGTTCTGGAAGCTCTCGCCGACCTACATGAAATCATTCGACGAGGGCGATTTCCATGCCGGCAGATATGAGACCTCCATGATGCTCTATTGGAAACCGGAGTTGGTCAAGCTGGACAAGGGTCAATATGATAGCCCAGAGCTGGTGGCGAGGATGCGCACCGATCCCGACGCATACCAGAACAGCTACAAGGCACTCGATTCCGAATACATGATTCCGAAGATCACCGTTGTTCCCGAATTGACCATTGGCGTGATGGGCAACTTCGACGGCGCGTACGCGGAGTTCGGCAAGCAGATCGCCGAGGAATGCGCCACCAACCTCGCCGCCTATGTCCGGCAACTCGACGCATTGTAAATAAGTACTGAAGATGTAGGAGCCGTCTCCAGACGGCGAAACTGCCGGAATCGCCGTCTGGAGACGGCTCCTACAATTGTGCATACGTGAGGCCCCACCTGCTAAGGGAGGGTTAGGGGGGGTTCCGGAACCTGCATAATGAAACAGTGCAGTGCCCAATGAGGAGCATTTGCCGCAATGGATAGAAACAAGAAAAACCGGATGCTGCTTATGGCTGCTTGCGTTCCAATATTATATTATTGCACTGTAGCCGCCCTTAGCTTGGCTGGGCGGCATAGTTCAGAAGTAAAAACTATACACAGGTCCGCCAAAGTAGAGCTAGACCTGGAGGGCGAATTAGTCTACAAACGCCTTGGCATTGACTTCACGATCATCCGAACTCCTGAAATGCATAGCGACGGCAAGGTCACCTACAAGATGGGCGTTAACGAAGTTATTATCTCACCCCCAGAGCCCGAGCAACAATCAACACAAACAAATAAGCTGGATGTCAATGCTGTCATGCCTGGTGTCGGAGCATATGGCGTTTGCATAGGCGATAAAAGAGACGATGTATTGAAGAGGCTAGGTCCGGCTATCGACCGCGCTCCGGACATTCACCCGAACGGACTTCAATTTCATTTCAATCGCTATAAAAGCATGGACGTGATTGTCCTTAAGGGTAAGGCGTATGCTTTTTATGCCTTCGGGCCATTTGTCACACCCGAGGGGATCAGCGAAAACAGCACGGTAAGGGATATTCTAAAGGCTTATGGCCAGCCTGACGTATATTACACGTGGCCTCAGTAGAATTAGCACTCTTTCACCATGATCTAACCTCCCACATCCAACTTCCCAAGGCTGTCCTCGAGCCCGCCCTCCCTATTTCGCAGCAGCCACACAAACCTCTGATGCTCCTTGACCGCCTCGACCTCCGCTTCGAGGTCATGAGGGGCCGTCCCCTCGAGCCGCGCCCTGCCGATAATCCCTGCAAACCGGATCAACCGGGCGATCTGCTCCAACTCCAAGCGGACGATCTCCGCGTCGGGGCAGGTCATGCGGTCGCCCTTCGCCGACTCGACGATCTCAAGCATCCTCTGCTCCATCGCCTCGATCTCCGCCAAAGTCACGCCCTCGAGAACTTTCGGATCCTTGCCACTACGGAAGAGGATCGCCCACGGAAGCGATGAGTTGAAGACACGTTTGCCAAAAACCTGGTACAAATTCCCGGCATCGTAAAAGGCCCGTCCCGTCCTGCCCGTGCTATCCTTGAATGCGTGGAGGGAAAGGCATCGGGCGAAGTATTCATTTGCGCTGTTTTCCGGAACCTCCCCTAACCCCTCCTTACTAAGGAGGGGAACTTCACTCGATACGTTCCACGACAAAATCGCGCCTGCCAGGAAGCCAAGGTAGGACACGGAGAGCGGCTGCCAATGACCATTATCACCCCAGTCGGTGTTCAACAGCCCGACCGCGCCCTGCTTCAGCCCATTTCGAGCCGCATTCGTGATATTCCCGAGCATATGGTCGGTCCGACCACAAATCGTATTCCAACTCGACGTCCCCGGAGCGACATAGAAGGGGATCCCCGACTCCGCGAACCGTGCGCCATGCTCCGCGAAGGGAGCGTCCGGCTCATAGCCCCACTCCAGCGCGATCACATCTTTGGGCAATTCGGGAATCAACTCAGCATGCTTGATGATAATATCGCCCCAGAACATCATCGTCCGTTCGGGACAAATACCGTAGTCCAGCCCCTTGTGGGCGTCCTGTTCCTTGACCAGGTCATAGACCTTAAGCAGGAAATCGAGATAGACCCGCCCAATCCCCTTTTCCTCGCAAACCTTCCGGCTTCTGCCGCGTCCCAGGTCGATCGTCTCGTCGCAGCCGACGTTGAACAGCTTGCTGGTGAAGTGCGGCAGGAACTCATCGTACAACCCTCGGATGAAGGGGATGCTCCTCTTGTCGCCGGGACATAGGCTGAACGCCTCACGCCAACCCCACACAGTATCGCATCCGTTCGGCGCCTCCGCCATGGGTCTATATTTCTCGTGCCTGAACCACCGCTCCAGATGGCCAAAAGAATTCTGATTGGGGACGAGTTCGATGAACCGCGACCGGCAGTACGCGTCGAGTTCCATGATCTCGGCGCCGGTCATGGGGCTTGCGCACTTCCAGACCTCGGGGTGCGCGAAATAGGCGAAGGTATGCTCGATGTAAAGCTGGAATTGATTGATCTTCCACTCCGAGAGGAGGTCCACCAGGTGAAAAAGCGTCGCCATGGTCGGGACTTTATCCCGGCCGATATCCAGCATGACACCACGCACCGGGAAATCCGGCCAGTCGCCGATAAGGAGGCATGGGATTTCGTTGGGGTACTGCCGAAGTATCTGCGCGAGGGTGCACGCGCCATAGTACGCGCCTGCCGGGTCCGATGCGGTGATTTCGACCCCAGTCGGCTTGATGGAGAGCCGGTAGGCCTGCTTTTCAAGCGATGAGTGATGGGTGATGAGTGATGGGGGAAGTGATGAGTTGTGAGTGATGAGTGATGAGTTTGGGAAACCGGAACCGGAAACCTTCAGGGTGATCTTGAGGCCGACCCGGTCTTTGGGTACGCGGGGGCTCGCGGTGATTTCCCAGTCGAGGCCGGTCTTTTTCGCGGCTGGAATCAGCGCCTGAGGATCGCTCGAATCCAGGGCGATGTACCGCCCGCCGGTGGCTTTGAACACGCCCTCCAGCATCCTGATTTCCTTGGGCCGTGGAGCAAGAGCAAGCAACTCAAATACCCCGGAAATCCCTGATCAGGCCTCGGCCCCAGCGACCTCCAGTCGCAAGCGAAGCCGCCGCGACAGCCTTGAGCGCATCCACCACGATAAACGGCGCAACTCCCATGACGAACGCACCGTGCAGAGCGCCACCAATCGACCCCACGCCCGAGAACCTCAACCAAACGCTCAGCCAGGTGAATCCGGGAGAGTAGATGGCCAGTATCCCGGCAACTCCGGCGATAAACGCCGCCAGCCTCGTGCTATTTTGAAGCCGCTCGAAAATAAGACCCGCGACATAAGCGCCCGCGACAAAACCCAGGAGGTAGCCGCCGGTCGGACCAAAAAAAGCCGCCGCTCCGGCCTTGAATCCGGCGAAAACCGGCATCCCTATCGCCCCCATCGCCAGGTACTGGATCTGGCTTATCGCGCCCCACCTGCTCCCAAGCACCAGCCCGGATAGCAGCACGGCCAGCACCTGCAGCGTCACCGGTATCGGCGTGAACGGCAGATGGATCGCAATCTGAGTACACGCTCCCGTCGCCAGCGCAAAGAATATTGACCATGCGATTCGGTCAACAAGCGGCAATTCGCCAAATAACCATCGTTTTGCAAAACTTGTCATCTCATGTCCTTCCTGCTATTTCCTGCAAACCATTCGCAACCGACAGATGTTTCGGTAGCAAAGACCCCCAAGGGCGGTCGGCGCTGCCGAAGCTACCCCGCGCTCTGCGTCCAATAGCTAAAACGGCGCCGGCTACTCCCAATTCCCCTGCTATTCTACCAGACTTTGCCCATTCCTTGCATGAGAGAAACGAAGATAAACGGGCCCCATGTTCTTGCCAAACGAAACGCCGCTTATCCTGAGTAGCAGGTGTACCCGCCTTCAGCGGGCCAATGCGGGCCAGGAAGCCCAAGTACGCCATACATATCCCCCACTCCTGCTCCCTGCCTTGTCCTGAGTAGGCGCCCTAGCGCCGTATCGAAGGAGCGGGAGAGGGCAATCCGGATCTGCATCGCTTCCTGACGAGCCCCCGGTGAATGACGAAGCGTATCGAAAGGCATCACGCAAAAAAAGGAGTATGGAATCAACATAGTCAGGGAATGCTACGTTAATCCCATACTCCACTCACCAAGGAAGTGTCCTGGGGAAAAAGAAGAAAAGAGCCGGGCGATACACACACTGGGGAGCGCGAACCTTGCACCGCCCGAGTTGGTTGGTAAGCTGCTAAACCGTACTCACTGCCTGAATAGAAGCGCCCAGTTGTTCTATCACAGAATCAGTGAGCGCGTTGTTAAACTCATTCCACTTAGCGGAGGACCAAATTTCCACCTTGCTTCCAAGTCCGACGACCCAAATATCGTCCTCCACACCGGCGTACTCCCGAAGATTCTGCGGGATCGCGATTCGGCCCTGCGGATCCGGGATACACTCAACCGCGGAACCTACAAAATACCGTTCCAACTTCAACGCGTTGCCGTCCAGGAACGATCTTGGAGCAACCTTAGCCTGAAACTCGCGCCACTCTTCTTCGGAAAAAATCCAGAGGCAGCCGTGCATCCCGCGCGTGAGATAAAACCTCTCGCCGAGCTTTGACCGAAACTTGGAAGGTATTACTGTCCTTCCCTTGTTATCGACAGAATGACTGTAAGCTCCGGAAAACACGATTGCCGCCCCAACTGGGAAGGGTCTTAGGGTTTTAAGGTTTTAGGGTATTAGGGTTGCGGAACGGATTCCGAAATATCCGGATTCCGATCCTTCCCCTAAAACCGTAACAACCTGGAACGCTAAAACCTTTTCCCCTTTATGTCGCCGCGCACTGCTCCGCGTCCGACTTTACACGATAAGCAATATATTTCTTCGACCGGCTTCGAATAAGCTCAGCCTGTTGCAACTGGTTGAGTTTCGCCCTGTCCGCCCGCAGCAGAGAGAGAACAAACTCCTTGTTGTTCTTCCCCGACGATTCCGCCGTGCAGGTGGCACAGTAATAGTGCGTCTCGAGTGTGCTGTTGTCCTTGTCCAGGAAACTGATCAGCGTTTCCGGGAACGGTTCCGGTTTGCCGCAGATGTTACATTTTGGAATCGGAATTACCGAGCTGCCGGAGTCCTTGCTGAGGTCGCGCACGATATCGTAGATAAGATCATCGAAAGATCTGTGAAGGATCACAAAACCAAAGTTCGTTTTGAGGAATTGTTCGATCTCTTCAAGAAGCGATTGATCCTCGGTGTGCAACTGAACCGCATATGCAACAAGCTTGCCCTTTGATAACTGAATACTCTGAAGCACAGCGGAGAAATCCTGGAACATCTTGGCGAGGATCTCTGCTTCTCCCTCATTCCTGGTTTCGACTAGGTACACGGCTCGAAGGCCTTTCGGCTGGGGCTCGATGCATATCCGGCTTATAGATGTTTCCGTGACTTTGCATGGAGACATAAATCCACTCCCCTTCAAAATTCCGCTCGATCTCTAACGGACCTTAGCAGTTGGCTGTTCCTAGTACCTTCCTCGATCATCGGCGCCCGAGAGAATACAGGCCCGATTTGGGTCTATTATACCCAAATCCGCGCCATTTTGGGCGATAATGGGAGAAAATACCACTTTCTACCACTCTCCACCATTATTCTACGATCTACGTGGTTCAATGTCAATGACGAAACGAGAGAATTTGTGTAACAATTATGCTATTTATGTGAAAAAGTGATGAATAGTACGCCTTTACGCCACATTACAGCCTGATTGCCGAAAAAATAAGAGGGTTTGGCGCTCATCATGGGGTATCATAGGTTTGGGATGCCGGCACAAAGAGCATCAAGGCGTTGACAGGCGAGCTTCTTTGCTTTATGCTGTTAAGGGTTTTCGCGCATTCTTCTTTCGCTCAATACACGAACTTGCCTTTCTATTTATTTAGCTTTCATACCGGAGGAGAATCTTTGCCGAGGTTAGACATCAACAATTTTGCCGTCGATTACATGGAAACCGGGGCCGGCTTACCCATTATCTTCATCCCGGGTATTTCGGAATTCAAGGAAGTTTTCGTCTTCCAATTCGGCGGTTTGCAGGATAGTTTCAGGATAGTAAGCTACGACGTGCGCCGAGGCTTAAAGCGCTCAGCCGATTACACCCTCGATCTCCTGGTTGAGGATCTCAAAGGGCTGATGAAAGCCCTGGATATGCGGAGCGCAGTCATATGCGGGCACTCATTCGGTGGGTTGATCGCAATGGAGTTCGCTGTCCGGTACCCGGAGCAGACTCGCGCGCTGATCCTCGTCTCCGCATTCTCGTCGCCGCCCGATATGAGCCCGGAAGCTCTGCTGGGTCACATCTCGGCGGCTGAGCACCCACTGAAAACATCCGTGGTCACGAAGGTGCGTGCTTTCGCCGAGCGGCTTCTTGGCAAGCAGAGTTCCAGCTCGCTGGTCATGGAGCACCAGGTCGAAGCCGTCCTCGATGTTGCCAGGCAGGCGTCCGGCACATCCAAGACTACCATTCAGCAGCGGCTTGGGATAATCAAGGGCACGGATTTACGCCCGAATCTGCCCAAGATAGTGGCGCCTACGCTTGTTGTGGCCGGCGCGAAAGATAAGGCGTTCTTCCTTGCCTCCGCACAGGGGATGTACGAGCGGATTCCCGACGCGACGCTTGAGGTAATCGAGGGCGTGGGCCATTTCTGCTTCCTGACCCGCCACGACCAGTTTAACTCCGCCGTGGACGATTTCCTTACCGACCGTCTGGCGCAATTGTAGGAACGAATGGCGTGCTGGAGTAATAAAGTAATGGGCAACAACCCCTTCTATTCCGGGCGCCTTCCCAGCGTCCGACAAGTCAGACATGTCCGACTCGTCAGATCCGACTGATCCGACCGATTCTGGCTAGCCGCTAATTGCCGGAATAGCTTCCCCTTAAGACAAACATGAACACTCTATTAGACACCCACTGCCACATAAACCACTCCGATTTCCGCCATGACCTGCCCGAAGTCCTGCAAAGGGCGGAATCGGCGCTTGTCAAGCGCCTTATCTGTGTGGGCTACGATCTGGAGTCGAGCGCAAAGGCAGTCGATCTATCAAACGACCTTGAGATGGTCTGGTCCGCCGTCGGCGTGCATCCGCACGACGCCTCAACCTTCACCGCCGAAATCGAAGGGGAAATCCGCGCGCTCGCAGTGGGAAACAAGCGCGTGGTGGCAATCGGGGAAACGGGTCTGGATTACTATCGCAATCTCTCGCCGGTAGATTCGCAGAAGGATGCCTTCCGCCGACACATTCGACTGGCGAAAGAGGTTGATTTGCCGCTGATCATTCACAGCCGGGACGCGGGGGATGATGTGCTGGCGATCCTTGTTGAGGAGGGCCTCCCGCCGAGGGGAGCGGTTATGCACTGTTTCTCAGGCGATGTTGCATTCGCTCGGAAGACCATCGATATCGGCTGCATGCTCGGTCTGGCGGGGCAGATAACCTTCAAGAACGCCGACATGCTTAGGCAAGTCGCCGAAGCGGTCCCGCTCGACCGAATCGTCCTCGAAACCGACGCCCCTTACCTCGCCCCCGATCCTTACCGGGGAAAGCGGAACGAACCGGCCTATGTCGCCCTCATCGCCGCCAAACTCGCGGAGGTACGCGGCATCACTCCGGACGAAGTCGCAACCCAAACCACCGCTAACGCCGAAGCCCTTTTCAGGATCTGACGACATCCACAGCGTCGAGCCTCCACTAATCTGCACGGGTCCTGTCAACCAGCTTGAGCGGCAGGTTCACAACACTACCCTTAATGCTTCTCAGCGCCTGACTTACGGCATCCATCCCACTTGTGCCGTTAATGAGCACCCTGCCATCAGCGGGAGCCGGCTGCCTGACTATTGGAGCGGACACGATCTTATCGTCCAGAACGATTGCTATCGTTCCTCCCAGGTGTTTTTTTGTATAATCGACGAATTTCTTGGCACCATGAGGAGTGAAGTTTAGCCCTACTGCAAACCCGGATTGCATAGGCTGCTTTTCACTCGATTCCACATCGTCTCCCGTAAGGACGATTGAACCCAGTCGATCAAGCTCCTCAGCGCTGACAGGTGTCCCGTCTAAATGGTTGATTGTATTCCCCGTTGTGTCTTCTCGCACGTGGAGGTTGGACGGCACACCTATCAAGCGCAGGCAATGGCCTGTGGTCAGGGCCTTGGCGACACCCTCTATATCGACCGTTCGAACCTTCACGCGTATCAGGTTACTCTCACCAAGCGCGGCGCTCCCTGATGTCCCGGGCAGCCCGGAAAGTCGCTTCTCGATACCGCCGACCGCCTTCTCAACAATCTGGTGATCAACCTTGATGGAGGGCGTCAAGTTGATTATCCAGGTTTCCGCCGGCTTGTTGCCGACCACGGAATGAGAGGAAGATGCTATCTTTACAATCTCGTTTTCACTCATGTTTGTGCCGGTTAAGGAAAAATAGCTGCCATTCGATTTCCAGGTCAACACTGTATAGTTGTATGGATCGTGAAACTCCGCGATCTTGCCCTTATTGCCGGCGACAACTACTTCACGGCCCGACCCGGCGATTTCCGCATACTTCTGTTCAAGAACTATCGTATCGCCAGTCTTTGGATTGCCATATATGGTGAGCGCTTTCGCCGGAATTCCTTCCGTCTGAGTGAAGAGCTCGGGATAATACAGCCCATATCCGGATGGAATGTAAGAGAGAATGTAAGGCATTGCGATTGATTTCCTGCCCCTCAGCTTATTTTGCTGCAATTCGGACTGCATTATCCCGCCTGCCTCTGACGGATCCGTCAGGTCTATGGAAAACATACGAAATGCTGCGTGTATTGCTTCTAGTGGCGCTCTTGCGATATGCGT
>Ga0326727_10009669_pt1 | contig 23530 bp, 13 predicted proteins | sample MB2enrmetagenome_FD_207643 | JGI IMG/M metagenome (GOLD analysis project Ga0326727, IMG submission 207643) | Lab enriched peat soil microbial communities from McLean, Ithaca, NY, United States - MB29MY | ecosystem: Environmental > Terrestrial > Soil > Wetlands > Peat | place: USA: New York... | reverse complement strand
GGGAAACCGAAACTTCGGTGAGGGTGTGAATATCACCGTTTGTTCGAGTATAGGTTACCTTCTCCAACGAGAAACTCATCTCATCACCGGCTGACTGATCATGACAAGGTTGGTAGGTTGCCGACCAGAGCTTATGTTTGGTAAGATCATTAATATAGAAGAAATTCCCCCACGGATCTTTGGCCGGATTCTCTCGCCAACGCGATATGGCAAGCTCTCCAAAGCGACTAAAACCACTGCCACTACTCGTCAACATCACGACATAGCGACCATTCGAAAGAATTCTGGCTTCAGGCATCGGCGTATCCGCGCTGTAAAAATGTCGTTCAAACTCGTGCTCTTCCCTAGCCCTGGGAAATCTTGTTGCCGTCCAATTCCAACGTTTCAGGACCACAGGCTTTTGCGAGATTCGTTCCTGCAGGAGCAGTTCAATGGCCTGAATGCGCGGGTCCGCATGGAACCGACTACTCAGGGTGCGATCCAACAATAAATGACCCAACGCTACTAAACTCATACCCTGATGATGAGCCATAAAGCTTTTAATTGCCACGTTTTGCTCAGCTTCAGGTAAGCGCTCTTTAGTAAAATCCAAGGCTTCATAAAAGCCATATTCTCCTCTTGCCCCTAATTTTTCGAGGACGTTTAAGTTTTTATAGGCCGCAGCAAAATCGATCATAGAAGCCAACATTGTAGCATACGGAGCAATAACCTGTTCATACCCTAACCCTCGTTTGAGTCCTAAAAACGGTACTCCAAAAGCCTGATATTGATAATTCATCTGAAAATCAAACGCATAAAACCCAGACTCCGAGATCCCCCAGGGTAAGCCGAGGTCGGTCGCATAAGAAATGTGTTTTTTCACAATGGCTTGGTAGGTTTCATCCCAGAGAGTATCTCGATAGCAATTCATCAAAAGTAACGGCATCAGATATTCAAACATCGTCCCGGTCCAAGACAATAAGGCGGTATCCCGTCCCAGCTTAGTTAAGGTGCGCCCTAAAGCAAACCAATGTTCCAGCGGAAGCTGACCAAGGGCAATCGCCATAAAGCTGGCCTGCCTGGCTTCAGAAGCCATCAAATCGTAATATGAGTTATCCCGCTGCTGACTGGAAACATTAAATCCGATGGTCATGAACCTGATTTTTTCATCATACAGCGGACGGAAATCCGGTTCTATAGCCAGCTTTTCCAAGCGGGTTTGCAATGTTTCTATCTTTGCCAAACATTTTTCCAAGGCTAATAAGCCTCTTTGAAGAGCTTCCCTCCACTGCAGAGCAAACTCTCCGGTCATTTCCCGGCTAACTTTCAAGCATTGTCTGCTCGTCTCAATGATCTCCGGTATGGACTGTGCTTTCTCCCAAAGTGACCTTAGGCTTGCCGCTCCGTCTTGGGCGCTGGCAACTTCTGAACTTCCTTGCTCAGCCTCAGCGCCGGCTTGTCTTCCCAACCCATGGACAGCCGCGAAATCCAGCTTATCCAGTTGCTCGATAAGCTCTAGGCTGGGGATCAAGTCTTTCAGTTCCCGGAGCGCAAGCGTCACTCTTTGCCGGATTAAAAGCGGAAAGTGCTCGACCTTCGCCTCGGTCAGCAGCCGATACCAATCGACACAGCTTATCGACCGTTCTTCCAGAGCAGCTTCAAGCCGTTGTTTCCATTTGCTTAATTCCAGGCAAATCTCGTCGCCGCTCCTGCACAAGGTCAACGGTGTACCTAATTCAATACTGGGTGTTAAGTCAACACATATCTTGCACCCTTCGTGTTCCTCTTTGTTAATCCGATCGAGCATTCCTCGGATCGCCGCCTGATCGACAAGCGGGTTATTTTCCCATTCCTTAACCCCTTGCTTGACCGTTAACAGGTACGCCACCAGATTACCGCTATCCACAGTGGACACATAGAGCGGCAAAAGCGGTTCCAGCGAGCAAGTATCATACCAGTTATAAAAGTGTCCCTGCCAACGCTGCATCCTTTCCAGGGAATCTAAGGTATGCTCCAGTCGGTCCATAAGTTCGGTTGTAGTCAAATAGCCAAGATCACGCGCCACCAAAGTCGATCCCAAGAGCAGCCCAATATTAGTCGGAGAGGTCCGATGAGCAATCCCCCGTGGTGGATCAACCTGTAGATTATCCGGAGGAAGCCAATTATCCTCTTTCTGCACCACCTTTTCAAAGAATCGCCAGGTATCATAAGCCAAGGCACGCACGTAGTTCTGCTCAGCCGAGGTCATTTCCGTCTTCTCATCAAGTCGTGGTTTACTGAGCCAATACGCCAGGAAAGGACCCACCAGCCAGATTAAACCAATCCCCAGACCGAGACCGGCCATATCACGCTCAGAACCTATCGTACCAATTAATATGAGTGCAACAAAAAAATACCCTTTTCGTAAGCGAGCAATGAAAACACCGATTGTTTTGGGAGTCTGTCGTTCGACATCGGCTGCCGTAACCCACTGTAACAAATGTTTCTTGGAGATCAACAAACGATAGAGCGTTCGTAAAATCGCGTCCAACATAATCGCGCTTTTGAACGGCAGCAATATGGCGTTAACTGAAATTTGAACCAGTACACCAAGCAGGTTTCGCCATCTCCACTGCCACTTCAACCGTTGTTTAAAACTATTCAGAGAATGAATGAAGAAGGGGATGGACATCGTTGAAGCAACTATTACTAACCACCCCGGCTTCCAACCCGGCAATCCAAAGATACCAAAAACCGTTAAACCCAATAAAACCGGCCCGAGCAGGCTGCGCCGCAAATTGTCCAACATCTGCCAACGGGTAATGACCGGCAGATCAACCCAAAGGCGCGTCCCTCTTCTATTCCGTACCTTCGGAGAAAACCAGCGTAAAAGTTGCCAATCCCCACGTACCCAGCGATGCATGCGCTGCAGATAGGAGTAATAATTAGAAGGAAAATCATCCATTAATTCAATATCTGTGACGAGACCGGCGCGTAAAAATCCGCCCTCCAACAAATCATGGCTCAAAACAGTGTTGTCTGGGAAGCGCTGACTAAGAATTTTGTCAAAAACCGCTAAGTCATAAATTCCTTTCCCGGTAAAGATTCCATGCCCAAATAAATCCTGATAGGGGTCGGAAATAGCAAAGGTATAGGGATCAATCCCTGTCGTTCCCGCAAACCAATAGGCCAGTCGTGAATGATACAGGCTTTCATGCCGAACCAAAATCCTAGGTTGCAATAAGCCATAACCGCGAACTACCCGGGTCTGCTCCGCATTAAGCAACGGGATATTCAGCGGATGGGCCATTGTCCCGATCAAATGCCTAGCGGCATCCCTAGGTAATTCCGTATCCGAATCCAGCGTGATGACATACCGTATTTTAGGAAAAATACTAGCATCCCCTAGGATATCGGTAAAACTAGTCGTCTTATCTCCCAGCAACAACGCGTTAAATTCAGTCAACTTACCTCGTTTACGCTCCCAGCCCATCCAAATTCCTTCTTTAGGATTCCAACAACGTTTGCGTACCAGAAGATAAAAGGTAGAACCATCTTGGCAAGGATATTTTCGATTGAGCTCTTCTAACTCTCGGCGCGCCGTCAGGAGTATTTGGGCATCTTGGGGTAACGTTTCCGCAGCAGCATCTCGAAAATCCCCTAAAATTGCAAAATGGATATGCGGGTCCTGATTGGCTAAATGCTGAACCTCAATATGGTGTAACAACGTTCGAACGTCAGCTTCACTCGACAAGAAGGTGGGGATAACCACCATAGTTGCCGCCTCAGGAGTCACTCCCTCTTTATACTCTAACTTCAATAAAGGTTTGGGCGGAAAGCAACGTTGAATAAGGGAATTAACGATGCTTAGACTCCACTCACTCGCCGGGACTAATAACACCAGACTCAAAGCCACCCTCGCCCAGATATTAAGACCCCAGAATCCTCCTATTATTTTCCAAAAAGCAGCTAGGGTGAGCATTACCAAAATCATAACCGAACTTAAAAAGATAAAATTGGGATGCCGCTTCAAGTGAAGCATTGGATAATACCAGACTTTACGACGGGATTGCAAGGCCCTACAAAGTTCATCTTTCCCTTCATCGACAAGATAATAACCGACATGTTTTTGAGGAACCTGCTCATTGGGGAGCGCTGTCAAAAATTTACCGGCTAAAGCAATGGCCGTCTGCGCAACTAAACATTCCTGCACTTTCAAAGTCTTGGCGATCTGCTCAAGCGCATGCCTCAATTGATCCCGACTGGCGAAATCCATTAAAGGATAAATCCGACTGGGATCGCTCTCCAAAATTCGTTCTACCGTACTTAAAGCTTCAAACTGTTCTTCCCATTTCCAACGAGATACATCGCGCAAGCTGCTGATGAGGTTTCCGGCCGTCACCCGATAATTTGCTTGGAGTTGGTGCTCATGACCCATTAATTTCTCGATACCTTCGCTTTGTAAACCGGTTTTTTGTTCGATCCATTGTCGAATCGAAATGCCCTCTTCGCCATAGTCGCGGAGCCTTCCGATAATATAAACGACTAAGACCGTGGGGAGAACATTCAGATCACTGGTGGTTCGATTAATCTCAACTCTAAGTTTCTCAGGATCTGCGAGATGAGGGATCCACTTTTGAAATAACTCTTCCGCTTGTTTGCGCGCCTTATGACGTTCATGTACCTCTTCAAAAAGATCACCGAGCTCTTCCAACAAATTGATTCTCAGAAATAATGGAATCGACCAAAGTTCGCCCATCGTCAGCGTAGAAATTTCTTGGAAAGCTCTAATATATTGAGTAAGCATTGGCAAGCTTGCTTGCCCGAACATATTCTCTAAAAAGTTTTGTAAGACAACTGAAATTCGAGTTTGTGACGATTTAGCATCCCATTTTGGTAACCGTCGATAGTAAGATGGGGAAAGATTTTTCTCGACATTAAAATGCTGTTCCTTAAATAAATCAACGTGATCCATCAACCACTCGATCGCAGGCAATAAGGGAAATCCTGAGTTTTCGTCAACCTCAAATTCATGACTATAGGCTTCCAGTTGGTTGACAATCTTTCTTAATTTTCGGAATGGAGTAGCTCCCCAACTGCGATAAACAGTGGTATTTTCAAGAGCAAGGGTATGGGCTCGTTGTTTGAGTTCTTCAGAATTTAGTACGTTTTGTTCCAGCACTTCATCATCACCTTATTTCGAATTCTTTCACTAGCCACTGAGGGCGCATCTCGCGCCATGAAAACCGTTTTATCCGAGTCTAATAACTTGCTCAAAATTCATTATACTCTATACATTTGCTAAATTATCGCTTTATCCTTAATATAATCTGTTAGGTTATATAATAAAATTTTATATTGCTCCGGACAAGATGTTGAGTTCCAGCACCTATGCAGGACAAGCTCCCCCACGGAATGTTCAGCATACAATTAGGGACGGTTCTGGTTTGCACATAACGAACCTTCATTTGGAAGACGAGGAAGTTGCTTAGCATCCTACGCCGCCGGTAGGTATACTTTGGGGATCAGCGGCTTCGGCGATACTCTCCACTGGAGACTATCGTGATCGCACACGCTCCATTGCTATTCGCTTGACGCTAAGGCTAAGGCTAAAACTCAAAACCTCTGGGCTTTCTGGTCGAATGCTCTGCCATCCTTGGCGCATTCGACACTAGGAACATCCTGTTCCGTCGCATGTGTGCCGCTCCTTGCCATCCTTGGCATCGCGGCATCAGTCCATCCATGGACAAGTCGACAAGTCCCCTTGAGTTTCTTAACGCCTTATCGTCTGCACTCATTGACGCAATTCCGCTAAAGTGCTTCACTTAGCTAAGCAACTTCCTCTGGGTTGGGTCGACGGGGATTGGAACGACGGGGCGTACAGTAATTTCGTTCTTCTCGTTTGCACTGAGTTGCATTTTTTGACTCCAATTTTCAAGTAAAAGGGTACCCCGAAAACTTATACTTTCTGATACCTTTTAAGAAAAACCGAGGCTGCGCCTCGGTCCTGTTATAGCAGGGAAATTACCCTCATTACAAATTCCTGCTAATGAATACGTAGGGGCAATTCATGAATTGCCCCTACAAACTTATCCTTTCGTCGCCCCTTATGCCGCTGGGCGGCAGTATAAGATGAGGTTACCTTCATCTTATTTTAGCTATTTATGTTTTCCCGTAACACATTACCGATTTTTAATTCTTGAATACGCCTTGCCGAAGATTCCCAAACCAATAGCTAACCCTTTTTGATAAGATCTTCAAGGCCTAACTCTCCCTTTATTATTAAATGTCTGTATTACGATGAGTGTTCGCTGATTAGAGGCTTGAAACACTCATGGGGTTTGGAGAAGTTCTCAACATCCTAATGAACTGTTGAGCTAAGATCGGATCAAATTGACTACCTTGCCCACGCTCAATTTCCAGCAAGGCCTCCTCCATGGAGCGGCCCCGATGATACGTTCTGTCTAACGTCATTGCAGAATAGGCATCAACAATTGCCACTATGCGCCCAATCAACGATATTTCTTCCCCTTTTTTTCCTTTGGGATATCCTTTTCCATCCCAGCGTTCATGATGCTCAAAGACAGCGGATGCTACAACTGTACTCTGCTCCACCCACCGCCCAATCAAATCAAATCCCAACATAGGATGTTGAGTCATTAAACTATACTCGGCTGATTCTAAACGCCCCGGTTTTTTTAAAATACGGTCGGGTATTACAACCTTGCCTATATCATGAAGCATTCCAGCCCGCCATAACTCTGATTTTTCCGTATCTAAACTTAAATAATCGGCGAACTGCAGCAAATAATCGGCAACCGATTTGGAATGAATGCTCGAATAAACATCTTTTGAACTCAAGGTTTCATAGAGACACCGACGCAAATCGGATGGAATATCAGCACCGTAGGGGATTCCCGGTTTACTCCTGAGCAACTCTAATGATTTTTCTCCATCCTCCAACGGTATATGATGCTGCATTTTACGTCGTTCCGCAGCTTGAATCAACTCATGTACCGTCTGTCCGTCCTCAGGATAATTTGCCCATCCATAACTGGCATAGATGGGTAATACATTGTCCATGTATTCATAGTGAAGTCCCATTTGAGCTTGTCGAAAAAGCTTCACCCAGTAAGTACCATCCTGAGACTCTGGAAGTATAAATAAAAGCTCGTCCGCCCCAAACCGCCCAAGAATCCATTCCTCACTGGCGATTTTTGAACAGAAAGCGACAAATACTTTAAGCACGGCATCCCCAACATTGGGACCAAAATGTTGATTTAAGGCCCGGTAATTATGGAGGTCTGTCAAAAGAATAAACAAGCCCTCTTTTTGCGCAAGGCGCTCATGCAGGCTATTCAAGACATAATCCCGATTATACAAATCTGTCAATTGATCCCGCTCATATTGATTCTGCAAACGAGATTGGATCTCCACGGTTTGATTGTTCAAGAGGATTAAACCTTTAGAAAACCAGCCCGCCGAAAGGGTCGCACAAAAATTCGCCAGACTGAAAATCGTATAGTCCCACGGCAACTTTAGGTGAAGCAATATGATGCAGACAGAAAGGAGCACCAACTCCCCCACTTGAAGATATACGCCCCCCATCACCATTATGGCATACTGGAGCGTTAAAGTAAGTAAATCGTCTCCTCCAATTACGAGCTGTGTCCAAACACATACCCCTAAAGGAAATACCGCCAGAATCAGGCGCCACATCCTTCCTCTATTGGAGATCCAAGTCCACCCTCCAAAAGTTAACCATAAACCACAAAATGCCAAAGCATACCGATTAATTCTCTGGATTTCCGGAAAATCGGATCCCATAAAAATAAAACAGACCGTCAATAATGATACATAACAGGCCATTACCAAGTTAAGCTTATCGTTCGTCAAAATACCGACTAAAAATTGTAAGCTCTTCCCCTGCGCTTGAAGGTCTGAATACTGATCTTTTTTTGTAAATAGAAACGGAGTCGAGTTGAGAATCTTTGCTTTCAATTTGCTTAGTAACTCCATTATCTTCTACCTCTTACTCTCGTATTCCTAATCTAGGTTTATTCATTGATTTTATTAATTTTATTAATTCTGTTGATTCTACATATTCATTCTACTTTCATCCGAATAATCCTCCTTTCATTTATTGTCCTCTTCCGTTAATCTTCGATCATTTCTTCTATTTTACAGCTACCATTTCGCGTTTCTTCACCCTATCTTAATTTTTCCGAATGATAAAAATGTGGAGAAACACACCTCAAGATTTCGGCTCCATACTCCGATATAAGAACTAAACGACACGTGTTTACATTTGAATTTAATAGCTGCAGGCGGATGATGTCCCACTGGAAACGTAGCAGGTCGTTACGAACCGAAACTCTCTACTAAAGAACCGCTTGGTGACCAAATTTTCAAATATAACGTTAATAACAAAGACGGCATCAAAATCTACTATTCGTCGAGGCTTAAAGTTAGAGAAGGCTATCCGAGGATTATAATTAAGATCAGAAAATTATGGTTTCTGAAATGGTTGGAAATAGAAGGAGCTGCATTATAAATCCGGCGCAAGAGTAAAATAACCCACCCAAGGTGGGTTATTTTTGTGCTTTTTGTGAATATAACGCGTAAGCGATCCCTCCGGAGAGTAGAAGGAGAATAAGACAGTAGAATGACCTATATTTTTTACCTGGGCAAAAGAAAAGGGTTCTAACTTAACAGAGACTCAACAAAAAGCAGTCGTTCATGATGATATCCACTAAATTTTCAGTTTTTAATGCAGGAATATTCATAATATAATTGAATTCTATTATGTGAGGAAGTTTGGGGCCCCAAACTTCTAAAACTATACAAAAAGCGCGCCTTTATGCTTGGATTGTACCTTAAAATCAATTTGATATTAATATCATACGGAGCGGAATATATGGATAATAGGAACATCGAAAGTTTTCTTGATCCTGAATACTTAGAGGAAATCCTTGGCAGCTTTTCCAAAGCTACCGGTTTGCATCTTGAAGCTATTAACAAAAAAGGTGAAACACTCGCTATACTGGGCAATAAAAGCAGAAATGATTTCTGCGAGTTCATGCGAAGTAATAGTAAAGGCAGCAGAAAATGTTCAGAGTCTTATAAAGAAGCGTCTTTAGAAGCAATAAAATGGAATGCCCCATATTTCTTCCTTTGCCATGCCGGAATCGTTATATGGGTTGTTCCCATCATATTGGATAACGTATTTTTAGGTAGTATTATCTGTGGACAAGTATTATTCTGGAAACCAGATGATTTCTTTCTTCAAGAATTAAGAAAGAATTACAAAGATCTCGATCTCGATATTTTACTACAAAAGGTCAAAAGTCTTTCAGTATCCGCTCCAGAGCAGTCCCAGGCTGCTGCCGATATGCTTTTTGTTGTTGTAAATCATATAGTCAAAAGAAGTATTCATAGGATGGAAGAAGAGAAAGCTTATCGTATCGAACGCCTTCAAATAAAAGCCGATTTAGAGAATAGAAAAAAGATGAAAAATAACTCAGGTTTTACTGATTATGGAACATATTTAAAAAAAGAACGACGTTTTCTAAGTTATGTACGGCTCGGTGATAAAACCAGTGCCGAAAATGGTTTAAAGGATTTATTAACTGACCTATTAACTAAGACCACTGGTGATGCAGCCACTATAAAAATACGGATTCTGGAATTGGCTTCCCTCTCATCGAGAGCCGCCGTCGAAGGGGGGGCTGACGCGGAACAAGTCATGCTAATCCTTAACAATTTCAATAATAAGGTTAGCTCCATTGACCGCATCGAAGAATTCTTTTTTATAGTAAATAAAGTCATAGCGCAATTTCTCGATGGGATTTTTAAACTTGCCGATAAGAAACATCTTAGTTTAGTTAACAATGCCCGTAATTATATTATGGAAAATTATCACAAACCCCTTACAATTAAAGCTACGGCTGATTATCTGTTTATCAGCCCTTCTCACCTATCCCGGCTATTCCGTTCAGAATTAGATTGTACCTTTAATGATTATCTGACCAGAGTGCGCGTAGAAAAAGCAGTGGAGCTTATGAAAAAACCCGAGTTTAGTGTTAACCAAGTTTCTAAAGCAGTAGGCTTTAAAAGCCAAAGCTATTTCGCCGAAATATTCCGAAGATACATCGGGGTAACTCCTTTAATCTACAAGAACAGCATATTTTAGGGGGTATTCAATTGATATTTGACGCTATAATTCAGTCGATTGCGGAAGGTGAATCAGAGAAAACGCTTGATTTAACCAAACAAGCTTTAGCACAAGGATATTCTGCTACCTCCATTCTTGAAAAAGGACTAATTATCGGTATTAACATCGTATCTGAAAAATACCATAAAGAAAAGGTTAATATTCCAGAGGTCCTGATGGCTACTCATGCAATGTATGTCGGGCTATCAATAATTGAACCATACTTAACTGCCCTCACTAAAAAAGGACTCGGCAAGATAGTCTTGGGTACTGTAGCAGGCGATTTACATGATATTGGCCTCAGCCTTGTTAAAGCCATGGCTATTTCTACAGGTGCCCGCATAATAGACCTTGGTGTCAATGTTTCTTCAAAGAAATTCGCGAGTTCTGTTCGCAAAGAAAAACCTGATATCTTAATGATCTCTGCCTTGTTAACAACAACCATGTATGTTATGAAAGATGTGATCGTTGAATTAGAAGTTCAAGGATTACGCAACGGGGTCATAGTTATCGTTGGAGGAGCACCGATAACCTATGCCTTTGCCAAGGAAATAGGAGCCGATTATACGTTTGAAGATGCTTTTCAAATTCGAAATTTTTTAAAGGAAAACTATAACAAATTGTTAGCTTCTAAACGTGTCTGCAAATAAAAAGGCAAACGATCTAGTCCGCACATAAATAAAATCAATCGTCTCTATTGCAAGATGATTTAATTACCATCACTTTGTTCTTTCTAAGTACATACTTCTCATGAAATTACTTGTAAAAGCCTTATTGCCCCCCAGTTCTACATGTTTTACCTTTTTAGCCAGTTCTACCGAATCCTTGAAAACTGTCCGATTTAGCAGTGCTCTCACTCCTCCCACATGAGCTGCATTTCCAACGATCTTTATTTTTTCCGGATTAATATCGGGAACTAAGCCTATTTCCAAAATACTACTACGCTTTAAATAGGAAGCGAAGGTGCCTGCTAAAACAATGGAATCGAGGTCATGGATCGAAATCCCTACCATCTCCACAAGAGTCTTGATACCTGCACAAACAGCACCTTTAGCCAGCTGCAATTCGCCGATATCCTTCTGGTTTAAAAAAATGTCCTCCTTTTCTTCCCCACTATAAGACAGTACAAATTCCCGACCAGCTTTTCCACCGGATCTTATCCGCTCCCTGAGTGGCGGCGAAAGAGCACTCGCTTTATCCGGGTCGATTATTTTACCCTGTCGATTAATTATTCCCGCTGATTTCATTTGCTCTATTCCCTCAATAAGACCTGACCCACAAATCCCGATTGCTTTTTGACTATCAATAACCTTGATCTCCACTCCATCCTCTGAAATCGTTACGGCCTCAATAGCTCCTGGTTTGGCCCTCATTCCCTGCGTGATGCCAGCTCCCTCAAACGCTGGCCCGGCTGCCGTTGAACAGGCCAGCATTTCACAAGAAGTTTTAAGAAACAATTCACAATTAGTTCCTAAATCTATCAAAAGGTGATTGCCATCTTCTAAGACTTCAGGGGTTCCTATCACTGCACCGACTGTATCACCGCCTACAAAGCTCCCGATATTCGGAAACATTAGAATTCTACCCTCGGGATTTATTTCTACGCCTAGTTCTGCCGCGCTCAATTCGAAGAAACTATTCGATACTGACACGTAGGGTGCTACTGCCAGAATAGAGGTGTCCAGACCTAAAAACAGGTGATTCATCGTCGTATTCGATACGACGGTCATTTTGTAAATATTATCCGCAGAGATTCCATGTTCTTCAGTTAATCGATTTATCAAACAATTAATTGTCTGTTTCACAGCATTCTTAAGCCGAAGTCGTTTTTCACGACTTTCCTGCGCATAAGTTATTCGTGAGATGACATCCGCACCATAAGCTGTTTGCCCATTCTCATGCGAAATAACCCGAATAAGTTGGGCACTATTAAGATCAACTAGACTAACCGCCACACTCGTAGTCCCGATATCCACAGCAATTCCAAAAATATTTAAGGTGGTATTCCCTGCTTCGACGTCTAAAACCACATTGTCCCACAATGTGGCTGTCACTGCAAACTCCTCAGCTCGCAAAACGCTCGGAAGTTTATTTAGGGCAAACAACTTAATACTTACCGTCTCTATCTCAAGAAGGTCTAATAATTCATCGTGTAAACGGTTCCAATCCCCTCGCTCATCTTCAAGTGAAGGTTTAGGCACATTGACAAACACTTTCTGTATGCCATGGTCGATGTTTATTTGAAGCATATCAAGGTTTACAGCTTCTTTTCGATCATAAGTCACAGCATAATCCAGCTCGATTTCCATACCTGCTTCCGCTTTTACTCCACAAGCAAGACGAACCCCTGTGGCAATCTCCTGTTTCAACAAATGTTTAAGATCAATCTGAGTCGGTTCAGGCAACCCCGACAAGAACCGCACTTTACATTTACCACATAAACCTTTTCCATTACAAACATTTTGAACGAAGATTCGATTGCGAGTCAGTACATCCAGCATTGATTCGCCCTCGAAGCCCTCAACGACTCGATTTGGTCTGATCGTTATTTTCATTTTGTCCTCCTGCTAACATTTCCAAGGTAATTTCTTTTCCCGCTTCGACATAAATGGATTCTGGAGCCTTGATTCCTTTGATTACCGAGGTTAGAAGACTCATATCTCCCTCAATTTCTTCAATTTCCCAGCCAAAAAAAGCAGCTATTTCTCGAACCTTCCGCCGATATCGTTCAAGATCAGTTATCCCCGCTGTAATTATAAAGATAGCCTTTTCATATCTTCCGTACAAGCTCTCAATCAATTTACGCGCTTTCTTCTCACCATATCTTGCTTCATATTCATAGTATTCTGCCAGCGGAGTACGCCCATAGTCCAACCACCCCTGGCTGAAATAGTACGTAAGTGGATTTTCTTGAAGTAATTCCAATTGTCTGGCTGTCGAACCTAACATCAGACCAATGCAATCATGTGTCCCCGGAAACAAAAGTGGCACATGCTGTGATAACAAACCCACCATTGAATTAGAACATCGGCCATAACTCAGGATGATTAAGTCATAATCCTGGCATTCAGCGATTATCTCCTGGATTTTATCGTGCAACTTATCAGGTCGAGCGTGAAAGCTGTAATCTAAGAATTCACTATCCATCCCTCGGTTTAATCCTTGAGCAAGGATTTCATTCATAGTCGACTGACATCCGATCAGCTTAATTCTCAATTCCATCATCCTCCGCAACACTCTGAAATTACTTTACAACTCAATTTACGTTTCCGGGAAAAAGGGCTTCCTCTCGGGATCTATCCGGTTGGATTTATTGTTTTGGGGGTTGGGTGGAATGGTCACCATGGCGCACTGCCTTTCCAGGATTGCCTCTACAAATTTAAGGTCGCCTTTTTCTTCAGAATATATTTTGTCGAATTTTTCACACGACTCGTGAACATAAATCCGATATTTTTCAAGTTCATAACAGCCGTTATCAATCAAGGCAAAGTGAGTATAATTTTTATACATCACTTTGGAAACCCTCCATCCCTTTTTCTCTCCGTACTTCTCAATGTATTTCTTACTGGAGCTTAGGGGGTCTTCTCCTGCATCTATCCAATTCTTATTCATATAAAAGGTTCCTAGTCTCTCCGCCTGAATACGCTTATATCGTTCCATCGATCCCAGAATCACGGGAATACAGTCATCAACATCAGGATAAATCAGCGTGAGTGTCCTAGATGAGATTCCTTTCAGTGAGCCTCCGCAGTTCCCTAAGAATAAGAGGACAATATCTCCGGGATTGAGAACCTTTTCTGCCTCTTTGATCTTTTCTTCAATTTTAAGATGCAACTTATCCGGAACATTATGCATGGCTTGTTCAATCCATAAAATTTTCACCTTAATCGTCTCTTTAAAAGCTTCTAACTCACCTTTAAATGCCTCGCAGGCAATTATCATTTTGATACTTCCATCCATCGGTCCTCCCCCTTTCATTTAGTTCACAATAACATTGGCCTAGAACATATATTCTATCACACCAATTTTATAAAAAAAGAATATTATTATAAAATACCCAGGTCTCCACAACCTGGGTATTAATTATAGATTAATGGATTAACCAGCTGTCAGCCAAGGAGCTTTTCTTCGCCAAGAGCTTTAAAAATACAGTAGCACATAACCAGCATAATCAGCATGAAGGGGAATGCAGCGACAATAGAAACCGTCTGCAAGACCGACAATGCGGCGGTACCGCCTCCGACTAGGATCAGGATGATGGTAAAGGCTCCTTGCAGAATGCCCCAGAAACTACGCAATTTCTTGTCTGGGTCCATATTGCCGTTAGAAGTCAGCATAGCCAATACGAAGGTGGCAGAGTCTGCGGCTGCAACAAAGCAAGCAACGATCAAGATAATCGCTAAAGGTGCAGTGATTGCATACAGCGGCATTTGTTGTAATGTCGCAAACAGTGCGGTAGTGTAGTCCGCTTTAACAGCAGCCTGGATAGCCCCATGGGCCACGCTGTTTAAGTTAAACCCGGCACCTCCGTAAATTGACAGCCAAATTAAAGAGAAACCAGAAGGAAGCAAGGTTACTGCCAAGATGAATTGCCGAATGGTACGACCCTTAGAAACACGGGCTATAAATTGTCCAACAAACGGAGCCCAGGCAATCCACCAAGCCCAATAGAACACGGTCCATCCTTTTAACCAATCCAGATTACCCATCCATAAGGTCTGTCCGATGAAGTTTTGGAAGTAAGCCCCAAGCGTATCCGTAAAGTTATTGAGGATTAAGACCGCCCCTCCAAACAAGAATATAAACACCATAAAGCCAATCGAGAGCCAGACCTTGAGATTGGCGGCAATCTGCATTGCCTTATGCAGACCGGAGATTGTGGCTAGGGTGAAAATTAAGGTTATCACTGCGATGACTATAGAGATAGTCACGGGCGTCGCTTGAATTCCCCAGATATATTGCATACCCGTCGCAATTTGGCTGGAGCCGAGACCTAAACTGGTGGCTACGCCAAACACTGTGGCAAACACTGACAAGATGTCAATGGCTTTACCAATCGGTCCGTAGATTCGGTCGCCAATCAGCGGATAAAATGCGGAACTCACTAGGAAAGGCAGATCCCTGCGAAATTGGAAGTATGCCAGAGCCAGACCACAAATGGCGAAAATAACCCAAGGGTGGATGCCCCAGTGGAAAAACACGATCCGCATAGCGGTACGCATCGCTTCGGGAGTCCCGCCTGTACCCATCGGAGGGGACAGGTAATGCATCATCGGCTCGGCAACTGACCAGAACACAAGGCCGATACCCATGCCCCCACCAAACAGCATAGAAAACCAGTGGAAGTTACTAAACTCAGGCTTGTCGTCTTCCTTCCCCAACTTGATCTGACCAAAACGGCTAAATGCGATTCCATAAATGAAAACTGTGAAAAAGGCGACCGATAACAAGTATAACCAGCCGAAATCAGTCGTCAAAAATGCGAACGCTGCATTGGCGACTTTACCCATTTCTTTGGGAAGGAACATACCGAATAATACAAACAATACGATGATGACAGAAGAAATATACAAGACGCTACGGTTTGTTGCTGAATCTTTATCCATGCTCATAAGTATCCTTCTCCTTTCGCAACTATAATTAATCGGTTTGTATCCCAAGCCTGGTGCGTGGAGTCACCAGCCATTAGAACCGTTCTTTGCACAGTTAAGATCGTAACAGAACTCCTAGGGACTTTAATGGAGGTCTATTATCAAGGTCTCTAGGAGTCTAATACATTTAAATTCCAGCTGTATTTGAATTAAGAGAAGGATTATTTTTCAGCAAACATACTGTCAGCAAGTGCAACTGCTTCATCGGCAGATTCTGCCCATCCGTCAGCCCCGATTTCATCCGCATAAGCCCGACTGGTAGGACCGCCGCCAACAAATACTTTGAACCTATCCCTAAGGTTATGCTCTATCAAATAATCAATGATCTTCTTTTGCGAGCACATAGTCGTTGTCAAGAGGGCACTTGCGCCAATAATGTCCGCACCAACTTCTTGGGCTTTTAAGACAAAATCCTCAGCTTTAATATTAGTGCCTACGTCATAAACTTTATAACCCGCTGCCGTAAACATAGCACCTGTAATATTCTTACCTATATCATGAATATCGCCTTCCACTGTTCCTAAAACGATCTTGGCTTTGGCTTCACCTTGGCTCATACCCAATTTGGCGATTTCGGGTTCAAGCAAGCCTAACCCAACTTTCATGGCCTCCGCTGACATCATTACGTCCGGCAAAAAGACTTCTCCGGATTTCCATAACTCTCCCACAACTTCAATTCCTTTAATCAACCCAAGCTGTACCGCGTCAACAGGGTTGATGGCTTCATCAATTGCCTTTTGAGAAAGCTCGCCTACGATTTCCTCATCACCATCGATAATGGCTTGTTTTAATTTTAAAAATAGCTCATTCATTGTTTTTGCCTCCCGTTTCATAATCTTGCCAAAAGGTTATTTGCCTTTATTTCTCAGACCGCTGAGCGATGAATTCTAATAATTTATTGTCAATACTTGGGTCAAGAGCAGGTGGGACGTAATCAGCCAAAACTGCTTGCCATTGTTTATGAGCCTTTTGGTTTGTGTCAAGGCCTTCCTTGGACCAAGCCTCATAGGCGGATCGGTCACTCAATTGAGGAGTACGGAATTCTTTTTTATGATTCTTCCGGGTGTGTTTTTGAGCAAGGAAGTGTCCGCCCGGACCTACTTTGGCAATCGTATCGAAGGCTAAACCGTCCTCATCAAAGTTGAAACCTTTCATATAATGCAAGAGCATCCCGGCCATTTCATCGTCCATCATAAACTTTTCATAAGATATGGCCATGAAATATTGCAGAATCCCCGCCGCATGAAGAACAAAGTTTATGCCGGTTAAACTGGCTGCCATTAAGGTCATCATTGATTCATAGCCCGCTTGCGCATCAACAATCTTAGCATCAGTCAAACCTCCCCCAGCCCGACTGGGAATACCGTAGAAACGGGCAATTTGAGCACTGGCCGAAATAAACAAAGCACACTCCGGACTGCCTATGGAAAGACCTCCAGTTCGCATATCACTTAGAGCTGACGCCGAACCATAAACGACTGGTGTGCCGGGATTAATACACTGAGCCAAAGCTATTCCTGCTAAAACTTCAGAATTTTGAAGTGCTAAGGTACCAACCAAGGCTGCGGGACCGGTTGAACCGGCCATAACCAAAGAAGCGATCACAACGGCTTGACCGGCTTCAGCATAGGCCATGAGGGCTCCCAACATTCTCTCGTCATATTTCAAAGGAGTCAATGAATTGATAAGGGAAATGAGTACCGGTTTTTCTTTAATGACATCTTTGCCACCAAAAAGGAGTGACACCATTTCAATTGAATCTTCTGCGCGTTCCCAACCTTCAGTACTACCCATAAAACACTTATCCGAGTTTTTAATGGAACTATAAATCATTTTTAAATGTCTGATTTCATCCGGAATATCTTGAGGCTCCGCCATCGTCCCTCCGGTCATATGCATGTTTTTGCTGACCCCTGTTAATTTTACAAAATTATCGAAGTCTTGCATCGTGCTTTTGCGACGCGTTCCATCGGCTAATTGGATAAAGGGAGCTCCATAACCAGGCATATAAATTATACTGTCACCGCCGCAAACCAAATTGTGTTCCGGATTACGGGCATGCAGGGTAAACTGAGAAGGAGCCAGCTTAACTTTAGCTTCGATAAATTCTCTGGTGAAATGGACCCGGTGTCCTTCGACTTTTTGTCCTTGAGCCTTTAAAACTTCCAGAGCCGGTTCATAATCAAACTCCATTCCAACCTCTTCAAGAATTTTTATCGATTCATTATGGATTATTTCTACCTGTTCCTGTGTCAAAACATTATACTTAGGTAGCATCATTAACACCCCTTTAATCGTTTTTTATCTTATTTTTGAAGCGACCTGCCTCAAGATACTTTAAAAAATTTTTACTAACGGGTGCTCACGGGTTCCTAGCTTGACACCTGTCAGCTTATTATTATAGGCCATCATCGCATCGGTGGTTGCAATTGCCCTATAGACCCAAGGGGCGTTGATCATCGGACCGTAAAAAATGAAACTGGCACCTTGAGTTACTGGATAGGTAAAGACAGCAGCCCCGGCCACTTCGAAAAATGGAGTTCCTTTGGAACGCATTTTCTTCCACAAATAAACAGCGTTAGAAGGAGCACATCCTCCGGGAAAACCGAATTCTTGATTGACTACATTGATAGCCTCACTTGTCCAGCTGGCACTGGGTACATCCAATACACCCGGATCAACAAGAAACTGCTCAATTCCCGCTCTCTTAGCTGCGTCAATTAAACCTTCTTTCTCTCCATCTCCTGTCAATAGTTTAATTCTAGCATTAGGTTTTAACGCTTTATTACTAAACGCTAAAATGACGGCGGTTTTAACCCCACTTTCTTTGATAGAAGCCAACTCTTCCTCGGAATGATGCTCGTCGATGGAGTTATAGATTAGTCTTTGGCGTATTTCCGGATCCTTGCCAAGTTTTTTTAAAGTGCCTATCCGTACATCGGGACTGATACTGTCCAACAAAAAGGGAGCCTGTGAGTTTTTCATAACAAATTCTACATAACGGGTTAAAGCTTCTACGGATTCACCTAGAACATCAACAATAAATGGATTACCAGTCTCTGCGCTCAACTCGGCTTCTTGATCCAATAGAGCTTTCGCAGCGGCTTCGTCAAAGATCCCCTTCACACCATCTCTGACAATTTTGTGACCCCGATAGAAGATGCTGCCAATCAGCACCGTTGGATATTGTCCGGGTTGTCCGCCTACCTTCACTCCGTTAATATCGTAGACATGTTGTTCAGAGGTATACTTCAACATTATTGATCCCCCCATAATTCTAGATTGGTGGGAACTCCTTCACCGTAGGAAGGACGTTCTTAACCTCTAGTAGCGCCACTCCAAAAACGAAAAACCGGTAACATTGAAAATATAAACATTATTCCATTTGCTTGCGCGTTTCACGATTCTGTGTGGTTCACCTCCTATGTGTTGACAATAACTAATACAATCTTTGATTATTTCTCCTGCAATTATCTTAACACCATATTTCCTGCACGATATTACTACACTTATGCTCGTTTTGCTTCATTCAAAGCTATAATACAAAATTCAACTTTATTGTTAACCGGTCTACCAGCCAATACCAAAAGAGACACAAGAACTCAGGAGAATCCTAAATTCTTGTGTCTCTATATCTATTACTTTTTATTCTAACCAACTATTTACTAAAGTCCTATTATCCTGTATCCACTTTTTCGCTGCATCTTGGGGTAATAACCCTTGATTTATCAGGCCTTCCAAGCTTCCGATTTGTTGGTCATTCAATTTGAATTTCCTCAACATTGCTGCAATCGCCGGCTGCTTTTGGGTAAATTCTTTATTCGTTAGAATATGCAGACCTTCGGCAGATCCAAACGTATTTTTAGGGTCTGCTAAATATTTGAGCTCATATTTGCTAAACATCCAGTGCGGACTCCAGCCAGTAATAACAAGCCATTTATTGTCCTTGTAAGCTTTGTCTAGCGTCGCTAACATAGCTGATTCACTGCCTTGGACAATTTCATAGTTTAAGGCATAATCTTTAATAGCATTGTTCGTTGTCTTCATAATTCCGGCACCCGGGTCAATTCCTATTATTTGTCCGCTAAACTTAGTTCTTTGTCCGTTTAATTCATCGATGGAATTAATGTCTACATATTTTGGTACAACCAAACCTACTTTAGCTTCACCAAGATACCAAGGGCCAAAGTCATCGAGTTTATCTTTGTATTTTTCCCAGTAGGCCTGCTGGGTTATCGGCAGCCAACTGTCTAAAAATATATCCAGATCTCCTTTACTTAAACCCACAAAGAGCGGCGCAACATCTACATTAAGTAATTCAACTTGATATCCTTTTTCTTTTAAAATCTCTTGCCAGAGATTGGTCACAGCAATATCCTCTTGCCAATTAATATAACCTATTTTTACAGTAGCTTTAACCCCTTGTTCACTTTGAGCTTGTCCACAACCCGCTAATAAAGTAACGATCAACAAAACGCCTAAGGCAGTGCTTACCCTTCGTTTGATCCCTTTTCTATCCATTTTCTACTCACCCCTTTTTATCAAGGTTTCTCGCGTTTCCTCGGGTTATGAATAAAGCCCTGGCTTAAGCGGTCCAAAATCATAGCCAAAATAACCACGCCTAAACCATTTTCAAAACCCTTGCCAATATCCATCTGGGCAATACCAGCCAACACACCTTGCCCAAAACCACCGGAACCAATCATCGCAGCGATAACAACCATGGAAAGTGATAACATCATTGTCTGGTTGATCCCGGCCATGATTGTAGGCATTGCCAACGGCAGCTGAATTTTACAGAGCAGTTGGTATGAAGTTGAACCAAAAGCTTCTCCCACTTCTACCAAATCAGCCGGTACCTGTCGGATTCCTAGATTCGTCAACCTAATGACGGGCGGCATGGCAAAAATGACCGTTGCAAAGACGGCTGGTACCGTTCCTAAGCCAAAAAACATTAAAGCTGGAATCAGATATACAAAGGATGGCATAGTCTGCATAAAATCCAGCATCGGAGACATTAGACGCTGAAACCTTTGACTACGCGCGGCTAAGATACCTAGGGGGAGCCCGATAATAATGGACACAAAGGCAGAAATAATAACCAGTATTAAAGTATCAATAAGAGCAGGCCAAAGCTGCAAGTCGTAAATCAATACTAACCCCAAGCTTGAACCGGCGGCTAAACGCCAACCCCTCACTCGCCAGGCCAATACAGCGACAATTAGGATGCATAACCACCAAGGTAATAAGGTCAAGCTGCCTTTTAAAACATTAATAAATGTGTTGACTCCAAAAGTGAGTGCGTCAAAAAAGTGTCCGTAATGTTTAAGCAGCCAATCCACACCAGCACTAACTAATTGCCCCAAAGGTATCCGATACAACTACTGCACCCCCTTTGTCTTCTTAATTATGTTAACAAACTTTGCTACATAATCATCGGCAGGCTGCTCTGTGATCTCTTCAGGTGTACCTATTTGCACTAGGGAACCGTCTCTTACGAAAGCAATACGATCACCCAATTTCAGAGCCTCCGCCAAATCATGAGTGATAAACACAATCGTTTTATTCATCTGATTTTGTAAATACAAGAGTTCCTCCTGCATTTCTTCTCGGATTAATGAATCAAGTGCGCTGAAAGGCTCATCCATAAGCAAAATTTCCGGATCGTTAGTCAAGGCCCGGGCTAAACCCACCCGCTGTTTCATACCTCCACTCAAATTATCGGGATAGGAATTTCCCCATCCGGTCAAACCCACTAACGCTAAAGTGGTTTCGGCTCGTTTTTCCCGCTCTTCCTTGGCCACACCTTGAACTTCTAAGCCATAGACAGCATTTTGTAAAACTGTGCGATGAGGCAATAAGGCAAATTGCTGGAAAACCATCGCCATTTTCCTTTGCCTCATTTCACGCAATTCACGTGGTTTTAGTTTTGTGATGTCTTCTCCATCAAGAAGTACACTCCCTGAGGTAGGATCAATCAGGCGATTAAGACAACGCAGAATAGTTGATTTTCCGCAACCCGATGAACCCATGATCACAAAAGTCTCACCAGCCTGTACTGAAAAACTTACATTATTTACGGCAATTGTTTGTCCTATTTTCGCCAGAATTTGTTCCTTGTTAAACCCCTTTTGCAACATATCCAGGGCCTTTTGTGTTTGAGAGCCAAAGACTTTTACGAGATTTTTCACTTCAATCTTAGTCATAGTCTCCCTCCCCCAAATTATTAATGGCCTCGGCCTGCGCCAAGCTTGATTTATAAATAATATTGGCACATTTTGATCATAACATCTTTTTGTTGCCGGATTCATGCTCCTTTTACTACATTTATGTTATTTATAAAGTTTTAACTGCAAAAGTCCTTAAAAGATGCTCAAGTTAACGAACTATGCAGGATGTATCCCTTCCATTTTCAGACAGCTAAGCAACATGAGTAGTCTGTCCAATTAGGGATAGACCCAATAAATAACCGAATGCCCTAAAATCAAATATCAGGCACCTCAGAATTCCTGAAATGCCTGATACGTAAAGAAAACAAAAACCCGCAATCTCTTGCGGGAGTAGTGTTTATTTGGTGCGCCACCCAGGGATCGAACCAGGGACCTGCCGATTAAGAGTCGGCTTCCCAAGTCTAAGCTCTGTAATGCTTGTGTAACAAGGGTTTCAGGTTTTCCACCTGTTTTTGGACCATCCGATTACGTAATCAAGACTAATGCTAGTTTAACAGTTTTAGCTAACCTATGCAATGCACTAAAGAGAATATAACAATCAGTTTCTCGTTTATTTATGCATATTTATTATCCATTTTAATCCTGAATCTGATTAAAACTCTACAGGGAACAATGTAGCAACAGTTCTACCTACTGCCCAGAGATATTTCTCGGTGCTTCGGAACGATGAATGCCCTGCTATCATCTGAACGTCCTTTGGGCTTCCACCATGTGCTACGAGCTGACTTATGAAAGTGTGTCTGAACCAATGAGGTGTGAACGGCTTATTGATCCCTGCTCTTTTAGCCAAATCATCCAACCTGTTTCTGGCAGCCGTGGCTGAAAGTCTGTTGTACTTTTTATCCCAAAACCCTTGGAAGAAATGTTCATTGCTTCCTGTATCAATCGAGCCACATAGCAGTCTCTCAATAGCTTTGACAGTTCCGTCTACTAGGTATACAGGTCTTGTCTTATGACCTTTGCCGACCACCGTGATGAACCATCCCTTTCTGCCCAATTCCTTGACATATTCTTGGTAGCAGTCGGATTGCTTCATATTAAGCATTTCAGAGATCCGTGTGCCAGTGGTAGCCAGTACAGCCACCATAGCATAGTCACGGGGAACTGGGAGGGCAACTTTTTTAAGAGCTTCTACCTCCTCTATCAATAGACACTTTGATTGAAGGTCTGTAGTCGGTGTGATCCGTCTGAATGTTCCTCTCGTTGGGTTATTGTCAGTGTGAACAACATCTGCCCAGACTAGGAAATCAAAAAATGATCTTACCGTTGAGTGTACCCGTTGACGGGAGTAATCAGACCTGGTATCTAAGAACCCGTTAAACTCGATCATGTTACGTTTAGTCACTTGGTTGAACGGTTTACCGATGAATTTGTCCATCTTTTTAAGCTCAGATCTGTAGACATTTTTAGTACCTACAGATTCAAACCTACTTAAGAATGCATCAATTAACTCAGGATTTGACATATTTTCGTAACCT